>Ga0206353_10955572_pt1 | contig 21653 bp, 24 predicted proteins | sample DielMetaTC5am4_FD_146436 | JGI IMG/M metagenome (GOLD analysis project Ga0206353, IMG submission 146436) | Corn rhizosphere microbial communities from Kellogg Biological Station, Michigan, USA - Diel MetaT C5am-4 (Metagenome Metatranscriptome)... | ecosystem: Host-associated > Plants > Roots >...
ATGGTGCCCGTCGTCTCTGCGACGACCGTGGGCGGCGTGCCGCTGACGCGGCTCGTCTCGCAGGACCGGATCGACTCGATGGTCGAGCGCACCGCGAAGGGCGGCGGCGAGCTCGTCAACCTGATGGGAACCTCCGCCTGGTACGCCCCGGGCGCGGCGGCGGCGCAGATGGTCGACTCGATCATGCTCGACGAGAAGCGCGTGCTCCCCTGCACCGCCTACCTCGAGGGCGAGTACGGCATCGACGGCCTCTACATGGGCGTGCCCTGCAAGCTCGGGCCCGCGGGGATCGAGCAGATCGTCGAGCTGGATCTCTCGGACGACGAGACGGAGGCGCTGAAGAAGAGCAGCAGCGCGGTCCGCGACGTCGTCGGCGTCCTGACGACGTAGTGCGGGCCGCGCTCGTCACCGGCGTCGACCGGTCGAGGGCCATCGGACATGCGATCGCGCGCCGCCTGGAAGCAGGCGGCGCGCGCGTCGTCACGCACGGGCTCGGCGACGGCGACCTCGAGGTCGACATCGTCGCCGACTTCGCGGATCCGGATGCGCCGGCGCGCGTGATCGCCGCGGCGGCCCCGCTCGACACGCTCGTCGTCAACCACACCGCCGAGATCATCCGTCCGCTGGGCGAGCTGACAGCCGAGCAGATCGATGCGCACCTGCACGTGAACGTGCGTGCCACACTGCTGCTCGTCCAGGAGTTCTCGGCGCAGTTCGAGGGCGAGGCCGGCGCCGTCGTCCTGCTCACCTCGGGCGCGCACCGCGGCCCGATGACGAGCAACATCGCCTATGCCGTGTCGAAGGGCGCTTTGGCGATCGCCGCCCCGACGCTGTCCGACGCGCTCGCCGATCGGGGCATCCGCGTGAACGCGATCAATCCCGGCCCGACGAACACCGGCTACCTCGACGGCGTCGAGCCGGCCCGGATGCCCACGGGCCGCTGGGGCGAGCCGGACGACGCGGCTCGCCTCGTCGCGTGGCTCTGCAGCGACGACGGCCGCTGGGTCACCGGCCAGGTGATCGACAGCGAGGGTGGCTTCCGCCGTTAACGTGCCCGCGTGGATCTCGGGCTGAAGGGCCGCACGGCTCTCGTCTGCGGCGCCTCCTCGGGCCTCGCCCTCGCGAGCGCCGAGGCGCTTGCGGAGGAGGGCGCGAACGTGACGATGTTCGCGCGGCGCCGCGACGTGCTCGAGCGGGAGGCCGACCGGATCGGCGCGCTCGCCGTCCGCGGGGACGTCACCCTCCCCCAGGACCTGGAGCGCGCGGTCGCGCAGACGCTCGAGGCGTTCGGCGGGCTGGACATCCTCCTCTGGAACTCCGGCGGCCCGCCGGCCGGCCCGGCAACCGAGGTGACTCCCGACGCCGTAGAGCAGGCAGTGGAGCTCCTCCTGCAGCCGGCCGTGCGGCTCGTCTCGCTCTGCCTCCCGCACCTCGAGGCGAGCGGCGCCGGCCGCATCGTTGCCATCACCTCGCTCGCCGCGAAGGAGCCGACGCAGCACCTCGCGCTGTCCAACATGATCCGTCCGGGCCTGACCGGCTGGCTGAAGACGCTCGCCGCCGAGCTGGGCCCGAAGGGGATCACCGTCAACTGCGTCGCCCCGGGCCGCATCGACACGGACCGCCTCGCGCACCTCTACCCGGACGGGCCGACGGAGGAGCAGCTCCGGGAGATCCCGCTCCGCCGCTGGGGCGACCCACGCGAGTTCGGCGACGTCGTCTGCTTCCTCGCCTCCGAGCGCGCCCGCTACGTGACCGGTCAGACGCTCGTCGTCGACGGCGGCCTGCAGCGCTTCCTGTTCTGATGCGCCGCCTGCTGTCTCCCTGGCGCGTGCTGGGGGCGCTCGTCGTGCTCGCGCTCGTGACGCTCGGGATCCTCTGGCTCGCCCCCTCCGACGACTACATCTTCCTGCCCGACCCGGCGCACCCGGTCGCCCCGCTCGTTCGGGTCGAGGGCGGGCACGACCCGAAAGGCCCCGGCGAGATCTTCTTCGTCGACGTCTTCGAGCGGCGCGCCTCGGAGCTCGAGTCGCTCTTCCCGTGGATCCACGAGGGCGCGACGCTCGTCCCCGCAAAGCTGCTCGTGCCGCCGGGCGTGAGCGACAAGGCCGCCCGGCAGGCCGACCTGCGGGCGATGCAGATCTCGCAGCGCGTCGCCGCCGCGGTCGCGCTGCGCCACCTCGGCTACCACGTCGTCGCGAAGCCGGACGGCGTGATCGTCGACGCGGTCGAGCAGCAGAGCCATGCGCTCGGCGTCCTCCATCCCGCCGACGTGATCACCGCGGTGAACGGCGTGCCGACACCGACGATCGCGCTGCTGCGGGCGCAGACAGACGACCTGAAGCCGGGCGACGTGGTCACCCTGCGTGTGCGGCGCGGCAACGACACGAAGACGGTGCGGATCAAGACGATCGCCGACCCGCTGCGCAAGGGACGGGCGATCGTCGGCTTCTCCCCCGACCAGGCGGCCGACGTCCAGCTGCCGCTGAACGTGGAGATCGACGCCGGCAACGTCGGGGGGCCGTCCGCCGGCCTCGCATTCACCCTGGAGGTGCTCGCCGAGCTCGGGCACAACGTCACGCGCGGCTACAAGGTCGCGGCAACGGGACAGATCGAGCTGAACGGCGCCGTGACGGCGATCGGCGGCGTCAAGCAGAAGACGTACGGGGTGCGCGACGCGAAGGCCGACGTCTTCCTCGTCCCGGTCGACGGCGGCAATGCGGCGAGTGCGAAGCGCTACGCCGGGAAGCTGCGGATCATCCCGGTGACGAGCTTCGACCAGGCGCTGAAGGCGCTGGCGAAGCTTCCACCGAAGAACGCCGGAAACTAGCGGAAAATCGTCAGTTTTCCTGCTCGGCAACGCTTGGCGCAACGTTCTGCCACCCCTAGGATCACTGCGTCCCCGGCGTCCCTCTACTACGAGCGAGCGGCATTGTGAGCAAACGAGCTGAAGCAACCTGCAGTGATTGCTACTTCCGACGCGCGGGGCTCTGCGCCCTGCCCGGCGAGACGACCTGTCCGACCTTCCGGATGCAGGCGGTCGGCAAGCTCGCACCTCCGCCGCAGCCGCGCCTCGTCCCCCGAGCACTCACCGCGCACGCAGCCGCGTAGAGATCCCATCTCATAGACTCCGCGCGATGCGCATCAGGCGGCGGCCGAACGTCGACACGGAGCAACTGAACGAGAACTGGCAGCCGCTGCTCTACGCGCGGCTCGTCGCTCTCGTCGTGCTGATCGCCTACGCGATCGCGTTCATCCTCGAGAACCGCACGCAGGTGCACCTGCACTTCGTGTTCGCGACGGCGAGCGTGTCGCTCGTCTGGCTGATCCTGCTCAGCCTCGCGATCGGGCTCGTCGGCGGGATCCTGCTCGCGCAGCTAGAGCGCCGACGCCGCCGGCGCACGCGCTAGGAGGGCTGCAAGCCGCTCGACGCCCTCGCCGATCTCCTCCGGCGAGACGAAGCTGAAGGCGAGGCGCATGGAGCGCGTTCCGCTGCCGTCGGCGAAGAAGTCGGTGCCGGGCACGAAGGTCACCCCGGCCGCCTCCGCCTCGGCGAGCGCCGGCGTGTCGACGGGCAGGTCGAGCCAGACGAAGTAGCCGCCGTGGGGCCGGCTCCACTCGGCCCCGTCCGGCATGTGCCGCTCGAGCGCGTCGAGCATCGCGTCGCGGCGCGCCTTCAGCAGCCCGTTCACTCGCTCGAGGTTCGGCGCGAAGTTGCCGCGCCGGACGAACTCGTGCACGGTCGCCTGCGTGAGGTACGGCGGCGAGATGTAGGTCGAGACCGCGTGCGCCTCGATCTCCTTGGCGAGCGGCGCCGGCAGGACGAAGTAGCCGACGCGCACGCCCGGCGCGATCGTCTTCGAGAACGAGGAGGCGTAGGCGACGCGCTCACCGCCCTCGAGCTCGAAGATCGTCGGCAGCGGCTCGCCGTCGTAGCGCACGAGCCCGTAGGGGTCGTCCTCGAGCACGAGCAGGTCGTGCTCGCGCGCAAGCTCGGCCACGCGGCGGCGGCGCTCCTCGGACAGCGTGCGCCCGCTGGGGTTCTGGAAGGTGGCGATCGTATAGAGGAAGGCCGGCTTCTCCCCGCCGCGCAGCGCCTGCTCGACCGCCTCCGGGTCGAGACCGTCGTCGTCCATCGGGATCCCGACGATCTCCGCGCCGAGCCGGCGGAGGACCTTGATCGGGCGGTCGTAGGTCGGCGCCTCGACGAGCACGCGCGTCCCCGGCTGCACGAGGCGCTCGGCGAGGAAGACGAAACCTTGGAGCGATCCGCTCGTCACGACGACGCGCGACGGCTCGACGCCGTGGCGGGAGGCGAGCCACTCGCGCAGCGGCCCGTAGCCGCCGCCCGGCCCGTAGAGCAGGACGGCCGTGCCGTCGCGCTCCAGCGCTGCCTTTGCGCAGTCGGCGAGCTCCTCCACGGGCAGGCATTCGGGCGCCGGAACGCCGCGCGCGAACGAGATCGGAGCCATGCCTCGACCCTAGCTGGCCGGGCGGCTAGGCGATCCGGTCGGCGACGAGCTGGGCGACCTCGGTCGGCGTCGTGCCGACCTGGATCCCGCGCGCCTCGAGCGCTTCCTTCTTCGCCTGCGCCGTCCCGGAGGAGCCGGAGATGATCGCGCCGGCGTGGCCCATCGTCTTCCCGGGCGGCGCCGAGAAGCCGGCGATGTAGGAGAGCACCGGCTTCGTCACGTGCTCGGAGATGTAGGCGGCCGCCTTCTCCTCCTCGTCGCCGCCGATCTCGCCGACCATGACGATCAGCTCGGTCTGCGGGTCGTCCTGAAACTTCGCCAGCACGTCGATGAAGGAGCTGCCGACGACCGGGTCGCCGCCGATGCCGACGATCGTCGAGTTGCCGAGGCCGAGCTGCGTCAGCTCGTGGCCGATCTGGTACGTGAGCGTGCCGGAGCGCGAGACGAGCCCGACGGCGCCCTCGCTGAAGATCTCCGCCGGGATGATCCCGACGTTCGCCTTCCCCGGCGAGAGCACGCCCGGGCAGTTCGGGCCGATCATCGTCACGCCCTTGCCGCGGAAGTACGTGTACGCCTTCAGCATCTCGTGCACGGGGACGTGCTCGGTGATGCAGATCACGGTGCCGATGCCGGCGTCCACCGCCTCGAAGATCGCGTCGGCCGCGAAGCGCGCCGGCACGAAGATCAGCGACGTGTTCGCTCCCGCCTGCTCGACCGCGTCCACGACCGTGTTGAAGACCGGGATGCCCTCGACGTCCTGGCCCGCCTTGCCGGGCGTGACGCCGGCGACGACGTTCGTGCCGTACGCCCGGTTGCGCAGGCCGTGAAAGCGGCCCTCGCTGCCGGTCAGGCCCTGGACGACGAGCCGCGTCTCCCTGTCGACGATGATCGCCACTAGCGCGCCTTCACTCCCTTGATCACGAGCGTCGGCAGCTTCATCCAGCCGTCCTCGATCCGGTCGCCGAGCAGCTCGCGCACGCGCGGCTGATCCCCGGCCGGCGTCCCGGCACGGTCGAGCCAGGGCTGGATCTCGAGCGGCCGCTGCAGATGCTCCTCGGCGACCACCTCGAGGCCGGCCAGCTCGAAGAAGCTGTGCCACTCCGCGGCGCCGTAGTTGCGCACGTGACTCGGGTCGCGCAGCCGGTCGGCCGCCTCCGACGACTCGCTGACGAACGTGTTGTCGCAGACGACCACGCGATGCTTCGCGACGCGCGCCATCTCCTTGACGGCGGCGACGACGTCGGCGAAGTGGTGCGCGGCGACGCGGCAAGCGACGGCGTCGAAGCTCGCGTCCGCGAACGGCAGATCCTCGGCCGGCGCCGTCGTGTCCGCCTGCATGCCCGGCGCGGGGTCGGCGGTGACGACGGTCGCTCCCGCCTCGCGCAGGCGCCGTGCCACGTGGCCGCCGCCGGTCGCGACGTCGAGAACGGTCACGCCCGGCCCCGGCTCGCACCACTCGACGACGAGGTCCAGGTCCTCGCCCGACGAATGGATCGCGCTCGTGCGGTACGCCTCCGCGCGCTCACTCCAGAGGTCCGTCCCAGCGTTGTTCACCGTGCCAGCTCCACCGCTCTGCGTGCGCCGTCGAGCATGGTCGCCTCGGGATGGATGTTCTCCTTGCCGGCGTCGGCGAGGATCTTGCGCCCCTCCTCGGCGTTCGTGCCGTCGAGCCGCACGACGATCGGGTACTGCGACATGTCGAGCCGGTCGAGCGCCTCCAGGATGCCGCGCGCGACCTCGTCGCAGCGCGTGATCCCGCCGAAGATGTTGAAGAAGATCGACTTCACCTGCGGATCGCGGGTGATCACCTCGAGCGCGTCCACGACGCCCTGCGCGTTGCCGCCGCCGCCGAGGTCGCAGAAGTTCGCGGGACGGCCGCCGACGTGCGCGACGACGTCCACCGTCGACATCGAGAGCCCCGCGCCGTTGCCGCAGATGCCGACCTCCCCGTCGAGCTTCACATACGTGACGCCCTTCTCGCGTGCGAAGGTCTCCAGCGGGTCGGCCGCGGCCGTGTCGCGCATCTCGGCGACGTCCGGGTGCTTGTACAGCGCGTTGTCGTCGACCGTGAACTTCGAGTCGAGCGCCTTCACCTCGCCGTCCGGCGTCACGATCAGCGGGTTGATCTCGCAGAGCATCGCGTCGAACTCGACGAACGCCCGGTAGAGCTTCTCGACGATGGCCGCGATCTGCTTCTGCTCGGACGGATCCTCGACGCCTGCGCCGTAGATCAGCCGCCGCGCGACCCAGGGCTGGAAGCCCTCGCTCGGGTCGACGTGCAGGCGGATCAGGGCGTCCGGGCTCTCCTCGGCGACCTGCTCGATCTCCACGCCTCCCTGCGTCGTGAACATGAAGAGCGGCTGCTTCGCGCCGCGGTCGAACGTGATCGAGAGGTAGTACTCCTTCGCGATGTCGGACGCCGTCTCGATCCAGACGCGGCGCACGACGTGGCCGCGGATGTCGAGGCCGAGGATGCCCTTCGCCTTCGCCTCCGCGTCCGCGGGATCCTCGGCGAGCTTGACGCCGCCGGCCTTGCCGCGGCCGCCGGTCAGCACCTGGGCCTTGACGACGACGGGGCCTCCGAGCTCCTCCGCCGCCTTGCGCGCCTCCTCCGGCGTCTCCGCGAGCCGTCCGTCGCTGACGGGGATCCCGACGCGCCGGAACAGCTCCTTGCCCTGGTACTCGTACAGGTCCACGGCGGCTGACTCTAACGGCGGGGCTCCGATCCGCCGATCAGTTCTCCATGGGACGCGGCGTGATCGGGATGTGCGCGCTCTTCGGCTCGGTCGCCGGCGGCTACGTGCCGGTGCTGCTCTGGCACGCGAGCTCGCTCGGGGTCCAGTCGCTGCTCTTCGGGGCGGTCGGGGCGGTCGCCGGCGTGCTCGTCGGCGCTCGCATCTCCGAACCCTGATCGTACGGCTGCCCGTACTACCGATGATCGGCGGACGGAACTAGAGTCGAACGGTCGTGGACGCGATCGTCGCGGAGGAGCTGCGCAAGCAGTACAAGGACGTGCAGGCGCTGGACGGCGTCTCGTTCGCCGTGCGCGAGGGCGAGGTCTTCGGCCTGCTCGGCCCGAACGGCGCGGGCAAGTCGACGACGGTGCGCGTGCTGACGACGCTGACCCGGCCCGACTCCGGGCGCGCGTTCGTCGCCGGCGAGGACGTCGTCCGCAACCCGAGCGGCGTGCGCAGCGCGATCGGCTACGTCGCCCAGGACTCGGGCGTCGACTGGGAGGCCACGGGCCGCGAGAACCTGCTGCTGCAGGGGCGCATCCACGGCATGGCCGGCAAGGCGCTGCACGAGCGCGTCGACGAGCTGCTCGGGCTCGTCGGCCTCGACGACGCCGCGAACCGCGTCGCGCGCGGCTACTCGGGCGGGATGAAACGGCGCCTCGACATCGCGATCGGGCTCGTCCACCGGCCGAAGGTGCTCTTCCTCGACGAGCCGACGACCGGGCTCGACCCGGAGGCGCGCGCCGCGCTATGGGTCGAGGTCGAGCGCCTCGCCGCAACGGAGAGCCTGACCATCCTCCTGACGACGCACTACCTGGAGGAGGCCGACCGGCTCGCCGAGCGGGTCGCGATCGTCAGCCGCGGCCGCGTCGTCGTCGAGGGGAAGCCGGAGGAGCTGAAGCGCAACCTGCAGGGCGAGTCCGTGACGGTCGAGCTGCGCGAGACGAACGGCCACGTCGAGCACGCGGAGCGCGTCGTCTCCTCGATCACGCAGGACGTCTTCGTCGACGGCGCCAGCCTGCGCGCCCGCGTGCCGAACGGCGCGGAGGCGATCCCCGCCATCCTTGGCGCGCTCGACGACGCGGGCATCGAGGTCGCCGCCGTTACCACCGCGCGCCCCTCGCTCGACGACGTCTACCTCCACTACACCGGCCGCGACTTCGCCGCAGAGGATGAGGCGGGCAAGTGACGCAGCTCTTCCGCCACACCGGCTGGATGGTCGTGCGCCAGGTGCGCAACCTGATGCGCGAGCCGATCTGGATCGCGATGATGGTCATCCAGCCGATGCTCTGGCTCGTGCTGTACGGCCAGCTCTTCAAGCACGTCGGCGCGCAGGGTGCCTCGAACGGCACGTACGTGGAGTTCCTCACGCCCGGCGTCGTCGCGATGAACGCGTTCTTCGGCGGGATGTGGTCGGGGATGGCGATGATCAGCGACCTCGACCGGCACGTGATCGACCGCTTCCTCGCGGCGCCGACTGCCCGCGTGGCGATCGTCCTCTCGCAGGTCGTCCGCGCGGGGATCACGGCGATCCTGCAGGCGCTGATCCTGCTCGTGGTGGCGCTCGCGCTCGGCGTCCGCGTCCACGGAGGAGTCGCCGGCTGGTTCGTCGTCTTCGCGGGCGCGGCGCTCCTGTGCGGCGTGTTCGCCGGCTTCTCGCACGGGATCGCGCTGCTGATGCGCAAGGAGGCGTCGATGATCGCGGCCGCCAATTTCGTCGGGATGCCGCTGATGTTCCTCTCCTCGATCCTCGTGTCCGTCGCCCTGATGCCGGGCTGGATCAGCGCGATCGCGCGCTTCAACCCGGTCAACTGGGGCGCGCAGGCGATGCGCAACGCGATCCTCGAGGGCGGGAACTGGGGCGCAACCGGGATCTACCTCGCATTGCTCGTCGCCGTCGCGGCTGCTACATCGTTGTTCGCGACGTGGTGCTTCCGCGCCTATCAGCGCTCCATCTAGCGGCACTGGCACTCGTCCTGCCGGCCACGGCGCACGCCTCCTACGGCTGGCCGCTGCAGCCGTTCGACCGCCAGCACCCCGTTCGCAGCTTCTTCGACGACCCGCGGCAGGAGGGAGACGGCCCGTTCTCGTTCCACTTCGGGATCGACATCTCGGCGCGCGACGGGGCGCCGGTCTACGCGGTCGCGGACGGCGTCGTCCGGCTTCAGCCCGACGCCGTCGCGCTCGTCGCAGACGCGGGTGGCCGCACCTTCTCCTACTGGCACGTCGACCCGGTCGTCACCGACCTGCAGCGCGTCAGTGCGGGCACGGAGCTCGGGACGGTCAAGCCCGGCTTCGGGCACGTGCACTTCGCGGAGGTGCACGACGGCACGTACGTCAACCCGCTGCGTCCGGGCGGGATCGTCCCGTACGTCGACTCGACGTCGCCGACCGTCGTCACGCTCTTCGCGGCGTCGGGCACGCGGAAGCTCGACCTCGGCGCCATCTCCGGCCGCGTCGACCTGCTCGTCGACGCGTACGACACGCCGTCCGCACCGCTCCCGCCGCCTCCGTGGAACCTGACGCGCGTCGCGCCCGCCTACGTCCGGTGGCGGCTGGTCCCCGACGGGGCCGTCACGGCGGCCTGGCGCACGGCGGTCGACTTCCGCTCCTACCTCGCCCCGCGCGAGCGCTTCGGCGACGTCTACGCCCCGTGGACGACGCTCAACCGGCCGGACCGCCCGGCGCACCTCGTCTACTACCTGGCCCGCCGCTTCGACACGAGCCGCCTGCCGGACGGGCGCTACCGCCTCCAGGTCGCGGTGATCGACTCGCAGGGCAATAGCGCCCGCGCGCGCATCTGGATCACGGTCGCGAACTAGAACCGAGCGTTCCCGCTACCCGAGCAGGCAGATCAGCTGGCCGCTCGAGACCGCCTGTCCCGCCGCGACGGCGATCTGCGCGACCGTGCCGGCCACGTGGGCGCGCACCTCGTTCTCCATCTTCATCGCCTCGACGATGCAGATCACCGCGTTCAGCTCCACCTCGTCCCCCTCGGCGACCGCGACCGAGAGCACCGTCCCCTGCATCGGCGAGACGACCGCGCCGCCGCCGTTCGCACCGCCGCCGCCCACCCGCTCCGCGCGCCGGCGCGCGAGCGCGCGCCACGGCTGCTCCGGCTCGAGCACGCGGACGGTGAACCGCCGACCGTCCACCTCGACCGCCCGTTCGCGCGGGACCGACCCTGCAAGTAACACACTGTCACTTGCAGGGCGCGGCTCCAGCTCGGTGGCGCGCGCGCGGAGCTCGTCGGACTCGACGAGGCCGTGACAGGTCTCGCCGCGCACGAAGCACTCGTGCTCGAGCAGCGCCTTGTGGAAGCCGAGCAGCGTCTTCGGACCTTCGATCACGAACTCGTCGAGCGCGCGCAGCATCCGCATCCGTGCGTGTTCGCGGTCGACGCCGTGCACGATCAGCTTCGCGATCATCGGGTCGTACGCGCCGGACACCTCGTGCCCGGCCGCGACGCCCGAGTCGACGCGCACGCCCGGGCCGGACGGCTCGCGGTATGCCGTCACGAGCGCCGGCGCGGGCAGGAAGCCGGCGGAGATGTCCTCCGCGTTGATGCGGCATTCGATCGCGTGCCCGCGCAGCTCGATCTGCTCCTGCGTCACCGACATCGGCTCACCCATCGCGATCCGCACCTGCTCGCGCACGAGATCGACCCCGCTCACCTCCTCGGTGACGGTGTGCTCGACCTGGATGCGCGTGTTCATTTCCATGAAGAAGTACTCGCCGTCGCGCGTCAGCAGCCCCTCGATCGTCCCGGCCGAGCGGTAGCCGCACGCGCGGGCGGCGTCGACGCCGATCTGGCCGATGCGCGCGCGCAACGCGTCGTCGACCGCGGGCGAGGGCGTCTCCTCCACGAGCTTCTGGTGGCGCCGCTGGATCGTGCAGTCGCGCTCGCCGAGGTGGATCACGTTGCCGTGCGCGTCCGCCAGCACCTGCACCTCGACGTGTCGCGGGTCGACGATCAGCTTCTCGACGTAGACATCGGGGTCGGCGAAGTACGACTGCCCCTGCCGCTGCGCGGTCTCGAACGCCCGCGCGGCCTGCTCGGGCGCGTGCACCTCCTCCATCCCCTTGCCGCCGCCGCCCGCCGCCGCCTTGATCAGGAGCGGATAGCCGATCTCGTCGCCGAGCGCGAGCAGCTCCTCCACCGAGCGGACCGGGTCCGTCGTGCCGGGGATGATCGGCACGCCCGCCTCCTGCATCGCCGTGCGGGCCGCGGTTTTCGAGCCCATCAGCTCGATCGCCGCCGGCGGCGGGCCGATCCACACGAGCCCGGCGCCCTCGACCGCACGCGCGAACGCCGCGTTCTCCGCGAGGAACCCGTAGCCGGGGTGGACGGCGCCCGCGCCCGACCGGCGGGCCGCGTCGAGCAGGCGCTCGACGTTCAGATAGCTCTCGGCCGGCGCGGTCGGCCCGAGCAGATAGGCGTCGTCCGCGTAGGCGACGTGCAGCGCCCCCGCGTCGCCCTCGGAATAGACGGCGACCGAGCCAAGCCCGAGCTCGCGCAGCGTCCGGAAGACGCGGATCGCGATCTCCCCACGATTGGCGACCAGGACCTTGTCGAACATATCCGCACCGTATTCTCACGAGTCGTGAGCCCCGCCGATCAGCTGACGGTCGCCCGCGCGCTCTCGGTGCCGCTCGTCGTCGTCCTCTACGCGTGGGACTTCTCCGGCCACGCCTACTGGGCGACCGCCGTCTTCTGCGTCGCGATGGCGACCGACTTCTTCGACGGGCGGCTCGCGCGCCGGCACGGCCGGACGTCCCCGCTCGGCTCGCTGCTCGACCCGATCGCCGACAAGGTGCTCGTGCTCGCGACGCTCGTGATGCTCGTCGGGCTGGACGTCGTGCCCGGCTGGATGGTCGCGGCGATCGTCGTGCGCGAGGTGCTGATCACCGGGCTGCGCCAGGCGGCGATCGAGCGCGGCATCGTGCTCGCGGCGCGCGACCTCGGCAAGCTGAAGACCTGGGCGCAGGCGGTCGCCGCGGCGCTCGGCGGCTTCGCGGCGGCGGACGCGTGGAGCGACCGCGTGGCGTGGTGGGCGCTGCTCGTCGCAGTCGTCCTGACGTGGGTCTCGGGGCTCGACTACGCGCGCAGCGCACCGCGACTGTTCCGCGGACGTGCGAGTGGCACTACGCCGGCGTGAGCCCGCGGGCGTCGCACCAGTCGCTGAACCGCGCCCACGAGCGCAGGTACTCGCGCAGCTGGTAGAAGCCCTCCTCGACCTCGGCGCGCACAGCCCAGTGGCAGTGACCGCAGTATCCGAGCTCGTCGACAGCGGGGGCTTCGCCGCACCGGATGCATTCCTCGAACATGTCTAGGAAACGTCCGCGCGGCGGCTGAGGTTACGGCTCCTGCGTCTCCTCCGGCCACGCAGGGGCCGTTTCCGAGTCCGGTCGAAGCGCCGCGACGATCGCTGCGCGCTCCTCCTCGGTCGGCTCCGGCGTGATCTCGAGCTCCATGCGCTCGAAGCCTAAAGTGGACCGCGGGTCGGGTCGATGGACGTCGTAGTGGGTCGCCGCATCGTCCTCGCCGCCTGTCTCGCGCTGTCCGCGTTCGCCGCGACGGCGCAGGCCGCCACGGTGCAGTCCGCCGCGTGGGCGAAGCCGTCGATCCGCGCCGTCGCGGCCGCCGGCCTGCTGGACGCGAAGGACGTCGCCTCGTTCCGGGCCGACGACCCGCTGACCGCGCAGACGCTCGAGAACCTCGTCGTCGACCTGAAGGAGCGGCTCGCGCCGCCGCCGACGGACGAGGGCGGCGACCCCGAGCCGCCGGTGACCGAGCCCGATCCGACCGTGACCGATCCGGCCGTGACGACGACGACCACCACCACGACGACGACGGCCGCACCGGCGCCTCGGCAGGTGGCGAGCCCCGACCGGCCCGTGCAGCTGTGGGAGCTCGACGCCCGCCTCGTCGGCGCGCTCGGCCTCTCCGAGGCGGCGGCGAGCTTCGCGAAGGGCGCCCGCGCCGCCGGCCTGACCGTCCCGTCGCGCTTCGGCACCGAGGTGGTCGCGCGCCTGCTCGGGCTTCGCCTCAACCATCCTGCCTCCGAGGACGGCCTCGAGCTTCGCCCGCAGGACACGGCGAGCCGCGCCGAAGCCGCCTACTCGGTCGCGCAGGTGCTCCACCTCTCCGACTGGCAGCTCCAGAGCGTCGAGGCCGCCGCCGCGTCCTTCGCGCTCCCCTCGCTCTCCACCTGGCAGACGCGGATCCTGAACACCGCCGCAGCGAAGATCGGCATGCCGTACATCTGGGGCGGGACGAAGGACGGCGCGGAGACGGCGTTCGGCGTCTCCTCCCGCGGCGGCTATGACTGCTCGGGCTTCGTCTGGCGGGTCTACAAGCTCCAGTGGTACCCCGGCGAGGGCACCCTCGCCTCCACACTCCGCGGCCGGACGACCTACGAGATGAGCGGCGAGGTGCCGGTCTCCCGGCGGATCGCCTTCGCGGAGCTCCAGCCCGCGGACGTGATCTTCTTCGGCGACCGCGGCCCGCGCTCCACGCCGGCGCAGGTCGGTCACATGGGGATCTACGTCGGCGACGGGTGGTTCATCCACTCCTCCGGCTACGGGGTCGCACTCGCCCAGCTCACCGGGTGGTACCGCACCGAGTTCGCCTGGGGCCGCCGGCCGCTCGCCGAAGCGGGCCTCGCGTAGCGCTCCCGCTTTCGAGGGATCTTCGCATCGGAACGCACGATCACCCCTTCGGGTGATTCACCCTCGACCCCGCAGAGCTGAGAATCACCGCGTCCGGCGTCCCATCTGTTCTGGAGGAAGCAATGTTGGAGTGGAAACCGCGGCTGGTCGTCCTGATGGTGCTGCTCGTCGCACTCGCATCCCTCCTCGGGCAGTGGGGCTGGGCCCCGCTGCAGTGGGGCTGGGGCGCGTTCTAGCCCGCGCGATCCGCGCGCCGACCCCCTTGCACGGACGGTGACGAGAGCCTCGTTCCCACCCTCCAGAGTTCTCGCGATCGTGACCCCCGTCATCGCGGCGGGGGTCGTCGCGATCTGCGTCGCCTGCCTGACGTACGTGCAGGCGGGGCACTCGGTCGCAGACGTCCTCTCGGTCGCGGCGCTCTTCGCCGGCATGGTCGTGGTCGAGCGTTTCCCGGTGCCGGTGGAAGGCGTGGAGTCCGGCGGCGTCACGCTCGGGCTCGTGCTCGCGGTCGCGACGATCGTCCTCTTCGGCTGGCAGGCGGGTCTCTTCGTCGCCGCCGGCGGCGCGACCGTCACGCAGCTGATCGGGCACCGGCCGCCGCTGCGGGTCGCCTACAACGGCGCGATGTTCGCGCTCTCTTCGGCCGCCGCGGGGCTGTCGATCCGGGTGCTGGACGGCCACTCGGTCGTGGCGCTGATCGGACGGGTCGCGCTGTGCGCGTTCCTCTACAACTGGGTGGTCAACCTCGTGCTGATCACCGCGGTCGTATCGGCGTCCTCGGGGAAGCCCTTCTTCGCGCAGATCCGCGAGAACGCACGGCAGACGACGGCGCCGTTCGCGCTGATGGCCTCGGCGGCGCTGATGCTCGTCGTCATGTGGGAGCGCTCCGCCGTGCTCTCGCTCGCGCTCGTCGGCCCACTGCTCGCGATCGCGCTGTACCAGCGCTCGACGTTCGCGGCGATGCGTGCGATGCGGCTCGCGCTCACCGACCCGCTGACCGGGCTCGGCAACCACCGTCACTTCCATGAGCGGCTGCAGCGTGAGCTCGCCGCGGCGGAGGAGTCGGGCGACTCGCTCAGCCTGTGCCTCGTGGACATCGACAACTTCAAGAGCGTGAACGACACGTACGGCCATCCGGTCGGCGACCGCGTGCTCGGCCAGGTCGCGTCGCGGCTGCGCCAGGGCGGCGAGAGCTTCCGGCTCGGCGGCGACGAGTTCGCCGTTCTCCTGCCCGGTCTCGAGGATCGTGGCGCCGTGGCGGTCGCCCGCTCGATCGTGGAGCGCGTCGCCGCGGCGCAGCTCGACCACGTCGGCTCGGTGACCGTCAGCGCCGGCGTCGCGACGTTCCCGATCCAGGGCATCGGCCGCGACGAGCTGATCCGGCTGGCCGACAGCGCGCTCTACTGGGCGAAGGAAGACGGGAAGAACCGCGCGCGGACGTACGAGTCGGCGCAGGTGGAGCTGCAGCAGCTCCAGCAGCTCGCCGAGTCGCCCGACCGCGCCGCCCGCTACCGCGCGGCCGCGTCGCTCGCGAAGGCGGTCGACGCGCGCGACGCGTACACGGGCTCGCATTCGGAGCGGGTGGGCGAGCTCGCCGCACGGATCGCGCGGCGGCTCGGCCTCGACGAGCCCCGCATCGAGCTGACGCGGCTCGCGGCGAGCCTGCACGACCTCGGCAAGCTGGCGATCCCGGAGGAGATCCTCCGCAAGCCGGGCCAACTGAACGAGTCCGAGCGGCTCGTGCTGCAGCGCCACCCCCAGATCGGCTTCCGGATGCTCGAGAGCCTCGGCGTCGAGCCGATCGCCGAGTGGGTGCTGCACCACCACGAGCGCTGGGACGGCGACGGGTACCCCGACCGGCTGCGCGGCGACGAGATCCCGCTCGGCGCCCGGATCATCTTCGTCGCCGACGCCTACGACGCGATGACGTCGGAGCGGGTCTACCGCAAGCCGTTCACGTCGAGCGAGGCGCTCGAAGAGCTCGAGCGCTGCGCGGGGTCGCAGTTCGACCCAGAGATCGTGGATGCGTTCTCGCAGGAGCTCGGCGTGCCGAGCCGCGTGATCGAGCTCGCGAGCTAGCTGCCACCGCAACGTGGTTGCCGGACATGTCCTGCAACCACGTTGCTGGACACGGCTACTGGTTCCACTTGTCGGCCGTCTTCTTGCCGTGGCCGCTGTTCTTCGCGCGCGGGTCCTCGACGTCACGGTCGACCATCTGCTCGTCGCGGCTGATCGGCTCGTTCTCCGGCCGCGGCTGCTGCTCGGGATGCCGCCGCTGCTCGCGGTTCGGCTTGACGTCCTTCATCTCCGGAACGTGCTCTCTTTTTTTCGTCATGCACAGGCGATTCCCGATCGGTGGCTGCTTTAAAGCAGGCACCGCCCCGCCTAGAGCGGGATGTTGCCGTGCTTGCGCTGCGGCCGCGGCTCGCGCTTCGTAAGGGCCGTCTCGAGGGCGTCGATCAGCACGGGCCGGGTGCGGCGGGGCTCGATCACGTCGTCGACGTATCCGCGCTCGGCGGCGGTGTAGGGGTTGGCGAAGCGCTCCTTGTAGTCGGCGATCAGCTCCGCGCGCTCCTCGGGCGACCGGTCGCGATAGATGATGTTCACCGCCCCTTCCGGGCCCATCACCGCCACCTCCGCCGTCGGCCAGGCGAAGTTGAAGTCGGCGCGGACGTGCTTCGAGCTCATGACGTCGTAGGCGCCGCCGTAGGCCTTGCGCGTGATCACCGTCAGCTTCGGCACCGTCGCCTCTGCGTACGCGTACAGGAGCTTGGCGCCGTGCCGGATGATCCCGCCCCACTCCCACGCCGTCCCCGGCAGGAACCCGGGCACGTCGACGAGGGTGATCAGCGGGACGTTGAACGCGTCGCACGTACGCACGAAGCGCGCCGCCTTCGTCGACGCGTCGATGTCGAGCACGCCGGCGAGCGCTCCCGGCTGGTTCGCGATCACGCCGACCGCATAGCCGCCGAGGCGCGCGAAGCCGCAGACGATGTTGTTCGCCCAGTGCTCCTGCACCTCCAGGAACTCGGCGTCGTCGATCACGCGCCGAATCACGTCGTGCATGTCGTACGGCTTGTTCGGCGAGTCGGGAACGAGCGTGTCGAGCGACTCGTCCTCGCGGTCACGGGGGTCCGTCGTGGTCGTGCGCGGGGCGTGCTCGCGATTGTTCTGGGGCAGGAAGGAGATCAGGTAGCGCGCGTCCTCGAGGCACGTCTCCTCGTCCGCCGACATGAAGTGCGCGACGCCAGACTTCGTCGAGTGCGCCTGCGCTCCGCCGAGCTCCTCGAAGCTCACCTCTTCCCCGGTGACGGTCTTCACCACGTCGGGGCCGGTGATGAACATGTAGGACGAGCCCTCGACCATGAAGATGAAGTCGGTGATCGCGGGCGAGTAGACGGCGCCCCCCGCGCAGGGGCCCATGACGAGCGAGATCTGCGGGACGACGCCCGACGCCTGCACGTTGCGCCAGAAGATCTCTGCGTAGCCGGCGAGCGAGACGACACCCTCCTGGATGCGCGCCCCGCCCGAGTCGTTGATGCCGATCACCGGGCAGCCGTACTTCACCGCGAGATCCATGACCTTGCAGATCTTCTCCGCAAACACCTCGCTCAGCGAGCCGCCGAAGACCGTGAAGTCCTGCGAGAAGACGAAGACCTTGCGGCCGAAGACCGTGCCGTAGCCGGTGACCACCGCGTCGCCGTACGGGCGCCGCTCCATCATCCCGAAGTTGGACTCGCGATGCCGCACGTAGCGGTCGAGCTCGACGAACGAGCCGGGATCGCACAGCCGCTCCGCGCGCTCCCGCGCCAGCAATCTGCCCGCCTCGCGCCGCTTGGCGACGGCGCCCTCGCTGCCTGCATGCAGCGCCTGCTCGCGCAGCTCACGCAGCCACCCGAGCTTCGCCTCCGTCGTTTCGTGCATCTCGCCCACCGGGCCGGAGCCTAACGTTCTGTCGGTGATCGCCCGCCTCCCTCCCGCGCTCCGCATGCGCGACTTCGCGCTGCTCTGGGCGGCGCAGCTGACGAGCGGGCTCGCGTCCCAGATGCTCGTGGTTGCGATCGGCTGGCAGGTCTACGAGATCCACAAGAACCCGTTCGACCTCGGGCTCGTCGGACTGATGGAGTTCGTGCCGCTGCCCTTCCTCGCGCTGCCGGCGGGCCAGCTGGCCGACCGGCTGCCGCGGCGTGCCGTGACGGCGGCGTCGTACGTCGTCTGGATCGCGGTGCCGATCGCGCTCGTGTTCGTCACCCTCAGCGGCGCGGACGCGCTCTGGCCGTTCCTCGGTCTCGGCGCGGTCACCGGGGTGGCCAGTGTCGTCGGCAACCCGGCGGTCCGGGCGCTGACGCGGGAGATCATCCCCGAGGAGATGCTGGCGCCGGCGATGGCGCTGCGCAGCATCGCGAGCCGGATCGGCGTCATCGCCGGGCCGGCGCTCGGAGGTGTCATCTTCGCGGTCGAGCCGGTGGCGGTGTACGTGACGGCGGCCGCACTGCTCCTGCTGTCGCTCATGACCGTGCTCGCGACGCGGGCGCAGGCGGCGCCGGCTCCGACCGAGGCGCCCGGCTGGGAGAGCCTCGTCGCGGGCGTGCGCTTCATCACGCGCACACGGATGCTGCTCGGCGCGATCGGCCTCGATCTGGTCGCCGTGCTGCTCGGCGACTCGATCGCGCTCGCGCCGGTGTTCGCGAGCTCGATCCTGCACACGGGGCCGGTCGGGCTCGGGCTCCTACGCGCCTCGCCGTCGGTCGGAGCGCTCGTGGCCGCGGTGCTGCTCGCCCGCCAACCGCTTCGCCACCGCGCTGGGCCGACCCTGCTGACCGTCGTCGCAGTCTTCGGCGCGACGATGGTCGTTTTCGGCGTTTCGAAGTCGCTGCCGCTCTCGATGGCGGCCCTCGCCTGCTCCGGCTTCGTGGACATGATCAGCGTGAACATCCGGATGACGGCGGTCGCCGTGATCACGCCGGTGCACCTGCAGGGCCGCGTCGCCGCAGTCGAGTGGGTCTTCATCAGCGCGTCGAACGAGCTGGGCGCATTCTGGTCCGGATCCTTCGCCAGCCTGATCGGGACGGTGCCGTCCGTCGTCGTGGGCGGTGCGGCGATGATCGGCGTCGCCGGCTCGTGGCGTCGCCTCTTCCCCACGCTCGCCCGCATGGGCCGCCTCCAGGATCTGCGACCGGAGGCCGCGTGACGCGTGACGAGGTGCGCCGGCTGCTGCTCGCACACGAGCCGGCGGACGCGAAGGAGGACGCCGACCGCCGCGCGATGCTCGGGTTCCTCGACGGGCTGCCGGAGCCGTTCTCGCGGCACCAGCAGGGTGCGCACTTCACGGCGTCGGCGCTCGTCGTCGACGAGCCGCGCACACGGACGGCGCTCGTCCACCACCGCAAGCTCGGCCTCTGGGTGCAGCCGGGCGGCCATCTCGACCCGGAGGACGCGAGCGTCGCGGCCGCCGCGCTGCGCGAGGTGCGGGAGGAGACCGGCCTCGCGGGCCGCCTCGCCGAGGAACAGCCGGTGCATCTCGACATCCACGAGATCCCGGAACGGCAGGAGATGCCGGCGCACCTGCACCTCGACGTGCGCTTCGTCGTCGTCGCCGACGGCGACCTCGCGCTCAGCGACGAGTCGCTCGACGTGCAGTGGCTGGACGTCGCGGAAGCCGCCCGGCGCGGCGACGAGTCCGTTCGGCGGCTCCTCCTGCAATCAGACTGCAATGCAATCTGATTGCCTACGCATATGAGCATCGACCGGTCGACGATCTGGCCCTACGACGAGCAGGGCGAGCCGCGGCGCTTCTACTACTCCCGGTACGACAGCCCGACCGTGGCCGCCGCCGAGGAGGAGCTCGGGGCGCTCGAGGGCGGCGAGGCGCTGCTCTTCCCGTCCGGCGCCGGCGCGACGACCGCGCTCGTCCTGTCCCTCCTGCAGCCGGGTGACACGATCGCGCTCGCGGCCGGCGCGTACTTCGGCACCGGCGGAACCTTCGGCGCGCTCGCCAAGTGGGGCCTCCGCCACGTCGAGTTCGACCAGACCGCGCCGCCGCCGGACGACGTGCAGCTGATCTGGCTCGAGGCGCCGTCCAACCCCTTCCTGACGATGCCGAACCTCGAGGCGGCTGCCGCGCACCCCGCGCCGGTCGTCGTCGACTCGACCGTCGCGACGCCGGTCTTCCTGAAGCCCCTGGAGCACGGCGCCGACTACGCGCTCCACTCGGCGACCAAGTACCTGACCGGGCACGACGACGCCCTGCTCGGCGCGGTCGCCGGCCGCGACCTCGCCGAGCTGAAGACGTTCCGCACGCGGACGGGAATCTCACCGGCGCCGGACGGCGCGTGGCTCCTCTCCCGCGGCCTGAAGACCCTCGAGCTGCGGGTCCGGAGACAGACCGAAACGGCGACGTTGGTCGCGGAGCGGCTGCGCGGCCACCCGGCCGTCCAGGCCGTCCGCTACCCGGGGCTGAGCGGCCTCCTCTCCTTCGACGTCGCCGACGCCGAGACGGCGCGGCGGGTCGAGACGTCGACGCGCCTGATCGTCAACGCCACCTCGCTCGGCGGGGTCGGCTCGGTGATGGAGAGCCGGGCCCGCTGGGAGGGCGACCGCGTCCCGCCCGGCCTGCTCCGCCTGAGCGTCGGCCTCGAGCCCGTCGAGGAGCTCTGGCGCGACCTCGAGCGCGCCCTCGCGGTGCCAGACACATAGGCCGAACGGCTAGACACTCTGGGCCACTCGGCCTATGCTTTGCACCCGCTTTACGGCTTTGGCGCCGATGGGGGCTATTTCGTAACGGGGAATTGTTGCTTGCAAATGCGACCGCAGTTGTTGCGGCCTTTCGCCGCGTGATAACCAGTCCTATCGACGGGCTGGCCGGGACCCAACGATCGAACTGGAGGGAAGCGCTGTGGCAGTTGGACGGGAGCCCGAGCGGACGCGGAAGCGTGCGGCTCGCGCGTCGGCGAACGGGGCGCGCGCGGAGGCCGCGACCCGGCAGGACCGCGAGATCACGACCCGGGAGCTCGAGCAGCTCCTGCACGCGCTCGAAGCGGCTCGCGACGGCAACTTCTCCCTCCGGCTCCCGGCCGCCGGAACGGGGATCGCCGCCGAGATCCGCCGCGCGTTCAACGAGCTCGCCGACCGTCGCGAGGCCCTCGGCAAGGAGATCGACCGCGTCGGCCGCGCCGTCGGCCGCGAGGGCCGCCTGACCGAGCGCGCCGTGCCGATCGGCGACGGCGGCTGGTCGAGGACGGCCAGCACCCTGAACACGCTGATCGACGACCTCGCCCGCCCGACCACCGAGACGGCCCGCGTCCTCGAGGCGGTCGCGAACGGCGACCTGAACCAGAAGATGCAGCTGACCATCGAGGGCCGGCCCGTCAAGGGCGAGTTCCGCCGCATCGGGACGACCGTGAACGGCATGGTCGACCAGCTCTCCTCCTTCGCCGACGAGGTGACCCGCGTCGCGCGCGAGGTCGGCACCGAGGGCAAGCTCGGCGGCCAGGCGAAGGTGCGCGGCGCGAGCGGCGTCTGGAAGGACCTCACCGACAACGTGAACGCGATGGCGGCGAACCTGACCACGCAGGTGCGCAACATCGCCGAGGTGACGACCGCCGTCGCGAACGGCGACCTGTCCCAGAAGATCACCGTCGACGTCCGGGGCGAGATCCTCGAGCTGAAGAACACCATCAACACCATGGTCGATCAGCTCAACAGCTTCGCGGCGGAAGTGACCCGCGTCGCGCGCGAGGTCGGCACCGAGGGCAAGCTGGGCGGCCAGGCGCAGGTG
>Ga0206353_11308154_pt1 | contig 21393 bp, 21 predicted proteins | sample DielMetaTC5am4_FD_146436 | JGI IMG/M metagenome (GOLD analysis project Ga0206353, IMG submission 146436) | Corn rhizosphere microbial communities from Kellogg Biological Station, Michigan, USA - Diel MetaT C5am-4 (Metagenome Metatranscriptome)... | ecosystem: Host-associated > Plants > Roots >...
CTCGTAATAATAAAGCGGCTTCACCCCCGCCCGGTCGCGGATCAGATAGAGCGCGCGTTCCGCTTCATCGTAGATCGCGATGGCGAACATTCCGGTGAAGCGCTCGACGCAGCGCGGCCCCCAGCAATGGAAGGCCTTCAGAAGCACCTCGGTGTCGCTGGTCGACGTGAAGCTGTAGCCGCGTGCCGCGAGCTCCTCGGCCACCTCCCGGTAATTGTAGATCTCGCCATTGTAGACGGTGACGAGATGCTCGAAGCGCATCGGCTGGTGGCCGAGCGGCGACAGGTCGATGATCGACAATCGGCGGTGGCCGAGGCCGATCCCGTCCTCGAGATGATGGCCGCAATCGTCCGGCCCGCGCCGGGCGATGGCGGCGGTCATCCGCTCGAGCAGGGCCCGGTCGGCGGAAGGGTCGACGAAGCCGGCGATGCCGCACATGCTCAGGCCTCCGTCATGCGCGCAGGATGTCCTTGAGCGCGCTCTTGCCCCCGGAAAAATCCCGGTAGAAGCCGCCGCTCCACAGCTTGAGCACCGAGGGCAGGCGGGCGGGGCGCGGCTTGGCGAGCAAGGCGAGACGGCGCTCGATCCGGTCCGTCTCCGCGGCGATCCGCGACAGCGCCCGCTCCACGCCCTCGCGGCCCGCGAGCCTCTCCGCCAGCGCCCGCCGCTCCTCGATCCGGCGGCGGTAGCCGGCCAGCGCCTCGAGGTGGATGCGCCATTCGCGCCGCGGATCCGACAGGCCGTAGGCGCGGAACAGGCGCCAGAGCGAGGCCCGCTCCTCCGCCAGCACCGTCTCCGTCGAATTGTCGCCGTGGCGACGATAGAGCTGGAGCGGAACGTCGATGACGCGCTTCAAGCCGAGGAATTCGGAGAGGTTGGAGATCCAGAGGTCGTAGTTGATCGGCGCGCCCAGGGGCAGGACGAGATCGAGCAGGTCGCGGCGGAGAAGAGTGCAGCAGCCGGCGCAATGGTAGCTGTCGGGGTAGCCCAATTTGCGGACGTTGCCGAGGAAGGTGGCGTCGAGCCGGTTGCCCTCGCCATCCATCAGATGCTCGTCATTGACCACCAGGGCCGTCGCGGGATCGGCTTCCAGCGCGGCGAGCGAGGTGGCGATCTTCCCGGGATACCAGATGTCGTCCTGGTCGCAGATCAGGACCACATCGCCGGTGACCAGCGAGAGCGCGCGCTGGAAATTGCCGCTGAAACCGAGATTGTCCGGGTTGCGCACGATTCGGACCTCGAACGGCGCCGTGGCGGCGAAGCGCTCGACATGGGCGAGCGTGTCGTCGGTGGAGCCGTCGTCGCAGACGATCAGCTCGTCGGGCAGCCTCATCTGCGCGGCGAGGCTGGCGAGCTGCTCGTCGATGAAGCGAGCGCCGTTATAGCTTGCGAGAGCGATCGAGACTTTCATGACAGGATGATCGAGGGAGTGGCGGCAAAAGCTTCCGAGGACAAGGTCTTTGTCCGGACCGGGCTCAGGCGGGCGGGCGAACGAGGGCGGCGAAGCGGTTGCCGATCGGCAGGCGGAGCGGCCCGGCGGCGGCGGCCAGGGCGCGCGCCGAGCCGCCGATCGCCATTCTCGCCAGCTTGCCCGCCGAGCCGGGGCGAAGCAGGCTGTCGCCGGGGTTGAGATAGGGCCAGCCCGTCTCGAAGACCCGAAACAGGGTCACCGTCCAGCCCATCCGCTTCTCGAAGAAGCGCCGCTGCGGCGCCGCTCCGGTGCGGTAGAGATGATAAGGCGGGTAGCTGCCGCGAACCGGCCGGCCCAGCGCCTTCTTGGCGGCGCCGAACAGCCGGCTGGCATAATAAACCGGGCTCGCATTGTCCTCGAGCGGCCCCTCGACGAAGAACAGCCCGCCCTCCGCGAGCAGCGGACGAAGCCTCGCCATCATTCCGGCCGGATCGGGCAGATGCTCGAGCACGTCGCCGAGGTGGACGGCGTCGTAGCGGTCGCCCGTCGCCTCGACTTCTTCCAGCGAGGCGACCGGGCAGCCGCTGTTGGCCGCGGCCCGGGCGCGCATCTCCGGGTCGAGCTCCACACCCTCGCAGGCGAAGCCAGCGGCCGCGGCCGTCGCCATGAAAGCGCCGTTGCCGCAGCCGAAATCGAGTATCTTCCCGCCCGGGTGCAACCGGTGCGCGACCGTCGCCAGAGCCGTCGGGGTCGGCTCGTTGAGGTCCTCGTAGAAGGCGTCGTGATAGTCGGACGCGCGGTACATGAGCGCGAAATCCCGCTCGTCCGGCAGCGGATCGAGGACGGAGGCGCCGCAGCGGCCGCAGCGGCGGTAATCGAAGTCGCGGCCGTTCCAGCGCGTGCCGTAGGGGTAGGTGATGGATTTCGCCTCCCCGTCGCAGAGGAGGCAGCGGGCGATCCGGTCCATGGCCCGCGAGCCTGTACAGGTCTCCCGCCCCCGGTAAAGCCTTGCAATTCCGCAATCGCCAAGCGCGCTCGGAGGCGCTAAGAGCGCCCCGTCCGGCGCCCCTTCGCCTTTTGCGGCGGCGCCGTCGCCGCCATCCGGCGGCCGCGACACAAACGAGAAGGAGCGGTTTTGAAAGGCATCATCCTCGCGGGCGGAAGCGGCACCCGCCTCTATCCGGTGACCCTTGCCGTCTCGAAGCAGCTGCTCCCGGTCTACGACAAGCCGATGATCTATTACCCGCTGGCGACCCTGATGCTCGCCGGCATCCGCGAGATATTGATCATCTCCACGCCGCACGATCTGCCCCAGTTCCGAACGCTGCTCGGCGACGGCAGCGCCTTCGGCCTTAGCCTGAGCTATGCCGAGCAGCCGAAGCCGGAAGGGCTGGCCCAGGCCTTCATCATCGGCCGCGATTTCGTCGGCACCGACAGCGTCGCCCTGATCCTCGGCGACAACATCTTCTTCGGCGCCGGCCTCTCCGCGCTCTGCCAGGAGGCCGCCGCGCAGACGAGCGGCGCCACCGTCTTCGCCTACCATGTCGAGGATCCCGAGCGTTACGGCGTGGTCTCGTTCGATCCGGACAGCGGCGAGGCGACCGACATCGTCGAGAAGCCGGCCGATCCCGCGTCGAGCTGGGCCGTCACCGGCCTCTATTTCTACGACAATGACGTTCTCGACATCGCCGCCGCGGTGAAGCCGTCGGCGCGCGGCGAGCTCGAGATCACCGACGTCAACCGCGCCTATCTGGACCGCCGCCAGCTCCGCGTCAGCCGCCTGGGCCGCGGCTTCGCCTGGCTCGACACCGGCACCCACGAAAGCCTCCACGATGCCTCGGCCTTCGTCCGCACCGTCGAGCAAAGGCAGGGGATCAAGGTCATGTCGCCCGAGGAGATCGCCTACGAGTTCGGCTATTTGAGCGACGAGGAGCTGCTCGCCGCCGCCGACCGGATGGGCAAGTCCGATTACGCCAACTTCCTTCGCCGCCGGGTGAGCGAAGGCCGCACCTTGGTATCGCCGGCGCCCGAGCAGAGATTCTGATGGCCGGCCGAACGATCCTCGTCACCGGCGGCGCCGGCTTCATCGGCTCGGCCCTCTGCCGCCACCTTATCGGCCGAGGCGACACCCGAGTCGTCAACCTCGACAAGCTGACCTATGCCGGCAACCTCGCCTCGCTGGCCGGGATCGAGGACAGCCCCGATTACCGCTTCGTCCGAGCCGACATCGGCGACATGGCGGCGGTCTCGGCCCTGCTCGCCGAGGAACGTCCGGACGCGATCATGCACCTCGCCGCCGAAAGCCATGTCGACCGCTCGATCGACGGCCCCGGCGAGTTCATCGAGACCAACATCGTCGGCACCTTCCGGCTGCTCCAGGCCGCGCTCGGCTATTGGCGGGGGCTGGAGGGCGATAAGAAGGAAGCCTTCCGGTTCCACCACGTCTCGACCGACGAGGTGTTCGGCGACCTGCCGTTCGACAGCGGCATCTTCAGCGAGGAGACGCCCTACGATCCCTCCTCGCCTTATTCGGCCTCGAAGGCGGCGTCGGACCATCTCGTCCGCGCCTGGCAGCACACTTACGGGCTGCCGGTCGTCCTCTCCAATTGCTCGAACAATTACGGCCCCTATCATTTCCCGGAGAAGCTGATCCCGCTGGTCATCCTCAATGCCCTCCACGAACGGCCGCTTCCGGTCTACGGGCGCGGCGAGAATGTCCGCGACTGGCTCTATGTCGAGGACCATGCGCGGGCGCTCGACCGGATCGTCAGCGCCGGCCGGATCGGCGAGACCTATCTGATCGGCGGCCGCGCCGAGCGCACCAACCTCGATGTGGTTCGGACGATCTGCCGACTGCTCGATGCTCAACACCCGCGGGCCAACGGCGAGCCCCACGAGGCGCTGATCGAGTTCGTCGCCGACCGGCCCGGGCACGACCGGCGCTACGCGATCGATCCCTCGAAGACCGAGCGCGAGCTCGGCTGGGCGCCGGAGGAGACGTTCGAGAGCGGCATGGCGAAGACAATCGCCTGGTACCTCGCCCGCGAGGATTGGTGGCGGCCGCTTCGCGAGAAGAAATATGCCGGCGAGCGGCTCGGCCTCTAGGCCGGGCCGGCGATGACGAAGTCCTGGAAGCTCGGCCCGTCGGTGCCGCGCCAGGTGCCGAAGTGGATCGAGCGGACGGTGAGGCCGCTCTCCTCGACCATGGCCAGGAAATCGTCCTGCTCATAGGCCGTGGCGCGCTCGGGCACTTCCTCGATCTCGGCAAGGCAGCCGTCGAGGGGGTGCGAAAAGCTGAACCGGGCGGAGTCGGCCGCGATCAGCTGGCGCGTTTCCGCGTTGAGCAGGAAAGCCGTCATGAACACGGTGCCGCTGGGCGTGATAATTCGGCGGATCCCACCGAGATAATGCCTGACGTCGCTGGTGAGCATGTGCGTGAAGACCGACGTCAGAAAGATGAAGTCGAACGACGCATCAGCGAAAGGGAACTTGTACTCGGACGCCTTAACGGGGCCGTCGTTGTAATATTTGTTGTATATATCGGAATGGTGAAAGTGGAAGTTGGGGTGCTTCCTGTAGGCCCGGGCGCACCATTGGACGGAGGGCAGGACGATATCGACGCCGTCGTAGCTGCCGCTGGTGAGGTAGGTGGTGAGCGGCAGCGCCATTCGGCCGGTTCCCGACCCGATGTCGAGGACCCGGTCGCCGGGCTCGAGGCCGCCGAGCCGGGTGAAATGGCCCAGGAATTCCCGGCCCGGTTCCTCGAAGCCTTCGCCGATGTCGTGCAGCCAAGGCGGCGGGAGGAGGGGGTTGCGACCGCCGGCGCGGCGCAGAAGATAGCGCGCGTAATAGACGCCTTTGCGGAGCGGGCGCTTGACCCGCTCGGGGAGGAGCTTCTTGAGGGACATGGCGCGGACGCTTATCCACCGGCCGCCGCAAAGGCAATCGCCGCTTCGCGGGCTGGCGCGTCCCGGCAATTGGCCCTAGTCGCCTGAGCCATGAGCATAGCGAAGCACGCCGGCTACAATCTCGTGGGCGGCGCCATTCCGATCCTGGTCTCGCTGATCACCGTCCCGATCTACGTCAAGGTGATCGGGCTGGAGCGCTACGGCCTGCTGTCCGTCTGCTGGCTGCTTCTGGGCTATTTCGGCTTGTTCGATCTCGGCCTCGGCCGCGCCGCCTCGCAGCGGATCGCCGCCTTGCGAGGCCGGCCCGACGAGGAGCGGAGCCTCGTCTTCTGGACCGCCCTGACGGTGACCCTGCTGCTCAGCGCCGCGGCCATGGCGGTGCTCTGGCCGGCCGCGGCCTACGGCCTTCCCCTCATCCAGACCAAGACCGCCGAGCTTCGGCTCGAGATCGTCGAGGCGGTGCCCTGGCTGGCCGCCTGCGTTCCGCTTGCGCTGATCTCCGGAGTCTTCAACGGCGCCCTCTCCGGGCGCGAGCGGTTCGGTTTCGTCAACATCGTCGACGCTTCGTCCAACCTGATGATGTCGGTCCTGCCTCTGTCGCTCGCCTGGTTCCTCGGCCCGTCGCTGAAGCTCCTCATCCTCGCCTCGCTCGGCGCCCGGACGCTGGTGCTCATCGCCCTTTTCTGGGGCGCCCGCCGCTGGGTGCCCGCGGGACGATGGCATTTCGACCGGCGAATCGCCGGGTCGCTGCTCCGCTACGGCGGCTGGATCAGCGTCAGCGGCGGAATCGGACCCTTGCTCGCTTTCTGGGACCGCTTCGCAATCGGCGCGCTCGCGGGCGCCGCCGCCGTCTCGGTATACGTCATCCCCTTCACTCTGGTCTGGCGGCTGGCTTTGGTGCCGCAGGCCTTGTCGGGCGCCCTCTTTCCCCGCTTCGCCGCCGTCGAGGAGGCCCAGGCCGGACAATTGCAGAAGGACAGCATCGCCGCCCTCTCGGTGCTGATGACTCCGCTCGTCGTCGCCGCCGTCTGCGGGCTCGGCCCGTTTCTCGTCTTGTGGCTGGGCCACCGGCTCGGCGCCGCGGCGGCACCGGTCGCCTACCTTCTGCTTCCGGGAATCTGGGTCAACAGCTTCGCCCAGGTCGCCTATTCGAGGCTTCAGGCGCAGGGCCGGCCCAATGTCGTGGCGACGATCCACGCGTCGGAGATCCTGCCCTACGGGGCGCTTCTCTACGGCGCCATCCTCGTCGCCGGGCTGGAAGGCGCGGCGGCGATATGGACCCTTCGGGTCACCGTCGACGCCGTCTTGCTGTTCTGGTTTTCGGAGCGCGACCTGGCGCGGCTGCGCTGGCTCGCCGGGCCGGCGCTGGTCGTCGTCCTGGCCGCCGCGGCGGCTCTGATCCTGCCGATGGAATCGCCGCTTCGCTGGCTTCTCCTCGCCTTGCTGCTCGCGGCGGCCCTGTTCCTTTCCTACCGGATGCGGCCGCAACATGTGGACGCGAGCGTTCGAAAGCTCCTAAGGCGGCTGCGTCCGCACGCCGTGCGCCAACCCTAGGACGACGATGAGCTCAAATCTGACCCGGCTGCCGGCACGGATCCTGAATCGGCTTCGCGGGCGAAGCTCCGACGAGCATCCGGCGCTCCGGTTCGCGCTTCGGCCCGAAGAGGCGCCGGACTATTTCCCCGCCCCCATCACCCCGCTGGAACGGGCCTTCCTCACCCATCGCGGCCGGACCGCGCACAAATGGACCCATTATCTCGCCATCTACGAGAAGATCTTCGCGCCCTATCGCGGGCGGCCGATCTGCTTCCTGGAGCTGGGCGTGAACATGGGCGGTTCGCTGGAGCTGTGGCGGGATTATTTCGGCGACGGCGCGGTGATCGCCGGGATCGACATCGATGAGGATTGTGCGACCCGCTTCGACCCGCCGAACAGGGTGTTCATCGGGTCGCAGGCGGATCCGGCCTTCCTCGACGAAGTGCTCGCGGCGATCGGTCGGCCCGATATCGTGCTCGACGACGGCTCGCACGTCGCGGGACACCAGGCCGCGAGCTTCAAGACTCTCTTCCCCCAGCTGAGAGACGGCGGCCTTTATGTGATCGAGGACACGCACACCTCCTACTGGCCCCAGATGTTCGACGGCGGCTACCGGCGCCGGGGCACCGCGATCGAGCTCGCCAAGGATCTCGTCGACGACATGCACGCCTGGTACCATCCGGAGCATTTCGATCCTCTGATCCGCGACCACGTCGCCTCGGTCGCCTTTCACGATTCGGTGATCGTCATCGAGAAGAAGCGGCGTCTGCCGCCGCGGCACCTTCGAGTCCCGGGCGAGCAGCCGGCCAAATGGCGCGAGACGCTGGACGGGATCGTCGCCGGCGGCGCGGGTGCGGATGGCGCGGGCTGAGCCGGCGTCGGCGGGCGAACGCCCGCTTCCGGATTCCTGGCCCGCCGAGGATCTGGAAAGCCTCGGCGCGTGCCCGGCCTGCGGCTCGGCGGACCGCGGCCTCCTGTTCGAGGGGCTGAGGGACGACGCCTTCGCCGTCGCTCCCGGCCGCTGGACCTTGTGGCGATGCGGCGGCTGCTCGAGCGCCTATCTCGACCCGCGACCGACGCCGGCCTCGATCGGACGGGCCTATGGCCGATATTACACCCACGACGACCCGTGGATCCCGCCGGCGCCCGAAACCCGGCTTCAGAAGCTTCGAGCGGGCCTCGGCAACGGCTATCGCAACCGGCGCTACGGCACCCGGTCGAGCCCGGAGATCCGGCTCGGCTACTGGCTGGCGCGGGTCTGGCGCCCTTGGCGGCGGCCGACCGACCTCCTCTACCGGTTCCTCGACCGCCGTCCCGGCGACGGGCCTTCGCCCCGGTTGCTCGACGTCGGCTTCGGCTCCGGCGAGTTCCTGCTCCGGGCGAGGTCGGCGGGCTGGGAGACGAGCGGCATCGACTTCGACGAGGTCGCCGTCGAGGCGGCGCGCGGCCGTGGCCTCGAAGTCGCTCACGGCGGCCTCGACCTGCTCGCCGATCGCCGCGACGAATATGACGCGGTGACGCTGCACCACGTGATCGAGCATCTTCACGATCCGGGCGAGGCCCTTCGAGCGATTTTCCGGCTGCTGAAGCCGGGCGGGCGGCTCCAGATCGGAACGCCCAACATCGACAGCGCCGGTCGCCGCCTCTACGGCCGCCACTGGCGCGGCCTCGAGGCGCCGCGTCACCTCGTCCTGTTCAATCGTCCGGGCCTCGCGGCCCTGCTTCGCCGCTGCGGTTTCGAGCGGATACGCTACGAGCCCGAGGAGACCGCGTTCGCCGGAGTCGGCTTGCTGAGCGCGCGCCTGGCCGCGGGCTTTCCCCCCGACGAGCCGGCGCCGGGCATCGAGGGCCCCTCCCGCTGGCAGCGGCTTCGGGCCCGGCTGGCGCCCGATCGCGCCGATTTCATGGTCTTCCTGTGCGAGAAGCCTCGCGCTTAGCCGGCCGGGCGGGACGCGATCACCATGTCCTGGAAGCTGAGGCCGCTGGCGCCCCGCCAGGCGCCGGGGTGGACCGAGTCGACCGAAAGCCCGCGATTCTCGATCATCGTCCGGAAGGCCTCGCCGTCATAGGCGACGGCGTTCTCGGGAATATCTCGGTCCTCGACCCGGCACCCTTCAAGCGGGTGGGCGAAGGTGAAGCGGGCCGAGCCCGCCTCGATCAGGGCCCGGGTCCGCGCGTCGAGCAGGAAGGCCGTGATCAGCACGCGCCCGCCGGGCGCCAGCACCCGCGCTATCTCGTCGAGATAATGTTCGACGTCGCGGGTCAGCATGTGGGTGAAGACCGAGGTCAGGAAGATGAAATCGAAGGAGGAATCGGGGAAGGGAAAGCGATAGTCCGCGGCGGCGATTCCGGACGGGTTGTACGCCTTGTTGTAGATGTCGGTGTGGTGGAAGCGGAAATTCGGATGGTGGCGGTAGGCGCGTCGGCACCAGGCGATCGATTCGGAGACGATGTCGACTCCGTCATAGCTTCCCTCGGTCAGGTAGGCGGTGAGCGGGCGCGCCATTCGTCCGGTTCCGCAGCCGATGTCGAGCACCCGGTCGCCGGGCTTGAGGGCGGCGAGGTCGATGAAATGGGCGAGGAACTCGTCGCCGGTGCGCCTGAAGTCGCTGTCGCCCACGGAATGAAGGCCGCCGGGCGGCATGAGCGGATCGCCGCCGCGCGCGACCGAGGCGGCGTAGCTGAGCTTGTTGTACAAATGTCTTAGGGGGCGCCGCAGGGCCCGCGGCACGAGTGAGGAGACGGGCATCGGCCGCGCTATAGCCGCCGCGCCCTCGAAAGCAATCGCCAAGGCCCCGTCCTCAATACCAGAAGAGCAGCTTCGAGGACCGATAGAGCGACGCCGGATGGATCTGGGACCGGGTAAGGCCGGTGACATGGTCGACCGCCACGGCCCAGTCCCGCTCCGATCCGGCGAGCGGCTTCAGAGCCTCGAGGATCTCGGCGCGCAGGCCTGCGTCGGCGAACGGCCAGCCCGTTCCCGGCTCGAACCAGCACCAGCGGCATCGGGCGGCGACGCCGGCGAACCGCTGGCGCGTCGCCGGTTCGATCACCTCGGAATAAGCGAGGTGCTCGAGCCGCTCGAGGAGATTGTACCGCCACCGGCGGGTCGATTGCAGCTCGGCATAGATCCGGCCCGGGCGCCAGCGCTGAAGCCCGCGCGCGCGCTGCCCGACCGCGCCGTTATTCTGATTGGCGCCATGCAGCCGGTGGTAGACGATCGCCTCGTCGACATAGGCGATTCCGGCCGAGAACAGGGCGTCGAGGGCGATCAGCCAGTCGAACGGCTGGAAGCGGTGGAAAGCCAGATCGGCGACCGCTTCGCGCCTCACTACCATGGCGTGGCCCGAGACCCGGGGGATGAACAGGAGGGCGAGTCGGTCCGCGGGATCCGGCGGAGCGCCGAAATTCTCGATGAGGGTCCGCCCCATCGGCCGGCCCTCGCCGTCGGTCAGCTCGGACCGGCCGTAGCTCAGCGCCCCGCCCCCGAGCCCCTCGATCAGCCGCCGGGTCCGCTGCGCGTGCCAGACGTCGTCCTGGTCCGAGATCGAGATGAGGGCGCCGCGCGCCTCGCCGACGAGCTGGGCCAATCGCGCTTTCTGGCCGAGATTGCCGGCGCTCGGAACGATCCGGATCCGGCGGTCGCGTGCCGCATAGGCTTCGAGAAGGGCGGGCGTGCCGTCGGAGGAGCCGTCGTCGACGATCAGCAGCTCGAAATCGTCCCAGTCCTGGCCGAGGATGGAATCGAGCTGCTCGGCGAGATGGGCCTCGCCGTTATAGGTGGGCAGCAGGATCGAAAGGGCGGGGGTCGTCATGGCGGCGCGGCTTCGACCGTCTGCACCGCGAAGGCGGCGGCGACAAGGGCGGATCGCGGCTTGCCCGTCCGGCGGCTTGCGTTAAGGAGGCCGGCGATGGTCCAGGTCCGCCGGCTCGCGCTTCCCGACGTATTCGAAATCGTGCCGCCGAAGTTCGGCGACGCGCGCGGCTTCTTTTCCGAGGTCTACAATCTCGCCGCGCTCGAGGATCAGGGCATCGGCACGATGTTCGTCCAGGACAATCACAGCTTCTCGGCGGAAGCCGGCGTTCTGCGCGGGCTCCATTACCAAGCGCCGCCGGCGGCCCAGGCCAAGCTGGTCCGGGTGGTACGCGGCGCCATTTACGACGTCGCCGTCGACATCCGCCAGGGTTCGCCGACCTTCGGCCGCTGGGTCGGCCTCATCGTCTCGGCCGAGGCCTGGAACCAGATCCTGGTCCCCGAAGGCTTCGCCCACGGCTTCGTCACCCTGGAGCCGGCCACCGAGGTTCTCTACAAGGTGTCGTCGCCTTACTCGCCCGAGCACGACCGCGGCATCAGGTGGGACGATCCGGCGATCGGAATCGACTGGCCGCTCGACGGTCGCGAGCCGATCCTCTCCGACAAGGACCGCGCCGCGCCGCTCCTCGCCGATTCGCCCGCCGCTTTCCGCTACGAGCCGTGACTCCGACGCTGGTCATCGGCCGAAGCGGCCAGCTCGCCCTCAGCCTTGCCGAGCGCGCCAAGGCGGAGGCTCGCCCCATGATCTTCGTCGGCCGTCCGGAGGTCGACCTCGAGCATCCGGATTCGCTCCGTCACGCGGTGATTTCGAGCGGCGCCGGAATCGTCATCAACGCCGCGGCCTATACGGCGGTCGATCAGGCGGAGGACGAGCCGGACCGCGCCTGGGCGCAGAATGCCGAGGGGGTGCGGGTCCTCGCCGAGACCGCGCGCGACGTCGGGGCCCGGCTGATCCACGTCTCGACCGATTATGTGTTCGACGGTTCGGGCGACACCTCCCGCCGAGAGGACGATTCGACCGGGCCGGCCGGAGTCTATGGCCGGACCAAGCTCGCCGGCGAGGAAGCGGTCCGAGCCATCCTGCCCGGCCATGCCATCGTCCGAACCGCCTGGGTCTACAGCCCGTTCGGCCGCAATTTCGTGAAGACGATGCTGGAGCTGGGGAGGACCCGCCCCGGCCTCAGCGTGGTCGGCGACCAGGTCGGCAACCCCACGTCCGCGCTCGACCTCGCCGACGGCCTTCTCGCTCTGGTGCGGACGTGGGAGCGCGAGCCGGACCTCGGCGCCGGCGCCACCTACCACCTCGCCGGCACCGGCTCGGCGAGCTGGGCCGAGTTCGCCCGAGAGATTTTCGCATTGAGCGCGGAGCGGGGCGGGCCATCGGCCGAAGTCGAGGCGATCGCCACGGCCGACTGGCCGGCCAGGGCGCCCCGGCCGCTCAACAGCCGGCTCGATTCGAGCCTGTTCGCCGAGACCTTCGGCTATCGGGCGCCGCCCTGGCGGGAATCGCTCGCCCTCGTCGTCGAGCGCCTGCTCGCCGAGGGCTAGGCGCGCCGCACCGGCGTTGCTAGAGCGCCGAGCGATGCAGACCGACCGCTTCACGCCCGAAATCGCCTATGTGACGACCCCCCGGGTCGCCTGCGACGGCGCGAGCGAGACCCACCCCGCGCTCGGCCATCCCCGGGTCTATCTCCAGATCGACGAGAAGGGCTTCGTCGACTGCGGCTATTGCGACAAGCGCTTCGTGCTGAAGGGCGGGCCGGCCGACGAGGCGGGCGCCGCCGCGGCCTGAGCTACCAGCCGCCGCCGCGAGGCGCGTCGATCTCGGCCACCCGCCGAAGCGTCGCCGCCGAAGTCGCCGCGGGGAGCGAGTCCAGGGGAAAGAAGGCCGCTTCCTCGACCTCGACCCTATCCGGCTGCGGCACGCCCTCGGCCAGGCCCCGGAAAAGGTGGATCGAATCCCGCTTCCCCTCGGCGGCGGAGAAATAGACTCCGACCAGCTCCAGCGCGCGCGTCTCGATACCGGTCTCCTCCCTGACCTCCCGCGCCGCCGCCACGGCCGGGTCCTCCCCCCGCTTGATCCCGCCACCGGGCAGCACGAACAAGTGCGAATGGCCATAGCTGTTGCGGACGAGGAGCAGCTCGCCGGCGGCGTTGAACACCATCGCCTTGACCCCGCGCGTGCGGATTCGCAGCACGCGCAGGAGGAAGCTTCGCACCCTGAATCCGATCTGCATCAGCGCCCGCATCGGCGCGAGGCTAGCGCGTCCGGGGTGGCGCGAACAGCCAAGGCGCCTATATCCGTCCCATGACCCTTCCCGCCGATCCCCGCCGCTTCCTCTATCGCGAAGGGGCTCTCTCGCCCGACGACGCGCTCCGATTGACCTCCGACGCGCTCGGCGGCTGCGACGATGGCGAGCTCTACCTCCAATATACCGCCTCGGAGATGTTCGGCTTCGACGATGGGCGATTGAAGAATGCGGATTTCAACACCCATGCCGGCTTCGGCCTGAGGGGAGTCGCCGGCGAGACCACCGCCTTCGCCCACGCCAACGAGCTTTCCGAAGCCGCGATCCGCCGCGCCGCCGAGACGATGCAGGTGCTCGATCCGGCCAAGGGCGCCCGCCCCACGCCGCCGCGCCGGACCAACGCCGCGCTCTACACCGATTCCGATCCGCTGAGCCTCATCCCCTTCGCCCGCAAGGTCGAGCTCTGCCAGCGGATCGACGCCGCGGCCCGGGCCCGCGATCCGCGGGTCGTGCAGGTCTCGGTGTCGCTCGCCGCTTCCTGGTCGGTGATCGACATCGTCCGCGCCGACGGCTTCGTCGCCCACGACGTCCGGCCGCTGGTGCGTTTGAACGTCCAGATCGTCGCCGAGCGCGACGGGCGGCGGGAGACCGGCTTCCACGGCCTCGGCGGCCGCTATCTCTACGACCGCCTGTTCGACGAGGCGGTGTGGGGCCGGGCGGTCGACATCGCTCTGGCCCAGGCGCTGGTCAACCTCGACTCGGTCGCCGCCCCGGCCGGCGAGATGACGGTGGTACTCGGCCCCGGCTGGCCCGGAGTCCTGCTCCACGAGGCGATCGGCCACGGCCTCGAGGGCGATTTCAACCGCAAGGGTACCTCGGCATTCTCGGGCCGGGTCGGCGAGCGGGTCGCGGCGCCCGGGGTGACGGTGGTCGATGACGGTTCGATCGGTGAGCGACGCGGCTCGCTGACCATCGACGACGAGGGGACTCCGACCGGCTGCACCACCCTGATCGAGGACGGGATCCTGAAGGGCTACCTCCAGGACCGCCTCAATGCCCGGCTGATGGGCGTCGAGGCGACCGGCAACGGCCGCCGCGAGAGCTTCGCCCACGCGCCGATGCCGCGCATGACCAACACCTTCATGCTGGCCGGCAAGGACGATCCCGGCGAGATCCTCGCCCGGGCCAAGGACGGCATCTACGCCAAGAGCTTCGGCGGCGGCCAGGTCGACATCACCAGCGGCAAGTTCGTCTTCTCCTGCACCGAGGCCTACCGGATCGAGAACGGGCGTCTGGGCGCCCCGATCAAGGGCGCGACCCTGATCGGCGACGGGCCGACCGTGCTCACCAAGGTGGCGGCGATCGGCAACGACCTCGAGCTCGACGAAGGCGTCGGCATCTGCGGCAAGGGCGGCCAGTCGATCCCCGCCGGAGTCGGCCAGCCGACTTTGCTGATCGAAGGCCTGACGGTCGGAGGCACCGCCGCTTGAGCCGCTGGCAGGACGCGGTCCTCGATTTCTGGTTCGGGCTGGCGCCGGAGCGCTGGTGGCGGACCGACCCGACGCTCGACGAGGCGATCCGCAAGCGCTTCCTGCCGTTGTGGCAGGCGCAGCGCGAAACCGTTCCCGAGCATTTCCTGACCTCGCCCACAGACGCGCTCGCGGCCGTCATCCTGTTCGACCAGTTCCCCCGCAACATGTTCCGGGGCCGGGCCGAGGCCTATTCGACCGACCCGCTCGCCCGCGCCGTGGCCAGGGCGGCCGTCGACCGGGGCTTCGACCGCGACCTGCCCGCCGACCGGCGATCCTTCCTCTACATGCCGTTCGAGCATAGCGAGGATCTGGACGACCAGAAGCGCTCGCTCCGGCTCTTCACCGCGCTCGGCGACTCGCATTTCCTCGGCTTCGCGCAAAAGCATCACGACGTCGTCGCCCGCTTCGGCCGCTTCCCGCACCGGAACGCGGTGCTCGGCCGCCAGCCGCGCGCCGAGGAGCAAGCCGCCGGCGACGTGGTTCCCTGGTGATGGCGCTCGTCGAGGCCGCGAAATATTACGACAGCCTCGCCGCCGGGGCGGCCCAGTCGCGGCTGACCGACGAGGGTATCGACAGCTACATCTTCGACATGGGGATGACGCTCCAGGGCGTGGGCTTCGCGATCCCGGTGCGGCTGATGGTGGACGAGGACGACCTCGCCCGCGTCCGCCGCCTGCTCAGCGACTCCGCCTGAGCCAGGGGGCGATCGGGGCGAGGTCGTAGCCCGCGTCGGCCGCGGCCGCGATGATCCGCTCGGGATCGCCGCCGCTTCTCGCCCGGGCCAGCGCCCACGCATAGGTGGAGCGAGTCCCCGACCGGCAGAAAGCGAGCGCCGGCCCGCTATCCAGCGCCTCGGCCATCGCCCCGGTCTGGGCGGCGGTGATGGTGCCGACGATGGGAATGTGGCGGTAGTCCAGCCCCGCCGCCCGCGCGGCCGCCTCGATCTCGGCGGAAGCGGGCTGCCCCGGTTCCTCGCCGTCCGGCCGGTTGTTGATGAGCATCCGGACGTCGAGGCCGGCCACATCGGCTGGGGCGATCTGACCGGCGACCCACGTTGTGTCGTCGAGGCGTTTCATGGCTGGGGCCTAACAGCTCCTCCCCGGAACGGGGAGGGGGACCGCGACGCGAAGCGGCGTGGTGGAGGGGCCGGCTCCGGCGCTGTCGACCCCTCCACCATGCTTCGCATGGTCTCCCTCCCCGTTCCGGGGAGGAGCTAGGACGCGAACGCTTCGATCACTTCCACGAATGCCGCGCCGTATTTGTCGAGCTTGGCGGCGCCGACGCCGCCCACCCGCGACAAGGCGTTGAGGCTGGTCGGCTTCAGCTCGGCCATCTCGCGCAGAGTCGAATCGTGGAAGATCACGTAAGGCGGCACACCCGCCTCTTTGGCAAGGTCGCGGCGGCGGGCGCGGAGGGCCTCGAACAGGGGATCGCCCTCTGGGTTGGGCGCCCGGTCCCGACGAGTCCGTCGGGCCCGCCTGGGCGGAAGCACCAGCTCGAGCGTCTCTTCGCCCTTGAGCAGCGGCTTCGCGCCCGGGCCGAACGACAGGCCGCCATAAGCGTCCGCCCGGAGCGCGTCGTGGGCGAGCAGGGCCCGGCCGACCGGCCTCGCCAGCGCCAGCTCGGCTTCGTCGGCGATCCCGAACACCGAGAGGCGGTGATGGCCGAACGAGAGGACCTTCTCGGTCTCGCGTCCGGCCAGGACGTCGATCAGATGGCCGAGGCCGAAGCGCATCTCGGTCCGGAAGGCGGCCGAGAGCAATTTCCTCGCCAGCTCGGTCCCGTCGACCGTCTCGGGCGGGGCGAGGCAATTGTCGCAATTGCCGCAGCGCTCCGGCGGCGACTCGCCGAAATGGCGGAGGAGGAGCGCGCGGCGGCAGGTCCCGGTCTCGACGAAGGCGGCGAGCGCGTTGAGGCGCTGCCGCTCGCCGCCGCGCCGAGCCTCGGGCACCTCGCTCTCCAGCCGCGAGCGGGCGCGGGCGAAATCCTCGGCGCCCCAGAACAGCCAGGCCTCGGCCGGCTCGCCGTCCCGCCCCGCCCGGCCGGTCTCCTGGTAATAGGCCTCGATCGACTTGGGCAGGCCGGCATGGGCGACGAAGCGCACGTCGGGCTTGTCGATGCCCATGCCGAAGGCGATGGTCGCGACCATCACCATGTCCTCCGACGCGACGAACGCGGCCTGGTTGCGTGCCCTGACCTGCGGATCGAGCCCGGCATGATAGGGCAGCGCCCGCCGCCCCGGCGCCGACAGTGCCTCGGCCAGCTTCTCGGCCTTGTCGCGGCTCGGCACGTAGACGATGCCGGGCCCCGGCTGCTCGGCGAGGAGGGTCTTCAGCTGCTGGGTCACGCCGTCGCGCGGGCGGACGTGGTAGCGGATGTTCGGCCGGTCGAAGCCGGCGACGATCAGGCCGTCTCTCGGGATTCCGAGCTGGACGAGAATGTCGTCGCGAGTCGCCTTGTCGGCGGTGGCGGTAAGGGCGAGGCGCGGCACGTCGGGGAAGGCGTCGAGCAGTGGCCGCAGCAACCGGTAGTCGGGCCGGAAATCGTGGCCCCATTCCGAAACGCAATGCGCTTCGTCGATCGCGATCAGCGCCAGCTTCGTGCGCTCGGCCAGCTCGCGGAATCCGGCCGTGCTGGCGCGCTCCGGAGCGACGTAGAGCAGGTCGAGTTCGCCGCGCTTCAGCCGCGCCGAAGTCTCCTGTCGCTCCGCATCGCTCTCCGCCGAGGTCAGCGCCGCCGCCCGGATGCCGAAGGCTCGGGCGGAGCGGATCTGATCGTGCATCAGCGCGATGAGCGGCGAGACGACCAGCGCGGTCCCCTCGCGAGCCAGCGCCGGCACCTGGTAGCAGAGCGACTTGCCCGAGCCGGTCGGCATGACGGCGAGCGTGTGCTCGCCGGCCATGACCCGGCCGATCACTTGCTCCTGGACGCCGCGAAAGGCGGGAAAGCCGAACGTCTCGCGCAGGATGGAGAGGGGAGCGGTCACGTCGTCCGCATAGGCTTCGCGAAGGGCGGCCGCGACTCGCATCGCGTCCGCTTACCGCGAACAAAGCAGGAACTCAATATCTGGCTCAGTTCGTCCAGACGTGCACCCTCTGCTCCGGGGGCAGATAGAGCTTGTCGCCGGGCTTGACGTCGAACGCCGCGTACCAGGCGTCCATGTTGCGGACGATTCCGTTGACCCGATATTCCTCCGGGCTGTGCGGGTTGGAGAGGAGCTGGGCCCTCAGCGCCCCTTCGCGCGCCTTGCCCTGCCAGCTCTGCGCGTAGGCGATGAAGAAGCGCTGGTCGCCCGTGTAGCCGTCGATCACCGGCGGCTCGCCGTGGCGGGCGACGTAGCGGCGGTAGGCGGCATAGGCCGCCTCCAGCCCGCCGAGATCGCCCAGATTCTCGCCGAGGGTGAGCTGACCCTTGATGTGGACGCCCGCAATCGGCTCGTAGGCGTCGAACTGCTTGACCAAAGCCTGGGCGTGAGTGGTGTACCGCTCCGCGGACTCCTTGGTCCACCAATCGCGAAGCCTTCCCCGTGCGTCGAACTGGCGGCCTTCGTCGTCGAAGCCATGGCCCATTTCGTGGCCGATCGTCGCTCCGGTCTCGCCGTAATTGACCGCCGGGTCGGCGGCGGGGTCGAAGAAGGGCGGCTGGAGGATGGCGGCCGGGAAGGTCACCTGGTTCATCAGCGGGTTGTAATAGGCGTTCACCTCCTGGACGTTCATGTCCCAGAGGCTCCGGTCGACCGGCTTGCCGAGGCGCGAGAGATCGAGCTTCCACTCGAAATCGCCCGAGGCCATGATGTTGGCGAGCGGATCGGCGCGGCTCACCTTCATCCGCGAATAATCGATATATTTGACCGGGTGGCCGATGCGCGGGTCGAAGCTGGCGAGCTTGGCCAGAGCCTCCCGGCGGGTCGGCTCGTCCATCCAGCGGGCGTGGCGGATGAGGTCGCCGTAGGAGGCGCGAAGGTCGCCGATCAGCTCGTTCATCTGCCGCTCGGTCTCGGCCGTCCAGTGGCGCCGGGCGTAGAGCCGGCCGACCGCCTCGCCGAGATTGGCGTCGAGCAGTCGCACGCCCCGTTTCCAGCGCGGGGCCTGGGTCGGCACGTCCTGGAGGGTTCGGCTGTAGAAATCGAAGCGCGCGTCGTCGAAGGCCGTGGGCAGGAATTGGGCGTGGTCGCTGATGAAGCGGAAGGTCATCCAGTCCTTCCAGGTGGCGAGCGGCACGTCCTCGAGCCTTTTGCCGGCGGCGGCGACCGCGCTCGGCTCGGCGACCACCACGGTCGGCATCTTGGCGAGGCCGACATGGGCGAGCATCGCCGGCCAGTCGAATTGCGGCGCCAGCGCCTGGAGCTGGGCGCGGCTCATCGGGTTGTAGGTCGCCTGCGGATCGCGGCGGCGCTCGGGCGTCCACTGGTCCTGCGAGAGGCGGGTCTCGAGCGCGATGATGGAGTCGGCCTTCGCCTCGCCGCCGGCGATTCCGGCGAGTGTGAAGATCCGCGCGATGTAGGCGCGATAGGCCTTGCGGATCGATTCGTACTTGGCGCCGCTCAGCAGGTAATAATCGCGCGTCGGAAGGCCGAGCCGCGCCTGGCCCGAGCCGACCGTGTAGCGGGTCGGGTCCTTCTCGTCCGGCTCGATCCCGACCCGGACCGGAGCCGCATAGCCGGGCTCCGCCATCAGCAGCACGAGCTGATGGCGGTCGGCGATCGAAGCGATCCGGCGCAGGTAAGGCTGGAGCGGCGCCCGGCCGCGCGCCTCGATGCCCTTCTCGTCCATCCAGGCCGCGTAGAAGTCGCCGACCTGCCGCATCACCGGGTCGCCGGGATGGGCGCCGGCGCCCTCGACGAGCGCGCGCACCTCCAGCTCGGTCTGGTCGGGAAGGTCGTAATTATAGCCGGCGCGCGCCTTGTCCGGCTGGATCTGGGCGGTGCGAAGCCAGCTTCCCTCGGCGTAGCGGAAGAAGTCGTCCCCGGGCCTGACGCTCCGGTCCATGTCGGCGCCGGCGACGCCCCATGTGCCGTATTTCGGGTGGCCGGTCTGGGCGGCGAGCGGGGCGGCGGCGGTAAGCAGCAGGGCCGCGGCGAGCGCGGCGGAACGGCGGGTCATCTGAGGCTCCGGAAATGTCGGCGTCGGCAGGGGGCTAGCATCGCCGCCGCGCGCGGGCAACGCGCTCGGCCTATTCGCAGGTCACCGAATCGCCCTCGTGCCAGGAGATGATGCTGAGGTCGCTGAGCTCGATCCGCTCGAACGGATAAGGCCAATGCTCGAAGCCGAACTTGTGCGGCATGACGATGCACACGTCGGTCGGCTGGGATCGGTCGCCGTTCCGGAGCACCGCCCGGTAGCGGAGCGCTCCGTCATAGCCGTTCTCGAGCGACAGCATCATGCCGCCCTTCGGCTGGTCGGCGGTAGGGGCGACGGCGCGCAGTCTGATCCGCACCTGCCCGGGCTTCATGGCGAGCCGCTCCGTGGCGCCCCCGTTGAGCGGGATCGCCGGCTGGACCTGCGAGTCGGTGAGCGGAGTCGTTTGCATCTGAGCCAGAGCCGCGGCCTCGAAGTCGCTCATCGGCGGGGCGGCGGTCGGCGCTTCGGCCTTTAGCGTGCCGTTGGCCGCGATCCGGACGACGATGCTGTCGCCGCGGCCGAGCGTGACGGTCTTCGAGGGCTGCGCCGTCGCGATCACCGGCATCAGCGTCAGGCCCAGCAGGATGAAGATGTTTCTCAACATGGGCATTTCTCCCTGCCCGAAGAAACCATGATCGCCCGCCGGTATCAACCGGTCGCTACTCCGCCGCTTCCGCCTGCTCCTCGGCTTCCGCCTCGGCCTGCTGGCGGTCCCACATGTCGGCGTAGAGGCCGTTCCTGCGCAGGAGCTCGGCGTGGGTGCCGCGCTCGGCGACGCGGCCCTCGTCCAGCACCACGATCTGGTCCGCCTCGACCACGGTGGAGAGGCGGTGGGCGATGACGATCGAGGTCCCGCGCGCCGCGACGCTGCCCAGAGTCTCCTGGATCGCCGCCTCGGTTCGGCTGTCGAGAGCGCTGGTCGCCTCGTCGAAAATGAGGATCGGCGGACCCTTGAGCAGGGTGCGGGCGATCGCCACGCGCTGCTTCTCGCCGCCGGAAAGCTTCAGTCCGCGCTCGCCGACCATCGAGCCGTAGCCTTCGGGCAGGCTGGCGATGAAATCGTGGATCGCCGCGCCCTTCGCCGCCGCTTCGATCTCCGCCTGGCTCGCCCCGTCGCGGCCGTAACCGATATTGTAGCCGATCGTGTCGTTGAACAGCACGCTGTCCTGAGGGACGATGCCGATCGCGCTTCGAAGGCTCTCCTGGGTGACCTCGGCAATGTCCTGGCCGTCGATCGTGATCCGTCCGGCGGTCGGGTCGTAGAAGCGGAAGAGGAGGCGGGACAGCGTCGACTTGCCGGCGCCCGACGGGCCGACCACCGCCGTCATCGTGCCCGGCTTCGCGTCGATGTCGATGCCCTTCAGTATCTCGCGGTCCGGTTCATAGCCGAAGCGCACATTCTCGAAGCGGACATGGCCGGGTCCGACCGTCAGCTCGGCGGCGCCGGGCGCGTCGACCACCTCGGCCGGCGTGTCGACCAGCTCGAACATCGCTTCCATGTCGATGAGGCCCTGGCGGATCGTCCGGTAGACCCAGCCGAGCATGTCGAGCGGCCGGAAGAGTTGCGCGAGCAGGGTGTTGACGAACACAACGTCGCCGGTGGTGAAGGCGCCCCGGCTCCACCCCCATACCGTGTAGGCCATCGCCCCGGCCATCATCAGGTTGGTGACCAGCGACTGGCCGATGTTGAGCCAGGCGAGCGACACCTCGTTGCGCACCGCCGCGTCGGCATAGGACTGCATCGCCTGGCCGTAGCGCGCCGACTCGCGTCTTTCCGCTCCGAAATATTTGACCGTCTCGTAGTTGAGCAGCGAATCGACGGC
>Ga0206353_10393585_pt1 | contig 21237 bp, 16 predicted proteins | sample DielMetaTC5am4_FD_146436 | JGI IMG/M metagenome (GOLD analysis project Ga0206353, IMG submission 146436) | Corn rhizosphere microbial communities from Kellogg Biological Station, Michigan, USA - Diel MetaT C5am-4 (Metagenome Metatranscriptome)... | ecosystem: Host-associated > Plants > Roots >...
GAGCGGCCCTTGGTCCAGCCGGACGGGGCGATCGCGGCGCGCACGATCTTCTCCTTGGGGGAGGCGAGCACGTCGGCCACATTGAGGTGCCCTGCGACCTGGATGTCCATGCCGGTCGAGACATCGGATTGCGGATCGAGATCGACGACCAGTGTGCGCAGGCCCTTGGCGAACGCCGCCGACGCCAGCCCGAGCGTCACCGTCGTCTTTCCGACACCGCCCTTGAGGGAGCTAACGCTGAGTACGTGCACGAGAGCCAACTTACCTTTACTAGTCTTAGAGAACCTAACCGTTTGCTGTGTGGTGTCGACCCCTGCTCGAAAGGTCCCCATGTTCCGAAAGATCCTCGTTGCCAACCGTGGTGAGATCGCCATCCGGGCCTTCCGGGCCGCCTACGAGCTGGGGGCCGAGACGGTCGCCGTGTTCCCGTATGAGGATCGCAATTCCATGCATCGGCTGAAGGCGGACGAGGCGTACCAGATCGGCGAGCCCGGCCATCCGGTGCGCGCCTACCTGGATGTGCAGGAGATCATCCGGGTCGCTCAGGAGTCGGGAGCGGACGCGATCTACCCCGGCTACGGGTTCCTTTCCGAGAACCCGGAGCTCGCCGAGGCCGCCCGCGCCGCGGGCATCACGTTCATCGGCCCGCGCGCCGAGGTGCTCGAGATGGCCGGCAACAAGGTCACCGCGAAGGAGCACGCGATCGCCGCCGGCGTGCCCGTCCTCAAGTCCTCGAAGCCCTCGAAGGACATCGACGAGCTCCTCGCCTCGGCCGACGAGATCGGCTTCCCGATCTTCGCGAAGGCCGTCGCGGGCGGTGGCGGTCGCGGGATGCGACGGGTCAACCGCCGGGAGGAGCTGCGGGCCGCCCTCGAGGAGGCCATGCGCGAGGCGGACAGCGCGTTCGGCGATCCCACGATGTTCCTCGAGCAGGCGGTGCTGCGTCCCCGTCACATCGAGGTCCAGATCCTGGCCGACGGCTCCGGCGACACGATGCACCTGTTCGAGCGCGACTGCTCGGTGCAGCGGCGTCACCAGAAGGTCGTCGAGATCGCGCCGGCCCCGAACCTCGACGAGAACATCCGCCAGGCCCTCTACCGGGACGCGGTCGCCTTCGCCCGGTCCATCGGCTACGAAAACGCCGGAACGGTGGAGTTCCTGCTCGACACCGCGGGCGAGCGCGCCGGGCAGCACGTCTTCATCGAGATGAACCCGCGCATCCAGGTCGAGCACACGGTGACAGAGGAGATCACAGACGTCGATCTCGTCCAGTCGCAGATCCGCATCGCAGCGGGGGAGACCCTGGCCGACCTCGGGCTCAGCCAGGACACCGTCCACATCCGCGGCGCGGCCCTCCAGTGCCGCATCACGACCGAGGACCCGACCGCCGGCTTCCGCCCGGACACCGGGAAGATCACGACGTACCGGTCGCCCGGTGGCGCGGGCATCCGCCTCGACGGCGGCACGATCAACCCGGGCGCTCAGATCAGCCCGCACTTCGACTCGATGCTGGCCAAGCTGATCTGCCGGGGCCGCGACTTCCCGGCCGCCGTGCTCCGCGCTCGCCGGGCGCTGGCGGAGTTCCGCGTCCGCGGTGTCGCCACGAACATCCCGTTCCTGCAGGCGGTGCTGGAGGACCCGGACTTCATCGCCGGCAACGTCTCCACCTCCTTCATCGAGGAGCGCCCGCAGCTGTTCAAGGGCCGCGAGTCGAAGGACCGCGGCACCAAGGTCCTCAACTGGCTGGCGGATGTCACGGTCAACCAGCCGAACGGCCCGCGCCCGCTGAGCTCGGACCCGACCGAGAAGCTGCCGGGCATCGATCTCGCCGCGCCGGCCCCCGCCGGTTCGCGGCAGCGCCTGCTGGAGCTCGGCCCGAAGCGATTCGCCGAGGCCCTCCGCGCACAGAAGGCCCTCGCGGTCACAGAGACGACGTTCCGCGACGCGCACCAGTCCCTGCTGGCGACCCGTGTCCGCACCCGCGATCTGCTCGCGGTCGCTCCCTACGTCGCTCGGATGACGCCGGAGCTGCTGTCCGTCGAGGCCTGGGGCGGTGCGACCTACGACGTCGCCCTCCGCTTCCTCGGCGAGGACCCGTGGGAGCGGCTCGCCGCGCTCCGCGAGGCGCTGCCGAACATCAACATCCAGATGCTGCTGCGCGGCCGCAACACCGTCGGCTACACGCCGTACCCGACGCAGGTGACGGACGCGTTCGTTCAGGAGGCGGCAGCGACCGGAGTGGACATCTTCCGCATCTTCGACGCTCTCAACGACGTGTCGCAGATGCGGCCCGCGATCGAGTCCGTGCTCGCGACGGGTTCGGCGCTCGCCGAGGTCGCCGTCTGCTACACGGGCGACCTGCTCGACCCGGCCGAGGACCTCTACACGCTCGACTACTACCTGCGTCTCGCCGAGCAGATCGTCGAGTCCGGCGCGCACATCCTCGCGGTGAAGGACATGGCGGGCCTGCTCCGTCCCTCGGCCGCCGAGGCGCTGGTCGCCGCGTTCCGCGAGCGGTTCGACCTGCCGGTCCACGTGCACACGCACGACACCCCGGGCGGCCAGCTCGCGACGCTGCTCGCCGCATCCCGGGCCGGTGCGGACGCCGTCGACGTGGCGAGCGCCCCCATGGCCGGCACCACCAGCCAGCCGAGCGCCTCCGCCCTCGTCGCCGCGCTCGCGCACACCGAGCGCGACACCGGCATCTCGCTCAGCGCGGTCGAGGACCTCGAACCGTACTGGGAGGCGGTCCGCCAGGTGTACCGGCCCTTCGAGTCCGGCCTGCCCGGCCCCACCGGCCGCGTGTACAAGCACGAGATCCCGGGCGGCCAGCTCTCGAACCTGCGTCAGCAGGCGAAGGCTCTCGGTCTCGCCGAGGACTTCGAGCTGGTGGAGGACATGTACGCGGCGGCCAACCGCATCCTGGGCCGGATCCCGAAGGTGACGCCCTCGTCCAAGGTCGTCGGCGATCTCGCCCTGCACCTCGCGGCTGTGAAGGCCGACCCGGACGACTTCGCCGAGAACCCGCAGAACTACGACATCCCGGACTCGGTCGTCGGCTTCATGGCCGGCGAGCTGGGCGAGCTGCCCGGTGGATGGCCGGAGCCGTTCCGCACGAAGGTGCTGGCCGGCAAGACCATCAAGGTCGGCGTCGAGGACCTCTCGGCCGACGACGCCAGCGCGCTCGAGGGCTCCAGCGAGGAGCGCCGCGCGACCCTCAACCGGCTGCTCTTCCCCGCTCCGACGCGGATCTACGAGCAGATGCGCGAGCTCTTCGGCGACCTGTCCGTGGTCGACTCGCTCGACTACCTCTACGGCCTGCGGCAGGGCTCCGAGCACGTCATCGAGTTCAGCCGCGGCGTGCGCCTCTACGTCGGCCTGGAGGCGATCGGCGAGGCGGACGAGAAGGGCATGCGGACGGTCATGACCACGCTCAACGGCCAGTTGCGGCCGGTGTTCGTGCGCGACCGCAGCATCGTCGTCGAGACGAAGGCGGCCGAGAAGGCGGACACGGCGAAGCCCGGCCAGGTCGCGGCGCCGTTCTCCGGGGTCGTGACGCTGCAGGTGGCCGTCGGCGACCCCGTCGCCGTCGGCCAGGCCGTCGCATCCATCGAGGCCATGAAGATGGAGGCGGCGATCACCGCTCCCGTCGCCGGCGTCATCGAGCGGCTGGCCATCCCGAAGACGCAGCAGGTGGATGCGGGCGACCTGCTCGTGGTCATCCAGACCGCCTGACCCGCCGAAGCCGCCCCGAAACGGGGACGGCCTACAATGACGAATCGCGGGATCCACCCGCAGCAGAAGGAGATCGCACCACGTGGCAGACAAGCCCGACGCCGACGCACCGGAGGAGCGCGAACCGCGCGACCTCGTGCCGGCCGACGACGAGCTGACGCCCGCGCGTCCGTTCCTCCCCGCATCCTCGCTGGATGTGGATTCGACCCTCAGCATCGCGCTCGACCTCCCTCCGGTGGCCCCCCGCGAGATCCCGGAGGACGAGGCGGCGGTCGCGATCGACGACGTCCCGGTCGACCCGGGATTCGTCGCGTCGCCCGCCGAGCCGACGACCATGTCGGTGGCGATCGTCGCCTCCCGCCTAGCGCCGGCTCCCGAGCCGGAGCCCGGGTCCGCTTCCGCCGGGTCCGCTGCAGCCGGGAGCGACATCCCCCCGTTGCCGGGGTCAGAGCCGTACTCGGCGTCGCGCCGTGACCGCCTCCGCGGCGAGTACTCCGCGCAGCCGGAGCCGGCCGCGATGCTGACCGCCGATCGCCTGCTGGAGGTCAACCGCAAGACGCGTCCCGGCCCGGAGGGCGCGTGGCAGCGATTCGTCTACAACGTCACCTTCCGCCTGGTGAACCTGGGCGACTCGGCCGCGGTGCGTGCCCGCAAGGAGCTCGACCACCGCATCCAGAAGCACTTCGAGGGCGGCGCCCGCTTCGTCCCCGTTCTCACCCGCAAGGGCGGGGTCGGCAAGACCACGGTGACCACCCTGCTCGGGATGGCGCTGGCGTCGGCCCGCGAGGACCGCATCATCGCGATCGACGCCAACCCGGACCGCGGGACGCTGTCCGAGCGGGTCCCGAGGCAGACCCGGTCCACGGTCCGGGATGTCGTGCACAAGGCCGCCAGCATCGGCGGATTCACGGACTTCTCCGCGCTCGTCTCGCGGGACGAGACGCGGCTCGACATTCTCGCGTCGGACACGGACCCGCTGCTGTCGGAGGCGTTCGACGAGAACGACTACAACGTCGTTGCCGACCTGTCCGCACGCTTCTACTCGATCGTCCTCACCGACTGCGGCACCGGCATCGTCCACTCGGTGATGCGCGCGACCCTGCAGCGGGCCGACTCCCTGGTGATCGTGTCGGGCGGCAGCGTGGACGAGGCGCGGCTCGCCTCCGAGACGCTCACGTGGCTCGAGGCCAACGGGTACGGCGAGCTGGTCCGCAACGCGGTCGTCGCGCTCAACACCGCGACGCACGCCACGAACCTGGTGAAGCTGGACGAGATAGAGGCGCACTTCCGCTCGCGGGTGCGCGAGATCGTCCGCATCCCGTACGATCCGCAGCTGGCCGCCGGATCGGTCGTGTCCTGGAAGGACCTCAAGCCGCTGACCCGGCTGTCGGCGCGCACGTTGGCCGCCCTCGTGGTCGAGGGCCTGCCGGCCGAGCGCGACTGAAGGTCCGCCACACCGTCCGCCCGCCCGTCCGCCCGTTCTCTCGTCCGCCCGTTCTCGAGGAGTACCTGTGACCGAACGTCAGATCCGCCTGTTCGGCGACCCTGTACTGAAGACCCCGTCCGAGCCGATCGCCCAGATCGACGACGGGGTGCGCGGCCTCGTCGAGGACCTCGTGGACAGCGTCCTGCCGCCCGGTCGCGCCGGTGTCGCTGCGCCCCAGATCGGCGTGGACAAGCGCGCCTTCAGCTACAACGTGGATGGCCAGGTCGGCTACGTCATCAACCCCGTGCTCGTCGAGGTCTCGGGTGAGCCGGAGCTGATGGACGAGGGGTGCCTCTCCGTGCCCGGGCTCTGGTTCAAGACGCTCCGCTATCCCTTCGCCCGGGTGACCGGCATCGATCTGGACGGCAACGAGGTCGAGCTGTCCGGCACCGGCGTCCTCGCCCAGGCGCTGCAGCATGAGACCGACCACCTCGACGGAAAGCTCTACCTCGACCGGCTCGACAAGGAGTCGCGCCGGGAGGCCATGAGGCAGGTCCGCGCCTCCGACTGGTTCTGACCCCGCCCGCCGAAGTGCTCGTTGTTGCACCTCGCCCCGGCGTGTCGCGTGCACCTTCGAGCACCTCGGCGCTCTCGTAGACTGGCCGAATGCGAATCGCTGTCACCGGAGGATCGGGCAAGCTCGGGCGCACCGTCGTGCGCGAGCTGCGGAAGGCGGGGGATGACGTCGTCTCCCTGGATGCGGTGGGGGAGCGCGGGCCCGGTTTCGTCCAGGTCGATCTCACCGACTACGGCCAGACCATCGACGCGATCCTCGGGGTCAACGACCGTCACGACGGGTTCGACGCGATCGTGCACCTCGCGGCGATCCCGGCGCCGGGCATCCTGAGCGACGTGGCGACGTTCCACAACAACATCCGCGTCACGTACAACGTGTTCCAGGCCGCCCGGCGGGCGGGGATCCGCAACGTCGTGTACGCGTCCAGCGAGACGGTGCTCGGGCTGCCGTTCGACGTGCCGCCGCCGTACATCCCCGTCGATGAGGACTACCCGGCGCGCCCGGAGAGCACGTACTCGCTGGTGAAGCATCTCGAGGAGCAGATGGCCATCGAGCTGGTGCGCTGGGATCCGGCGCTCAAGATCGTGGCGCTCCGCTTCTCCAACGTCATGGACCCCGAGGACTACGCCGCTTTCCCCGATTTCGACGACGACCCGTGGGCGCGCAAGTGGAACCTGTGGGGCTACATCGACGGCCGCGACGGCGCCCAGGCGATCCGCCGCGCGCTGGAGTGGGACACCACCGGCTTCGACCGCTTCATCATCGCCGCCGCCGACACCGTCATGTCGCGCCCGAACGACGAGCTCGTCGCCGAGGTGTTCCCCGGAGTCCCGCTGAAGCGCGAGCTGGGCGTCAACGACACGCTGCTGTCCATCGACAAGGCCCGCCGCGTCCTCGGCTTCGCCCCCACCCACTCCTGGCGCGACGCCGTCTGACCCCCTCGCCCCCACATTCGTCACGAATGTGCACTCCGCGGGGTTGGAGGCGACACCGGCGTCAGTGCGCCAGCGAGATGCCCTGCGTGCTGGGGTTGCCGCTGTAGATGCCGTCGATGACGTCGGCGAAGTCGGCGAGGATGACGTTGCGCTTGATGCTCAGCTTGGGCGTCAGGTGGCCGCTCGCCTCGCTCAGCTCCGTCGCCAGCACCACGAACTTCCGGATGCTCTCGGCCCGCGACACTCCGGCGTTCGCGTGGTCGACGGCGCGCTGGATCTCGGCGTTGACCGCCGGGTTCACGGACGCCTCGGCGAGGGTCATGTCCTTGTCCTCGCCGTTGTTCGCCAGCCACGTGGGCAGCATCTCGGTGTCGAGCGTCACCAGGGCGGAGATGAACGGCTTCTGGTCGCCGACGACGATCACCTGGCCGACCAGCGGATTGGCGCGGATGGGATCCTCCAGCGCCGCCGGGGAGACGTTCTTCCCACCGGCGGTGACGATGATCTCCTTCTTCCGGCCCGTGATGCTGAGGAAGCCGTTCTCGTCGAACGACCCGATGTCCCCGGTCCGGAACCAGCCGTCCTCGAACGCGGCGGCCGTCGCCTCCGGGTTCTTCCAGTACTCCTTGAAGACGTTGATGCCGCGCACCTGGATCTCGCCGTCGTCCGCGATGCGGAGGTCGACCCCCGGGAGCGCGGGCCCCACGGTGCCGATCTTGAAGGTGCCCGGCCGGTTCACGGTCGCGGGAGCGGTCGTCTCGGTCAGCCCGTACCCCTCGAGCACCTTGATCCCGAGGCTGTGGAAGAAGTGGCCGAGGTGCGATCCGAGCGGAGCCGACCCGGACACCGCGTACCGCACCCGTCCGCCCATCGCGGCACGCAGCTTCGAGTAGACGAGCCGGTCGTACAGGGCGAACTTGAGCTTCAGACCGAACGGCACAGAGCCGGCCTCGACCGCCTTCGAGTGCTCCACGGCGACCTCGGCCGCTGCGCGGAAGATGCGTCCGCGGCCGGCGGACTCCGCCTTCTGCTCCGCCGAGTTGTAGACCTTCTCGAACACGCGCGGCACGGCCAGCAGGAACGTCGGCTTGAAGCTGGCCAGCGCCGGCAGCAGCTGCTTGGTGTCGGCCTGGTGCCCGACCTTGACGCCTCCGGTGATGCACAGCACGGCGATGAACCGCGCGAAGATGTGAGCGGTCGTGATGAAGAGCAGAGTGGATGCTCCGCCCGGCTGCTGCACGACCTCCGTCAGGGCTTCGGCCGAGTTGCGGCAGAGCTCCACGAAGTTGGAGTGGGTGAGGACGCATCCCTTGGGCCGTCCGGTCGAGCCCGACGTGTAGATGAGGGTGCCGATGTCGGAGCCCTTCGCGATGCGGCGCCGGCGCTCGATCTCCTCGTCCGGCACGCCTGCGCCGGCGGCGGCCAGCTTGTCCAGATCGCCGAGGTGCAACTGCCAGATCGTGCCGATGAGCGGGAGCTCGGGGTGGACCTCGTCGAACCGGGCGTGCATCTCCGCCGTCTCGAGGAAGACCGCGATCGCTCCGGAGTCGGCCATGTTCCACTGGATCTGCGTGGGGGAGGAGGTCTCGTAGATCGGTACGAGCACGGCGCCCGCGAACCACGTGGCGAAGTCGATGAGGGACCACTCGTAGCGGGTCTTCGACATCAGCCCGATCTTGTCGCCCGGCTGGATCCCCGCGGCCACCAGTCCCTTCGCCAGGGCGATCACCTGGCGGTAGAACTCGGCGGCGGTCACGTCCCTCCAGCCGTCCCCGTCGGGCAGGCTGAACAGCGGCTGATCCGGGGTCTGCGCCACGCGGTCGACGAGCAGGTCGGTGGCGTTGGCCTCCGGGTCGGCGGGGACGAGTACGGGTGTGTCGATCTGATTCACGGTAGCTCCCTCGATACCGGCGGACGGGCGTGCGGCCGAATGGCTTCGCCCGATTCGGTTGATTACACTCTAGATGGTCCTGCCGGGCGCGCTCGGGTGCTCCCTGACGGCCGAGACCGCCCCTCCCGCCACCCCCCAGCCCGGAAGGCCCCACGTGCACGCGATCGGCATCGACATCGGCGGGACCAAGATCGCAGGAGCCGTCGTCGACGAGCTCGGGACGATCGTGCGCGAGGACCGGGTCCCCACGGACGCCAGCCGTCCGGAGGAGATCGAGAACGCGGTCGTCGCGATGATCGAGAGGCTCTCCGACGGCCCGGAGGAGATCGCGGGAGCGGGTGTCGCGGCCGCCGGCTTCATCGACGCCGCCCAGTCCACCGTGTACTACGCCCCGAACATCAACTGGCGCCACGAGCCCTTCCGCGAGAAGCTCGAGGAGCGGCTCGAGATCCCGGTCATCATCGAGAACGACGCGAACGCGGCCGGCTGGGCCGAGTTCCGGTACGGCGCGGGACGCCTCGTCTCGGACATGGCCGTCCTCACGATCGGGACGGGCGTCGGCGGCGCGATCGTCAGCAACGACCGGCTGTTCCGCGGCGGCTTCGGCGCCGGAGCCGAGATCGGCCACATGCGCGTGGTCCCGGGCGGGCTGCCCTGTGGATGCGGTGCGCACGGCTGCATCGAGCAGTACGGATCGGGACGCGCGCTGCAGCGCATGGCCAACGAGCTCGCGGATGCCGGCGGCATCGGCCAGGGCCTCGCCGACGTGCGGTCCCGGACAGGCGTCCTGAGCGGAGCCGACATCAGCGCGCTGATCTCCGCGGGCGATCCCGGCGCCCTCGCCGCACTGCGCCAGCTCGGCGACTGGCTCGGCCAAGCCTGCGCGAGCCTCGGCGCCATCCTCGACCCGCAGCTGTTCGTGTTCGGCGGCGGGGTCGCGCAGGCGGGGGAGCTGCTGCTCGAGCCGATCCGCCTGGCGTACCTCGAGAACCTGCCGGCGCGCGGCTTCCACCCGGAGCCGGAGTTCACGATCGCGGAGCTGGTGAACGACGCAGGAGTCGTCGGCGCCGCGGACCTCGCGCGACTGCACGCTTCCTCGCTCTAGGGGACCGGCCGGGATAGGCTTCGACTCGATGTTCTACTGGCTGATGAAGTACGTGATCGCGGGGCCGATCCTGCGCGGGATCTTCCGGCCGTGGGTCATCGGGCTCGAGAACGTCCCCGCCGAAGGCGCTGTCATCCTCGCCAGCAACCACCTGTCGTTCATCGACTCCATCTTCCTGCCGATCGTCGTCGACCGGCACGTGTCGTTCCTCGCGAAGAGCGACTACTTCACCCGCCGCGGGCTGAAGGGATGGGCGACCCGGGCGTTCATGAACGCGACCGGCCAGCTGCCGATCGACCGGTCCGGCGGCAAGGCCTCTGAGGCCTCCCTCAACACCGGCCTGGCGGTGCTCGCGCGGGGCGAGATGCTCGGCATCTACCCGGAGGGCACCCGCAGTCCCGACGGCAAGCTGTACCGCGGCCGGACCGGCGTCGCACGGATGATCCTGGAGGCCGGCGTCCCGGTGGTGCCGGTGGCGATGGTGGACACGGCCCAGATCATGCCGATCGGCACGCGGCTGCCGAAGATCGGCCGCATCGGCATCATCCTCGGGGAGCCGCTCGACTTCTCCCGGTTCGACGGGATGGAGGGCGACCGCTTCATCCTGCGCTCGGTCACCGACGAGATCATGTACGAGCTGCAGCGCCTCGGCGAGCAGGAGTATGTGGATGTGTACGCCAGCACGGTCAAGGAGAAGCGCGCGACGCTGTCACGGTAGGACCTCTGCGGCGGCGGCAGGTCCCAGGCGCGATAGGCTCGGTATCCACCCCATCCACCGATCGATGCGAGCCATCGGTCCAGCAGAGCGAGCGGAAGACCAGTGCTACAGACCACAGAGCCCGTCGTGCGACCAGACGAGTCCGTGATCGAGGGCCTGGAGTATTGGCGGACGCTCCCGATCAAGCAGCAGCCGCACTGGCCGGACGCCGAGGCGGCGGCCGCCGCCTCTGCCGAGATCGCGACCCTCCCGCCGCTGGTGTTCGCCGGCGAGGTGGACCAGCTGCGCGAGCGGCTGGCGCGAGCCGCCGAGGGCCGGGCGTTCCTGCTGCAGGGCGGCGACTGCGCCGAGACCTTCGCCGGGGCGACGGCGGACCAGATCCGCAACCGCGTCAAGACGGTGCTGCAGATGGCGGTCGTGCTCACGTACGGCGCCTCCGTCCCGGTCATCAAGATGGGCCGGATGGCGGGGCAGTTCGCCAAGCCGCGCTCCAGCGACACCGAGACGCGCAACGGAGTGACCCTGCCGGCGTACCGCGGCGACATCGTCAACGGCTACGACTTCACGCCGGAGTCGCGGCAGGCCGATCCGCGCCGCCTGGTGCAGGGGTACCACACCGCCGCATCCACGCTGAACCTGATCCGGGCCTTCACCCAGGGCGGGTTCGCGGACCTGCGGCAGGTGCACAGCTGGAACCGCGGCTTCGCGGCCAACCCGGCCAACCAGCGCTACGAGGGCCTCGCCCGCGAGATCGACCGCGCCATCAAGTTCATGGAGGCGGCCGGCGCCGACTTCGACGAGCTGAAGCGGGTGGAGTTCTACTCCAGCCACGAGGCGCTGCTGATGGACTACGAGCGGCCGATGACGCGGATCGACTCGCGCACCGGCACGCCGTACAACACTTCGGCGCACTTCGTGTGGATCGGCGAACGGACCCGCGAGCTCGACGGCGCCCACGTCGACTTCCTGTCGCGGGTGCGCAATCCGCTCGGCGTGAAGCTCGGACCCACCACGTCCCGCGACGACATGCTGCGCCTGATCGACAAGCTCGACCCCGAGCGGGAGCCCGGCCGGCTGACGTTCATCACGCGAATGGGCGCCGGCAAGATCCGGGATGCGCTGCCGCCGCTCCTGGAGGCGATCAAGAAGACGGACGCGCTGCCCCTGTGGGTGACGGACCCGATGCACGGGAACGGCCTCACCACGCCGACCGGCTACAAGACGCGTCGTTTCGACGACGTCGTGGATGAGGTCAAGGGCTTCTTCGAGGCGCACCGCGCGGTCGGCACGAACCCGGGGGGCATCCACGTGGAGCTCACCGGTGACGATGTCACCGAGTGCCTGGGCGGCTCCGAGCACATCGACGAGGCCACCCTGGCGACGCGGTACGAGTCGCTGTGCGACCCGCGGCTCAACCACATGCAGTCGCTCGAGCTGGCCTTCCTGGTCGCCGAGGAGCTGTCGCAGGGCTGACCGCAGCCTCACCGCCGCGTCTCACCGCCGCAAACGGAGGAGGGTAGCTGCCAACCGGCAGCTACCCTCCTCCGTTTCCTGCGTTCAAGGGCGGTCGGGCGCAGAACTCCTCCCTTTCCGCGGCCGGACGGCGGGCTGCCGCTAGAACCCGGCGAAGTTCACCGTGATCGTGGACCCCTTGGCCTGCTGCGTGCCCGCACCCGGGGAGATCTTCGAGACGACGAACGCCGGAGGGGCGACGTCGGCGATCGGGCTGTACTTGAGCTGGAAGCCCGCATCCGTCAGCGCCTTCTTCGCGACATCCCAGGTCTTGCCGACGACATCCGGCACCGTGACCGGCTCCGGACCCTTCGACGTCTCCAGCAGCAGCGTGTCGCCGGGTCGCACGGGCTGGTGCTGCGGCTGTGCCGCGATGACGTCGCCTTCGGGGATCGTGTCGCTGTAGCTCTGCGGCCCCGCGGAGGTGAGCAGCTGCACCTTGCTGAGGATCGCCGACGCATCCGCGACCGACTTGCCCGAGACATCCGGGATGGCGCCCGCCGAGACGACGAGGTTGACCGCCGCGGCCTCGAAATACGGCCCGCCGCCCGAGATGTCCGCATTGTTGTCGGCGCGCGTCGCGGAGAGCACCGTGTTAGCGGGCACCTTCGCATCGAACTGCTGCGCGACCGTGCCGACCTTTGCGCCGACCCCCGTGATGGCGCTCTTCGCCGCATCCACCGTCTGGCCGGCGAGTGCCGGGATCGTGATGGGCTTCGGCCCCTGGGAGATCCGCAGGGTCACGGTGCTGCCGCGCCCGGCGGGTATCCCGGCCCGTGGATCGGTGCTCGACACCATCCCCGTGGCCACCGTCGTGCTGTACTCCTGGGCCTGTGCCGTCTTGAAGCCGAGCTTCTGCAGCTGGGCCGTCGCGGCGGCCGGCGCGGAGTTGACGACGTCGGGGACGGTGACGAGCGACCCGGGTCCTGCACCGAAGTACCAGCCGGTCCCGGCGGCCGCGCCCGCGAGCAGGAGCACGAGGGCGAACAGCCACCAGCCCTTGCGACGGCGCTTCTCGGCCGCCGCCGACAGGGTGGCGGTCGCAGCGGGAGTGCTGGAGGCGACCTGCTGGCGGATGGCCGGATTGATGATCTGGGTGTCGCCCGCGTCGAGATCGAGGGCGGGCGGCAGCACCATGGTCGGCTGCAGGACGGCCTCGCCGCGCAGCGACTTCTCGGCCTCGAGCAGCCGGTCGAGCATCTCGCGCGCGTCGCGCGGGCGGCGGTCCGGATCCTTCTCGGTCGCCCACAGGACGAGCTCGTCGAGTTCGGCCGGCACCGCCGGATTCTTGCTGCTGGGCGCCGGGACCGCGTCGTTGGCGTGCTGGTAGGCGATCTGCATCGGCTGCTCGCCGAGGAACGGCTGCTGGCCGGTCAGCATCTCGTACATCATGATCCCGAGCGCGTAGATGTCGCTGCGGGCATCCGCGACGCCGCGGGTGACGAGCTCGGGGGAGAGGTACGCGATCGTCCCGAGGAGCGCCTGCCCCGTCGCGGTGTTGGCGCTGGCTGCGCGGGCGAGCCCGAAATCCCCGATCTTGATGCGGCCGTCGTCGGCGAGCAGCACGTTCTCGGGCTTGAGGTCCCGGTGGACGATGCCCGCCTTGTGCGCGGCGGCGAGGCCCGAGAGCACCGCCTCCATGATGTCGATCGTCTGCTCGGGAGTGAGCTTGCCGTAGTCCTTCAGCAGGTCGCGCAGGGTGATCCCGGGCAGGTACTCCATGACGAGGTACGCCATGTCGGAGTCCTGGCCCTGGTCGAAGACGTTGACGACGTTGGGATGCGCCAGGCGCGCGGCTGAGCGGGCCTCCTGCACGAAGCGGCTCTTGAAGGTGGAGTCGTCGGCCAGGTGGCCGTGCATGATCTTGATCGCGACCCGGCGCTCGAGGCGCAGGTCGGTGGCCAGGTAGACCGTCGCCATGCCTCCGCGGGCGATCCGCGAGCGCACCTGATACCGGCCGTCGATGAGACGTCCGATCATCGGGTCGGTCTGGCTCGTGGTCACGGATCGAGTCTAGGGAACGAGGGATGCGCGAACCCTGCAAAACACCGGTGGAGGCCGCTCCTGTGATCCGGCTGTGACATTTGCGCTCAGCCGAGCTGGGCGAGCCACGCCCGGGCGGATGTCTCCCACTTGGCATACGCGTCGGGGAACGCGGACAGCTGCACGGCCTGGGCCGCCTGCGTGACGCTCATGCTCGTCCATCCCGGGATGTCGAGGAGCCCGCGGGTCTTGCCCTTGTTGGGGTTCGCAGCGCCGCCGTAGAAGGCCAGGGTTGCGCGGGTGGGGTCGAGCACCTGCTCGGGAGTGCCCCATCCGGTGCTCGGGCGCTGCTGGAACAGGCCGAGCGAATCGCGGTCACCATAGCGGACATTCCGGAGCCCGGACTCCTGGGCGGCCGCAGCGAGGGCGATCACGATCCCCGAATCCGGGACGCCCCGCTGGCGGCCGATGCGGATGATGAGCTGGGCGTTGGCGCGCATCTCGTCGGTGAGGGCGACGACGTGACCGGCTGAGGCGATCGGCAGGGGTGCGGGAGCCGCGACGGGGGCCGGAGCGGCCACGGGTGCGGCGGCGACGGGCGTCGCTGCGGGGGTGTCGAGGGCGGCCGTTGTCATGCCCGGGATGCGGACCTTCTGGCCGGGGAAGATCAGGCTGGATGTGCTCAGGCCGTTGGCGGCGAGGACCGCGCGGGTGGAGACGCCGAACCGGCCGGCGATCCCGCTGACGGTGTCGCCGCGGACGACGGTGTACGTGGTGGTCGCTGCGGGCGCGGGTGCGGCGGGAGCAGGCGCTGCCGGAGCGGGTGCTGCAGGAGCAGGAGCCGGCGCTGCGTGTGCGGGGCCGGCGAGGGCCAGCACCTGCCCGGGGAAGATGAGGCTCTTCCAGCTGAGCCCGTTGAGCGCGAGCACGGCCGCGGTCGACAGGCCGAACCGGGCGGCGATGCCCGAGACCGTGTCGCCCGACCGGACGCGGTAGCTGGCCGGCGCGGCCGCGACGCTGGTGCTCGCCGCGGAGGTCTGCGCCGGCCCGGTGATCGTGCTGGTCACCGTTGCCCGCTCGAGCGGCGTGACCTCGCCGGTGTCTCCGTCGTGGCCCGACGCGTGGTCTTCGCGCGGCGCGGCCTGGGCCGGCGTGACGAGATTGAGCGTGACCGCGAGCGAGCTCGCCACGGCGATCGGGACGGTTCCCAGGATGCTGCGGACCTTGCCGGTATCTGCCAGAGCCATGGTGACCCCCCTTTTCGAGTGACACGACGACACCCCACGCTGGCACAGAAGGCAAGAGGAGTCAACGGAAGTGGCTGATGTGACAGCAGTTTACCTGATCGTAACAATCGGGGTGGCGTTCGCTCACCCCGATCTCGTGGCACGCTGGAGGGGTGAGCGAGAACGTCCAGACCACCGAGTGGTTGACCGTCCCCGACCTCGTCGAGCAGTTGGGCCTGAGCGTGAGCCGGGTCCGCCGGCTCATCGAGGACCGTCACCTCGGCGCCAAGCGCGTCGACGGCATCCTGAAAGTCCCGGCGTCCTTCCTGAAGGACGGCGAGCCGCTGAGCGAACTGCACGGCACCCTGATCGTCCTGGCGGACGACGGCTTCAGCGACGACGAGGCCGTCGACTGGCTTCTCGCCGAGGAGGAGAGTCTCGGCACCTCGCCGATCGAGGCGCTGCGTGCCGGCCGCAAGGCGGAGGTCCGCCGGGTCGCGCAGGCGCTCGCGTAGGCTCCTCTACTCAGGAGAGCAGGCGGTCAGGCGGTACGCCGCGTGACCGTGACCGCGAGGTCGCGGAGCTGCGCGCGGGCGGCCGCGCCGAGCGGCGCCGCATCGAGGGCGGCGATCGCGCGCGCGACGTTGTCCGCGATCATCTTCTCGACCGTCTCCACCGCGCCCGACTCCCGGATGGTCAGCTGCATGGTCCGGATCTGCTCCGGCGTGAGGTCGGGGTCGCCGAGCAACTCGTCGAGGGCGGCACGCGCACCCGAGGGGATGGCCTGCCGGGTGAGCGCGATCAGCACGGTCCGCTTGCCCTCGCGGAGATCGTCGCCGCTCGGCTTGCCGGTCACGTCCGCATCGCCGAAGACGCCGAGGAGGTCGTCCCGCAGCTGGTACGCGATGCCGAGCGGCAGCCCGAAGGCGCGCAGTGCCTCGTGCTGGCCGACGGTGGCTCCGGCGAGGCTCCCTCCGATGAGCAACGGCGACTCGATGGAGTATTTGGCCGACTTGTAGACGATCACCCGCTCCGCGCGCGCCAGCTGGTCGGCGTCCGGGCGGCCGGCCCAGCCGATCTCCTCGAATATGTCGAGGTACTGGCCGGCGGTCACATCCAGCCGCATCCGGTTGAACTCGGCCCGCGCGGCGCGCCGGGCGGGTGCGCTGACGAGCTGGGTGAGGCCCTCGTCGAACAGTTCGTCGCTGAGGATGAGGAGCAGGTCGCCGAGCAGGGTGGCGGCTCCGGTGCCGAAGGTCGCGCCCGATCCGCCCCACCCCTCCCGGTCGTGGAGCCGCTCGAACCGCTTGTGCGCGGACGGCGCTCCGCGGCGGGTGTCGGAGTTGTCGATCAGGTCGTCGTGGACCAGTGCGGCAGCGTGGAACAGTTCGAGCGCGCTGGCGACCGAGACCACGGCATCCAGGGCCCCACCGGCCGTGATCGTCCCCGGATCGGCGCCGTCGTCCTCGCCGCTTCCCGCGGTCCGGACGGCCTGCCAGCCCCAGAAGCAGAAAAGGGCCCGGAATCGCTTGCCGCCGCTGAGAAAATCCCTTGAGAAAGCCGCGACGGGAGAGAGCTCATCGGCGATGGAGACGAGAATAGAAGCAGGCGTATCGAAGAATCCATCGATTCTTGACTGGATGAGGTCGACGAACCGGATGCTTTCAGACACACGCCTAGCCTAGCCAGACCCGCAAGGCTACAATCGGCTTCACTGAAGCCTCGAACCCGCGAGAAAGAGGGGGAATCGGATGCCGCTTTCGGAACACGAGCAGCGCCTCCTCGAAGAGATGGAGCGCAGTCTCTATCAGAATGACGCAGATTTCGTCGCAAAGGTCGGGGGCAAGCGGGCTCGGCCTGCCTACCGTTCGATCGTCCTCGGGATTCTGCTCGCCGTCGTCGGTGTGGCCGTCCTGGTCGCCGGCGTCTACTTCCAGCAGCCGGTCGTCGGCATCGTGGGCTTCGTGGTGATGTTCGCCGGGGTCCTCGTCGCCATCGCGCCGGGTAAGCGCGTGGCCGTCGAGCCGGGCACGGCGGAGCCGAAGGGCGCGAAGGCGCGCGGGGCTCAGGCCGGCTTCATGGACCGCATGAACGACCGCTGGGACAAGCGCAACGAAGGCGGCGGAGAGGGCTAAACTCCTCCACCCCGCTCCACAGTTCTTCCATCGAAGGGCCGATCTCCTGATCGGCCCTTTTTTCATGCCCTCTTTCCATCCCGGGCGCTCCATTTTCCTCCACCCCGCACTTCCGCAGTATTCCGGGCTTTAACGCCCCCATTTCGGGGCAATGCGGCCACAGTGCATGACTTTGTGGATGGAAGTGGAGTAAAGTGGAGCTACACCGCAACCTGGGCCGGGAGAGTGGGGGTGGCAGCCGATGTTCCTCGGTACGCACGCCCCAAAACTCGACGAGAAGGGGCGCATCATCCTTCCGGCCAAGTTCCGGGACGAGCTCGCGTCCGGCCTCGTCCTCACCCGCGGCCAGGAGCACTGCGTTTACGTCTTCTCGCAGCGTGAGTTCGAAGCGCTGCACGAGAAGATCCGTCAGGCGCCGGTGACGAGCAAGCAGGCCCGCGACTACCTGCGCGTCTTCCTCTCGGGGGCGAGCGCCGAGGTCCCGGACAAGCAGAACCGGGTGACCATCCCGTCGGCGCTGCGCTCGTATGCAGGACTCGATCGCGACCTGGTCGTGATCGGCGCGGGAAGCCGCGCGGAGATCTGGGACGCACAGGCCTGGGAGACCTACCTGGCCGAGCAGGAGGCAGCATTCGCGAACACGGAGGAGGAGGTGATCCCGGGACTCTTCTGACCGCGCGTCCCTGACGCCCGACTCCCAGCCATACGACCTGACGCCACTTCCCCGGTGTCAGGTCGGGATGGATGGGGATCCGGAATCAGGGGCACAGCGACCGTCCCGAACAGCCATGACCGACTCCACCGGAAACGACCGCATCCACACCCCCGTCCTCCTCGAGCGCTGCATCGAGCTGCTCGGCCCCGCTCTGACGAAGCCCGGCGCTGTCTTCGTCGACGCCACCCTCGGGATGGGCGGTCACTCGGCCGGTGTCCTCGAACGCTTCCCGGAGGCGACTCTGGTCGGGCTCGACCGCGACCCCGAGGCGCTGGCGATCGCGGGGGAGCGCCTGCAGCGCTTCGGAGACCGCGTCCACCTCGTCCACACCGTCTACGACGGCATCCGGGAGGCGATCGAGGGGCTGGGCTTCCTCCACATCGACGGCGTGCTCTTCGACCTCGGCGTCTCCTCCCTCCAGCTCGACCGGGTGGAGCGCGGGTTCTCGTACTCGAAGGACGCCCCGCTCGACATGCGGATGGACTCCACCAGCGAACTGACCGCCGCCACCGTGCTCGCCGAGTACTCCGAGGCCGACCTCCGCCGGATCTTCCGCGAGTACGGGGAGGAGCGGCTGGCCGGGCGATACGCCTCGCGCATCGTGGAGGCCCGCGAGAAGCAGCCGCTGGAGCGGTCGGGCCAACTCGTCGACCTGATCACCAAGGCCACCCCGGTGGCGGTCCAGCGGCAGGGCCACCCGGCGAAGCGGGTCTTCCAGGCGCTGCGGATCGAGGTCAACCAGGAGCTGTCCGTGCTGCAGCGGGCGATCCCCGCGGCGATCGACGCGCTCTCCGTCGGCGGCCGCATCGTCGTCGAGTCCTACCAGTCGCTGGAGGACCGCATCGTGAAGCGCGAACTCCAGGCCCGCTCCGTCTCGAGCGCCCCGGCCGGGCTCCCCGTCGAGCTGCCGGAGCACCGCCCGGAGCTGAAGCTGCTCATCCGCGGCGCGGAGCTGGCCGACGAGGACGAGAAGGCCGCCAACCCCCGCGCGACATCGGTGCGGTTGCGCGCCGCCGAGCGGGTACGACCCGCGAACACCGCCGACACCACGACACGGATGAGATGAGGAGGGGCTCGTGAGCACCAACCTGGCAGAAGCGATCTCGCAGCCCACGCGCAAGCGTCCGGCGGCGCTGTGGCACGGCGGGGCCCTCCCGGCACCGGTGGAGGAGCCCAAGCGCACCCACCTCGAAGTGGTGTCCACCCGCTCCCAGCGGAGGGCCCGCCCGCGTGCTCTGTACGCGGCCGTCGCGGTCGGGATGCTGCTCACCGTCGTGGTGGCGCAGCTGCTCCTGAGCATCGGGATCTCGCAGGGCGCCTACCAGCTGAACACCCTGCAGTCGAAGCAGGCGCAGCTCCAGCGGTCGTACCAGGCCGTGTCGGAGGACCTCAACCGCGTATCGTCCCCCCAGAACCTGGCCGCCAACGCCAACGCCCTCGGGATGGTCAGCAACAGCAGTCCCGCGTACCTGCGGCTCTCCGACGGGGCCGTGCTCGGCGCGCCGCTGCCGGCGGACGGCGCGGCCGGCACGGTGACGGGCACCCAGGGCAACCTGGTGCCCAACGCGCTTCTCGCGGGAGTCCCCCTGGTGACGCAGCCGAAGACACCGGCGACGGCCCAGGGCGGGCAGCCTGTGAATTCCACAGGTCCGGGTGCCGCTACCCCGGCCGCCACCACTCCGCCCGTACCGTTGCAGGGAGCGTTGCCGACCCCGGTGACGCACTGACGACGGACGGGGCGCGCGCATGGTCGGCAAGAAGATGCTGCGGCGGCGGACCGCCGCGACGGTCCTCGCCGTAGCGGCGGCCGTCGGCATCCTCGGGGCCAAGCTCGTCGACATCCAAGTGATCCGGGCGGACGCCCTGCAGTCGGACTCGATGAAGGCCAAGGAGGTCTCCACCTCGCTGCTGGGCAACCGCGGGGACATCGTCGACGCGAGCGGGTCCATCCTTGCCACCACCGTCTACACGTACGCGGCGGCGGCGTCGCCGAAGGACGCGATCGCCGGCGGGCGGGACAAACTGGTGAAAGCGGGGGCGGCGATCGGTGCGATCACCGGCCAGGGCGGCGACGCCGTCGTCGCCCTGATCGACGGAGCGCTCAAGCAGAACCCGAAGTCCCAGTACGTCCTGATCAGATCCGGGATGGATGTCGGCACCTTCGACAAGCTCGACAAGCTCCCGTACCCGTGGCTGACGTTCACGAAGAAGCAGGCGAGGAGCTATCCGGACGGGGCGGTCGCCGGCAACCTCGTCGGCTTCCTGTCGGACGGCGGCAACGCGGGCCTGGAGGCCAGCGAGAACGGCTGCCTGGCCGGCGAGAACGGCGAGGAGACCTACCAGCGCGGTGCGGACGGCGTCGCCATCCCGGGCAGCACTGTGGTGCAGAAGGAGGCGAAGGACGGCGGCACGCTGAAGCTGACCATCGACAGCGACCTGCAGTGGTTCGCCGAGCAGACGCTGGCCCAGCAGGTGGGCGCGACCGGCTCGAAGTTCGGATTCGTCACCGTCGCGGAGGCGAAGACCGGCAAGATCAAGGCCATCGCGCAGTGGCCCGCGCTCGATCCCAACAACATCAACGGGACCGATCCGTCGTACTGGGGGCTCAAGCTGTTCAGCGACCCGTACGAGCCCGGATCGACCTTCAAGGCGCTGACCGCATCCATGCTCATCGACCAGGGCAAGGCGACGCCCGCGACCCAGGTTCTCGCACCGTACGAGTGGAAGTCCGGCAACGGAGCGGACCTGCACGACTCCGGTTACCACGATCCTCTCCGGTTGACGCTCACGGGCGTCCTCATGATGTCCTCCAACACCGGCATGTCCCAGCTGGGCAGTCGCCTCGCCGACCAGACCCGGTACGACTATCTGAAGAAGTTCGGCATCGGCGAGTCCACCGGCCTGCCCTACCCCGGCCAGTCGGACGGCATCCTGCACCCGGTCAAGGACTGGGACGACCAGACCAAGTACGCGACGATGTTCGGTCAGGGCGTGTCGGCGACCCAGCTGCAGATGGTCGACGCGTACCAGGCGCTCGCGAACGGCGGCACCCGCATCCCGCTCTCGATGGTCGAGGGATGCCAGCACCCGGACGGCAGTGTGACCGACGTCCCGACCACGAAGCCGACCCAGGTGGTGTCGCCTCAAGCGGCCGCCACCACCCTCGGGATGATGGAGTCGGTGGTCACCTCGGGCGAGCTCAAGAAGCAGCTGCAGATCCCCGGTTACCGCGTCGCCGCGAAGACCGGAACGGCCCAGCAGCCGGACGGGAAGGGCGGC
>Ga0206353_11997182_pt1 | contig 20195 bp, 16 predicted proteins | sample DielMetaTC5am4_FD_146436 | JGI IMG/M metagenome (GOLD analysis project Ga0206353, IMG submission 146436) | Corn rhizosphere microbial communities from Kellogg Biological Station, Michigan, USA - Diel MetaT C5am-4 (Metagenome Metatranscriptome)... | ecosystem: Host-associated > Plants > Roots >...
CCGAGCACATCGATGAGGACCGAGCGGAGGGTCGCCTCCACGTCGGAGTCGCTCGCGGCGACGATCTTCTCGGCTCCCTCCGGACTCATCGGCCCGCGCCCCTAGACGCTCGACGGCCCCGTAACAAGGGCGGCTTCCACTCCGCGCTCGCTTCCGGCAGGAAGCCGACGTGGAGGAACCGGATCCCAGGCCCCAACCGCTCGACCGCCTGACGCTGCGTGGGGCGTCTGAGGCGCCGGCCCTGCTGACCCGCGAGGGGCCGCTCGATTATGCCGGCCTCGAGCGCGGAGTGGGCACGCTCGCGGCGGCGCTGAAGGGCAGGGGCCTGGCACCCGGCGCACGCGTGGCGAGCTGGCTGCCCAAGTCGCGCATGACGTCGCTGATGCCGCTCGCCTGCGCCCGCGCCAGGCTCGTCCACGTGCCGATCAATCCTGTCCTCAAGCACCGCCAGGCGGCGCACATCCTGGCCGACAGCGGCGCCTCGCTGCTCGTCTCCGGCGAGGCGCGGCTCGCCACCTTCGAGGCCGGCGAGCTTGCCTGTCCCACCGTCGCCGAGCGGGAGGGCGCGGCGATGCTGGAGGGAGATGAGAGGCTGCCGCCCTCGGACGCCCCCCCGGACGCGCTCGCCGCCTTGCTCTACACCTCGGGCTCCACCGGCCGCCCCAAGGGGGTGATGCTGAGCCACGCCAACCTCTGGCTGGGCGCGGTCAGCGTCGCGCATTACCTGCGGCTGATCCCTGACGACCGGGTGCTCGGCGTGCTGCCCTTGAGCTTCGACTATGGCCAGAGCCAGCTGCTCTCGACCTGGGCCGCCGGCGCCTGCGCCGTCCCGATCGAGTATCTGGCGGCGCGCGACGTGGTGCGCGCGGTCGAGGCCCATGGCATCACCACGTTGGCCGGCGTGCCACCGCTCTGGGTCCAGCTGGTCGAAGCGGCCTGGCCGTCCCGAGCCGCCTTGTCGCTTCGGCGGCTCACCAATTCGGGCGGGCACCTGCCGGTTTCGATCGTTCGACGGATGCGCGAGCTGTTCCCGGCCGCCGAGATCCACCTGATGTACGGCCTTACCGAGGCATTCCGGTCCACGTCGCTCGATTCGGCTTTGCTCCACTCGCATCCCGATTCGATGGGGACCGCCATCCCCTTCGCCGAAGTCATGACGTCACGCGGCGACGGCACGCTCTGCGCTCCGGGCGAGGAGGGGGAGCTGGTCCATGCCGGGCCGCTGGTGGCGCAGGGCTATTGGAACGATCCGGAGCGGACCGCCCAGCGCTTCCGTCCGGCTCCGCCGGGGTCCCACTATGGCGGCCGCGCCGTCTGGTCGGGCGATCGGGTACGCCGGGACGAGCACGGCCTTCTCTATTTCGTCGGCCGAGACGATTCGATGATCAAGACCAGCGGCAACCGGGTCAGTCCGACCGAGGTCGAGGAGACGGCGGTGGCGAGCGGCGCGGCGATCGAGGCGGCCGCGCTCGGCTATCCCGACGCGCGGCTGGGCGAAGCGATCGCCCTCGTCGTCCGCGGCGACCGGGAAGGAGAGGGGCCGCTGCGCGCTTACCTGAAGCGCGAGCTTCCCAATTTCATGCAGCCCTCCCTCATTCTCTGGCGCGACGCGCTGCCCCGCGGCCCCAACGGCAAGCTGGACCGCGAGGCCCTGAAGCGGGAGCTGATGGCATGAGCAAGCCGATGGGCCCGATCCCGCCCGGCTTCACGGCAGAGGGCGGCGTGCTGACGATCGGCGGCCGCCGCGCCGACGCTTTGGCGCGCGAGGCGGGTGGCACTCCGCTCTTCGTCTACGATTTCGCCCGCGTCCGGGATCGGATCGCGCTGTTCCGTCGTCACTTCCCGAGTATCGATCTGCATTACGCAGTGAAAGCAAACCCTTATACGCCACTACTCAGAGAAATCGTGAGCTCTTTGGATGGTCTCGACGTGGCGTCGCAAGGCGAAATGGCGCTGGCCCTGGAGTGCGGAATGCTGGCCGGGCGCATTTCCTTCGCCGGCCCCGGCAAGCGCGACGCGGAGATCGAGGCGGCCGTGGCGGCGGGCGTGATCCTGAACCTGGAATCGGAAGGCGAAGCCGAGCGGGCGCAGGCGATCGGCCGGCGGCTCGGCGTGAGACCGCGTCTCGCGGTTCGGGTGAACCCGGATTTCGAGCTGCGCGGGTCCGGCATGCGGATGGGCGGCGGCGCGAAGCCGTTCGGGGTCGATGCCGAGCGAGTCCATGGCCTCGTGCGACGGCTCGTCGAGGGCGGCGCCGACTGGCGCGGTCTCCACGTCTTCGCCGGATCGCAGGCGCTCGATGCCGGAGCGCTGATCGAGGCGCAGCGCCAGACCCTGTCGCTCGCCGCCCGCATCGCCGGTGAGGCCGGCGCGACGCCGCCTTTGGTCAATCTCGGCGGCGGCTTCGGGATCCCTTATTTCCACGGCGAGCGCCCGCTGGACGTGGCGCAAATCGGCGCCGCACTCGCCGACCGTCCGTCCGAGCTTGCCGGCAGCCGCCTCGCCATCGAGCTCGGCCGCTGGCTGGTCGGCGAGGCCGGGGTCTATCTGACCCGGGTGGTCGACCGGAAGGTGAGCCACGGCAAGACCTTCCTGGTCACCGACGGCGGAATGCACCACCAGCTCGCCGCCTCGGGCAATTTCGGTCAGGTCGTCCGCCGCAACTTCCCACTAGCCGTCGCCACCCGCTTCGGCGCGGCGGCGGAGGAGGAAGCGAGCGTGGTCGGCTGCCTCTGCACGCCGCTCGACCGGTTGGCGGACGACGTCATGCTGCCCCGCGCCGACGTCGGCGACCTGATCGCGGTCTTCCTCGCCGGCGCCTACGGCCTCACGGCCAGCCCGCAGGCCTTTCTCGGCCACCCGCCGGCGCGAGAAATCCTCGTCGGCACGGCCGCTTAACCTCTCCGCCCCGGCCGTCCCGCATCGGGACCGCCCCAGAGAGGCCGTTGTTCCTAACGCTAATTTTACCTCTTGAAGCCATGACAGGAGCCGCATCCGCGCCTCTTCAGCCCGACGGGGTGGGGCGTGGATCGGCCGGCGACCAAGAGGAACGACCCATGCGCGCTTTCAAGGACAGTAAATTCGCCCTCGCTCTCGGCGTCAGCGCCGCGGCATTGAGCGGCTGCGCGTCCGCCCGTTCGAGCGGCCACGTGCTCCCGCCCGCCTCGTTCGTCAGCAGCGACGACGTCGCCAGCGAGAAATACGTCATCGGCCCGCTCGACCAGCTCAACATCTTCGTCTGGCGCAACCAGGAGCTGGGCGGCAAGGTCCAGGTCCGCCCGGACGGCATGATCACGACCCCGTTGATCTCCGATCTGCAGGCGGCCGGCAAGACGCCCGCCCAGCTCGCCGACGACATCCGCTCCGCGCTCGTCAAATATATCGACGATCCTCGCGTCTCGGTGATGGTCGACAGCTTCCAGGGCACCTTCGCCCAGCAGGTCCGGATCGTCGGCGCCACCGAGAAGCCGGCCTCGCTCCCTTACCGCGCCAACATGACCCTCCTCGACGCGATGATCGAGGTGGGCGGGCTCTCTCAGTACGCGGCGGGCGACCGCGCGCGGCTGATCCGCCACGACCGCGAGACCGGCACCCAGAAGGAATACGACCTCAAGATCGCCCGGCTGCTCAAGAAGGGCGACACGAGCGCGAACGTCCGGCTCGAGCCCGGCGACGTGATCATCATCCCGGAGAGCATGTTCTGAGCCGCGCCGGCTCGCCCCCTCACGAGAGGAAATGACGCCCGCGATGGACGGACTCTACGAGCAGCTGAGGATCGCGCTCCACCAGGTGTGGAGGCGCCGCTGGCTGGCGCTCGGCGTCGCCTGGGGCCTTTGCCTGGTCGGCTGGCTGGTCGTCGCCCTGATCCCCAATCGCTACGAATCCGTCGCTCACGTCTTCGTCCAGCCGCAGTCGCTGCTTCCGACCCAGGTCGGGATCACGCCGCAGGACCGCCAGGGCGATCTCGTCCGGATCCGCCAGACCCTGACCTCGACGGGCAATCTCGAGCAGGTCGTCCGGTCGACCGAGCTTGCGACCATGGTCGCCAGCGACCGCGACCTTGCGGAGCAGGTGCAGATGCTGAGGGAGACGATCAACGTCACCCAGCAGCAGGACAATATGTTCGAGATCAGCGCGACGGCGAACGTGCGCGGCTTCTCGAACGCCCAGAACGCCAAGCTCGCCTCGGACGTGGTCGGCAAGCTGCTCGACCTGTTCGTGGCCGGCAGCCTCGGCAGCGACCAGCAGGAGGCGAACCAGAGCCTCGCCTTCCTCGACCAGGAGCTGAAGCGGCGCGAGGCCGATCTCCAGGCCGCAGAGCAGAAGAGGGTGGAGTTCGAGCAGCAATATCTCGGCCAGCTGCCGGGCGAAGGCTCGATCGAGCAGCGCCTCGCGGCCAACCGCTCCGAGCTCGCCGGGCTCGACCAGCAGCTGGTCGAGGCGCAGAGCTCGCTCGCCGCCCTGCGGGGCCAGCTCGGAAGCACGCCTGCCACCCTGCCGGGAACGGGCGCCAGCGGCTCGGCCAGCGGCCAGATCCAGGCGCTGGAAAGCCAGCTCGCCGGCTATGCCGCGCGGGGCTGGACCGACAGCCATCCCGACGTCGTCGCCACCCGCGCCCAGATCGCCCGGCTTCGGCCGCTCGCGGCGCGGGAAGGGCCGGGCGCGGGCGGCATGCCCAATCCGTCCTACGTGTCGCTCCGGACGGTGATCGCGGAGAAAGAGGGCCAAGTGCAGGCCGCGTCCTCGCGCAAGGCCCAGCTCCAGGCGGAGAGCGTCCAGCTCACCGCCAAGCAGGCGACCGAGCCGGGCGTCGCCGCCCAGCAGGCGCAGATGAACCGCGATTACGACGTCCTGAAGCGCCAGTATGACAAATTGCTCGAGGACCGCGAGCAGCTGCGCCTTCGCAGCGACGTCCAGTCGAAGACGGATACGGTGAAGGTGAAGGTGGTCGATCCGCCGAGCCGCCCGACCGTCCCGATCTCGCCGAACCGGCCGCTTCTGCTGAGCGCGATCCTGTTCGTGGCATTGGGCGCCGGGGCGGGGGCCGCCTTCGTCGCGGGCCAGCTCCAGACCACTTTCCCGACCCAGGGCAAGCTCACCGCCGCGACCGGCCTGCCGGTGCTCGGCTCGATCGGTCAGGTGTGGACCGAGGCGCGCCGCGCCGAGGCGCGGCAGAAGCTCGCCTGGCTGGCCGGCGGCGCCGGGGCTCTGGCCGCGGGCTACGCCATCTTGATGGCGGTCGAATTCTGGCAGCGCAGCCAGGTCGCGTGAGGGAGCGGAGATGAACCAGCACAGCCCCTTGCGCGCCAGCGGATCGCTTCTCGAGCGGGCGGCGGAGCTTTACGGCTTCGGCCTTCCCGCGCCGGCGCCGGTCGTCGTGCCGCCCACGCCCGAGCCCGTGCCCGAGCCGGAGCTCAGGCGTCCGGACCCTGAACCTCAGCCCAAGCCCGTACCGGAGCCGGAGCTGAAGCGTCCGGACCATGAGCCTCGGCCCAAGCCCAGGCCGATTTCGCGGCCCGCCCCGTCCGGCCGGACCGGCGCGGTCGACCGGGCGCGGCTTCGCGAGGCGGCCCTGATCGAGCCGGACGCGCCGGTCGGCCCGCTCGCCGAGGAATTCCGGATCGTCAAGCGCCAGCTGCTCCTGACCGCCAACGCCGCCACCGAGCTTCCGCCCGAGAAGCGCCGGGTGATCCTGCTCTGCTCGGCCCAGCCGGACGAGGGGAAGACCTTCTGCGCCCTCAATCTCGCTTTGTCGCTCGCCGGCGAGAAGGACACCGAAGTTCTGCTGGTCGACGCCGATTTCCCCAAGCCCGAGATCCTCTCGATCCTCGGCCTCGACGACGGCCCCGGGCTGGTCGACGCGATCGCCGACCCCGGCGTCGATCCGGAGAGCCTCGTCGTGCGCACCGACCTCAAGGGCCTTTCGGTCCTCGCGGCCGGGCGGCAGGCGGACAACGTCACCGAATTGCTCGCTTCGGAGCGCACCCGAGAGGTCCTCGAAAGGCTCTCGGAGGCCAATCCCAAGCGCCTGATTATCTTCGATTCCCCGCCCGCTTTGGTCGCCTCTCCAGCGACCTTCCTCGCCGCCCATGCCGGGCAGCTGGTGATGGTGGTGAGGGCGGACAAGACGACGGAAGCGGAGCTGCGCGACGCGCTCGAGCTCCTCTCCGGCTGTGAGCGTGTCAGCCTCCTGCTGAACGGCACCGGCTTCGCCGCCGGAGGCCGCCGTTTCGGCGCCTATTATGGATACGGACAATGACCCGAGCCCGCTTCTCCGGCGCCTCCGCGCGCCGCTACCTCGGCCTCGCCGCCATGGCGGCGTCGGCCCTTCTGCTCACCGCCGACGGCGACAGCCAGACGCGCAGCTCCATCCATCCCTATCTGCAGATCGAGCAGGTGCTGACCGCCGATTTCAACACCGGCGACGTCCTCACCTATACCGGCGTCGGCGGCGGAGTCACCGCCACCATCGCGACCCGGCGAGTCCAGGCGGTGATCGCCTACGACTATCAGCGTCGGATCGCCTGGAACCACGACATCAGCGACGAGGACGTCCATACCGGCCTCGCCGCAGTCCATGTCGAGGCGGTGCCCGGGGTGCTGAGCCTCGACGCCGGCGCCATCGCCGCGCGCGGCCACAACGACATCCGCCGGCCGGTGCCGGCGCTTCGAACCGTCGACAGCCCGAACACCGCCGAGATCTACAGCGTCTATGGGGGGCCGACCCTCAACACGCATGCGGGGCCGGTCGCGATCGGCGCCGCCTACCGCTTGGGCTACGTCTATGTCGACGACAACAGCGTCTCGGGCGCGGGCCTTCCGGCGGGGACTCCGCGGGTCGAGAATTACCATGGCAGCACGGTCCAGAACGCCACCGCCAGCGTCGGCATGGCGCCGGGCCCGCTGCCCTTCGGCTGGACCGTCGGCGGCGGCTACGTCCGCGAGGACGCCGACCGGCTGAAATCCAAGTTCCACGGCGAATATGTCCGCGGCGACGTCGTCCTTCCCGTCTCCGGCACCCTCGCCGCGACCGGCGGGGTCGGCTGGGAGGACATGAAGGCCTCGCAGCAGGACATCGTCCGCGATTCGAACGGCTTCCCGGTCCTGTCGCCGCGCGGCAACCTGGTCGGCGATCCCTCGAAGCCCAGGCTGCTCACCTACGACCAGTCGGGCCTGATCTGGGACGTCGGCGTGATCTGGCGGCCGAGCCCGCGCACCGAGCTCCAGGCCCGCGTCGGCCAGCGCTACGGGGGCACGACCTTCGTCGGCTCGCTCCAGCACCGGCTGAACCGCGATTACGTCCTCACCGCCTCGGTCTACGACAGCGTCAGCAGCTTCGGCCGCCTGCTGGTCAGCGATCTGGGCGGCGTTCCGACCGACTTCCGCCCGCCGCGCGGCGGCATCAGCGGCATCGGCGGTTTGAACGGCTGCGTGTTCGGGAGCGATCCCAAGAAGGGCGGCGCCTGCTTCGACGACGCCCTCCAGTCGATCGACAATTTCAACTTCCGCAACCGCGGCGCCAACATCATGTTCTCCGGCGAGCACGGGGCGTACAGCTTCGGCCTCGGCGCCGGCTACGCCAACCGCCGCTATTTCGCGCCGCCCGACGGCGCCTTCGTGCTCCACGGAGTCACCGACCAGAGCTTCATCGTCCGCGGCGAGCTCGGCCGGCGTTTGACCCGCAGCTCCGGCATCAACTTCGACGCTTATGCCGCCTGGTACGACAGCGGCATCGCCGGCGCCGACGGCAGCTTCACCACCGGGGCCAGCGCCAATTACTACCGGGCGATCTGGCGGGACCGGCTCCAGGCCAACATCGCCGCCGGCCTCTACACGACCCACAGCGGCAATTTCGACTCCACCGTGGGCTCGATCCTGTTCGGCCTTCGCTACACCTTCTGAGGGGCAAGAGATGTATACCGACCATTTCGGCCTCAATGCCAACCCCTTCCAGCTGACGCCCGACGCGCGCTTCTGGTTCGACAGCCGGACCCACAAGAAGGCGATGGCCTATCTCGGCTACGGCCTGGCGCAGGGGGAGGGGTTCATCACCGTCACCGGCGAGGTCGGCGCGGGCAAGTCGACCCTCGTCGCCCACCTCCTCGCCACCATCGACCGCGAGCGGCTGAACGTCGTCAGCCTGGTCTCGACCCAGGTCGAGGGCGACGACATGCTCCGCCTCGTCGCCCAGGGCCTCGGCCTCGTGGTGGCGGGCCAGGAGAAGGCGCAGCTGCTCGACTCGATCGAGCGCCATCTCGAGGATGAAGCCCGGCGCGGACGGCGCACCCTCTTGGTCGTCGACGAGGCCCAGAACCTGCCGGTCTCGGCGCTCGAAGAGCTGAGGATGCTCTCGAACTTCACCAGCCAGGGCCGTGCGCTCATTCAGATTTTCCTGCTCGGCCAGCCCGAGTTCCGGGACAAGCTGGTCGAGGGCGGCGGGCTCGAGCAGCTCCGCCAGCGGATCATCGCCAGCCACCATCTGGAGCCGATGGAGGCGCCGGAGGTCGAACTCTACATCGTCCACCGACTCTCGGTTGCCGGCTGGACCGGCCGCCCGGCGTTCGGCCCGGACGCCTTCGCCGCCCTTTATCGCCATTCCGGCGGCATTCCGCGCCGCCTCAATCAGCTGGCGAGCCGGCTGCTCCTCTACGCCGCCGTCGAGCGCCTGGAGACGATCGGAGGCGAGGCGGTGGAGACGGTCGTCGCCGACCTCGCCGCCGACAAGCCGCAGCCGCGTGCCGACGCCGCCCTGCCGCTTCGCGCCGCGCCGGCCCCCGCCGAGCCGGTCCGCGACCTCGCGCTCGAGCGCCGGGTCGCCGCGCTCGAGGCTCGGGTCGACGAGCAGGAGAAAGCGGTGCGGCGAGTCTTGACGCTGCTCGTCGAGTGGGTGGAGAACGGGCAGCAGGCTCCGGGCTACACCAACGCCGCCTGAGGGCGGAGGCCAAGATGCTGAACGCCCTCTCCGTCGACGTCGAGGACTGGTTCCAGGTCGGCGCCTTCGAGACCGTCATCGCCAAAGCCGACTGGGAGAAGCTTCCCCAGCGGGTCGAACGCAACGCCGACGCGGTGCTCGCCCTGTTCGACGAGGCCGGGGTCAAGGGGACCTTCTTCACTTTGGGCTGGGTCGCCGAGCGCTACCCGGCGCTGATGCGGCGCATCGCCGGCGCGGGGCACGAGATCGCCAGCCACGGCTGGGACCATGACCGGGTGTTCTCCCTGACCCCGGACCAGTTCCGAGCCGACCTCCGCCGAGCCCACGCCGCCATCGCCGAGGCCTCGGGTGTCGAACCGCGGGGCTACCGGGCGCCGAGCTTCTCGATCGACAAGAGGACTCCCTGGGCCCACCCTATCCTCGCCGAGGAAGGCTATGATTATTCGTCCAGCGTCGCCCCGCTCGCCCACGATCATTATGGCTGGCCCGAAGCGCCGCGCTTTGCCCATCGGCCGCTTCCGGATTCCGACCTGATCGAGCTGCCGGTGACGACCGTGGACGTCGCCGGCCGGCGTCTGGCGGCGGGGGGAGGGGGATTCTTTCGGCTGCTTCCCTATCGCTTCTCCGACTGGGCGATCGGCCGGGTCAACGGCGCGGAGGGGCGGCCGGCCGTCTTCTATTTCCACCCCTGGGAGATCGATCCCGGTCAGCCGCGCGTGGCCGGGGCGCCGCTCAAGTCGCGGCTTCGCCATTACAGCCGTCTCGCAGCGATGCGGCCCAAGCTTCTGAAAATCCTCAAGGCCCATCGCTGGGGACGCACCGACGAAGTGGTCGCGGCGGAGCGGGAGCGGCTGCAATGACCGCCCACTCGCCGATCACCGCCCTCAGCGTCCGCAACGCCGGCCAGGAAGACCGCGCCGCCATCGACGCGTTCGTCCGGAGCCGGCCCGACGGCACGCCGTTCCACCTGCCCGGCTGGCTGGAGGCGGTCGAACGCGGCTGCGGCCAAAGCGGCTTTCCCCTCGTCGCCGAGCGGAGCGGGAGGATCGTGGGCGTGCTGCCTCTGACCGGGCTCCGCTCGCGCCTGTTCGGATCGGCTCTCGTCTCCTCCGGCTTCGGGGTCGGCGGCGGCGTGCTCGGCGACGGCGTCGAGGCGCTGGCCGAGGCGGCGTGGGATCTCGCGCGCGCTCGCGGCTTCGCCTCGGTCGAGCTTCGCGGCGGCCCCGTCCCTCAGGGCTGGGAGCGGCGCGAGGGCCTCTATTTCGGCTTCGAACGGGACATTCCCGAAGGCGAGGAGGCGATCCTCCAGGCGATTCCTCGCAAGCAGCGCGCCGAGGTGCGCCGCGCCCTCGCGAACGGTCTCGAGGTCAGCGTCGGCCGTGACCTGGACGCGCATTACCGGGTGTACGCCGAAAGCGTTCGCAACCTCGGCACGCCGGTCTTTCCGCGCGCTCTGTTCGAAGCGGCGCTTGAAAGCCTCGATTCCGACATCCTCACCGTCAGCCAAAGCGGAGAGCCGCTGGCGAGCGTGCTCAGCCTCTATCACGGCGGCACCGTCTATCCTTATTGGGGCGGCGGCACCCGTGCGGCCCGGGCGGCGCGGGCCAACGAATTGCTCTATTTCGCCTTGATGCGCCACGCGCGGGACCGCGGCTGCACGCGCTTCGATTTCGGCCGCTCCAAGGCCGGCACCGGCGCCTTCGCCTTCAAGAAGAATTGGGGCTTCGAGCCGAGGCCCCTGGTCTATGCGGTGAAGGGCGAGGCGCGCGAGACCAACCCGCTCTCGCCCCGCTACCGGCTGCAGGTGGCGGCCTGGAAGCGGCTTCCTTTGTGGCTCGCCAACCGGCTCGGCCCGCCGATCGCACGGGGGCTGGGCTGATGGCCGAATTGCTCTTCCTCGCCCACCGTATCCCTTTCCCGCCGGACCGCGGGGACAAGATCCGCTCGTGGCACATCCTGAAGCACCTCGCCGGCCTCGCCCGGGTTCACCTCGCCTGCTTTGCCGACGACGAGGCCGACGCCGCGCACCTGCCGGCGCTGCGCGACGCGCTCGGCGGCCGGCTCGGCGAGGCGCATGTCGAAATCCGCCGCACCGGCCGCGCCGTCGCCGCGGCGCGCGCCTTGCTCGAGGCGAAGCCGGTCTCCCTGACCGCCTTCGACAGCCCCGCGATGCGGCGGTTCGTGGACTCCGTGCTCGCACGACCCGAAGTGACCACCGCCTACGTCTTCTCCGGCCAGATGGCGCAGTTCGTCCCGGCCGCCGCTCGTCAGCGTGTCGTGATGGACTTCGTCGACATGGATTCGGCCAAGTTCGCCGCTTACGCCGAGGCCGGCGGGCCGCTCGCCGCGCTTCACAGGCGCGAGGCTGCCAAGCTGTTCGCCTTCGAGCGCGAGACCGCGGCGCGCGCCGATGTCAGCCTGTTCGTCAGCGAGGCCGAGGCGCGCCTGTTCCGCGACCGCGCCGGGCTTCCGGACGCCGACATCCGGGCCCTGCCGAACGGCGCCGACACGGATTTCTACCGGCCCGGGTCCGTCGCGCCCGCCGCCGCGCCGCGCCCGCTGATCGTCTTCACCGGCCAGATGGACTACGCCCCCAATGTCGACGCCGCCGCCTGGTTCGCGCGCGAGGTGCTGCCGCTTGTGCCGGGCGCGACCTTCGCGATCGTCGGGCGCAATCCCGCCGCGAGCCTCAAGGCCTCGGAGCGGGTCCTGGTGACCGGCGAGGTGCCCGACGTCAGGGCCTGGCTGGCCGCCGCGGACGTCGTCGTCGCGCCGCTCAGGATCGCGCGCGGAGTCCAGAACAAGGTGCTCGAAGCGATGGCGGCCGCCCGGCCGGTCGTCGCCTCGCCCGCCGCCTTCGAAGGGATCGAGGCCGAGCCGGGCCGCGACCTGATCGTCGCCGACGGCGCCGAGGGGCAGGCGAAGGCTCTCCGGGATTTGCTGGCCGATCCCGCACGCGCGGTGGCGATCGGTCAAGCCGCGCGGCGTCGAATGGAGGAAGCCTATCGCTGGGAGGCCCGACTCGCCCCGCTCGCCTCGCTGGTCGGCCTCTCAAAGCGGAGGGCGGCGGCATGACGGCGGTCTTTCCCATCGCCAGGGCCAAGCCGCTGACCGCTCCGGGCTGGCGCATCCACCTCGCCGGCCTCGGCGCTTTGTGGGCGGCTCTGCTGATCCTCTTCCATCGCGACGTGAGCGACGTGTTCGCTCTGTGGCTGAAGGGGAACACCTACAATCACTGCCTCTTGATCCTGCCTTTGATCGGCTGGCTGGTCTGGCAGCGCCTGCCCGAGCTTCGCCGGATCGCCCCCGCGGCCTGGGCGCCGGGGCTTCTGGTCGTCGGCGCCGGCGCGTTCGGCTGGCTGCTCGGCAATGCCGGCGGGATCGACATCGCCCGCCATGTGAGCCTCGTCCTCATGCTTCAGGGCGCGGTGATCGCCTGCCTCGGCAAGGCGGCGGCGCGCGGGCTCGCCTTCCCGATCTTCTACGCTTTGTTCCTCGTCCCGTTCGGCGAGGAGCTGGTCGCGCCGATGCAGACCCTGACCGCGAAGATGGCGATGGGCCTGCTCGCCGTCAGCCACGTCCCGGCGACGATCCGAGGCGTGTTCATCTCGACCCCGGCCGGCTATTTCGAGGTCGCCGAGGCCTGCTCGGGCGTCAAGTTCCTCATCGCCATGGCGGCCTATGCGGCGCTCGCCGCGAACGTCTGCTTCCGCTCGGCGCGCCGCCGAGCCCTGTTCGTGGTTGCCGCGATCGGCTTCCCGATCCTCGCCAACGGCGTGCGCGCCTGGGCGACCATCTACGTCGCCTATTTGACCGACAAGCGCTACGCGGTCGGCTTCGACCACGTCGTCTACGGCTGGATCTTCTTCGCGCTCGTCATCGTCCTGATCATGGCGTCGGCGCGTCCCTTCTTCGACCGCAAGCCGAGCGACCCCTGGTTCGATCCCGAAAAGCTTCAGCGTCCCGGCACTGCGCCCGGTTCGCCGCTGCGTCTCGCGGCCGTCGGAGCCGCCGCTCTGGCGCTGGCGGCATCGGGGCCCGCCTGGTCGGCCGCCGTGCAGGCAGGGTCGGTGGTCCCGGTCGTCGACGTGACTCTGCCCGACGTTCCGGGCTGGACGCAGGTGGCGCGCGATAAGGGGCGGCCCTGGGTGCCCAATTTCAGCGGCTACGACGCCTTCCGCATCGGCCGCTACCGCGATTCCGCCGGTCACGAGGTCGACCTCGCGCTCGCGGTCTATGCCCACCAGGAGGACGGACGCGAGCTCGCCGGCTTCGGCCAGGGCGCGACCCGGCCCGACGGCGCCTGGGCCTGGACCGCCGACGCTCCGGCCCCGCCCGGCGGCAAGTCGGAGCGGATCTTCTCCCACGGCACGATCCGCGAGGTGGCGAGCTTCTACCGGGTGGGGAATATCCTCACCGGCAGCCGCGCCGCCGTGAAGCTCGAGACGATGAAGACCCATCTGCTCGGCGGGCCGCAGCGGGCGGTGGCCGTTTTGGTCTCGGCCGAGGAGCCGGCGGGGGCGGGGAGCGCCCGTCCGGCGCTCGACTCGTTCCTCCGGTCGCTTGGGGAGCCCGCGGTCCTTGCCGACCGGGCGGCGGGCCTGCCAGGGGCCCACTGATGTGCGGGATTGCGGGGATCTTCCATCCGGACGTGCCCAAGCCGGTCGAGGCGGCGCGGGTCAAGGCGATGACCGAGCGGCTCGCCCATCGCGGGCCGGACGGGAGCGGCGTGTGGACGGCGCCGGGAATCGGCCTCGGCCACCGGCGCCTGTCGATCATCGACCTCGAGACCGGCGACCAGCCGATGCGCTCGGCGGACGGCGAGCTGGCGCTCACCTACAACGGCGAAGTCTATAATTTCAGGGAGTTGCGTACCGAGCTTGAGGCTCTGGGGCACGTCTTCGCGACGACCAGCGACACCGAGGTGGTGCTGGCGTCCTGGCGGCAATGGGGACCGTCCTGCCTCGCCCGCTTCAACGGCATGTTCGCCTTCGCGCTCTACGACGCCGCCGAGGATTGCCTGTTCCTCGCCCGCGACCGGCTCGGCGTGAAGCCGCTCCATCTCGCCACCCTCCCCGACGGCGCCCTGATCTTCGCCTCGGAGTTGAAGGGCCTGCTTGCTCACCCTCGCTTGCGGCGCGAGCCCGATCCGCGCGCGACCGAGGATTTCCTCGCCTACGGCTACGTACCCGACGATAGCTGCCTGGTGGCCGGCGTGCGCAAGCTTCCCGCCGGCCATTACCTGCTGGTCCGGCGGGGGCGGGCGGTGCCGGAGCCGGTGCGCTGGTGGGACGTGGATTTCTCGAGCCCGTCCGGCGCGAAGCCGGCCGCGCTGGAGGAGGAGCTGGTCGAGCGCCTCCGCGAGGCGGTGCGCTCGCGCATGGTCGCCGACGTCCCGCTCGGCGCCTTCCTGTCGGGCGGGGTCGACAGCTCGGCCGTCGTCGCCCTGATGGCCGAGGCGAGCCGGAGCGCGGTCGAGACCTGCTCGATCGGCTTCGACGAGGCCGGCCATGACGAGACGAGCTATGCCGCCCTCGTCGCCGAGCGATTCGCGACGAACCACCGCACCCGCGAGGTCGCGTCCGCCGATTTCTCGCTGCTCGGCCGCCTCGCCGAGGCCTATGACGAGCCGTTCGCCGACGCCTCCGCGATCGGGACGTACCGGGTCGCCGAGCTGGCGCGCGAGCGGGTCAAGGTGGCCCTGTCGGGCGACGGCGCCGACGAGGCCTTCGCCGGCTATCGCCGCCACCGCCTGTTCATGGCCGAGGAGAAAGCGCGGCGGCTGCTCCCGCCCGGCGCCCGGAGCGTATTGGGGGCGGCGGGATCGCTCTACCCCAAGCTCGACTGGGCGCCGCAATTCCTCCGCGCCAAGACGAGCCTGACGGCGCTCGGACGCTCTTCCGAGGAGGCCTATGCCGACGCGGTGACGGCGACCTCGCTGCCTGTCAGATCAAGGCTTTACCGCTCGGAGTTCAGGCAGCTTCTGCAGGGCCACCGCGCCGAGGCGCGCTACGCTTTGGCGATGCGCGAGGCGCCGGCGGCGGACGCTTTGTCCCGGGCCCAATATGCCGACCTCAAGATCTGGCTGCCGGGCGACATCCTGACCAAGGTCGACCGCGCCAGCATGGCGGTCAGCCTCGAGGCGCGCGAGCCCCTGCTCGACCACCGCCTCGTCGAGTTCGCGGCCCGGGTGCCGGCCAGGCTCAGGCTTCGCGGCGGAACGGGCAAATGGCTGCTCAAGAAGGCGCTCGGCCGCTACCTTCCGGACGAGATCCTCCATCGTCCCAAGATGGGTTTCGTGACCCCGGTCTCCGCCTGGTTCCGAGGCCCTCTCGCCGCCCAGGCGCAGGCCCTGTCCCGAAGCGCGGCTCTCGCCGAGCTCGGCTGGCTCGACCCGGCCGCCATCGCCCGCCTCGCCGAGGCGCACCGTTCAGGCCGCGCCGAGCATGGCCGGCTGCTCTGGCAGCTCGTCATGCTGGACAATGCCCTTCAGCGGCTGTTCGGGCTCGGCTCCAGGGGATACGAGGCGGCGGCGAAATAGAGGCCGTCGGGCGGCGCGTTGAGGCCCAAAGCGGCACGGTCCCTGGCCTCGAGCGCCGCCTCCAGATCGTCCGCCGACCATTTTCCCCTTCCCACCAGCTGAAGGCACCCCACCATCGAGCGCACCTGGTGGTGGAGGAAGGAGCGCGCCGCCGCCTCGATCTCGATCCGCTCGCCCTCACGGCGGACCGTCAGGCGGTCGAGAGTCTTGACGGGGCTGTCCGACTGGCAATGGGCCGAGCGGAAGGTGGTGAAATCGTGGCGTCCGACCAGTCTCCGCGCCGCTTCATTCATCGCCTCGGCGTCGAGCGGCACGCTTACCTTCCAGGCGCGGCCGGCCTCCAGCGCGAGCGGGGCTCGGCGGTTGACGATCCGGTAGAGATAGCGCCGGCCGATGCAGCTGAAGCGGGCGTGCCAGTCGTCCCCCACCGCCTCGGCCTTCAAGATGGCGACGGGAAGGGGCCTCAGCCTGGCGTTGAGCCCTTCGGCAAGGCGAAAAGGGGTGATCGCCTTCGCGATATCGACATGGGCGGCCATCGCCAGCGCATGGACTCCGGCGTCGGTCCGGCCGGCGGCGTGGAGCACCGCCGTCTCCCCGGTGATCGCCTCGGCCGCTTCCTCGATCGCCTGCTGGACCGAGGGGCCGTGCGCCTGGCGCTGCCAGCCCATGAACGGCCGGCCGTCATATTCGACAATCAGCCGGAAGCGGGTCATTCGAGCCGCGCGCCGGGCGGGATCGGAAAGCCGCGCAGAAGCTCGGCCGGCGTCATCGCCGCCCGGCCCTCGCGCTGGACCGAGGTCGGCCGAAGCGCGCCTTCCGCGCAGGCGATGGTCAGAGCCTCGTCCAGCACCGTCCCGGGCTCGCCGGAGCCCGCGACGACGTCCGCGAAATGTATTTTTATGCGGTTTCCTGCATAAACGAACCAGGCTCCGGGATCCGGATTGAACGCCCGGACCTGACGTTCCGCCTCGACGGCGCTCCCCCGGAAGTTCACTTTCGCCTCGGCCTTGTCGACTTTCGGCGCATAGGTCGCGCGCGAGTCATCCTGCGGCCTCGGGCCGATCCGGTCGAGGTTGCGGAGCACCGAGAGCATCAGCTTCGCCCCCTCCCCGGCGATGTCCGCGCCGAGCTCTCCCGCCGTCTTGCGGTCCACCATCACCGGCCACTTCGCCAACATCGGGCCGGTATCGAGCCCCTGCTCCATCCGCATGATGGTGACCCCGGTCTGCTCGTCCCCAGCCAGGATCGCCCTCTGCACCGGAGCCGCCCCCCGCCACCTCGGAAGCAGCGAGGCGTGGACGTTGAAGCACCCCCGCCGAGGGGAATCGAGCACCGAAAGTGGCAGAATCAGCCCATACGCGGCAACTATCGCAACATCGAGATCGAGCGCCGCGAACGCCGCCTGCGCCTCGGCGTCGCGAAGCGACACCGGAGTCCTGACCTCGATCCCCGCCGCCTCGGCCCGGGCCTGGACCGGCGAGAGCCTCGGCGCCTTGCCTCGCCCCGCCGGCCGCGGCGGCTGCGAATAGACCGCGACGACCTCCATCGCCGGATCGGCAAGCAGGGTGTCGAGCGTCGGCACCGCGAAATCCGGCGTTCCCATGAAGGCGATGCGCATGTCGGGCGTGATTAGCGGCGCCCCGACGCTTGGCAAGCGCCGCCTTGCGCCCCTACCTAGTCGCCATGGCCTCTCCCGAGATCGACGCACTGACCCAGGCCCTGGCGCGCCTCCCCGGCCTCGGGCCGCGCTCGGCGCGCCGGGCGGTGCTCCATCTGCTCAAGAAACGCGAGGCGGCCCTCACGCCGCTGCTGAGGGCTCTGGAGCGGGTGAGCGAGAGCCTCTCGGTCTGCTCGACCTGCGGCAACGTCGACACGGTCGATCCCTGCACGATCTGCGCCGATCCCCGCCGCGACAGCCGCCTGCTCTGCGTGGTCGAGGAAGTGTCGGATCTCTGGGCGCTCGACCGCTCGCGCCTGTTCCCCGGCCGATTCCACGTCCTCGGCGGCCGACTCTCGGCGCTGGAGGGCGTTCGGCCCGAGGATCTCGGCATCGACACCCTGGTCGGCCGGGTGTCGAAGGGCGGCATCGACGAGGTGGTGCTGGCGATGAACGCGACCCTGGAGGGCCAGACCACGGCCCACTATCTCGCCGAGCGGCTCGAATCCTATCCGGTCCGACTCACCCAGCTCGCCCACGGCCTGCCGGTCGGGGGCGAGCTCGACTATCTCGACGAAGGCACGCTCGCCCAGGCCCTGAGGGCGCGCCGGCCGGTGGCGTGATTCGCCTCCCGAGGGTGGGGAGAAAACCTTGATTTCGGCCCTTTCCGACCCTATTTTTCCCTCATGGCGATCCTTCCCATCATCGAGACTCCGGACCCGTTCCTTCGGCGCAAATCCTCGCCGGTCGAGGAGATCACGCCCGAGCTGCGCGCGCTGATCGACGACATGTTCGAGACGATGTACGAGGCGCCCGGAATCGGCCTCGCCGCGATCCAGGTCGGAGTGCCCAAGCGCCTGCTGGTCATCGACCTTCAGGAGCCCGAGGAGGAAGGCGGAGAGCCGGTGCGGCGGCCGATGGTGTTCATCAACCCCGAGATCGTCTCCACGTCCGACCATCTCCAGAGCTACAACGAAGGCTGCCTCTCGGTCCCCGAAATGTATGCCGAGGTCGAGCGGCCGGACCGGATCCGGGCCCGCTGGCTCGACCGCGACGGCACGGCCCATGACGAGGAGCTGGACGGGCTCCTGGCGGTCTGCCTCCAGCACGAGATGGACCATCTCGAAGGCGTCCTCTTCATCGACCATCTGTCGCGGCTGAAGCGCGACATGATCCTGAAGAAGCTCGCCAAGGCGAGGAAGGAACGCTCGGCCCTCGCGGCCTGATTTTCTTCCCCGGAACGGGGAGGAGCGTTGGCCCTTTTCCTCTCGATAACCCCTCCCTAAGAGGAGCGAATGCCGACCCTCACCCCCAGTGCCGCGGCGCTGATCGCGCTGGTCTGCGGCGGCTGGCTCGCGGTCGCTCTCTGGGCGACTCTGCGCGGCCTGTCGCGCAGCCGGGCGGCGAGCGGGCGGATGGGGGAGGGAGTCCGCGCCGAAGCCTTGCTCGCGGCCTCTCCGGCCCTCCCGCTGCTCGTGACTCGGGACGGGCGGCTGCACGGCCCGGATCGAACCGCCTTCGTGCTTGGCCTCGGCAGCTTGCCCGGACAGCTCGCGGAGCTGGGACCGGCGCTCGGCGAGGCGGCACTGGCTTCTCTCTCCGCATCCGTGGCCGCCGCGGCGGCCTCGGGGGCCGGATTCGCGCAGACGGTTCGGCCCGAGGGCGGCTCTCGGGTCCTGGAGCTGCGCGGCGTCCCGGCGCCGGCGCCGTGGCCGGGCGGCACGGTTCTGATCTGGATCCTCGATTCGACCGACAGCGAGGGACGTCTCACGGCGCTCGACGCCCGGGCCGGCCGCCTCGCCGCCGCCCTCGACGCGCTTTCCGGGCTGATCGAGGCCGCGCCCTTCCCGATGTGGCATCGCGGCCCGGACCTCGCCCTCGCCATGGTCAACGGCGCCTATGTCGAGGCGGTGGAGGGGGAGGATGCGGCGAGCGTCGTCGCCGCCGGGGTCGAGCTGATCGACACCCCCGACGGAGCGATCGCCCAGGCGGCCGCGGCGCGCGAGAGCGGCGCCGCCCACGTCCGGACCCTTCCGGCGACCATCGCGGGCGAGCGGCGCACGCTTCAGGTCGTCGAGGTCCCGCTCGGCGAGGCGGGGGTGGCCGGCTACGCCCTCGACGTCGAGGACCGGGAGCAGGCGCGCGCCGACCTTGCCCGGTTCGTCCGCGCCCAGCGCGACATGCTCGATCGCCTCTCGGCCGGAGTCGCCCAGTTCGGCCGCGACCGGGCGCTCATCTTCTTCAACCAGCCTTTCGCCCGGCTGTTCTCGCTGAAGGCCGATTTCCTCGCCGACCGCCCCGAATTCAACCGCCTGCTCGACGCCATGCGCGAGGACGGCCACCTGCCCGAGGTCCGCGACTATCCGGACTGGAAGAAGGATCATGGCCGCTGGTTCACCGGCGGGCTCGCGGCCGAGGAGGAGGATTGGCTGCTTCCGCGCGGCCAGCATCTGCGGGTCGTCGCCCAGCCGCTGCCCGACGGCGGGCTGCTGCTGATCTTCGAGGACCGTACCGAGCAGCTCCGACTCGCGTCGGCGCGCGATACCTTGCTCCGGGTGCGCACGGCGACCTTCGACAACCTCTTCGAGGCGATCGGAGTCTTCGCCTCCGACGGCCGGCTTCACCTCTGGAACAACCGCTTCCGCGAGCTTTGGGAGTTCGACGAGGCGAAGCTCGCCGATCATCCGCGCATCGACAGCCTCGCGCCGATCATCGCCCGCAAGCTCAAGAATCCCCAGCATGCGGGGCTGGTGCGCGAGCTGGTGCGAAGCGCGACGGTCGAGCGAAAGCAGCGCGGCGGCCACGTTTCCTTCCTCGACGGCCGCGAGTTCGAGTTCGCCGCGGTGCCTCTGCCCGACGGCAACGCGCTCTTCACCATGCTCGACGTCACCGCCAGCCGAACCGTCGAGGCGGCACTGAGGGAACGGACCGCGGCCCTCGAGGAAGCCGACCGGCTGAAGACCGCCTTCGTCTCCAACATGAGCTACGAGCTTCGCACTCCGCTCACCTCGATCGCCGGCTTCGCGGAGATGCTCGAGGGCGGCTATGCCGGGGCGCTCGCCCCG
>Ga0206353_11516161_pt1 | contig 20047 bp, 21 predicted proteins | sample DielMetaTC5am4_FD_146436 | JGI IMG/M metagenome (GOLD analysis project Ga0206353, IMG submission 146436) | Corn rhizosphere microbial communities from Kellogg Biological Station, Michigan, USA - Diel MetaT C5am-4 (Metagenome Metatranscriptome)... | ecosystem: Host-associated > Plants > Roots >...
CCGTGTGGATGCGCTGGTGCTGAACGCAGGGATGGTGCACCCACCACGCACCCGGCAGACCGACGAGTACGGCAACGAGCTCGTGCTCGCAACCAACGTCCTCGGCCACTTCCGCCTGATGGCGCGGTGCATCCCGGCCTTGGCGCAGACGGATGCACGGATCGTGACGCTGGGCTCGATGGCCGCGCGTCTCGGCCGTCTGCGGATCGACGACCTCCAGCTCGAGCGCTCCTACACGCCGTGGCGCGCCTACGCGGGGTCGAAGATCGCGGCGCAGTCCTTCGGCTTCGAGCTCGACCGGCGGCTGCGCACGGCCGGGTCGGCCGCGCAGAGCATCGTGGTGCATCCCGGCTACTCCATCTCCGGACGCACCCCGGGCATCCGGGGTGTCAACCACCCGTCGCGGGCCACCCGTTTCGCCGACAACCTGCAGGCCGCCTGGACCCAGGGCAAGGACGGCGGAGCCCACGCGCCGGTCCGGGCCGTGCTCGACCCCGAGGTCACCGGCGGCGACTACCTCGGCCCGGCCGCATTCACGAAGGGTCCGCCCGTCCACGTCCCGGCGACCCGCGCATCCCGCTCGCCGCGTCTCGCCGCCGCGCTCTGGCCCCTCCTCGAGCGCGCCGCCGCCCAGCCCTTCCCCCTCTGACGCGCGCCCTGCATCCCTCGCCCGCGGGTCTAGAGGTCAGTCGACGACGATGGAGAGGAGGAGGTGCGTGGGAGGGACCTGCGCGCGGAGCGCGTCGCGGGCGGAGGCGTAGTCGGTGCCCTCGGCCTCGATCCCGCTGACGGCGGACTCGCGGATGACCGCCGTGGCGATGACCCGCCCGCCACGCGGCATCGCGTTGTGCACGCGCAGCAGGTCGAATCCCTCCGGAACCTGCTCCTCGATGAGCGCGCGTGCCGACTGCGCGTCGTCCGCCTCGGCCGTGAGCTCCCGCGTTTCGCTGCTCTGGATGAGACCGCGCACCTTCATGTGATCCACGCTACCGGACCGCGCCCGTCCCCCTGTCCGCTGTTCCCGCCGCCAGGGCCGCCCGATACGGTGAAGGGATGGACTTCCTCACCCGGCCCATCGACCCCACCTCCGAGCGCGATCTGTCCGCCGGCGGTCTCCGCCTCTCCCTGGTCGACACGGAGGACGCCGCCGCCTTCGACGCGTGGATCCGCGCGGACTTCCGCGGCTTCCACGACGGCCGGCCGAAGGACGAGGTGCTTCAGGAGGCGCGTGGATACCTCCGCTCGCGCCGTACGACGGGAGTGTACGACGACGCCATCCCGGCGCGCGAGCCGGTCGGCACCGTCAACTCGTGGGTCGCGCCCCTCACCGTCCCGGGCGACGAGCGCATCGACGCCTGGGCGATCAGCTCCGTGACCGTCGCGCCGACGCATCGCCGGCGCGGCATCGCCCGTGCGCTCCTCGGCGGCGAGCTGCGCACGGCACACGCGCTCGGAGTCCCGCTGGCGATCCTCACGGTCTCGGAGTCGGTCATCTACGGCCGCTGGGGCTTCGGGCCGGCCACCTATGCGACGGCCTGGACGGTCGACACGAAGCGCGTCCGCTGGGCCGGCGCCGAGACCGTCGGACGCCTGTCGTTCACCGACCCCGAGGAGTACCGCGAGACCGCCGAGCGCGTGCTCGACCGCGTCATGGCGGGCCGGCCGGGCGAGATCGGCCTCGAGCCCTACCTCGCCCACCGCCTGACCGGCCCGCTGAAGGGCAACTCGGATGCGGATCGCTACCGGCTGGTCCGCTACGACTCCCCGTCCGGCGAGCCGGAGGGCTTCGTCTCCTTCACTGTCAAGGGCGACGACGACTTCACCCGGCACACGGTCGACGTCAACTACCTCGCGGCCGCCACCGACGAGGCGCTCACAGCGCTCTGGCGGTTCCTGTTCGAGCTCGACCTCGTCGCGAGCGTGAAGGTGTGGACGCGCGGTGTGGACGAGCCGCTGCCCGCGCTGGTCTCCGACATCCGGGGGGCAAAGGTCACGTCGGTCGACGACCATCTGTGGGTGCGCATCCTCGACCTTCCAGCGTCACTGCAGGCGCGCAGTTACGAGCGCGACGGCTCGCTGGTGCTGGATGTGGCCGACGACCTGGGTCTCGCCGCCGGCCGCTTCCGCCTGACCGTGGCGGAGGGACGGGCGACGGTGACCACGACAGAGGACCCGGCCGACGTGACACTTCCGGTGAACGCCCTCGGCAGCGTCTACCTCGGCCACGACACGGCGCGCGCGCTCGCCGTCGCGGGCCGCATCGAGGGCGACGTGGATGCGCTCGACCGCCTGTTCCGCACGGCGGTGCCCCCGCGGCTCAGCACCTGGTTCTGAACCCTTCCACTCTGTCGAAGGAGATCAGCTCCCGAATCACCTTCGGATGGCAGTAGTGAAGGAGATCCGAACGATTCTCGTTCGGATCTCCTTCACTGGTGTGCGCGCACGGAGCCGGGGGCTCAGTCGATCAGGTCGTGGCGGACGACGATCTGGTCGCGGGCCGGGCCGACGCCGATCGCCGAGATGCGGGCGCCGGAGATCGCCTCGAGTGCGAGAACGTAGTCCTGCGCATTGCGGGGGAGGTCGTCGAAGCTGCGGGCGCCGCTGATGTCCTCGGTCCAGCCGGGGAACTCCTCGTAGATCGGCTTCGCGTGGTGGAAGTCGCTCTGCGACGCCGGGACCTCGTCGTGGCGCACGCCGTCCACGTCGTAGGCGACGGCGACCGGGATGCGGGCGATGCCGGTGAGCGTGTCCAGCTTGGTGAGGACGAAGTCGGTGACACCGTTCACGCGGGCGGTGTACCGCGCGACCGGCGCGTCGTACCAGCCGGTGCGGCGCGGGCGGCCGGTCGTGGTGCCGAACTCGAAGCCGCGCTCCCGCAGGAACTCGCCCCACTCGTCGAACAGCTCGGTCGGGAAGGGTCCGGCGCCGACACGGGTCGTGTACGCCTTGACGATGCCGATCACGCGATCGATGCGGTTCGGGCCGATGCCCGAGCCCGTGGCGGCTCCGCCGGCGGTGGAGTTCGAGGACGTGACGAAGGGGTACGTGCCGTGGTCCACATCCAGCATCGTCGCCTGGCCGCCCTCGAAGAGCACGTACTTGCCCTCTTCGAGCGCCTGATTCAGCAGCAGCGAGCTGTCGACCACCATCGGGCGCAGGCGCTCGGCGTAGGCGAGCAGCTGCTCCACGACCTCGTCGACCGTGATCGCGCGGCGGTTGTAGACCTTGACCAGGAGGTGGTTCTTCTGGTCGAGGGCGCCCTCCACCTTCTGGCGGAGGATGTTCTCGTCGAAGATGTCCTGGATGCGGATGCCCACCCGGTTGATCTTGTCGGCGTAGGTGGGGCCGATGCCGCGGCCGGTGGTGCCGATCTGGCGCTTGCCGAGGAAGCGCTCGGTGACCTTGTCGATCGTGCGGTGGTACGAGGTGATGACGTGTGCGTTGGAGCTGACCCGGAGACGGGACACGTCGACGCCGCGGGCGATCAGCGCGTCGAGCTCCTCGAACAGCACCTCGATGTCGACGACGACGCCGTTGGCGATGACCGGGGTGACGCCTTCGGTGAGGATGCCGGAGGGCAGCAGGTGCAGGGCGTACTTCTCGTCGCCGATGACGACGGTGTGGCCCGCATTGTTGCCGCCGTTGAACTTGACGACGTAGTCGATGCGGCTCCCGAGGACGTCGGTCGCCTTGCCTTTGCCTTCGTCGCCCCACTGGGCGCCGATGATCACGATCGCGGGCACGTTGGAGTCCTCTCGAGTGGATGGATCGCTTCGGCGCCACGCGGACGACCGTCGCACTCGATCCTATCGTGACCCACTAAGTTGCACACCGGTGTGCAAGAAGGGCGTAGACTGCTGTCATGCCCACTCCCTCCACCCGTGCTCCACGTCGCGACGCGACCGCGAACCGAGAAGCCATCCTCAGTGCCGCAGCCGTGGCGCTGAACGAGGACATCGACGCGTCGCTCGAGACCATCGCCGCCCGGGCCGGCCTCAGCCGGCGCGCGGTCTACGGCCACTTCGCCACCCGGGACGAGTTGCTCGTCGAGGTGTTCACGCGCGGCGCCCGCCGCCTCGCGGCCCTGCTGGAGCCGGTGTCGCATCCCGATCCGCTGGTCGAGATCGCGCTGTTCGGCGCAACGCTCTGGGCCGAGGTCGAGCACATCCGCGTCAGCGCGGCCCTCGCCGTGCGCGGCCCCCACCGCGAACTGGTGGGCACGGCCCTCGACCCGGCGCGCGAGCGGCTGCGCGAGACGGTCCGGCGCGGGATGGGCTCCGGCCGCATCCGCACGGACCTCGATCCCGAGACGGTCACCCGGCTGATCGAGAACGCGGCCGTGGCCGTGCTCGAGGAGGCGACGCGAACGGGACTGACGCCAGAGGCCGGGCATCGACTGGTCATGCTCGCAGGCCTCGGCGCGGCGGGGATGAGCTGGCGCGAGGCGGGAGAGCTGATCGCATCGACGCCGGAACTGGCGTTCGTCGCACGAGCGGGCAACAGCACCACGGAGGGCACGAGCTCGCTCGACGGAGGGCAGCAGCGATGAAGGTCGTCCTCGACCGGGTCGAGAAGGGCGCCGCCCTGCCGCCCACCTCCGCGACCTTCGAGTCCGGACGCGCCTCCCTCGCCCGGGCTGAGACCGAGCAGCGGCCCACTGTGCTCGGGCTCATCGCCTCCGGGCGGATGCGTCCCGAGTCCGGAACCGTGACCATCGACGGCGTCACCGACTACGCCGCGATGCGTCGGCGCATCGCCCTGATCGACGCGCCCGGCGTCTCCGAGCCCGCCGCGGATGTCACCGTCGCCGGTGTCGTGGCGGAGGAGCTGATGTTCGCCGGCCGGCGGTCGCATCCCCTCGCCGTGCGGCGCTGCCTGCGTGAGCTCCATGCGTCCGAGTGGTCGCGATCCTCGATCGGCACGGTGCCGCCGGCCGTCCGCATCCGCCTGCTCGCCGAGCTGGCGCTGCTGCGGAAAGGGGTGGATGCGCTGGTCATCGTCTCGCCCGACCGTCACGGCGGCGACCCGGTCGACTGGTGGCGGTTCGCCCGCGAGCTCGCGGGCCGCGACACGGCCGTGCTGGTCGTGGCGGGCGACGCCTCCGCAGCGGCGATCGCCGCCGCCTCGCTGGTCTCGCGAATGGATGAGACCGGCCCGGACACCTTCGACGAAGACCCCGGCCGAGACGACACCGACGAGCTCCCGGACCTGATCGTGGAGCCCGAGCCCGAACCCGACCCCGAACCCGAACCCGAGCCCACCGAGGAGCGCGAATGAAGATCCCGCAGATGATCGCGGCGGAGTTCCGTCGCCTCACGGCCAACCCCATGTCCATCGTTGCGCTCGTCGCCCTGATGTGCGTTCCGGTGCTCTACGGCGGCCTCTACCTGTGGGCCAACCAGAACCCTTACGCGAACCTCGACCGCATCCCGGCCGCGATCGTCGTGGATGACACCGGCGCCACCGTCGGCGGGAAAGACGTCTCCTACGGCGACGACGTCGCGAAGCAACTGATCGCAGACGGATCCTTCCAGTGGCACCGCGTGGAGCAGGGCTCGGCCGCGCGCGGCGTCGACGACTCGAAATACGACTTCAGCATCACCTTCCCGAAGGACTTCTCGACAGCCCTCGCCTCCGCCTCCGGGACGAACCCGCACCGGGCGATCGTCACTCTCACGACGAACGACACGAACAGCTACCTCGCCTCGACGATCGGCACCCAGGCGGCGGAGAAGATCCGGACCGCGATCGTCCAGCAGGTGAACGAGGAGGCGGCGAAGCAGTTCCTGGTCGGGCTGGCGGACATCCGCTCGCAGCTCGTCACGGCCGTCGGCGGCGCCGACAAGCTGGTGGACGGCAGCGCGAACGCGCAGTCCGGCGCGAGTCTCTTGGCGGACGGCACGGCCCAGCTCGCGTCGGGCTCGCAGGAGCTCTCGGGCAAGCTCGGGCAGCTCGCGGCGGGCGCGCAGCAGGTCAGCGACGGGGCGGCCCAGGTCGCGGCCGGCAACAGGGCGTTGGCTACGCAGGCGAACCAAGCGGGGGCGGCGGCCGCTCAGCTCGCGGCGGAGGCGCCGGCGACCGGCCAGCAGCTCATCCAGGAGTTGCAGGCCCGCGGCGTCGATTCTTCCGTGATCGCGCAGGTGCAGGCATCGCTCGCGAGCATCGACACGACCGTGCAGTCGGGCAACAGCCGCATCCAGAGCGCCGTCGGCCAGATCGACCAGCTCTCGGCCGGAGCGGACCAGGTCGCGGGTGGCGCGTCCCAGGTCGCGTCCGGCTCGCAGCAAGCGGCGGACGGCGCGTCGCAGCTCGCTTCAGGCGCTGCCACCGCGGCGAGCGGATCGGCGCAACTGCGGGACGGTCTGACCAGCCTGCACGCCGGCACCGCGCAGCTGCGCGACGGGCTGCAGACGGGCGTCGACCGCATCCCGGACAGCTCCCCCGATCTGCAGCAGAAGCAGGCCTCCATCATCGCGGATCCGGTCAACCTGAAGAACGACTCGATCACCTCCGCCGGGACCTACGGCGCCGGACTCGCACCGTTCTTCGTCTCGCTGGCCGCGTGGATCGGCATCTACGCGCTGTTCCTGATCGTCAAGCCGGTCTCGCGCCGGGCCATCACCGCACTCCACTCGCCGGTGAAGATCACGCTGGCGGGATGGCTCACACCGGGCCTTCTCGGAGCGGTGCAGATGATCGGGCTGTTCGCGATCGTGTCCGGCGCTCTCGGGTTCCGGATCGACAATCCGCTCGGGATGTACGCCTTGATGGGCTTGGCGTCCGTCACGTTCGCGGCGATCATCCTCGCTCTCAATGTCTGGCTCGGCAGCGTCGGGCAGTTCCTCGGGCTCGTGCTCATGGTGATGCAGCTGGTGACGGCGGGCGGGACCTTCCCGTGGCAGACGCTGCCCGGACCGCTCGCCGCGCTGCACAACGTGCTGCCGATGTCGTACGCCGTGGACGGCATCCGGCAGCTGATGTACGGCGGCAACCCGGCGACGGCCTGGTCGGATGCCGGAGTGCTGGCCCTGTGGATGCTCGGGGCGCTGCTGATCTCGGCGATCGGCGTGACGCGGATGACGCACTTCCGGACGCTGCGCGACCTGCGTCCTTCGCTCATCGGGTAGGCGGGCGGCGTCGCCGGCCGGCGCTCGGCCGGGCGGCGTCGGTCGCCGGGCGACGACGGTGGCCGGCGCTAGGGTGGCGGCGTGACAGAAACGCTGCGCATCCTGCACCTCTCCGACACGCATCTGTACGGAGACGGGAGGCTGCACTACGGCATCGTGGACACGCTGGCCGGGTTGGATCGGGTGCTCGCCCGAGCGGCGACGCTGACCGGGATCGACGTGGTCGTCGTCTCCGGCGACCTGTCGGAGGACGGGACCGCGGCCTCCTACAGCCTCCTGAAGAGCACGCTGGAGCCGTGGGCGGCGCAGCGCGGAGCGGCCGTCGTGTACGCGATGGGCAACCACGATCTGCCGGACGCTTTCGAGGAGGTGCTCGGCCCGCGCGAGACCGAGACGACCGTGGGCGGATTCCGCATCGTGACGGTCGACAGCAGCGTCCCGCTCGCCGGGTACGGGCACGTGGACGACGCGCAGCTGGACCGATTGCGGCGGGTGCTCGCGACGCCGTCCGAGCGGGGCACGGTCGTGGTGCTGCACCATCCACCGGTCGACCCGACGACGGTGCTGTTCGAGCCGCTGCGGCTGGTCGACCCCGAACCCCTGCTGGACGTGTGCGGCGCAGAGGATGTGCGCCTCATCCTCGCCGGGCATTTCCACCACGGACTCGTGACCGAGGCCGGGGCGCCCGGCATGACGGTGGTCGTCGCACCTGCCGTCGCCAATACGACGGACGTGCTGTGGCCGCCGCCGCGGGAGCGGGCGGTCCGGGGAGCCGGGTTCGCATGGGTGCAGCTGCCCGCAGAGGGGCCGGTGCGCGCGCACATCGTGACCGCTCCCGCGCCCGACGACGGCCAGACGGTGTACGACCTGGATGCGGCCGCCATCCGACGCATCGCCGACGACGCCGGATGGCGCGGGTGACCCCGCCGACCGGCGCCGCCGCCGGATACTCGGGCACGCCGCTGTGGAAGAAGCTCGGCCTGAAACCCGGGATGCGTGCGACCGTGCTGCACGCCGATCCCGGCTGGATCATCCCACTCGAGGACGGCCCCGAAGTCGAGTGGGTCGACGATGGGCAGCGGGGACTCATCCTCGCGTTCTACCGGCACGCCGCCGAATACCTGGACGAGCTCGACGAGCTCGGCGAGCGCATCCGTCCCGATGGGATGCTGTGGGCGGCGTGGCCTCGGAAAGCCGCCGGACACGTGAGCGACCTCGACGAGAACGTCATCCGCGACGCCGCGCTCGCCCGCGGCCTGGTCGACGTGAAGGTGGCCGCCGTCGACACCGACTGGTCCGCCCTCAAACTCGTCTGGCGCCGCACCAACCGCTGACCCGCCCGTCCCCGCGCTCCCGCCCCACCATCGAGTCCTCAAAGACTGCACGCAATCAGGCCCGTAATCGTGCAATCTGTGCGGACTCGATGGTGGGCGGGAGGTCAGGAGAAGGGGACGTGCTGGGCGATCCAGGCGTGCATGGCGACGGCCGCGGCGGCGGAGGCGTTGATCGAGCGGGTGGAGCCGAACTGCGAGATCTCCACCACGGCGTCCGCGGCGTCGAGGGCCGCCGGCGACAGGCCCGGACCCTCCTGCCCGAAGAGCAGGACGCACTCCCGCGGGAGCGCGAACGTCTCGATCCGGACGGAGCCGGGCACGTTGTCGATCGCGATGACCGGCAAGCCGGCGCCGCGCGCCCAGGCGACGAAACCATCCACGTCGTCGTGGTGCACGACATGCTGGTAGCGGTCGGTGACCATGGCGCCGCGCTTGTTCCACCGCCGGCGTCCGATGATGTGCACGGTGTCCGCCGCGAACGCGTTCGCGCTGCGCACGATGGAGCCGATGTTCATGTCGTGCTGCCAGTTCTCGATGGCGACGTGGAACGGATGCCGGTGCTCGTCGAGGTCCGCGACGATCGCCTCCATGCTCCAATACCGGTAGCGGTCGATCACGTTGCGTGTGTCGCCGTGGCGGAGCAGCTCGGCGTCGTACCGGGGGTCCTCCGGCCACTCGCCCGGCCAGGGCCCGACCCCGTTCGTCGTCAGCTCGTGCGTCGGGTTCGGCATCTCGTCCACCGGTTCAGCGTATCCACCGCGGCGGGCGGCCTCACCTCCGTCGGACCTCCCCCCTAAGCTGGACGCATCCGCTTCCGGTGAAAGGGGTCCAGGTGACGCGTCGCGACGAGATCGAGTGCTGGCTCACCGACATGGATGGCGTGCTCGTGCACGAGAACCAGGCTCTCCCCGGCGCGACCGAGCTGATCCAGCAGTGGCGTGACCAGGGCACGCCGTTCCTGGTGCTCACCAACAACTCCATCTTCACGCCACGCGACCTGGCCGCCCGGCTGCGCACCTCCGGACTGGATGTCCCCGAGGAGTCGATCTGGACCTCCGCCCTTGCGACCGCCGACTTTCTCAAGTCGCAGGCGCCCGGCGGCAGCGCGTACGTCATCGGAGAGGCGGGCCTCACCACCGCCCTCCACGAGGCGGGCTTCATCATGACCGACACCAGCCCCGACTACGTGGTCGTCGGCGAGACGCGCAGCTACTCCTTCGACGCCATCACCAAGGCGATCCGCCTGATCGGCAAGGGCGCCCGCTTCATCTCGACCAACCCGGATGCGACCGGCCCCAGCGCCGAAGGCCCGCTGCCGGCGACGGGCGCCGTCACGGCCATGATCACGAAGGCGACGGGCCGGGACCCCTATGTGGTCGGCAAGCCCAACCCGATGATGTTCCGTTCGGCCATGAACCGCATCGGAGCGCACTCCGAGAACACGGCGATGATCGGCGACCGGATGGACACGGACGTCATCGCCGGTATCGAGGCCGGCCTCCACACCATCCTCGTCCTCACCGGGATCAGCGACCACGCGGAGATCGAGCGGTACCCGTTCCGGCCGGACGAAGTGCTGGGCGGCGTGGACGAGCTCGTTGTCCGCGACCCCGTCGAATCCGAGCTCTGACCAGCCCGCGCGCGGTCGAAGGGGGAACCTGTGGACGAGATCGCGCGCATCCGCTCCGCGATCCGCGAGGCGGCCCGCGCGGCCTGGACGGCGCTCCGTGACGAGCGGCCTTCAGAAGACTTCTACTACTTCGGGCTGTGGACGACGGCCCTGGCGCACCGGCCGGTTCCTACGGCCTGCTCGCTCCAGGGGCTGCAGCGCGCGGTCGACGACGCCCGCAGGCAGGGTCTCCCCCTGGGGGAGGACGACCTGCGCTGGAGCGTGAACGATTCGCCCTACGACCAGTTCGGCGACGAGCTGTTCGCCGGGATCGAGCCCCTCTTCGATGCGGTCGGGGATGCCTACGACCGTCCGCACGAAGTGAACCAGGCGCTGCTGGAGGCCATGATCGGCGGCCTGGCCGACCTGGATGCCGAAGGATTCTTCGGGACGGGGCTCGAGCGGGAGTCCATCGTGCTGAACGTCACGCTGCCTGCCCACGAGCGGCCGGTGGATGCGCTGGAGTCGGCGCGGCGCCTCAATCCGCCGCGCGCGCTGGTCCGCTACGCGGCCGATCTGGTCTCGGCGGAACGCGGCTGACGCGGGGCCGCGACTCAGGCGGCAGGTCCGGGGCCGGCCACCGAGGACGTGAGGGGCTCACCGCCGGAGCGGTTGGCGAAACAGTAGTACGAGCGCTGGCCGTCCTTCCACTGCTGCTCCGTGGCGGGGTAGGAGCCGACGACCTGAAGGTCGGGATACGCGGCCGCGGCACCGAGATCGATCACGCCTCCTGCCGTGCACAGGCCGGGAATCTGCTGGGCGAGGGCATCGACTCCGGGGTAGGGAGCGGCCGGGTCCGCCGACAGCAGGTTGGTGTAGACCAGCTGCGCGGCGTGCGGGGTCGCGCAGTCGACGACGGTGAACTCCTGGGCCCACACGTTGGTGAACGGCTGGATGCACTCGCCGCCGCCCAGCGTGTCCCAGGGATGCACGCCGGGCCCGACCGCAGCCGCCCGTTTCGGAGTGACTGTCGGGGTCGGCGTGGGAGTGGGGGTCGGCTTCGGCGAGGGACTGGCAGGGTGGGACGCGGTCGAGACCGGCACCGGCTGAGCCGCACGGAACAGAGAGGGGATGCGGGTCCCGAGCGCGAAGAGGCCGATGAGCACCAGCACCACAGCGAGCGCCCCCGCCAGGGAGAACAGGATGCGGTTGTTGCGTGAGCCCCAGAGACCAGGGCCCGTCGGGCCCGCGGGGCCTGCGGGACTCGCGGTCTGCGTGCCGGTGGATGCGGACGGCGGGAGCGGTCCCGCAGGCACAGCCGGTGCAGCGAGGGCTGCGGGAGCGGACGGGAAGGGGGTGAACGCCTCCGTCTGCGGCAGGCTTGAATCCGATGGTGCGCTGAGGGTGCGAGAGGACTCCTGAGCGCTGAAGGGTCGGGCGTCCGCCGGTGGCATGGTGAAGGGCGTCGTCGTCAGGAGCTGCGGTCCCTCCTCCTCGGCCGCCGGCTCGAGCTCGGGCTCCCCTTGACGTTCGGCCGGCCCGGTCGGGTGCTGGTCGTCGTCCAGGTCCTCGTCCACCGGTTCTGCGGCGACCACATCGCCGAAGAGCGCCGAGATCCCGTCGGCCTTGTCGTCGTCACCCGGGTCGTCGGCTGCATCGTCGTCAGCATCCACGGATGCGGCCGGCTCTCCGGCGGTAGTGGCGACCTCTGCGGTCCACCGCCCGAACGGCTGCGGTTCCGCCTCCGGCTCGGATGCGGCCGCGATGCTCTCCGCATCGATCGGACTCGTCGCCGGCGAGGGGACACCACCGAGGGCCACCTCCGCCTGCGCGGCCGGAACCGCCGGCTCGGACGGCAGGACCGGAGGCCCGTCTTCGCGCCTGGGCCGGAGCAGTGCAGCCATTTCGGCCGCATCCAACTGCTGGGTCGGAGTGTCGACTCCGGGCTCGAGCAACGCCGCCGCATCGAGGGGAGGGAGCACCGGCTGCTGCGGCGGCTCCGGCGTCGAGGGGACGGCCTCGGAGGGTGCCGACGGCGCCGGCGGGCGGGTGAACGCGGACGGATCCAGCGGGATGATGCTCGTCGTGTCGCCGATGACCGAGCGGCTGGATGGCTTATCGGGTTCGGACGGGCCGAAGCCGAGCAGGGCAGCAAGCCCGTGGCCATCCGCGGTGTCGTCCCCATCAGGGACGTCCGTTGCCGGCGAATCGAAGATCGTGCGGGGCTTCTCGTCCGCGGCCGGCGCGACCGGCGCTGCCGGCTCCGCCGCCGGGATCACCCACGAGCGAACGGGCGGCTCCTCCACAGGCGCGTCCAGGGGTGGCTTCTGCTCTGCCGTCTCAACCGGGGACGGCTCAACGCGCGATGGCTCAACCACCGACGGCTCAACCACTGACGGCTCGACCACCGGCGGCTCGACCACCGGCGCGCGGTACACCGGCGATACCAACGGAGGGACGATCGGAGGCTGCGGCGGCAGCACCGGGGCTGCGGCGGGCGCGGGCGGAGGCGCCGGAACCTCCTCACTCCGAGCGGGACCGTCCTCCGAGTCCGCTCTGACCGAATCCTCGACCGAAGACGATTCGACGAGCGGATCGCCGCCGGCGCCGGGTGTCAGGTTCCAGTTGAAGGCGACGGGGAATTCCGTCTGTCCGTCGTCGACCGCAGCCGGCTCCTCGAGCACGCTGCCGAGAAGGTCGTCGAATCCGGCTTGCGCACTCGGCCGCGGTGTCGACGGAGGAATCGGCTCCACCGGAGTCCGCTCATCCACCGGATGCTGCTCCGCGACCGGCGGCTGCTCCGCTACTGGCGGACGCTCAGTCTCGGACTCCTCCCGTTCTCGCCGCTCCGCGGGCGGCGTGACGTGCCTGCCTCCCGTGAGCTGCTGGAGCAACCAGTCGGCACTGCCTGCCTCCGGCTCGCCGGCCGTGGGCTCGCCGGCCGTCGGCTCGCCGGCCGTCGGCTCGTTTGCCGCCCCCGGCTCGTCGTCCGCCGCGCCCCGCCCGCGCTCATCGGACACTACGCCAGCCCCAGATCCTTCAGACCGATCGCGGCGAAGTACGGGTACCCGGCGGCCTCGATGACCTCACGTGCGCCGGTGTCCCGGTCGACGACGACGGCGACCGCAGCGATCTCGGCGCCCACCTTCGTGAGAGCCTCCGCGGCTTTGAGCGGCGAGCCTCCCGTCGTAGAGGTGTCTTCGAGCACGATCACGCGCTTGCCCGCGAGGTCCGGCCCCTCGACCTGCTTTCCGCGGCCGTGATCCTTCGGCTCCTTCCGGACGACGAAGGCGTCGTAGGAGAGCCCCTGGGCGGCTCCCTGGTGCAGGATCGCGGCAGCCACGGGATCGGCGCCCATGGTCATCCCGCCGACGGCGAACACGTCGGGCACTTCGCGGATGAGATCGATCATCACCCGGCCGATCAGGGGAGCGACGCGGTGGTCCAGGCTGACCTTGCGCAGGTCGACGTAGTAGGTGGCCTTCTTACCGCTGGTGAGCGTGAAGTCCCCGTGGAAGACCGCTTCGGCGGCGATGTAGTCGATGAGCTGCTGTCGTGCGTCGGTCACACCCCGATTCTAGAGGGGAACACCCGCCCGCCCGGGAGTTCTCCACAGGCTCCGGACGCTCCACGCATCGCCCATCGGATCGGGCGGCGGCAGCGGTGGCCGATACGATCGGGACATGCGCGTCGCCACCTGGAATGTGAACTCGATCCGCACCCGCGTGGTCCGGGTCGTCGACTGGATGGTCCGCGAGGACGTGGATGTGCTCGCCATGCAAGAGATCAAGTGCACCCCCGAGCAGTTCCCGTACTCGGCGTTCGAGGAGGCCGGATACGAGGTGGTCCTGCACGGCCTCAACCAGTGGAACGGCGTCGCCGTCGCCAGCAGGCTGCCGATCACCGACGTCACGATCGGCTTCCCGGACATGCCCGGCTTCCTCAAGGACCACGACGGCCCCGACCTGCCCAAGGAGGCGCGCGCGATCGGCGCCACGGTCGACGGCCTCCGTCTCTGGAGCCTGTATGTGCCGAACGGCCGCTCGCTCGCCGACCCGCACTATGTCTACAAGCTCGACTGGCTGGCCGCGCTGGCCGCCGACACGGAACGCTGGCTTGCGGAGGACCCGACGCTCGCCCTCGCGCTGATGGGCGACTGGAACGTCGCGCCGCTCGATTCCGACGTCGGGGATCCGGCGCTCGTCCCAGGTCTTTCCACCCACATCTCCCCGCCCGAGCGCACCGCCTTCGCGGCGTTCGAGAAGGCGGGCCTCACCGACGTCGTCCGGCCGATCGTCCCTGACGGCTACACCTACTGGGACTACAAGCAGCTGCGGTTCCCGCGCAATGAGGGCCTGCGCATCGACTTCATCCTCGGCTCGCGCGCATTCGCCGACCGCGTCGTGGGCGCGAGCATCCACCGCAACGAGCGCAAGGGCGCGGCCCCCAGCGACCACGTCCCCGTGCTCGTAGAACTTGCGCCGGTCGCTGCCGCGGAAGACGACGACGACCGTCCGATGATCTTCGGCTGAGGGCGGGCCCGATCAGCTGCCGCTGATTCCCTCGGTGACCTGCACCGGGCTGTCGAAGTCGCGGTCCGAAAGCCCCTCGAGGGCGTCGATCACCTCTTTCGGCGCGCCCTGACCTTGCGCTGCGCCGACGAGGTCGGTCTTGCTCGCCGGGTAGTCGACCCCGCTCAAGTACTTCTGCACGTCGATCTGGATGGGCCGGTCGGCCATGGTGGTCTCCTTCCGTTGCCTTTTCCGTTGCTTTCCTGGATGAATCCATGCGTACCCCGATCCCGGCGGGTGGCAAGGCGTCCACCGCTTTTCGCACGATCGCGCTGTGAAGTCCAGGCCCTATCCCGATCGATTGTGCGGCCTAACGTCGCGTCTGATCGAGATGACGACGAAAGGAGCAGCGATGGCTGCAGTGACCCGATCCATCGACGTGGATGTGCCCGTTACGACGGCATACAACCAATGGACCCAGTTCGAGTCGTTCCCCCACTTCCTCGACGAGGTGGAGGAGATCCGTCAGGTGGATGACACCACGAACCACTGGCGGGTGAAGATCGGAGGCGTCGAGCGTCAGTTCGACACCGTGATCTCGGAGCAGGTCCCGGACGAGCGCGTTGCGTGGAAGTCCGTGGCCGGCGACACCGAGCATGCGGGGGTCGTCACCTTCCACCGGCTCTCCGATCTCGAGACCCGGGTGACGGTTCAGCTCGAGTGGGCCCCGTCGGACGCCGTGGAGAAGGTCGGCTCCGTGTTCGGCCTCGACGACCACGCAGTGAAGAAGGACCTCGAGAACTTCAAGGAGTTCATCGAGTCGCAGGGCACCGAGACCGGCGCGTGGCGCGGCGAGGTGGATCGCGGCGAGACGATCTGACCACGGCATGCGGCCGTCGCAGCCCGGATTCCGGGACTCGCGACGGCCGCATCCCTCTGTCAGCGCACCAGGTCGGCGGTGATGACCAGGTTGTCGCTGGAGGGCCGGCCGTCCGGCCGCTGAAGGCAGGTGATCACGACCAGCCGGCCGGGCGTGTTCGCCCAGATGCCCGTGAACGCGGGCAGGCCGGTCTTCGTGACGACGTGCGATTCCGTCACCCGGTACTGCGCGCCGGCGACCGCGATGGGCGAGCCCACCGGCACGCGAGAGCCTCCGCGGGCGAGGTCGAACAGGTAGTTGCCCGGTCCGACACCGCCCCCGCGGATGGAGTGCATGACCACGAACACTGTTCCGGCACCGGGATTCGCGGGAGTCGTGCCGATGTTGCGGACCCGGTACGCGTCCTGGAAGCCGGGCGGCGTGATGGTGTGGTCCACCTCGTTCATCGCCGCGAGCGGAACGTCGAGTCCGACCGCGGGGACGGAAAAGCGGTCGCCTGCTGGGGCGCTCACCTCCATCCGCTTCACCGTCGCCGGCGCGGGGAGCACGTCCGGCTCGATCGCCACCTGGTTGCCCGCGAGGTCTCGGACGGTGTGTGCCGGGGCAGCCGCCGTAGCCGCCCATCCGACGGCGCCGACCCTGATCAGGACGACCGCGACGCCGAGGGCCACGAAGACGAGTCCGTTGCGCCTGTGACGTCCGGGCTGCTCGGTGCCCGGCTCGGACAGGGCGGCGCGTGCCGTGCGCATGGTCGTCCTCTTTTCTGAAGCTCGGCGTCGGGATGCTGCCGGATCGGCGCATGCACCATCCACGCGCTGATTGCGACATATAAGAGACGCGCAATCGCGCTACTTATGACGCGGCTTCAGAAAATATTTCAGTTGATCGTCAACCCGGGCGCGAAGGCGGCCGTCGGGAGGTCAGGCATCGCCGGGCCGGTGGTCCGGCTCACCCCGTTCGACGATCGTGGCGGGGTCGACGTCGTCCTCGGGCGGGACGGGGATGTCGCCCTGGTCGTCGGGGCCTCCGGTGCCGGGGAGGACGGACGAACCGGTGGATTCGTCCTGCAGCACCTCGGTCTCCCGCTCGCTCGACGGGCTGTACGCCCGGTCCCGGGCGGTCTGCTCGGCATCGGTCGGGTGATCGTCGGGTTCCGGCGATTCGGGGGCGTCCGGTGTCGCGTTCATTGGGGGGACGGTACGCGCACTCGGCGGGCGGCCCAACCCCCTGGCGTCCACCGCCTCCCGGAGTTTCCTGGGGGTCGAAACCGACGACGGAAGCGGAGGTCGATCCATGTCATTCCCCGAGCAACAGCAGCAGCCGCCCGGCAGCACCGAGGCGATGGAGCCGCGTCCCGACCACGGCGAGGAGAGCTACCGCGGGAGCGGGAAGCTCACCGGCAAGGTGGCGCTGATCACCGGAGCCGACAGCGGCATCGGCAAGGCGGTCGCGATCGCCTACGCGCGCGAGGGCGCGGACGTCGCCATCTCGTACCTCGACGAGGACTCCGACGCCGAAGACACCGCGAAGTGGGTCCGGGAGGCCGGCCGTCGCGCCATCCTCCTCCCCGGCGACGTGTCCGACCCGCAGCACTGCCGTGACCTCGTCGCGAAGACGGTCGAGGAGCTCGGCGGCATCGACGTGCTCGTCAGCAACGCGGCGTTCCAGATGACCCACGAGTCCCTGGACGAGATCCCCGACGACGAGTGGGACCACACGATCGCGACGAACCTGTCGGCGTTCTTCCACCTGGCCAAGGCCTCGGTCCCGCACATGAAACCGGGGTCGAGCATCATCGGCTCCTCCTCCGTGAATTCCGATATGCCGTCACCGGCCCTCCTCCCGTACGCCGCGACCAAGGCCGCCATCGCCAACATGACGGCGTCGCTCGCGCAGCTCCTCGGCGAGAAGGGCATCCGCGCGAACAGCGTCGCGCCGGGGCCGATCTGGACGCCGCTGATCCCCTCGACGATGCCCGACAAGAAGGTGACGCAGTTCGGGAGCGACACCCCGCTCGGTCGCCCTGGTCAGCCGGCCGAACTGGCGCCGGTCTACGTGCTGCTCGCCGGCGACGAGGGCTCCTACATCTCGGGAGCGCGCATCGCGGTCACCGGAGGCCGGCCCATCCTGTAGCGCGAGCGGCCCCGGCCACGGTGCTACTGCCGGCCGGTGAACTCCTCCATGGAGTCGTAGACGCCGAAGACGCGCCCGGCGACCGCATCCCACGCCCGGGTGGGCAGGATGCCGCGGAGTGTCTTCGCAAGACCGACGGTCCACGGGAGCATGAGCATCGGCCGGCCCGCGAGCATCGCGCGCCACACGCGGTCCACGACGTACTCCGGAGTCATGATCGGGGTCAGCAGCGGTCCGCGGGCTCCCTCGAACATCCCGGTGTCGATGTAGCTCGGGGCGACGGTCGTGACCTTGACGTGCCCGAAACCCTGCTGCTGCAGCTCGATCCGGAGGCTGTCGCTCCACCCGATGACCGCCCACTTGCTGGCGGCGTAGACGCTCATCCGCGGATTGGAGACCGTCCCTGCAGCCGAGGCGATGTTCACGATGCGCGCCTCACGGCCGCTCTGCAGCATCCCGGACACGAACTCGCGCGTCACGTACATCGGGGCGAGCGCGTTCACCTGCATGGTGGGGCGGGTGTCGTCGCCGTTGTCGTGCTCCCAGAAGTACTTGCCACGGACGATCCCGGCGTTGTTGATGAGGACGTCGATGCCGTCGAGCTCCTTGCGGACGGCCTGGGCTGTCTGTGCGATAGCGCCCAGCTCGGACAGGTCGACGACGTACGGGAGGACGGTGGTGGTGGGCCGTCCGGCGGCGGAACTCGGCGAGCGCGGCGGCGCTCCCCACGCGGCGGCCGTACGGCCGGCGAGCACTTCGTGCCGCAGCCGCTGGGTCACATCCTGGAGTCCCGCCTCGTCCCGGTCCCACAGCACGACAGCGCGCGCCCCCTCCAGGACCGCGCGCTCGGCGTAGAGCCGTCCCATGCCGGAGGCCGCACCGGTGATGAGCACGCGTGCGCCGCGGACCGTTCTCGCCATGCCCCTATCTTCGCAGCGTTACACCACAACGGGCCGGAAAGGGAGGCATGGACCCGGAGACCGGGGCGGGTGAGGGTGGAGAGAGAGCGACAGTGGGCTCATCAGGGAGGCTGGGATGGCTGAGAAGAAGATCGTGATGCCGAGCGACGTCAGTACCGAGGTCGGCTGGTTCGACCGCTTCGCCGACAAGGCGTCGAAGGTCGCGAGCCGGGCCTGGTTCTTCGCGTTCTGCGTCCTCCTGGTGGTGATCTGGGCTCCGTCGTACTTCGTGCTGAGGAGCGTGGACACGTGGCAGCTGATCATCAATACTGCGACGACGATCATCACGTTCCTCCTCGTGGCGCTGCTGCAGAACAGTCAAGAGCGCGCCGATCAGGCCATCCAGCAGAAGCTGAACGCGATCGCCGACTCGCTCTCCGACCTCATGGAGAGCCAGAACCTGCCCGACGACGCGCGCGAGCTGCGGCAGGCGGTGGGACTGGAGAACTTCGAATCCAGCGACGGCCGGTGACGGCATCCCGGCCCACCGCGACCCGCCCGCGGCGCAAACCGGATGACATTCATTCATTGCGTAACCGCAACCACGGGTGGACACTATGTGCTGACGGCGCGATGCGGTGCCGACTCCTCCCGGAGGTGTGCAATGACGGATGACACGATTCCCGTGCTTGTCAGAGGCTCGGGACTGAAACGACGAGGGGGGCTCTGGGGCGAATGCCTCGCGGAGTTCCTCGGTACCTTCGTACTGATCGCCTTCGGCGACGGCGTGGTCGCCATGGCGGTGGCCGCCCTTCCCGGTTCCGGCCGCACCAGCGGTCCGACCACCTTCTTCCTCGGTTCCGGCGACTGGCTCCTCATCACCTGGGGATGGGCACTGGCCGTCGTCTTCGGCGTCTACGTGGCCGGTGGTGTGAGCGGCGCGCACCTCAACCCCGCGGTCACCCTGGCTTTCGCCGTCCGCCGTGGTTTCGCGTGGGTGAAGGTCCTGCCGTACATGCTGTCCCAGCTGCTCGGCGCGTTCGCCGGTGCCGCACTGGTTCTCGGCGTGTACGTGGCCGCGATCAACACGTTCGATGCGGCGAGCAAGGGACCCAAGACCAACGGGCACACGCTCGCGTCCTTCTCGATCTTCGCGACCTTCCCCGCGCCCTACTTCAAGGGCAACATGTGGGGTCCGCTGTTCGACCAGATCGTCGGCACGATGTTCCTCGTGATGCTGATCGTCGCGGTCATCGACCTCCGCAACACAGCGGTCAAGGCGAACCTCGGGCCGCTGATCGTCGGCTTCGCCGTCGCCGCCATCGGAATGTCCTACGGCGCGAACGCCGGCTACGCCATCAACCCGGCGCGTGACCTCGGCCCGCGGCTGCTGGCCTGGCTGGGCGGGTGGGGCGACCTCGCGGTGCCGGGGAACGGGCCCTGGTTCAGCTGGTACCTGTGGGTGCCCATCCTGGGTCCGCTCATCGGCGGCGTGATCGGCGTGCTCCTCTACGACCTGTTCATCGGGGATGTGCTCCACGCCCGCCTGTTGCG
>Ga0206353_10373074_pt1 | contig 19601 bp, 21 predicted proteins | sample DielMetaTC5am4_FD_146436 | JGI IMG/M metagenome (GOLD analysis project Ga0206353, IMG submission 146436) | Corn rhizosphere microbial communities from Kellogg Biological Station, Michigan, USA - Diel MetaT C5am-4 (Metagenome Metatranscriptome)... | ecosystem: Host-associated > Plants > Roots >...
CACCATGTTCGAGTCGTATGTGACGTACTCTGTGCTTCCCGCTTCCGACCTGCAGCGTGCCACCGGGTGGTACCGCGACAAGCTGGAGCTCGAGCCGGAGCGCACCACCGAAAGCGGTGTGCTGTACGGCACCGGATCGCAGTCGAAGATCTACGTGTACGAGACCGCGAACGCCGGAACCGCGCAGAACACCGCGATGTGCTGGATCGTGCCCGACATCGAGGGCGCGATGGCGCAGCTCAAGGAACGGGGCGTCGTCTTCGCGGACTACGACTTCCCCGGCCTGAAGACCGAGAACGGGATCGCGACGGACGAGATGGGCCGTTCGGCCTGGTTCCAGGACAGCGAGGGCAACTACCTGTGCCTGACGGAGGTCGCCTGACAGCCTCCAGGATCTGACAGCCTCCAGGACCTGAGGGCGCCCGCAGGCTCAGTCGCGCCAGCGGGCGCGGAGGTACTGCGGCGGCCAGTCGATCCCGCCGCCGAGTTCATGCGCGGCCCGCAGCGGGAAGTGCGGGTCGCGGAGGAGTTCGCGCGCCAGCATGACGGCGTCCGCCTGCCCGCTCTCGACGATCTCGGCCGCCTGCTGCGGCGTGGTGATGAGCCCGACCGCGCTCACATCCACTTCGGACGTGCTGCGCACGTGATGCGCGAACGGCACCTGGTAGCCCGGCTCGACGGGGATGCGGATGCCCGCCTGGATGCCGCCGCTGGAGATGTCGAAGAAGTCGGCTCCCGCCGCCTCCGCCCAGGCGGCCACGGTCGCCGTCTGGTGCTCGTCCCAGCCCCCTTCGGCCCAGTCGCTGCCCGAGAAGCGGACGAACAGCGGAGCGTCGCCCGCCTCCTCCCGCACCGCCGCCACCACGCGCAGCAGCAGGCGCGCGCGGTTCTCGAGCGAGCCGCCGTACTCGTCGGTGCGGTGGTTCGCGATCGGAGAGAGGAACTGGTGGAGCAGGTACCCGTGCGCCGCATGGATCTCGAGGATCCGGAAGCCCGCCTCGATCGAGCGCCGCGTCGCGGAGCGGAAGTCGTCGACGACCTTCTCGATGCCGGCGGCATCCACCTCCTCCGGCACGTCGTAGCCCTCGAACGCGAGCGCTGAGGGAGCGACGGCGCGCCAGCCGCCCTCGTCCGCCGGGACGGTGCCGCTGCGGTCCTCGAAGCCCCAGGCCGGCCAGGTGGACGCCTTCCGCCCGGCGTGGGCGAGCTGGATGCCGGGGACGGCGCCCTGCTCCTCGATGAAGGCCGCGATCGGCTTCCACGCATCCCGTTGCTCGTCGGTCCAGATGCCGGTGTCGCGCGGGCTGATCCGGCCCTCGGGACTGACCGCGGTCGCCTCGGTGAAGACGATCCCGCTCCCGCCCGTGGCGAACCCGCCGAGGTGGACGAGGTGCCAGGTCCCCGGGACGCCCGACTCGTCCAGCACCGAGTACTGGCACATCGGCGAGGTCCAGATGCGGTTGCGGATCGTCACACCGCGCAGAGTCAGGGGATCGAAAAGGGTGGGCATGTCACCATCTAAGCGGCGAGCGCGTCCAGATATGCCCGGAGTCCCTGCGGAGTCGTGAAGACATGGCCCGCGATGCCCAGGGCCTGTGCGCCGAGGACGTTGGCTTCCTTGTTGTCGACGAACACCGTCTGCTCCGGGGTGACCCCCAGCTCGGCCATCACGTGCTCGAAGATCTCGGGGCTCGGCTTGATGGTGCCGAGCTCTCCGCTGACGAACACCTTCTCGAACAGGTCGCCGAGCGTGCCGTGCCGGAAGTAGGAGCCGAAGTCGCGGCCCGCGTTCGACAGCAGGGCCATCCGCGTCCCGCCCGCCTTGAGGTCGAGCAGAACCTGCAGGGTCTCACGGTCGATGGACAGCCAACTGCGGAAGTCCGCCAGCCAGAGCCTGTGGATGGTCGCGTCGCCCCAGCTCTCGCCCAGCTCCCGCTCGATGCCCCGCCAGTACGACTGGATGCTGAGGGTGCCCTGGTCGAGCGCATCCCGGTGCCGCCAGTACGCAGGCCAGAACACCTCGGCGTCGCCGCCGGCGAGCTCGGTCAGCGCACGCCGGTCCTCCTCGGTCGGGGTCACCGAGATGACCTCGCCGTAGTCGAACACGATCACCTTGCCGGGGATGCTGATCGCCATGCTCTCAACCTATCGTGAGGACCGCAGGGGTTCGATGGGAGGACGGTCGCGATCAGCGGCCGGCGACGAATGAATGAGCGGAGGCGACCGGTGACCGGACGACAGGGCGGATGGCGGGCGTGGGACGAGCGGGACGCCGCGGGGTGGGTCGCGGTTCCCCAGGAGTCGAGCGACAAGTACTCCCGCGGCGTGCTCGGGGTGGTGACCGGCTCCGAGCGGTACCCGGGGGCGGCGGTGCTCGGCGTCGAGGGCGCCGCGCGCACGGGAGTCGGAATGATCCGCTACCTCGGCGCCGGCCGGCCCACCGAGAACGTGATCCGCAGCAGGCCCGAGGTGGTGACGGCGCCGGGGCGCGTGCAGGGCTGGCTGATCGGCTCCGGCATGGATGCGGCCTCCCGCCCCGAGGACGATGCGCAGCGCCTGAGCACCGCCCTCCGCGACGGCACGCCGCTGGTGATCGACGCGGGCGCGCTCGACCTGGTCGGCCGCGCCTCCGCTCCCGTCATCGTGACCCCGCACTTCCGTGAACTGGCGACCATGCTGCGGGAGGCGGCCGACGACGACCCGGACGCCGTGACGGCCGACGACATCGCCGCAGACCCGGGCGACTGGGCCATCCGCGCGGCGGACAGCATGGGTGTCACGGTGCTGCTCAAGGGCCACACGACCTACGTCGCCGCACCCGGAGGCCCGCGGTACGTGGTGACGGCGGGGCCGGCGTGGCTCGCGACGGCCGGAAGCGGCGACGTGCTCGGGGGAGTGCTCGGCGCGCTGGTGGCGACCCACGCCCGCGAGATCGACGAGGACGGCCACGCCGCGCTCGCCGCGCTCGCCGCCACGGCCGCCTGGGTGCACGGCCGCGCGGGCGAGCGGGCCTCGGACGGCGGCCCGATCGTGGCGCTCGACATCGTGGGCGCGCTCCCCGGCGTGGTGCGGGACCTGGTGCGTCCGGGCGGCTGACCGCATTCAGGGGCCCGGCACGGGCATCCCCTAGGATGTGGCGATATGGGGATGGAAGCGGCGTCGATCGGCGCCCGATCGACCGCATCAGCCGATCCCGGGACGGTGCGCCGGGTCCTGTACAGCCCACTGACGCTGTGGATCGCGTTCCTCGCCGTGCACCTGATCATCAGCGGGCTCGCGCTCAACCAGGGCAAGGGCCTGGGCGACGTCTTCCTGGTCTACAAGCCGTGGGCGGAGCTGGCCTCGCAGGGCACGCAGATCGTCGGAGTGAACTCCGACTGGGTCTACCCGTTCGGGGCGCTCGTCCCGATCATGCTGCCGCTGCTGTTCGGCGACGCAGGCTATGTCTGGGGCTGGCTCAACCTGGTACTTCTGCTCAACGCCGCCGCCTTCGCCGTGCTCATCGTCGGCCGCGAGCCCCGGCGTCTGGTCGCCGCGTGGTGGTGGCTCGTCTTCCTGCTGCTGCTCGGTCCGATCGCCGTCGGCCGGCTCGACGCCGTCTCGGCGTCCCTCGCCATCGTGGGACTGCTCTGGCTGACGCTGCACGAGCGCGCAGCGGTCGTGGTGCTGACGGCCGCCACCTGGATCAAGGTCTGGCCGGCGGCGATCCTCCTCGCGGCCGTCGTCGCTCTGCGCTCGCGGTGGCACATCGTCCTGGTGGGCGCTGTGACTTCGGCCGTGATCGTCGCCGTCCCCCTGATCTTCGGGGCCGGCTGGCACGTCCTCAGCTTCATCGGCATGCAGACCGACCGCGGTCTCCAGATCGAGGCGCCGGTGAGCACGATCTGGATGTGGCAGGCCGCCTTCCACGTGCCGGGCGCTGCGGTCTACTACGACCACAAGCTGCTGACCTTCCAGGTCAGCGGCGACGGTACGGCGCTCGCCGGCTCGCTGATGAACCCGCTCTTCGGACTGACCGCCGCGGTGGTCCTCCTGATCGGCGTGCGGGCGCTGCGCCGAGGCACCCCGTACACGCGCATCCTGCCCGAGCTGTCGCTGGCGCTGGTGACGGCGTTCATCGCGTTCAACAAAGTCGGGTCGCCGCAGTACGTGGTGTGGCTGGCGGCGCCCATCGTCATCGGGCTGGCGTACCAGGGCCGCGGCTTCCGTACGCCCGCGCTGCTCGTGCTGGTCACCGCTGCACTCACGCAGGTGTTCTATCCGTTCCTCTACGACACGCTTCTCGTGCCCGAGGCGGGGATGGTCGCGGTGCTGACTCTGCGGAACCTCATGTACTTCGTGATCCTGGGCTGGACGATCGCCGCGCTGTGGCGGCGGCGTCACCGCCAGGAGGCGGCCGACGACCTCGTTCCCGCGCACGCGTGGCCGTTCCATTCGGCGCCGGGAGCGCATCCCGAGCCGGTCGGCGGCACGGCGCGCTGACCGGATGGCGCTGACGGGATCCATGGCGCGCTGAACGCAGACGGAGTGCACGCAGACCTGGCGTGACCGACACAAGGAGGAAGACATGCTGGTGGCGTTCTCGGTGGCACCGAGCGGTGGCGAAGGACCGGACGCATCCGTTCACGACGCGGTCGCGGCGGCGGTGCGCGTGGTGCGCGAGTCCGGACTCCCGAACCGCACCGACGCGATGTTCACGACCATCGAAGGGGAGTGGGACGAGGTCTTCGACGTCGTCCGCCGGGCGACCGAAGCGGTGAGCCGCTACGGGTCGCGCGTCTCCCTGGTATTGAAGGCGGACATTCGTCCCGGCTACACAGGCGAGCTCGACGGCAAGCTGGAGCGGCTCGAGGCGGCGCTCGAGCAGACCGACTGACGTGGACAACCCGTTCGTCCTGATCGGCGAGCTGCTGGTGGCCTTCTGGCCGGTCGTCGTCATCGGTGTCGTGGTCGTCGTGGTCTTCGTCGGCGGACCGCTCCTCGGCTGCGTCGTCTTCGCGATCGCCGGCGCCGCCGGAGCCCGTGTTGCGCCGTCGGACGAGACGCAGGACGTGGATGTGACCGAGTTCTTCGAGGAACAGGCGACGGCGGCGACGGCGGGTCGAAACGATTCGATATAGGCTGGGTCGGTGACCCTCCTCATCGACGGGCCGACGAAGCTGTCGTCGGCCCGTACTCGTCTTGCCCTGCTGGCGCTCGCCCTCGGGGGCTTCGGCATCGGAGCCACCGAGTTCGTCGCGATGGGTCTCCTGCCCAACATCGCGCACGACCTCCTGCCGCAGCTCTATGCCGCCTCGCCGACCGACGCGAACGCCCAGGCGGGCTGGATCATCTCGGCCTACGCCCTCGGCGTGGTGGTCGGCGCGCCCACGATCGCGACGTTCGCGACCCGCTGGCCGCGGAAGAAGCTGCTGCTCTGGCTGCTCGTGGCGTTCACGGCCGGAACCATCGCCTCGGCTCTCGCGCCCACCTTCCCGCTCGTCATCCTCGCCCGCTTCGTCTCGGCCCTGCCCCACGGCGCCTACTTCGGCATCGCATCCCTGGTCGCCGCCTCCCTGATGGGTCCGGGGAAGCGGGGACGCGGCGTCGCCTTCGTGCTGTCCGGACTGACGATCGCCAACGTGGTGGGAGTCCCGACGATCACCTGGATCGGCCAGCACAGCGGCTGGCGCATCGCGTACCTCGTCGTCGCCGGGATCTTCGCCCTCACCTTCGTCGCCGTCGCCCTTCTCGTGCCGTGGCAGGCCGGCGACACCGCCGCGAGCGTGCGGAACGAGTTGCGGGCCTTCACCCGGCTGCAGGTGTGGCTCGCACTGTCGATCGGCGCCGTCGGCTTCGGCGGGTTCTTCGCGATGTACACGTACATCGCGCCGATCGTCATCTCCGTGACCGGGATGCCGGAGGCCACAGTCCCGCTGGTCCTCATCCTCGCCGGTCTCGGGATGACCATCGGCAACATCGTCGGCGGCCGGGCTGCCGATCACAGCGTTCCACGCAGCATGCTGTTCTTCTTCGTCGTGCTGGTGCTCGGGCTCGCGGCGCTCTGGCTCACCGCATCCACGGTCCCCGGCCTGCTGATCTCGGTCTTCGTGGTGTCCGGCGCCTGCTCGGCGCTCTCGCCGACCATCCAGACCCGGCTGATGGATGTGGCGCGCGACAGCCAGTCGATCGCGGCGGCGCTGAACCACTCGGCACTCAACATCGCGAACGCGTCGGGCGCCTTCCTCGGCGGTCTGACCATCGCGGCCGGCTTCGGCTACGTGTCACCCGTCATCGTGGGCGGCGTGCTCGCCCTCGGGGGCATCGCCCTCGCTCTGCTCACGTTCGGGATCGACCGCTCCCGCATCCGCCGCGGCGTGCACACCGGCGCGATCCGCGCCCAGCGCCCCGACCCCGACCCCGTCCCCATCTCCGTCTCCGCCGACTGAGCCCCACCGCCGAGTCCGCACAGATTGCACAGAATCGCGTCGAAAACGTGCAGTCTCTGCGGACTCGATGGTGGGGCGGAGCGCCGGAGGCGTCAGTCGTTCTGGAGGAGGATGCCGTCCTGGATGGCGCGCTTGCGGAGGGCGACCTTCGTGCCGACGTCGTAGCCGGCCACGCGGTACTTCTCGCGGATGCGCTTGAGGTAGCTCTTTGCCGTCTCGTCCGAGATGCCGAGCTGGAACGCGACCGCCTTGACCGGCTCTCCGGCACCGTAGAGGGCCATGACGCGGCGCTCCTGCGCGCTCAGCTTCGGCGCGCCGCCCGCCTCGCCGGCGTTCAGCGCGAGGTCGAGTTCGGCCGAGATGAACGACTCGCCCATGCGGGCCGCGCGGATCGCCTCGACGATCATCTCCGCATCCTCGCTCTTGACCAGGTAGCCCAGGGCACCGGCCGCGAGGGCCTCGCGCACGACCGCCGGCTCCGAGTAGGTGCTCATCAGCACGGTCGCGACGCCCGTCGTCTTCAGCGTGGAGAGCTTGAGCGAGATCGGGATGTTGTCCTTCAGATCCAGGTCGAGCAGGACGACGTCGACGGGGAACTCGGGATGGGTCAGCAGCTCAGGCCAGCTGGCCACCGCCGCCACCATGTTGATGTCGTCCGCTGCGTTGCGGATCCACTCGGTCAGCGCTCCGAGGAGCATCTTGTGATCGTCGACGATCGCGATCCGAATCGGCGGTTGCTCTCCCATGGGCTGCCTTTCTCTGTAGCGGTCCCGCTGGCTCAGACCAGCTCGGCGGAGGTGTCGCTCACGGTGGTGACCTCGATGCGCAGGATCGATCCGGAGAACGACTCGACATAGCGTCCCACCTTACGGACAGCTTGCCATGCCGCCGGGTCTACCCCGTTTCGCGGCACACCGCTGGTCGAGATCACGATACTCATCGTGGCACCCGGGTTCGAGGTCTGCGGGTAGGTGCCGACCGGCCGGGCGAGCTCCAGGGTCAGCGTGCGCGGCTGCCCCGTCCCGGCGCGTACGGGGTCGCTGATGAGCAGCCACACGGCGGTGAGGAGACCATCGCGCTGGTCCCGGTTGAGGCCCGCGGCCAGGCCTTCCGGGTCGCTGAGCGTCACGGACGGCCCGAGCAGGGCGGACTCGGTGACCGCGTGGTACAGCCACGTCTCGGTGCGGCCCTGGATGAGATGGAGGCGCAGCTCCGTCGCGATGCCGGCCGCCGCGTCCGCCGTGTCCTCGTCCAGCGGGAGCTCCGTGCGGCCGGTGGCGACGCCGTCGAGCAGCCGTTCGGCGGCGAGGTCCAGGCGGGCGAGCTCCTCCGAGGCGAGCATCCCGATGGCGTAGCCGGGGGAGACGACCGTGCTCTGCACCTGGACGAGATCCAGCTCCAGCTGCACGAGCGTCCGCAGCGAGCGCACGATCTGCGTGCCGACGACGGGAGGGGCGACGGCGATGGCGACGGTCACCATGCCCGGTCCCAGCAGCTGGAGGTCGGGGAGGGCGCGCCAGACCACCACGATCGCGAGGACCCCGCCGAGGGCCGCAGCCGCGAGGAGGATGTCGCGGGCCGGCCGCACAGGCACGCAGAGCAGCAGGGCGGGCCCGATGGCCGCGGCCGCGGTCAGTGGCGCGGCGGCGCCTCCTCCCGGCCAGCTGCCCGCGATGTCGAGGGCGAGGGCGACCGCCCACATCCCGAGGCCTCCGAGGTACAGCCACAGCGGCAGCTCGTCCGGCAGCCGGAAGCGCACCACGAGCGCGGCGACCAGGGTCACGGCGACGAGGACCCAGGCGGCGATCGTCAGGCCGAGCAGCGGGTAGTCCCCGATGTCGAGGAAGAACAGGACCAGCAGGAACGCGATGAGCGCGACCGTTGCGACGTTGAAGCCGAGATCCAGGCGGGCGCGGCTGAGCGCATCCCGTTCGTCCCCGGCCGCCCCGCGTGCGAGCGGGCTGCGCGGGACCGTCCGCTCGTCGATCCGGGTCACTTCGGCACCTCCAGCACCACGGTCGTCCCGCTGCCGGGCGACGAGAACAGGCGTGCGTTGCCCCCGACATCCCGCAGGCGCGCCACGATCGACTCGGTGAAGCCCAGACGTCCGGCGTCGATGGTCGACACATCGAACCCCTTGCCCGCATCCGTCACCATGGCCCGCACGTTCGCGTCGTCGTCGGTGATGGTCACGTGCGCCTCGTTCACCCCGGAGTGCCTGCGCACGTTCTCGAGGCACTCGCCGAGAGCGAGCAGGAAGGCGTCGAGCACGTCGCTGGGCAGGAGGACCTGGCCGGCGCCGTGCCAGTTGACCTCCAGTCCCATTCGCCGGAAGCGCTGCTTCACCGACTCGAGGGTGTTGCCGAGCGTGGACTGCTCCACGGGTTTCAGCTTGTAGTCGCCGGACCGCGACGGGTCGGGCGTGAAGCCGAGCCGCAGCTGGCGCAGCAGGGCAGCATCCTCGGCCGCCTGCTCCCGGAGCGCACCGTGACTGACGCCGACACCGGAGTGGGCGAGCAGCGTCAGCGTGGCGAGCACGGTGTCGTGCAGCAGCCGGGCGCTCTGCCGACGGCGCGCCTCCGTCTCGCTCGCCTGGCGTTCGACACGGTAGGCGCGGCTCATGGTCGAGATGCGCTTGAGCGTCCGTGGGACGGTCCGCGAGAGCCAGACGCCGGTCGCGGTCAGCGCGATCCAGCCGGTCACCGTGAACACGAGCGGCTCGGCCATCCGCGAGCCGGTCATCCCGAGCGTCACGCCCAGCGAACCCACCGTCAGCGCGGCCGAAGCGACCAGGAGGATCAGCCGGGTACGGGAGGTGACGGCAAGGACGCAGACGCAGGCGACCGACGCTGCGCCGATGACGCCGACCGCGCTGATCGCCGAGGGGCCGAGGGCGGTCCCCGGGAGGAGGTGGACGAGGATGAGGGCGTTGCCTGCGGCGACGATGATCCACAACCACATCGTCAGGCGCAGCAGCCCGGCCAGCTGCCACTGCGCGTAGCCGAGGCACAGGATGAGCACCAGGGAGGCGAAGTAGAGGGGGAGCGGGAGCGAACCGGGGACGCTCAGGCAGAGCAGCGCGGTCGCCGTGGCGGTCAGCCCGACCGTGCGGGCTGTGGCGGCGAGGAGACGATCACGCTCCTTCTGGATGCGCGACATGCCCCTCCAACCATCGTCAGCCTGCGAGCAGCCGCCTCAGTTGAGCGCTGACCGCATCGTCCTCGATCAGGAACCCGTCGTGGCCGAAGTCCGACCGGATCACCACTGGAACTCTACCGTCCAGCGTGTCCGGAACATGGTAGGCAATCTGCTCCTGTCCTTCCACGGGGAACAGACGGTCGCTGTCGATGCCCACGACGAGCGTGCGCGCCGCGACCCGGGAGAGCGCGGCGGCCTGCCCTCCGCGGCCGCGGCCGACGTCGTGGGAGTTCATCGCCTCCACGAGGGTGATGTAGCTGTTGGCGTCGAACCGGCGGGTGAACTTGTTGCCGTGGAAGTCGAGGTACGACTCCACCGCGAAGCGGCCGCCGCCGCCCAGCGGACTGATCCCGCTCTGCCACGCGCGCTCGAACCGGACGTTCAGCTCGGAGGGGCTGCGGTAGTTGAGCAGCGCCATCCGGCGGGCGAGCGCCAGCCCGCGGTGCGGCCCCTCGCCGTCCCCGGCGTCGTAGTACTGACCGCCGCGGAACAGGGGGTCTGTGCGAACGGCCTCGATCTGCACCGAGTTGAGGGCGATCTGGTCGGCGGTGGAATGCGGCGGCGCGGCAAGGACGGCCAGCCGCTCGACGCGGTCCGGGAACATCACCGCCCACTCCAGCGCCTGCATCCCGCCCATCGAGCCCCCGATGACAGCCGCCCAGCGGTCGATGCCGATCGCGTCGGAGAAGGCGGCCTGCGCATTCACCTGGTCGCGGATGGAGGTGAACGGGAAGCGGGGGCCCCACTCCGCCCCGTCCGGAGCGAGGGATGCCGGCCCGGTCGTCCCCTGGCAGCCGCCGAGCATGTTGGGCACCACGACGAACCAGCGATCGGTGTCGATCGCCTTGCCCGGTCCGATGATGCCCTGCCACCAGCCGGCGGTGAGGTGGCCGGCGCTCGCGGGGCCGACCGCGTGGGAGTCGCCGGTCAGCGCGTGCAGGACCAGCACCGCGTTGTCACGGTCCGGCGACAGCTCGCCCCACGTCTCGTACGCGATGCGGACGTAGGGGAGGCTCTCCCCACTCTCGAACGTGAAGGCGCCGATCCCGGCGAACTGACGGCCGCCGGGATGGTCGGACTCCTTCCAGGCGCCGCTCGCCGGCGGCTTTCCGAGCAGCGTCCGCGCCTGGGCGTCCGTGATGAAACTCGACGGCGCCGTGTCGGCGGATGTCTGCCACTCCATAGGCCCATTCTCCCGGAGCGCGCTCGCGCCCATCGCTCTATTACGTCCCGCCGTCGCCCGCACCCCCGCACCCTTGAGCCCCACCCGCGAGCCCCACCCTCGAGTACGCGAAGACTGCACGCGGAAAACGTTCTTCGCGTGCAGTCTTTGCGTACTCGAGGGTGGGGCTGGATGGAGAGGGTTACGCGCGCGCTGCCTCCGCGACCGCGCGGGCGGCGGCGAGACCGGCCGAGAGGTCGGCCTTGAGGTCGTCGATGCTCTCGAGCCCGACCGAGAGGCGGACGAGACCGGGGGTGACGCCCGCGGTCAGCTGCTGCTCGGGCGTCAGCTGCGAGTGCGTGGTCGACGCCGGGTGGATGACGAGGCTGCGGACATCGCCGATGTTGGCCAGGTGGCTGAACAGCGAGAGGTTGTCCACCAGCGCGGCGCCCGCATCCACACCGCCCTTCAGCTCGAACGACAGCACAGCGCCGACGCCCTTGGGGGCGTACTTGTTGGCGGCCGCGTACCACGGGCTGGTCGGCAGGCCGGAGTAGTTCACCGAGGCGACGTCGGGGTGCGACTCGAGGAACTCGGCGATCTCCTGCGCGTTCTGCGTGTGGCGCTCCACCCGCAGCGAGAGGGTCTCGATGCCCTGGATCAGCTGCCACGCGCTCGCCGGGGCGATGGCCGCACCGAAGTCGCGGAGCAGCTGGACGCGTGCCTTGATGATGTAGGCGAGGCCGTCGCCGACAGCCGCGGTGTAGCTCGCGCCGTGGTACGACGGGTCCGGGAGGGTGAGGCCGGGGAACTTCTCGACGTTCTTCGACCACTCGTACGTGCCACCGTCGACGATGACGCCGCCGATGACGGTCCCGTGGCCGCCGAGGAACTTGGTGGCCGAGTGCACGATGATGTCGGCGCCGTGCTCGAACGGGCGGATGAGGTACGGCGTCGCGATCGTGTTGTCCACGATGAGCGGGATGCCCGCCTCATGGGCGATGTCCGCGACGAGGGAGATGTCCAGCACGTTGATCTTCGGGTTGCCGATGGTCTCGGCGAAGAACAGCTTCGTGTTCGGCCGGACCGCCCGGCGCCACTCGTCGGCGTCGTCCTGGTTCTCGACGAAGGTGGTCTCGATGCCGAGCTTCGCCAGCGTGTACTTGAACAGGTTGTACGTGCCGCCGTAGATGGAGCTGGAGGAGACGATGTGGTCGCCCGCCTGGGCGATGTTCAGCACGGCGAACGACTCGGCGGCCTGGCCGGAGGCGACGAGGAGGGCTCCGGTGCCGCCCTCGAGCGCGGCGACGCGCTCCTCCACGACGGCCTGCGTCGGGTTCTGGATGCGCGTGTAGATGTTCCCGAACTCGGCCAGCGCGAAGAGGTTCTTCGCGTGCTCGGCGTTGTTGAAGACGTACGACGTGGTCTGGTAGATCGGCGTGGCCCGGGCGTTCGTCACCGGGTCCGGTGCGGCGCCTGAGTGGATCTGCTTGGTCTCGAACTGCCAGTCGGCGGCATCGGTCATGGCGTCTCTCCTTCGGGTGTTGTGATGCGCGGAGCGCACCGTCTGCGGCGGTCGGCCACCGCCGACTCCTGCAGGCTAGACGCGCGGGGGCTACCCGGCAACGTATCCGAAACACGCCGTAACCCGCACAATGGGGGCATGAGCAGCAGACGCGTGGTCGTGACGGGAGCCAGTTCGGGAATCGGTGCGGCCACGGTCCGCAGGTTCCGCCAGGAGGGCTGGGAGGTGCTGGGCGTCGCCCGCCGCGAGGACCGTCTGCGTGCGCTCGCCGAGGAGACCGGCGCCGAGGTGTTCGCGGCCGACCTGACCAAGCAGGACGATGTGGATGCTCTGCGCGACCACGTGGCCGCGAGCGGCGGCATCCATGCGCTCGTCAACAACGCCGGCGGGGCGCGGGGCCTGGAGTCGGTGGAGGAGTCCAGCCTCGAGGACTGGGCCTGGATGTACGAGATCAACGTCCTCGGCACGAAGCGGGTGATCTCGGCCCTGCTGCCCTTGCTGCGCCGCGGCGCCTCCGAGACCGGGCACGCCGACATCCTCGTCGTGACCTCGATCGCAGGTCTCACCGCGTATCCGGGAGGCGGCGGCTACAACGCGGCCAAATTCGCCGAGCACGCCCTGACCGAGGTGCTGCGGCTCGAGTTGAACGGGGAGCCCATCCGGGTGGTCGAGGTCGCTCCAGGGATGGTCGCGACAGAGGAGTTCTCGCTCGTCCGGTTCGGGGGCGACAAGGCGCGCCGCGACGCGGTCTACGAGGATGTGCCCGAGCCGCTCTCCGCGGAGGACATCGCCGAGACGATCGTGCACGCGCTCACGCTGCCGCGGCACGTCGATCTGGACCTGATCGTCGTCAAGCCCGTGGCGCAGGCCGCTCCCTACCGGCTCCACAAGGGCGCCCTCGCGGTCCGGGGCTGAGGGCGGGATCCCCGGGGGACGGCACGATGGCGGTCGCGGACGACACGAAGCGTGAGCGCTGGGAGCGCGCCACCGGCTGGCCGGCGATCGTCGCGTCCTTCGCGTTCCTCATCGCCTACTCGTGGAGCGTCCTGGACGAGCACCAGACGCCCGTCGTGCAGGGGACGCTGATCGTCATCCTGCTGCTGGTGTGGGCCTTCTTCCTGGTCGACTTCGTCGTGCGGCTGGTCCTCTCCGTCCGGAAGCTGGCGTTCATCCGACGCAACCCGATCGATCTGCTGTCGGTGTTCGTCCCGATGGTCCGGCCGTTCCGGCTCCTCACCGCTCTCCGCCGCATCCCCGCCCTGGGAGGCGGGAGCGCGTCCCACCTGCGGCGGCGCGTGCTGGTGATGGCGGGCGCGTCCGTGGTGCTGTTCCTCTACGTGATCTCGTTGACGGAACTCCGGGTGGAGCGGCACGCGCATGGCGCGACCATCGTCAGCTTCGGTGACGCGGTGTGGTGGGCGTGTGTGACCATGTCCACCGTCGGCTACGGCGACTTCTACCCGGTGACGATCCTCGGGCGGATTCTCGCGGTGGTGCTGATGATCGGCGGCATCGCGATCGTGGGCATCGCGAGTGCGACCATCGTCAGCTACCTGACCGACAGGACGCGCTTGCTGCGCGCCGCGCAGGAGTCCGAATCGGACCGCGGGGACGGCGAGCCGCCGCAGGGCGGCCGCCACGACGGCGATTGAGCGGCCTCACCCCTCCGCGACCGCCACGCACGCCCGCAGCAGCGCCAGCGCCTCCCGCCCGTCGCGCACCGTGAAGAGCTGCCGGTGCCCCGCCCGGTCCCGCGCGACCCGCCGGAGCAGTTCGGCGTGCTCGGGCCAGCGCTCGGCCGCGAAGGCAGCCGCAGCCGTCTTCGACAGCACCTCGCCGGTCTCCAGGGTGGCGACGAGGCGGATGGGGCCGAGCGTCACCCAGCGGACCGTCTCCGATCGCAGCGGCGCATCCTCCTCCCGGTCGTCGAGCTCCTTCTGCAGACCGTCGCCGATGGGGCGCCAGTAGTCGAGCAGGTTGTCCCGGGAGTGCGCGACCACGCCCTCCCGCGCCCCGGGGTGACGGTCTGCCACGGGAGTCCAGATCACGTCCCCGCCGTCCACGATGGCCTGGACGCCGGATTCGAGCTCGCGCCACGTGATCCAGCTCAGCTGTGCGCCGGCCAGCGCCGAGACGAGCACCCCCTCGACGACCTGTGGAGCCGTCTGCACGGTGTCCGGACCGTGCGCGAGCTCCGACTCCGTCAGGTAGACGCCGTCGATGTGCGGATCGGAGGCGGCGTGCAACTCCGCGAGCGCCGGGAGGTCCTCCGCAGGATCCCGCGTGACCACGAACACCACGTCGATGTCGCTGACACCGGGATGCCAGTCCCCGGCGGCCGCCGAACCTGTGACGATCGCCCTGCTCACCAGCCCGGGCGCTATCTGCGCTTGCTCCAGCAGGAAGTCGGTGAGCGCTTGGGCAACCTCGGTCGGGAGTTGCGTGGACATGGTCACTCCAGGGTGGATGCGGGCCGCGCGGTCCCGGCGTCCGCGAACGCCGAGCGCGGGACGAAGAAGAGGAGGACTGCGGCGACGAGGGCACCGAGGCCGCAGATGGTCCAGACGAGCATGTAGCCGAAGAGGCTGGCGGCTGTCGCCGTCACGGTGGCCGCTCCCGCGAGCAGCACGACGCCGAACACCGCCGACGCGAAGGATCCGCCCACCGTCTTGGTGGTGTTGGTCAGAGCCGTGGCGACGCCGGTCTGGCCGCGCGGGGCCGCTGCAGCGGCGGCAGCGGGCAGGGCTCCGACCAGGGCGCCCGACCCGATCCCGGCGACGGCCATGTTCACGAACACCTGGCCGGTCTGCAGGTGGAAGGGCAGGAACAGCAGGTACCCGGTCGCCACGAGGAACGCTGCGCCGATCAGGGTCACCCGCGGGCTCAGCCACGACGACACCAGCGGGAACAGCAGCGCGCCGACGATCATCGAGATCAGATAGGCGCCGATGAGGATGCTGCGCTGGCCCGCCGAGAGCCCCAGCCCGTACCCGTTCGCCGGATCCGTGCCCGCGTACGTGCTCAGCGGCGCCTGCGCGCCCAGGAGACTGATCCCGATGAGTCCCGCCGTGAGCTGGACCGGCCACATGGATGGCCGGCGCAGCACGCGCAGGTCGATCGCCGGATCGGTCTGCCGCAGCTCCCACCGGCCGAACGGCACGAACGCGAGCACGCCGAGCACGATGAGCCCCCAGACCCACCAGGCTCCGACACCGTCGAGGCGCAGGAACGTCAGCCCCGACGTGATGAGCAGCAGCCCCAGCGCCAGCAGGGTGAAGCCGATGCCGTCGAGCGTCCGGCCGGGCACCGGCTCCGATTCGGGCACACCGAACAGGATCGCGAAGAACACGAGGGTCACTGCGAATGCGGGGACGAGGAGGGTCAGCGTGACGTCCCCGCCGAGGGCCTCGAAGAGCAGCCCGGCGCCCACCGCGCCGAGGATGGCGCCGAGCTCGAGCGCGACGACGAGCAGCCCGGCCGCCCGGCGTGTTCCGGAGGCCGCCGTACCGGTGCGCCGGCCGCGGTCGAAGATCAGCGCGACCTCCAGCGGCAGCCAGACCACGTAGAACCCCTGCAGGGCGAAGGCGAGGAGGTAGCTGACGAAGTCACCGGAGAACGCGAGCACCCAGGTCGAGACCGCGGTCAGCGCCGTGGCGACGAGCAGGATGCGCTTGTGCCCGAACATGTCGCCGAGCTTCGCGAGCACAGGCACGACCAGGGCGGAGACCAGCAGCTGGGCGGCCTCGAACCAGTTGTAGTCGGCATCGTGGATACCCAGATGCCGGACGATGTCGGAGATCAGCGGGACGTAGTATCCCTGCAGGATTCCGCTGGTCAGCTCCACCAGCGCGAGCCAGCCGATCAGGCCCGCGGTCACGCCGATCGCGACCGTCGCCCGACGCTGGGCTGACGTCTTCTCCGAGGTCATGCGCGATGCTAACACCGGCGCGGCGCGGGTACGGTAGACGAATGGCCAGCGAACTCGACGATTCCGGTGCAGACGTCCTTGTGGAGACGGACCGGGAGGTCCTGGGCTGGCTGGAGTTCGGTGAGGCGGCGCGACATCTGGCCGGGGAGGTGGTCGAGTCCGGCTTCGAGCCGGACATGGTGGTGGCCATCGCGCGGGGCGGCCTGCTGCTGGCCGGCGCCATCTCCTATGCGCTCGGCATCAAGGCCTGCGGCGCCCTGAACGTCGAGTTCTACACGGGGGTCGACACGCGGCTGCCGGAGCCCGTGGTGCTTCCCCCGATGCTCGACTCGGCCGCCCTCGACGCCAAGCGCGTCCTGCTGGTGGATGACGTCTCCGACTCCGGTCGCACACTCGCCCTGGTGGTGGACCTGATCGCGGCCTCCGGCGCGGACGTGCGCACCGTGTGCCTCTACTCCAAGCCGCGCACCGTGCTCGAGCCCGACTTCGTCTGGCGACGCACCGATCGCTGGATCACGTTCCCGTGGTCGGCGCTGCCGCCGGTGACGGCCTCCACGCACTGAGGCCGGCCGTGCCGAAGACGCTGACGGAGCTCGCCGCCGACGGCTCGCTCGACCCCGGCTGGGCGGTGGCGCTGGAGCCCGTCGCCGGCCGCATCGCCGCGATGGGGGAGTTCCTCCGCGAGGAGGTGGCCGCCGGACGCCCCTACCTGCCCGCCGGCGACGCCGTGCTCCGCGCCTTCCGTGCGCCGCTGTCGGAGGTGCGCGTGCTGATCGTGGGTCAGGATCCGTACCCGACCCCTGGGCATCCCATCGGCCTGTCGTTCGCGGTGGAGCGTCACGTGCGGCCGCTGCCGAGGAGCCTGCAGAACATCTACCGCGAGCTGCGCGACGACATCGGCCTCGTCCCGCCTCCCCATGGCGACCTGAGCGCCTGGGCCGATCACGGGGTGATGCTGCTCAACCGCGTTCTCACCGTCCGGCCGGGGGAGCCGGCCTCGCACCGCGGAAAGGGCTGGGAGGCGGTGACCGAGCACGCCATCCGGTCGCTGATCGCGCGTCGCCGGCCGTTCGTGGCCATCTTGTGGGGCCGGGATGCCTCGACGCTGAAGCCGCTCCTGGATGGCAACCCCGTGATCGAGTCGGCGCACCCGAGCCCGTTGTCCGCCTCCCGCGGGTTCTTCGGGTCCAAGCCGTTCTCGCGGGCGAACGCCCTGCTGGAGCGCCTCGGCGAGAAGCCCGTGGACTGGTCGCTCGAACCGTAACGCGCTCGCAATGAGCGCGACGTAGGCTTGTCGGCGTGCTGGAAGAGGAATACGAGCAGCGCCGGGCCCTGCCCCGCCACCTGCGCAAACCGGAGCCGCCGGAGGCGCCGTTCGAGTACGCGATGCGCGATGCGCGTCCGGAGGACCTCCCGCACGTCCGCGAGATCTACAACCACTACGTCGCCAACAGCACCGTCACCTTCGACGAGGATGCGATGACCCTGCGCGAGTGGAAGAGCAAGTTCGCCTACCTGAAGAAGCTCGGGATGCCGTTCATCGTCGCCGAGTCGCCCAACGGGCAGATCCTCGGCTACGCCCTCGTGCAGCCATGGAAGCAGAAGCGCGCCTACCGGTTCACGGTCGAGAACTCGATCTACCTGGGCGCGGCCTCCACCGGCAAGGGCCTCGGACCCGTGCTGATGCAGGAGCTGATCGACCGCTCGAAGGCGGCGGGGCTCAAGGAGATGATCGCGGTCATCGCCGACAAGGGCGCGGAGGCCTCGATCAAGATGCACGAGAACTTCGGCTTCACCGAGATCGGCCGCATGGGCCACGTCGGCTACAAGTTCGACCGCTGGCTCGGCACGATCCTCATGCAGAAGTCGCTGAAATAGGCGCGACGCTCCACCCCGGCGAATGGATGCGGCGCTAGGCTCGCCCTCGTGAGCACCGCGACACCCGGAACCGGCCAGGTCGCCTCCGCCGCCCCGGCGACGCCGGCGAACCTGCCGCTGCGCAGGCGCCCCGTCGACATCTTCTTCATCGTGATGTTCTCGCTGTTCATCGTGACCTGCATCATCAGCGACGCGATCCCGACCCTCGGCATCCCGCAGACCGCCACGACGACGAACATCCTCGCGCAGTGGAACTACACGTACTCGTCGCAGTACGACCCCCTCTACATGCACGAGCCGCTCTGGCTGCGGTTCATCACCGGCACGAGCGCCTTCGTCTACCTGCCGTTCTACGTCGTGCTCGTCGTCTGCCTCGCGAAGGGCGTCAACGGGATCCAGCTGTTCGCGGTGATCTACGCGACGATGATCATCAGCCTGACGGCCATCCCGATCTTCGGCGTCGAGTTCTTCGGCCCGGTGGGGGAGCGGACGCCCAACCCGGTCGGCTTCCTGCTGTACAACGGGCCGTACGTGCTCGTCCCGCTCCTGCTGCTCATCAGGATGCGCAAACCGCTGCCGTTCACCAGGAGGTTCTGAGATGCCGCTGCTGGAAGACCTGACCGTCTACGAGGACGGCGACCGGTACGACGTGTACGACCACTCCTTCCCGGACGCCGACGCGGAACTCGGCCGCGGACGGCCCCTGGGCGCGATCACGCTCACGCCCGAGGGTGAGTACGTGCCATCGGGAGTCGGGGCGGTCTACGAGTACGTCGCGCCCGCGCGCACCCTGGACGAGGCGCTGGAGGCGTTCGTCGGCTCGGCCTGACAGGTACCCGGCAGCAGCCGGCTATGAGTTGGCTGCAGGTTCTGTTTCTCCCGGCGGTTCCGTCCTAGCCTGGCGGCGACGACATCGTCGGACGGCGCGGACACCGCGCCGGCCGAGTGAGGCCGATGGCATGAAAACCGTGGCCGGGAGTGGAACGCTCCCGGCCACGTCCATGCCCGGCGTGCTGAACCCGGTGTCATGACCTGGCGTCATGAACCCGGCGTCCGTGTCGTCCTGAAGGGTATGGGGTGGATCTTCGTCGCGGCCGCGGCCGCCGGGCTGCTGTGCTGGGCATGCCGCTGGGGCCTGCGCCGCGCCGCTGTGGCGCTGGCGCGCGCCGTCGTCCACCCGCGCCCGCGTGCGGTCACGCCCATCCACTCGAGCACCGGCACGAGCGTCACGCTCGCTGCGGACCGCCGCACCCTCCATCGCGGTCAGTTCGGGCTCTGGTTCGGTGAGGGCGGGCATGCGGTCATCGGCCACGTGATCGCTCACGACCCGGCCGCCCGGACGGTGACCCGCGAACTGCTCGATGTCGACGGAGATCTCGGGTCCGCGCGCTTCGGCCACTGGACCGGGCACCTGCACCCGGGTCCGGCATCCCTTCGGCGGCGCCACCGCGAGGTGCGGATCGCCGCGCCGGGCGGCGTGGC
>Ga0206353_10439055_pt1 | contig 19472 bp, 19 predicted proteins | sample DielMetaTC5am4_FD_146436 | JGI IMG/M metagenome (GOLD analysis project Ga0206353, IMG submission 146436) | Corn rhizosphere microbial communities from Kellogg Biological Station, Michigan, USA - Diel MetaT C5am-4 (Metagenome Metatranscriptome)... | ecosystem: Host-associated > Plants > Roots >...
CAACGGCGACGGCTCGTACCTGATCGCCAACGCCAACAGCGGAAAGGTTCTCGGTGTCGATCAGATGAGCACGGCGTCGGGCGCGCAGGTCCTGCAGTGGGATGACAGCGGGACAGCCGACCACTTGTGGAGGATCGTCCAGCAGTAGCCTCCCAAGCCCGCCAGGCCGGGGTCGGACTCATTCACCCCGGCCTGGCGCCCATCCGCTTTCCGGCCTACCGGGAAGTTCGCGGCTGTTTCGGGCGGCTCTCACCGAGCCGGCTTTGTGCCGGGTGTTCACTGACAGATCATGGTCAGAGAAGGTGGAGGAGCGGAGGCGCAGGGCGTGGGAGCCGATCGAACGCGGGAGCCAGCGGATCCTGCCGCCGAGACCGGCCCCGAGACCGCCGCCGAGACCGCCGCCGAGACGAAGCCCGATGGGCTCTCGCGCCGGGGATGGCTCGTTCTCGTCGCCGCCACCGCGGTCGTGGGAGCCGTGCTCCTGACGGTCGGCGTCCTCGCAGCCGGCCTTCCCGCCGGAGACGCCCGAGCGGCCTCGTCCTCGGCGCCTCGGCAGGCGTCGCCGCAGCCACGCGACACGGAACCGGCGCCGACTCCGCTCGGCCTGCCCCCGCGGCCGACGCCGACCCACGTCCTCACCGGCCCGGCGGTGCCGGTCGACTCGCTCACGTCCGGCGACTGCCTTCAGACCTACGACTCGAAATGGGCGGACGGCTACCCGGTGGTCGACTGCTCCGCGCCGCACATCGCGCAGCTCCTGACGAAAGGAGTGCTCCCCGAGCCGGCCACCGCATCCTTCCCCGGCACGGCCGCACTGGACAGCCAGGTCAGCGATCTGTGCGAACCCTCCCTGGACTGGCACTGGGTCGCGATCTGGAACGAGGACGTCCAGCTGGATCTGCGCTACCCGGACACCAGCGAGAAGTGGGCGACCGGAGCGCGCTCCTACTACTGCTTCGTCTACACGTTCTCGAGGCACGAACTCACCGGCAGCGCGGTGGCGTCTCAGTGATGCGGCGCGGGGAGACACCTGCGGGATCGAATTCGGAGAGAATGGCCACTCGGGATTCATAGCTCGGCAGTGCAAGGCCGGCCGAGCACGGAAGGGGAACGGTGAGGCGCCGCAACACGGTCATCTCGATCTCGATGCCTCTGGCCGTCCTGATCATCGTTGTCGCCGCCTACGCTGCAACGACGGCTCCGAAGCCTCCCGCCGCCGGCGCGACTGCAACAGCGCCGATCGCCACGGGCGACACCCTCCGGCAGGTGCACTCACCGGGACACGTCGCGGTCGACGAGCAGCTGCACGCCGGGCAATGCCATGTGCGGATCCGCGACGCAGGCAATGGCCTCGTCCTCCCGGACGCTGCCTGCACTCCAGGCGCCGTGGATCCGGGCGTGACGCAAGCGAACATCCATCAGACGATCTGTGTTCACGGCTACACCGCCACGGTGCGCCCGCCCCAGTCCGACACCGGCCCGGCGAAACACGAATCCCTCGGGGACTACGGACTCAGCTACCAGCCCACCACCGAGTACGACCACCTGGTGCCGCTGGAACTGGGAGGCACCAACGCCGTGTCGAACCTCTGGCCGGAGCCCAACGCCAGCGCCGCGCGCGGGTTCAACAACCCGAAGGACCAGGTCGAGAACACTCTGGCAGCGGCGGTGTGCGACGGCAGAGTGCCGCTGGCGGCCGCGCAGCACGCGATCGCCGCGGACTGGACCACGGCGACCGCCAGCCTCGGCCTTTGACCGATCAGTTCACGACGCGACGGGCGACTCCATCGGGGCCACTGCATCCATCGAGTCAGGGGGTCACTGGTAGCCGCGTTCTTGCGTGGCCTCGTCGGCCACTCGGACGCCGTAGCGGTACACCAGTTCTCCGCCCAGGAACCCCGAGAACCCGATGATGAGGATGCCGATGATGGTGGTCACGAACCCGCCGACGCTGAAATGGTCGCCCTCGACGAGCCGGAAGATGAAGCTCACGACGAAGACCACGACGGCGAGGAGGTTGGCGATCATGTGGCCTAGGGCGATCGCCCGCGTGCGCGTCCCGGCCTGGATACCGCTGAAGTCGATGAAGCCGAAGATCGCGGCGATCAGTGCCCCGATGACGCCGATCGCGACCAGCGTTCGCGCTCCGGCGGCGAACGGTGCCTGATCGCCGGAGATCAAGGCGATGATGTCGAAGACGAGGGCGGCGATCCAGGTCCCGACAGGAACGGTGATCAGGATGCCGTGCAGGGGATGGCCGTATGGACCCGCGAGAACGGTGCGGGGGTGCTTGGCCCGCTGCAGTGCTGTCTGTTCGTGGTCCATGGGAGGCTCCCTTCCCTGTGCGACAGGCGGCCACGGCGCCACCGATCACGGCACGGACGGTAGGCCCCCACCCTTCTATTGTCAAGATCGGCTGCATTAGAAAGGAGGCGCGCTTCCTCCTGGCTCGCAGGGCGGGCCGGGGCTCTATCTGCGAGGTCGGGACGGTGTGTGCTGTGGTTCGTAACGTCTGCGGGTGCTCGCCCGACCGCATACGTTACGCAGCCCCGCACAGGCCGCTCGCGCGCTGACCGCCGGCTGACCGCCGGCTGACCGCCGGCTGCGCCGGCTGCGGCGGCCAGTGGAGGAGATGCGAACGAAAACCGTTCGAATCTCCTTCACTACTGCCATCTGAAGGAGATTCGACACCCGATCTCCTTCGATACCCCACCCCGAGAGGCCACCGACCGGGCGGTAGGGTGAGCCCGTGAAGACGACGATGGTGCGGATCGGATGGATCTGTCTCGCGATCGTCAGCGCCGGGATCCTGGTGTTCGGTCTCGTCATCGCGGTGGTGCCGATGGGCGGGGACGAGCTGCTGTATCGCGCCGACGGTCTGGCCTCGATCGGGTTCGGCCTGTTCGGCGGTCTGATCGTCCTCCTGCCCTACCGACGCGCCGAACGATGGGCGTGGGGCGCGCTCTGGTTCTACCCGGTGTTCTGGGCGGCTCACCTGTTCGGGAACCTCCCGCCCGGCACGGACCACATCCATCAGATCGTCTTCATCGTCCTCTCGCTGATCGGACTGCTGCTGCCGGTGAGGGTGTTCTTCCCGTCGAGACAGGACCGACGCGCGGTCGAGTCGGCGCCGCCGACGGGGAACGCCGACCTCTAGCGAGCCGGCGTCGGCGCCCGCAGGGTCGCGGCGCTGACGCCGCTGACCGCCACCGTGACGATGGCGAGGGCGCCGAGACCAGCCGGCAGCGTGGCGCCCGCCGCGATCGCGCCGACGAGGAGCGGGCCGCCCGCGTCGCCGACCTCCCTGCCGAGCTCGGCATTGCCCATGGTCCGTCCCATCCGTTCCGGCGGAGTGGTGGTTGCCAGGTGGGCGAAGGCGAGGGGGGTCGCGATTCCGATCCCGGCGCCGATCAGCACGGCCGATATGTAGAGGGTGACCGGGAGGGGGACAAGCGCGACGACGGCGATGCCGACGCTGGTCAGCAGCAGCCCCGCGGTCGTGCCGCTGCGCGTATGGAGGCTGCCGGCGTCCCGGAGGCGACCGACGATGGGCTGGCTGATGGTCGAGGTGAGGGCGAGGACCGTGACGGCGGCCATGCTGCCCAAGACGCCGAGTCCGAGCGAGGCTCCCAGGAGCGGCAGGAAGCCCACCGCGACGCCGAGCGCTGCCGTACTGGCGGCAAGGACCAGGGTCGGGATCAGGAAGCCAGGGTCGATGCTCTGCTTGGCGACGTCGAGGAGGGTGTAGCGCGGGCGGGGCAGGACGGGCAGCGCCGGAACCGCGACCGCGACCAGGACCGCGGTGGCCGCGGCCAGGACGGTGAGGGCGATGAACAGCCCGCGGAATCCGTCGAGCGAGATCAGTGCCGCGCCGAGGAGGGGGCCGAGCGCGTAGCCGAGGCTCTTCCACGAACCGTATCGACCGAAGTAGCGGCCGGCCCCGTTCGGGCCGGCGAACCGGGCGACGGCCGCGGAGGATGCGGGCGAGAACGCCGACGCGGCCGCACCCTGGCCCAGCCTCGCCACCGCCAGCCAGACCGGTGTGGCGGCGAAGATGCCGCAGAACGAGGCGAGCGCGAACACCGCGAGCCCACCGAGGATCACGGGCTTGACTCCGATGCGGTCGCTGAGCGAGCCGAAGACGGGTTTCAGGATGACTTCCGCGATGTCGTAGAGGGCGAGGATCACGCCGAAGCTCAGGATGCTCAATCCGATTCCCTCGGATTCGGCGCCGAGAGCTGCGGCGATCCCGTGCGCTCCGAACGCGGTCGTGAATCCGGCCAGGTAGAGCGGCCCGACCGCTCGACGCGTCGGTGCCGGCTCGTATCCCGTCGTCATTCGCCCCGGACCGGTCGCCCGATGCTGCGACGTCCACTCAACGCTGTTCCACGCATCGGTCGACCTCCGTCTCGCTGCAACGATTCTCGCGCATTCGCAAGCGCGGGGTCCGGCGGTTCGGCGGTCCGACGGGTCTGGCGTCCGACGGGTCTGGCGGTCCGACGGGTCTGGCGGTCCGACGGGTCTGGCGGTCCGATCGGTCTGGCGGTCCGCAGGGCAGGACGTCGACGCAGAGCATGGCGGCGCGTAGAGTCGCCGCATGTCACGGGACATCATCCGGACGCACGGGGAGCACGCCCAGCGATTGCGGGACGCGGTGACCGGGAGCGGCATCCTCGACGAGCGGTTGCGGCGCGGAGCCCTGGAGGCCGGACCGGACGGCGATCCGCTCGCCGAGCCGTATGGGGCGCTGGTCCGGCAGATCCGCGAGGATTCGTCCCGCGTCACGGACGCGCAGGTGAGAGCCGTGCGCGAGGCCGCAGGGTCGGAGAAGGCGGCCTTCGAGCTCGTGTTCGCCGCCGCAGCGGGGGCGGGGTTGCGACGATGGGATGCCGCCGTGCGAGCGATGACGGAGGCCGGCGATGCGACTGACTGACGTCGAGCGCGGCGACTCGCCGTGGCATCGGGCGCTGATCCGCATGATCTCGCGGGTCTCGGGGATGCGCCTGCCGGATGCTGCTCGGGTCGCCTTCTACGATCGGGGCTTCGCCGGGCCGAGCCTGGGGGAGTGGACGCAGAAGACGATGCGGGGGCCGAGCCCGTGGTCGGTCTCGGAGCGGGAGCTGATGGCGGCGTGCGTGGCCGCGTGGAACTCGTGTCCGTTCTGCGTGGGCGCTCACGGCGCGATCGCCGTCCGCGGCCTCGACCGGGAGGTCGTGGAGCGGACGCTCGCGGACCACACGACGGCGCCGATCCCGGCGCGGCTCCGAGCTGCGCTGACCTTCATCGAGAAGATGACCCGCGAGCCGGAGGCGCTCGCCGCCGCCGATGTGGAGGCGGCTCGCCGAGGGGGCCTCGACGGCGACGCTCTGCGAGACGCCGCCGCGGTGGCCGCCGTGTTCAACGTGATCACGAGATACGCCAACGCGCTCGACTTCGCGATTCCGACGGAAGCGGAGTTCGAGAAGTCCGCAGGGATGCTGCTGCGCCGCGGGTACTCCTGATGCTCCGGACCGGCCCGGATACGCTGGCCGAGTGGCCGACGCGGTGCTGATATCCGACCCCAGGGTTGCCGGCCTCGCGCCCAGCCCGAGACAACGGGGAGCGGGATGCCACAGCTAGCCGTCGTCCGGCACGGGTCGGTGGATGCGCGACTCGTGTCGCTCCTGTCGGCGGGCGACCGCGAGCGGTTCGCATCGTTCGGGGGCGACACAGAGCGGGAGCGGCGGTTCCTGGCCGGTCGGGCGGCGCTGCGGTCGGCGGCCGCGAGGATGGGGGAACCGGCCATCGTGATCCAGGCGAGGTGCCCCGAGTGCGGCTTGTCCCACGGCCGCCCGACAGCGACGCTAGGCGCATCCCGAAGCCTGTATCTGGCGTTGACGCATTGCGACGGAGTCGCCATCGCCGTCGCGTCGCGGCGGCCGGTGGGAATCGACGCGGAGCCGGTCCGCACGTCGTCCGAGCGCCGTGCGGCGATCGACGAGCTGGCGCCCGGGCGCGGGGATGCGGTGCAGCGGTGGACGGCGATCGAGGCGGTGCTCAAGGCGGATGGACGCGGCCTCCGGTTGCCGCCCGATGCCGTCCGCCTCGGGATGCCCCGCCTCGGGATGCGCGGCCTCGGGAGGCGCAGTGCCCGCCTCGACGGGCGCCGTTACGGTCTGCGGACGATGCGGCTTGGGGGATGCGTCGTGACGGTCGCGACGGAACGCGCGAGCAGCGCCAACCGCACGATCACCGGCCCTTAGGACAGCGCGGGCAACGCCGTCTGACGCAGCCAGGCGTCGAAGAACCCCTCCAGCGGCTCAGCCGAGAACCGCCCGGCGAGCGCCTCGAAGTCGCCGCTGGTGACCGTGCCGAACCGGTGTTCGGCCGTCCACTCGCGCAGCAGAGCGAAGAACCGGTCGTCGCCCAGCTTCCGGCGGAGGGAGTGCAGCAGGCAGGCCCCGCGCTTGTACACCCGGTCGTCGAACATCGCGTCCGGGCCGGGGTCGCCGAGGAGCAGATCCTTCGCCGCCAGGCGCAGGGCGGCGTGGTGCGAACGGGCCAGGACGCCGGCGGACAGGCCGCCGGAGGCCTCCGACCACAGCCATTCGGCGTAGCAGGCGAAGCCCTCGTTGAGCCAGATGTCGTGCCAGGAGGCCAGGCCGACACTGTTGCCGAACCACTGATGGGCGAGCTCGTGCGCGATGAGCCGCTCGGAGCCGCCGCGGCCGTCGGCGTGCTCCGAGCCGAAGGCGGCCATCGCCTGCGACTCGAGGGGGATCTCCAGCGGGTCCTCGGTCACCACGATCGTGTACGACGGGAAGGGATACGGCCCGAACAGTTCCTGGAAGCGCTCCAGCATCCGTCCGACCGGCTCGAAGTCGTGCAGCACGCGCTCGGCGAGCGGCTGCGGATAGGCGAGCAGCCACTCCACGTCGCCGGTCCGCCGCGGTTCGAGCGTGTAGCGGCCGATCTGCACAGCCGCCAGGTAGGTCGCCGTCGGCTCCAGGCGCTCGAAGCTCCAGGTGCCCCGGCCGCCGCTCACGCTGTGGCTCACCGGTTCGCCCGTGGCGAGCACGGTGTACGCCTGCTCGGTGGTGACGCGGATGCGGTACGAAGCCCTGTCCGACGGGCGGTCGTTGCACGGGAACCAGGTGGGAGCGCCCGAGGGCTGCGCCGCGACGATGACGCCGTCGGACAACTCCTCCCAGCCGAGCGTGCCCCAGCGGGTGCGGCGCGGCGCGGGCGAGCCGTCGTACGCCACCTCGACGGTGAACTCGGCGCCGGCCGGGATGCGTCCGGCCGGAGTGATCCGGAGGTGCGTGGGTGTCTGGCTGAAGCGGACGCGCTTCTGCCCATCCACCCGGACCCGCTTCGCCTTCAGGTGCACCAGGTCGAGCACGATCCCGGACAGCGGGACCCGGGCGATGGCACGGATGATGGCCGTCGCGTCCAGCCGGTTGGTCGCCACCCGGTAGGTCAGGTCGAGGTCGTAGCTCTGGACGGCGTAGTCGTCGGTGCCCGACCGGGGCAGGTAGGCGTGCGGTCCGCCATCGGTCATCCGCGGACCCGAGCGCGGTAGTCCCGGACGACGACCTCGCGCCACGGACCGATCGGGTTGCCGCTCCAGCGGCTGCCGGCCGGCACCGTCTCCCCGCGCATCACCAGCGAGGCGGGTCCGACGGTCGCCTCGGCGCCGATGTCGGCCGCAGGAAGGATGACGCTGTGCGGGCCGAGGGTTCCGCCGCGCTCGATGGTGACCTGGTCCATGCTCATGATTCGATCATGGAACAGGTGCGTCTGCACGACGCAGCCCCGGTTGACGGTGGATGCGTCGCCGAGCGTGACGAGGTCGGCCTCCGGGAGCCAGTAACTGTCGATCCACACGCCGCTCCCGATCCGGGCGCCGAGACTCCTCAGCCACCAGACCAGCGCGGGTGTTCCCGCCGCGGCCCACGCGAACCAGGGCGCGGCCACCATCTCCGTGAACGTGTCCGAGACCTCGCTGCGCCAGATGAACGACGACCAGAGGGGATGCTCGCCCGGCTTCAGCCTCCCGAGCAGCGCCCACTTGGCGATGGTGCTGACCGCGGCGGCCGCTGCCCCGGCGACGAGGAGCACCGGACCGCTGAGCACGACCGCCCAGACCGGACCCCACGCGGCGTCGAGCGCACCGAGGGCGATGACGACGGCCAGACCGACGGCGCACGACACGATGACGGGCACGATGCGCAGCAGTTCCCACGCCGTGCGCGCGACCCGGAGGGCGGCCGGCGGCTGGAAGGTGCGGCTCAGGTCGCCCTCCTGTGCGCGCCGGCGCAACCGCACCGGCGGGGAGCCGAGCCACGACGACCCGGGCTTCGCCTTGCGGGGCGCGAAGGAGAGCACCGCCACGAGGCCGTCGCGCGGTACGCGGTTGCCGGCGCCGGCCATCCCGGAGTTGCCGAGGAAGGCCCGCGCGCCGATGTCGACGTTGGCGATGCGGACGTAGCCGCCGCCGAGCTCGTAGGAGGCCACGAGCGTGTCGTCGGCGAGGAACGCGCCATCGCGGATGCGCGTCATGCGCGGAAGGAGCAGCACGGTCGAGGCCTCGACGTCCGATCCGACGCGGGCGCCGAGCATCCGCAGCCACACCGGTGTGAACAGGCTCGCGTACACGGGGAACAGGATGGTGCGGGCGAGGTCGAGCAGGCGTTCGGTGGACCACGCCTGCCAGCCCACGCGGCTGCGCACCGGGTAGACGCCCTCGCGCATCCCGATGCCGAGGAGGCGGACGAAGACCACGACGAGTGCGGCCAGGACGACTCCGGCGGCGAGCGTCCCCGGGACGAGCCCGGCGAGGGCGCGGGCGGCGACCTCCCCCCAGCCCACCGCTCCCCGGACGAAGGCCGCCACGACGGCCGCGCCGACGGACACCGCGAACACCGGCACGACCGAGACCACCGTGGAGGCGACCGCGTACGCCGCCACCCAGCGGGTCCGCCGCTCCGGCCGGACCTCCGGCCACCAGTCGCCGGCGCGACCGACCCGCACCGCCGGCGAACCCGACCAGTGCTGACCCGACGGGACCCGGCCGAAGACCGCCGACCCGGGAGCGACCGTGGCGTTGCGCCCGATCTTGGTGCCCGGCATCAGCGAGCTGCGGGCGCCGACCGAGCTGCCCGCGCCGATCCGGATCTCGCCGATGCGGACGACGTCGCCGTCGATCCAGTAGCCCGCCAAGTCCACCTCCGGTTCGATGGATGCGCCGGCGCCGATGCGCAGCATCCCGGTCACCGGCGGCAGGGTGTGGAGGTCGACGCCGCGGTCGATCGTCGCGCCGAGCGCGCGAGCGTAGTAGAGGATCCACGGAGCGCCCGCCAAGCTCGCCGCGCCGACCTGGTGGGCCACCTGCTCGGCCAGCCACAACCGCAGATGCACGCCGCCGCCACGGGGATGGTCGCCCGCCTTCACCCCGGCCAGCAGCAGCCGGGCGGCGGCGACGGCGATCGCCATCCGTCCCCACGGCGTCACGAAGACCAGCAGACCGGCCACCAGCCAGACCGGGTTCGTGTCGGGCAGCACATCGAAGCCGCCGAGCGGTCGGAGCAGCGCCGCAGCCGTCAGCAGATACAGGAGCCAGCGGATGCCCGCCAGGATGAACAGCGGCACGCCGAGCGCGGTCTGCAGGGCGCGGATCCTCAGCGGTGTCGGCGGGACGACGTGAGTGGATGCGGCCGACGGCGACGGCGAGCTCTCGGCCAGCGCCTGCACCATGGCGCCGAAGCGCGGCGTCGCATAGATGTCGGCGACCGTGATGTCGGGATGCCGCCGGCGGATCAGCGAGACGAGCTGCGCGGCCGCGAGCGAGCCGCCGCCGAGGTCGAAGAAGTTGTCGTCGGGGCTCGACGCGGCGAGACCCAGCACGCTGCGCCAGTCGGCCGCCAGAGCGTCGGCGATCGGGTCGTCGGTGGCCGCGCCGTCGCTCTCCGTGTCCTCGAGCGGCCAGGGCAGCGCTGCCCGGTCGACCTTGCCCGAGGTGCGGACCGGCAGCTCGTCGACCACCGCGAGCAGCGGGACGAGTGCCGCCGGCAGCGTCTCGCGGAGGTGGTCGAGCGAAGCCCGGCTGTCGAATGAGTCCGGGTCCGGCACCGCGAGGTAGCCGACCAGGACGTCGTTCCCGGCGGCCGATCGGCGGACCGCTGCGGCGGCGCCCGAGACTCCCGGGAGCTGCTGCAGCGCACTCTCCACCTCGCCGAGCTCGATGCGGCGGCCCCCCACCTTGACCTGATCGTCGGCGCGGCCCAGATAGAAGAGGCCTGCCGGGTCGAAGCGGACGAGGTCGCCGCTGCGGTAGGCGCGCTCCCAGCCGAGGGTCGGCATCGGCGCGTACTTCTCCGCATCCTTCGCCGGGTCGAGGTAGCGCGCCAGCCCGACGCCGCCGATCACGAGTTCGCCGCTCTCGCCCTCTGCGACGGGACGGCTGTCCGCATCCACGATCGCCAGGTCCCAGCCGTCGAGGGGCAGGCCGATCCGCACGGGTTCGCCGGCCACGAGAGGGGCCGCGCACGCGACCACCGTGGCCTCCGTCGGGCCGTACGTGTTCCACACCTCGCGGCCGGGCACCGCCAGGCGGGTCACCAGTTCGGGCGGGCAGGCTTCGCCGCCGAAGATCAGCAGGCGGACATTGTCCAGCGCATCCACCGGCCAAAGCGCGGCGAGGGTGGGGACGGTCGAGACGACGGTGATCCGCCGGGCGGAGAGCCACGGGCCGAGGTCCATGCCCGTCCGCACCAGCGACCGCGGCGCCGGGACGAGACAGGCGCCGTGGCCCCACGCCAGCCACATCTCCTCGCACGAGGCGTCGAAGGCGACGGAGAGCCCGGCGAGGACGCGGTCGTGCGGCGCGATCGGCTCCTCCTGCAGGAACAGGCGCGCCTCGGCGTCGACGAAGGCGGCCGCGGAACGGTGCCGCACGGCCACGCCCTTCGGCGTGCCGGTCGAGCCGGAGGTGAAGATGATCCAGGCGTCGTCCTCCGGCCGCGGCGGCTCCATCACGGGCAGGGCGGCGGTGCTGGGATGCGGCGCCACCGGGGCGAAGAGTGGATGCGGAACCGCCTCGCCGCGCAGGATGAGCCCCGCGTCCGTCAGCACGCCACGGACGGCCGCCTCAGCGAAGACCAGCTCGGCGCGCTCCTCCGGGTCGTCGGCGTCCACGGGCACGTACGCGGCACCGGCCGCGAGCACGCTGAGGATGGCGAGGTACAGGTCGCGGGAGCCGGAGCTCATCCGCACGCCCACCCGGTCGCCGCGCCGGACGCCGCTCTCGCGCAGCCGCGCCGCGCCGGCGCCGGCCCGGGCCAGGAGCTCCCGGTAGCTGAGGGCGCCGGCAGCATCCTCCAGCGCCGAGGCGTCCGGAAAGCGTCGCGCGGTCTCGCTCAGGATGTCGAGCAGCGTGCGCGCGGCCGGTGCGTCATCGCCGCGGCGGAGCACGCCGGTCGGCAGGGTCTCGGGAGCATCGGCCACGAGCGCATGCTACGGACACCGGGTTAAGTTCCGGTGAATGAGGCGGGCTGGAGAGTGGATGCGCTCTCGTCACTCGCGGCCGGGCCACTGCCTCCCGGCCCACGGGTCGTAGTCGGCCAGCAGCGCGCCCTGCTCCGGGCGGTCGGCCTCCGGAACGTGCTGGAGGTTGATCCGGACGCGGTACCAGAGCGAGCTGGAGCCGCGCATCCCGTCGACCAGCTCGTCGGCGGGATGAAGCCGGGCTGCGGCCGCCGGGTTGTCGGCCTTCCAGCGCTCCAGCGCATCCATCGCCTCGGGTTTCGTCTTGGTGCGCGCGACCTCGATGAGCGGCATCTGCGAGACGCGCCGGCCGGCCGCATCGCCGGAGCGCGGCGGCTTCTCGGCGGGTCCGAGCTCGGCGGCGAGGGCGAGCAGCGCGTCGAGCGAGCCGACCGCGTCGTCGATGCCCTCGTGCGGGTCGCCGCGCTCGGCGAAGCGGCGGAGAACGGTCGGCACGGTGAACTCCTCGGGGCGGCGGGAGCGGACCTCGTCCCAGTCGAGCGGGGTGGAGACGCGCGCATCGGGCAGCGGGCGGATGGAGTAGGCGGATGCGACGGTGCGGTCCTTCGCGTTCTGGTTGAAGTCGACGAAGACGCTCTCGCCGCGTTCCTCCTTCCACCAGCGCGCGGTCGCGAGGCCGGGCGCCCGGTTCTCCACTTCGCGGGCGAGCGTCTCGGCGGCGAGCCGCACATCGGCGAAGCCCCACCGCGGAGCGATGCGGACCAGGATGTGGAGGCCGCGCGAGCCGCTCGTCTTCGGCCAGCCGACCAGGCCGTGATCGTCGAGCACCTCGCGGGCGACGAAGGCGACGTCCACGATCTGCTGCCAGTCGACGCCCGGCATGGGGTCGAGGTCGACGCGAAGCTCATCGGGATGGTCGAGGTCCTCGGCTCGGACGGGATGCGGGTTGAGGTCGAGGCAGCCGAGGTTCGACACCCAGGCGAGGCCCGCCGCATCCCGCACGACCGCCTCCTCGGCCGATGTACCGCTCGCGTAGTGGAGGGTCGCGGTGTCGATGTAGGGCGGGTGGTTCTCGGGGACCCGCTTCTGGAAGAACGGCTCCTGGGAGAGTCCCTTCGCGAACCGCTTGAGGACCATCGGCCGGCCGCCCGCGCCGCGCAAGGCGCCGTCGGCCACCGCGACGTAGTAGCGCGCGAGGTCGAGTTTCGTCAGTCCCGGCTCCGGGAAGACGACTTTGCCGGGGTTCGAGATGCGCACCTCGTTCCCCTCCACCTCGAGGAAGGTCTCGGACTTCGACGACGGACTCATGCCGCCACCGTAACCGCCGCGGCCCGCGCCGGCCAGGCCCGGCCGCCTCCCCTCCGCCTACCCTCCCGGCCGTTCGCTCGAAACGGAGGACTTTGCGCGTATGGATGCCGCAACCTTCCTCCGTTTCCCTACGGACAGCGGCGTGTCGAGCCGCGCATCCTCCGTTTCCGACGCTGGCGTCGGCGGACTGGCGCCCGCAGAAAAGGGAGGAATGGAACGGGATGATGCGGCGCGTAGGCGGGAAACGGAGGGCGTTCCGTCCGAGTTGGGCCGATGACTCCTCCGTTTCCGCGGGTCGCCCGCTATCGTCAGGCGTCGGTGCCGATGTCGCTCGCTCGCCGCGAGTTGATGAGCGACAAGGCCGCGTCGAAGGAGTCGGCGAAAGCGGTTCCGGTGAAGCCGGGACGCAGCATGATGACGTCGAAACCGCCGCTGTCCTGTTCGATGTAGGCGAGCAGTCCGCCGGGATCGGTGGGTGGGACGCGGGTGTCGCAGATCCGCCACGAGGTTTCGGTGAGCGGGATGATCTCGAGAGCGGGGTCGAGCGGGACCCCTTCGAAGCCGGCCAGCATCGGCGTGCCTCCTGTTCGTGCATCCCTCACACAACCACTGCTTCGCTCCGCGGGTCAGGGCTTGACACGCACGCGAAATCCCGGGGCCGGGGCCAGAATGAGGCCATGGGAGCGATCGACCGCACACCCGCCGAGGACGCCGGCGTCCGCATCCATCGCCGGCTCTGGCGCCACTGGGGCACGCCGGCCGGGATCTACGGCACGATCGTCTACGCCAGCGTCATCGCCGCGTCCTCCGTCAGCAACGACGATGCCGGCTCGGCGGTGGAGATCCTCGTCTTCAGCCTGGTCAGCATCGTGGTGTTCTGGCTGGCCCACGTCTACGCCGACGCCCTGGGCTTCCACGGGGATGCGGACCGGCTCGGCGACCGCATGCGCGACTCGCTGCGCTACGCGGTGGGCGAATCGAGCGGGATGCTGGAGGCCGCCGCCATCCCGAGCGTGCCCCTGCTCCTCGGATCCCTCGGCATCGTCCCCTCCGAGGTGGGCGTCGGCCTGGCACTCTGGCTGTGCGTGCTGATGCTCGCGCTCCTCGGCTTCCTCGTCTTCCTCGTGCGCGGCCGCTCCCTCTGGGTGTGCCTGACGGGAGCCGTCGTGACGGGACTGTTCGGGGTCGTCGTGATCATCCTGAAGACGACCCTGTCGCACTGATCCGGCGCCGGCCCGGGAGGGTCGCCACATACCGACGAGACCGTTCTGTGTACCCAGTGGTGGGGGTTTAAGGCCCTGATCAGGGTGATTGCAGGGTTAAAACGCTGTCGCGGCGCCTCGGCCGAGGGGTAGCGTGCAGCCAACCTGACGAAAGGTTGGACCCCGATGGATGACCACGCAGCGACTCCCGAACCCGTCACGCGGGCACGACACGCCGACCAGTCCGAACCACGGAAGCGCCGGCGCGTCTCCGGTCGGGTACGGGCACTGCTCGCCGGCGGCCTCGTCCTCGGCGTCGGTGCGACCGTCACCCTCGCCGCCTGGAACGACTCCGAGTTCGCGACGGGCACCTTCCAGGCCGGCACGTTCAACCTTCAGGGCTCCGTCGACGGGACCGCGTTCAGCGACCATGCCACCACTCCCGGTGCCGCGCTCGGCTTCAGTGTGAACGCCGCGTCGCTCTCCCCGGGCGACGTCGTCTACGCGCCCTACGCCGTCCGGCTCGCGGCCAACACCACGAGCCCGGCGACGGTGACGGTGACCGCCCCCTCCACGACGGGCACGGTCACTAACCTGACGTACACGCTCATCCAGCCCTCCAGCTTCGGGTGCACGTCCTCGACGACCGGCACCGTGCTCGTGCCGGCGGCGACTGCGGTGGGGAGCGTCCCGGGGACCGTGACGTTCGAGCTGGCGCCGGGCGCTCCGGTGACCAGCGCCGGCGCCGCCGTCGACCTGTGCTTCGCCGTGACCGCGGGAGCCGGGCTCACCCAGTCGCAGGCCGGGACCGCGACATGGCAGTTCCAAGCGTCCTCGCACTGAGCGCGGACGGAGTCGCCCCACCGAGCCGTCGGCGTCGTAGCGCGGGCCGGTGGCTCCGCAGTGCCCTGCTGAACGTTGCCGCTGTCGGGGGAGTGCTGTGCCTGCTGTGGGTTGCGGCCGCTCTGGTGTTCCATCTGAGTCTCATCATGTTCAAGACGGGGTCCATGTCCCCGACCATCCCGACCGGGTCGCTGGCCCTGGTGCACCAGGTTCCGGCCGCCGAGGCGCGGGTCGGGGACGTGGTGACCGTCGACCGGCCGGGCCGGCTGCCGGTGACGCACCGCGTGGTGTCCGTCGACCCTGCTCAGGATGGGCGTGCCCGCCTGGTCCTCAAGGGTGACGCCAACCCGACGGTCGACCCGGCTCCCTATGACGTCGCGACGGTCCGGGAGGTGTTGTGGTCTGCGCCGGGTCTCGCCCGGGTGGTCGTGTGGCTGGGCAGCCCGTGGGTGATCGGCGTGCTCACTCTCGGTGTCGCGGCCCTGGTCACGTGGGTGTTCTGGCCGCGCGAACGGGGAGAGCAACGGGAGGGAGGCGGGCGGCGAGGGGGCCGCGGCCGCCGCCGGTCGCGTGGCCGCCGCCGAGTGGATGTCGCGGAGTTCCGCACATGAGCCGCCGCCATGCGACGCGGTTTGCGGCTGCATCCTGCACCGCCGCATCCATGATCCTTGTCGGCCTTCTCGGTTCAGGAACTCCCGCCGCGGCGGCCGCGCCCGCTCCCACGCCCCCGCCGCTGACGCTCACCTCCGATGCCGGCCCGCGGCCCTTCCTGCTGGTCCCGGGCCAGAGCACCCCGTGGCTCGTGGATGTGGTGGCCGACGTGGGTGAGCTCGACAGCCTCCTCGGGCAGCTCTCCGCGACCGGCCCGCTCGCCCGCTCCGACGCCATCACCGCAGAAGTGGAGAGCTGCGTCCGCCCGTGGGCCGGCGGGACCTGTTCCTCGGGCGCCCGTACCGTCCTGCCGCCCACCGCGCTGAGCGCGCTGCCCACCGCCCGCGCCGCCCTCGAGGCGAGCGCGAAGCCGACGCCCGGCACGGTCCACCTGCAGATCCGCCTCGCGCTCGCCTCCGACGCCTCCATCGATACCGCGAGCAACACCGTCACCGCTGTGCTGCGCGTGGATGCGTCCGGGACGATCACGGAGGCGGGCGGCCCGGCGACCCTCCCGGACACCGGAACCCGCATCGGCGACTACGGGGCGCTGGCGGCTGCGGCCGTCCTGGGAGGCATCCTGCTCGCGCGGGCCGGCGCCAGGCTGAGGCGGCGACGTCGTGCCTAGGCGGGTCACCCGGCTGTTGGTCGCCGTCACGCTCACCTCCCTCGTCGCGGTCGGCGGCCTGATCGCCGTGCCGCAGCCGGTCGACGCCCAGTGGCGCGATCAGGAGGTGGCGACAGCGACCCTCCAGGCCAAGACCATCCCCCCGGTGACGCTCGCCGGAACGTCGCCGTTCTGCTCCTGGGCGGGCTTGGTCACGACGACGAGCATCAGCCTCCAGTGGTCGCCTCCGGCGGGCTACGCCTCGACGACCGTGCAGTTCGTCGCCCAGAAGGGCACGAACAGCCAGCTCGTCACCGGAGCGACGACGACCGTCGCCGGCGGCGTGTACACGACGACCATTCCGATCAGCATCCTGAACGCCATCGGCAGCCTGCTGGGCGGCAGCTTCGTCATCCACGTCACCGTCGTCGACCCGCAGACCGGATGGAGTTCGAAGGTCGTCGACTACACGTACGTCATGACGCTCGCGGGCATCGTGACGTCGTGCTCCGCCACTGCCGCCGGCTGAGCCCTGCCGCCGGCTGAGCCGGCGCGCCCGGTGCCGTAGCGTGGAGGCGGCCGGGCGAGAGGAGGGCATCCGTGGATGGTCCGCCCGCGCTCGCTCCTGCGGCCGTAGCCCGCTCGGTGCGTATCCGCTATCCCGGTGCGACCGCCTGGACGCCCGACGAGGTGGAGGTGGAGGTCGCGCCGGGCGAGGTGCTCCTCATCCTCGGCCCGAGTGGATGCGGCAAGTCGACGTTCGCGCTGAGCTTCAACGGGCTCGTGCCGCACGCGGTTCCCGCCGAGTTCGCGGGCACGATGACCGTCGGCGGGGTCTCGACGCGCGAGGCGAGCGTGGCGGAGTTGAGCGAGCGCGTGGCGATGGTGTTCCAGGACCCGGAGGCCCAGCTGGTCACCCGCACGGTCCTCGACGAAGTGTGCTTCGGTCCGGAGAACCGGCTCGTCCCGGCGGCGGAGGTCGAGGCGCGCGCGGAGGCCGCCCTGCGCGCCGTCGGACTGTGGGACCGCCGCGACGAGAACCCGGACATCCTGTCCGGCGGCGGCAAGCAGCGGCTCGCGATCGCGTGCGCCCTGGCGCTCGGGTCGCCGCTGCTGGTGCTCGACGAGCCGACCTCCAACCTCGATCCGGCCGGTGCCGAGGAGGTGTACCGGCTGCTCGGCGAGCTCACGGCCCCCGGCTCGACGCGGTCGGTCGTGCTGGTCGAGCACGACCTCGACCTGGCACTCGCGATCGTGGACACGGTGCTCGTGCTGGACGGCGCTGGCCGGCCCTTCGCCTCCGGCCCGGTCCGCGAGGTGCTTCGCGCCCGCGCCGAGGACCTCGAGGCGCTCGGCGTCTGGCTGCCCACTCCGACGACGGCCGCCCTGCGGATGCGCCGGGCGGGCATCCCGCTGGATCCGCTGCCGCTCACGGTCGAGGAGCTGGCGGCGGCGCTGGCGGATCTGGATGTGGACAGTGCGGCCGAGGAGCCGAGCGTGACAGAGGAGCCGAGTGGGACCGGTTCCGACCCGGATGCGGAGGCCCTCCCGGCCCTCCCGGCCGTCTCGGTCACCGGGCTCACCGTGAAGCGCGGCGGCCGCCGCATCCTGAGCGAGATCTCGCTGCGCGTGCCCCGAGGTGACTTCCTCGCCGTGGTCGGCCCGAACGGAGCGGGCAAGAGCACGCTCGTGCAGTCGCTCGCCGGCGTCCTCCGCGTGCCGCGGGGGACCGTGGGGGTGCTCGGAATCGACCCGGCGCGAGCATCGGCGAGCGCGCTCCGCAAGACGATCGGCTTCGTGTTCCAGAATCCCGAGCACCAGTTCGTGGCCCACACCGTGGAGGACGAGCTGGCGCTCGGTCTGCGACAGCGCCGGCTCCCCGAGGCGGAGGTCAGCGCCCGCGTCGACGGGATGCTCACACTGCTGGACCTGCACGCGCACCGCACATCGCATCCATTCCTGCTCTCCGGCGGGCAGAAGCGGCGGCTGTCGGTGGGCACGGCGCTGATCGAGGGCGCGCCCGTCCTGGTCCTGGACGAGCCGACCTTCGGCCAGGACCGCGCCCGCGCGGCCGACCTCCTGGAGCTGCTCGCCGCGCTGAACGCGTCCGGCACGACGGTCATCGTCGTCACTCACGACCTCGGGCTGATCGGCCAGTACGCCCGGCATGTCGCGATCCTCGACGAGGGGCGGGTCGTGGCCCTGGATGAGACGGCGCGCATCCTGAGCGACCGTGCGCTGCTCGAGGCGCACGCGCTCCGGCAGCCGCCGCTGGTGCGGGCGCTCGCCGGGCCGTCCATCCCTGCGGAGCTGCGCGGACTGACGCGACTCGCCGACCTTCCCGGGCTGCGGTGACGGCGCCCGCCCTGCGCCTGGTCGCGCCTGCGCCGAGCTTCCTCCGCCGGCTCAACCCTCTCGCGAAGGTCGCCGCGGTCGTCCCGGCGTGGATCGCGCTGCTCGTCACCCGGGAGGCGACCGCGCCGCTCCTCCTGCTGCTGCTTGCGGTCCTGCTTCTGCTGGCTGGAGGCCGCCTCCACGGCCGCGCCCTGGTCCTCCTCCTCATCGGTGTGCCGATCGGCATCCTCGTGGTGTCGGTCGGATCCGCCCTCTGGGTCGACCCCGGCGGTGCGTCCGGCACGGCCGTGGTCGTCTCCGCCGGCCCGCTGCGGCTCACCGCCGGTGCGCTCCTCATCGGTCTGACGACCGCCCTCCGCCTGGCGGCCCTGCTGACCCTCGGTCTGATCGGCGGTCTCACGACGAGCGGGCCGGAACTCGCGCGGGCGTTGACCGCGCAGCTGCGCATCCCGTACCGCTTCGCGTACGCGGCCGTGGCCGCCTACCGGTTCGTGCCGCGCGCGGCCGCCGAACTGACGCTCATCCGCCAGGCGCTGCGGATCCGCGGCGTCGCCCCGGGCCGCGGGCCGATCGCGGCCGTCAGACGGCTGCTGTCCGGCGTCGTGCCCCTCCTCGCGTCCAGCATCCGTCACGCCGACCGCGTCGCCCTCGCGATGGAGTCCCGGGCGTTCGGCGCCCACCCGCGACGCACGGAACGCGTCCCTCCGCGCTGGCGGACGGCCGACACCGTGTTCACGGTGGCGGGATGGGCGGCGACGGCGGCAGTGCTGGTGCTGGTGCTGCGGTCGCCGTGACGTCGCGCTCCCGTCGCACCCTGGAGCGAGGCGACGCGCGACTGCGCCCTTACGGAACATGTGCGGCCCGGCGAACACCGGCAAACGTTCCAAACCGTGGCATTCACCGCCGCGTCCGCCCATCCGACCGCTCCCATCCGCCGGGGCGATGCACCAGGCCTCCCGATGAGTCGCCACCGCGAGCACGTCACGACATTCGTGACGAGTCGCGCCCGCAGGGTGGCTGAG
>Ga0206353_11029603_pt1 | contig 19172 bp, 18 predicted proteins | sample DielMetaTC5am4_FD_146436 | JGI IMG/M metagenome (GOLD analysis project Ga0206353, IMG submission 146436) | Corn rhizosphere microbial communities from Kellogg Biological Station, Michigan, USA - Diel MetaT C5am-4 (Metagenome Metatranscriptome)... | ecosystem: Host-associated > Plants > Roots >...
GTGGAGTAGGCCGAGTTCTCGTGCACGTAGTCCGCGGTCAGGTCGGTCGTGACGACGGTCGCCGTGGCATCACCCGCGTGCAGGTCGACGACGACGTGCACGTCACGGGCGCTCATGTCGACGAGAGCACGATCCTCGCCGGTGGCACTGCCCCGGCAGACGAACACGCCGTTGATCGCGATGTCGACGCCGTCGGGCTCGAAGGCGGCGTCGGTGGTGCCTACGGCGGACAGCGCGCGACCCCAGTTGGGATCCTCGCCGTGAACCGCGCACTTGAAGAGGTTGCTGCGGCCGACGGCGCGGCCGACCGTGACCGCGTCGTCCTCGGTGGCCGCCCCGACCACCTCGATGAGGAGGCGCTTGCTGGCGCCCTCGGCGTCGTCGGCCATCTGCGCGGCGAGATCGGCACAGACACCGCGGACGGCCGCGGCGAACTCGTCATACGCCGGCGCGGCGCCGCTCGCGCCGCTGGCCAGCAGCAGGACCGTGTCGTTGGTCGACATGCAGCCGTCGGTGTCCAGCCGGTCGAACGTGACCCGAGTGGCATCGCGCAGCGCCCGGTCACAGGTCTCGGCGTCGACGTCGGCGTCGGTGGTGACCACGACGAGCATGGTCGCGAGGGCGGGGGCGAGCATGGCCGCGCCCTTGCCCATCGCGCCGACCGTCCAGCCGTCGACGTGCTCGAGGAACGACGTCTTCGCGACGGTGTCGGTGGTGCGGATCGCCTCGGCGGCGTCACGCCCGCCGTCGGCGGAGAGGCCCGCCGCCGCCTTGGACACTCCGTCGAGGACCCGGTCGAGCGGCAGGCGTACGCCGATGAGCCCGGTTGAGCAGACCGCGACCTCGCCCGGGTCGACGCCGACGGCCGCAGCAGTGGCCTCGGCGGTGCGGTGGGTGTCGGCGAACCCGTCGGGACCGGTGCACGCGTTGGCGCCGCCGGAGTTGAGCACGACCGCCCGCACGCTGCCACCGCGGACGACCTCGCGGGACCAGGTGACCGGTGCGGCCTGGATGCGGTTGGTGGTGAAGACGCCGGCAACCGCCGACCGGGGGCCGTCGTTGACGACCAGCGCGAGGTCGGGGGTGCCGCTCTCCTTGAGGCCGGCGGTCACCCCGGCGGCGCGGAAGCCCTTGGGCGTCGTGACGCTCACGGGGCCACCCCGTCCGCCGACAGGCCGAGCGCCTCCGGCAGGCCGAGCGCGATGTTGGCGTTCTGCACCGCCTGGCCGGCCGCGCCCTTGCCGAGGTTGTCGATCGCACTGACGACGATGACCCGCCCCGAGTCCACGTCGACCGTGGCCTGCAGGTGGCAGGAGTTGGAGCCGAAGGTCGCGCCGGTGTGCGGCCACTGGCCGGCCGGCAGAACGTGGACGAACGGCTCCCCGTCGTAGGCCGCCGCGAGAATCTCCCGCGGGTCCTCGCTACCGGTCGGGCGGGCCGTGACGGTCGCGAGGATGCCGCGCGGCATCGGTGCGAGGACGGGCGTCAGGCTCAGGCTGCGCGCACCGGTCGCCTGCTTGATCTCGGGGACGTGTTGGTGCGCGCCCACCTTGTAGGGCGACAGGTCGCCCATGACCTGGCTGGCCATCAGGTGCGGTTTCGCGCCGCTGCCCGCACCGCTGGTCCCACTGGCGGCGACGACCACGACATCGTCGGCCTCGACGGCACCCGAGGCGATCAGCGGGGCGAGCGCGAGGGTGACCGCAACCGCGTAGCACCCGGTGTTGGCTATCCGGGTGCTGGCCGCGATCCGCTCGCGCTGGCCCGGGATCTCGGGCAGGCCGTAGGTCCAGGTGCCCGCGTGCGCGCCGCCGTAGTAGCGCTCCCACGGGCCGGCGTCGGCGAGCCGGAAGTCGGCGCCGAGGTCGACGACGAGGCAGTGCTCGGGCAGCTGTGCGGCGATTGCCGCGGACTCGCCGTGCGGCAGGGCCAGGAAGACCAGGTCGGCGGTCAGGGCGTCGGGCGTCGCCGCGTCGAACACGCGGCCGTAGTAGCCGGTCAGGTGCGGGTGCACCTGGGACACGGGCCGGCCGGCGTTGGACCCGGCGGCCAGCCCGACCACGTCGATCTCCGGATGTGCGTGCAGCAGACGGAGCAGCTCGCCGCCCGCGTAGCCACTGGCTCCGGCGACGGCCGCGGTGATCCCCATGCGGCCAACTATACAGACACCCGCATATCTATGCGCAATCGGTTTAGTGGCGCCTCAGGCGCCGCGGAGCACCGCCCCCACGCGCCGCCCGGCCTCCTCGACTGCCGCGTCTCGGGCGACTGTCGCCTCCTCGGTCGACAGGGTCCGGTCGGCCGCCCGGAACCGCAGCGCGTAGGCCAGCGACTTCTTGCCCTCGCCGAGCTGCGCACCCGCGAAGACGTCGAAGAGCCGCAGCGACTCGAGCAGCGGCCCGGCGCCGGCGCGCAGGGCGGTCTCGACCGCGGCTGCCGGCACGGAGGCATCGACGAGCAGCGCGACGTCGAGAGACGCGGCCGGGAACGCGGAGACCAGCGGGCCCGGTACCGCGTCGGGCACGGCAGCGAACACCGGCGCGAGCGCGATCTCGGCGGCGCAGGTCCGGGGCGGCAGCGCGAGCGCGTCGACGACCCGCGGGTGCAGCTCCCCGGCCCAGCCGATGACCTGTCCCCCGACGCTGAGCTCGGCGCAGCGTCCGGGGTGCCATGGCGCGACCTGTGCAGCGGCGACCTCGAGGCACACGCCGAGGCCGTCGGCGACCGTGCGGGCGGCCTGCACGGCGTCGGGCCAGCCGGTGTCGCGGCCCTTACCCCACCAGCCGGCCGGCTCCCACTGCCCGCACAGGACCGCGCCCAGATGCAGTGGCTGGTCCGGCAGGGCGGCCTCGATGCCGGCCAGCTCCTCGGCAGTGGGTCGTCGCGTGACCGGCGGCCTCGGTGCGGCCGGCACTCCAGCCGGGTCGCGGAACACCGACCCGATCTCGAACAGCGACAGGTCCGTGGCGCCCCGGCTGACGTTGCGGGTCAGCGCGGCGAGCAGCCCGGGCAGCAACGTCGCCCGGAGCAGCGGCTCCTCCTCGGACGAGGGGTTCGCGACCCGCACGGTTGCCCGCCGCGGGTCGTCGACGCCGAGCATCAGCCGGTCGCTGTCGGAGTCGGAGGTGAACGGGTAGGTGAGCACCTCGACGTAGCCGACATCGGCGAGCAGGCGACCGACACCGCGGCGCCACCGCTGCTCGATCGTGAGCCCGGCACCCGCCGGCGCGACCGGCACCAGCCCCGGGATCTCGTCGTAGCCCTCGAGGCGGGCGACCTCCTCGACCAGGTCGACCGGTCGGCGCAGGTCCGGCCGCCACGACGGCGGAGTCACCTGCAGCGGATCGTCTCCCTCGACCTCACAGCCGACGTCGACGAGCCGGCGGCGGACCGTGTCGACCGGATAGGCCACGCCGGCCAAGCGCCCCGGCAGGGTCGCATCGAGGGTGATGACGGGCCGCGCGGGCCGGGCGTCGACGTCGGTCACCGCGGGCTCTGGACGGGCGCTGCCGAGCCGCGCCAGCAGCTGCACCGCGACTTCAGCGGCGTAAGGCGCGAGTGCATCGTCGACCCCACGTTCGTAGCGCCGCGAGGCCTCGCTGGCCAGCCGGTGCCGACGGGCCGTGTAGGCGATCGCCACCGGGTCGAAGCGCGCCGACTCGACGACGATCTCGGTCGTCGAGCCGGTGATCTCCGTGGGGCCACCGCCCATGACGCCGGCGAGGGCGATCGGGCCGGAGTCGTCGGTGATCACCAGGTCGTCGGGGTGCAGCGCGCGGTCGACGCCGTCGAGGGTGGTGAGCCGCTCCCCCGGCATCGCCCGGCGTACGACGATCGCGCCGCGCAGCGCCGTGCGGTCGAAGGCGTGCAGCGGCTGGCCGAGCTCGAGCATCACGTGGTTGGTCACATCGACCGCGAGCGAGATCGGCCGCATGCCGGCGAGGGTGAGCCGGCGTTGCAACCAGGCCGGGCTCGGTGCTGTCGGGTCGAGTCCGGTCAGGGTCCTGGCGACGTAGCGGGAGCAGCCGTCGACGTCGTCGACACGGACGGGATACCCGGCGGCGTCGACGGACGGCAGCGCCACGGCGGCCGGGTCGCGGTAGCCCACGCCGAGGGCCAGCGCTGCGTCGCGCGCCACGCCGCGCACCGACAGCGCGTAACCCCGGTCGGGGTTGACCGCGACGTCGAGCACCTCGTCGCGCAGGTGCAGCGCGGTGACGACATCGGCGCCCAGCGGCAGGCCACCGTCGAGCACGAGGATGCCGCTGTGGTCGTCGGACAGGCCGAGCTCCGCCGCAGAGCAGATCATGCCGTCGGAGACCTTGCCGTAGGCCTTGCGCGACTCGATGGTGAACCCGCCGGGCAACCGCGCGGGGGGCCGCGCGTAGGCGACGACGTCGCCGGCCGCGAAGTTGCTCGCTCCACAGATGACCATGCGCTCGTCGGTGCCGTCGGTGATCCGGCACCAGCGGATCGGCTTCTTGAAGCCTTCGAGCGGCTCCACGTCGAGGACCCGCGCGACGACGACGTTGTCGATCTCGCCGCCGATCACCTCGACCCGTTCGACCTTGAGACCGACCCTGGTCAGGGCGGCGGCGAGGTCGTGACCGCCGACCTCGGGCAGGTCGACGTAGTCGCGCAGCCACGACAGGGGGACGCGCATCAGTGCTCCCGCCCCAGCGCCAGGCTGACCCGCACATCGCCCTCGATCAGGTCGCGGATGTCGCCCATGTCGTGCCGCGCGAGGAGCGTGCGCTCGATGCCCATGCCGAACGCGAACCCGCTGTAGCGCTCGGAGTCGACACCGCCGGCCGTCAGCACGGTGGGGTGCACCATGCCGCAGCCGCCCCACTCGATCCACCCCTCGGAGCCGCAGGTGCGGCAGGCGGGCGCCCCCGGCTTGGCCGACTCGCCGTGGCAGACCCAGCAGAGCAGGTCGACCTCGGCCGACGGCTCGGTGAACGGGAAGTGGTCGGGGCGCAGCCGGGTGTGCACGTCGGGGCCGAACATCGCCTGGGCGAACAGCTCGAGCGTGCCCTTGAGGTGGCCCATCGTGAGGCCCTCGTCGACCGCAAGCCCCTCGACCTGGTGGAAGACCGGGCTGTGCGTTGCGTCGAGCGCGTCGTTGCGGTAGGTGCGCCCGGGTGCGACGACATAGCACGGGGCGCCCCGGGTCAGCAGCGCGCGCACCTGCACGGGTGAGGTCTGGGTGCGCAGCACGACGCCGCGCGAGGGCGGCTCGATCCAGAAGGTGTCCTGGGTCTCCCGCGCCGGGTGGTGTGGTGGGACGTTGAGGGCGTCGAAGTTCAGCCACTCCGCCTCGACCTCGGGCCCGTCGGCGACCTCCCACCCCATGGCGACGAAGACGTCGGCGATGCGATCCATCGCGAGCGTGAGCGGGTGGCGGGCGCCCCTCGGCCGGCGGTCCCACGGGAGCGTGACGTCGACGGCCTCGTCCAGCAGGGTGTGCCGGTCGCGCGCGGCAACGAGCTGCTCGTGGCGGTCGTCGTACGCCGTCTGCAGGGCGGTGAGCGTCTCGTTGACCCGCCGCCCCGCCTCGGCACGGGCCTGCGGCGGGAGTACGCCGATCTCCCGGCGGGCCAGTGCGACCGGCGAACGCTGCCCCAGATGAGCGGTGTGCGCCGCGGCGAGCGCGTCGAGGTCGAGGGCCGCGGCGAACGCCGCGCGGCCCAGCGCGACGGCGTCGTCGAGCGCGGCTGCGGACACCGCCTGCACCTGCTTTGGGTCGTAGTCGGGCGCGGACATGAAAGGGAACTCCAGCAGTGGGATGACGCGTCAGTCTACGGAGGCGAGACTTCTGGCTACGCCGGTCGCCGGCCGAGCATCGCGGGGCGCACGCGAGCGACAACGCAGCGAGGCGACGGCCAGCGGGCGGCGTCAGCGCGCGAAGGCGGGGGTGCCGGCAGGCAGGGTGAATCGGAACAGCGCCCCACCACCGGGTGCCCGGCCACTCTCGATCGCGCCGCCGTGCGCCTCGACCAGCCCCTTGGTGATGTAGAGACCGAGCCCGGTCCCGCCCCGCCGGCTGCCGCGCCAGAAGCGGCCGAAGATGCGGGGCTGCACGTCGGGGTCGATGCCGGGGCCCTCGTCGGTGACCGTCACCTCGGCACCCCGCTCGCCGGCGACCATGGCGGGCGCGACCGTGACGGTCACCGTGCCGGCGCCGTGGCGCAGGGCGTTCTCGACCAGGTTCGCCAGCACCTGTGCCAGCTTGTCCGGGTCGATCCACATCTCCGGCAGCTCCCCGGTCACCTGCAGCACGAACCGGTCGCGCTCCTCACCCGAGGCGACCCGGCCGTCGAACACCTTCTGCACGGCGGCGGGGAGGTCGACGACCTGGCGGCGCAGCTCGAGCCGGCCGGCGTCGATGCGGGAGACGTCGAGCAGCTCGGTGATGAGCCGGGTCACCCGGTCAGCGTCGGCGTTGACGGTCTGCAGCATCAACTGCTTCTGCTCGTCGGTGAAGCGCTCCCACTTGGCCAGCAGCGTGGCTGTGAACCCCTTGACGCTGGTCAACGGCGAGCGCAGCTCGTGGGCAACCGTGGACACGAGGTCCGCCCGGCTGCGCTCGTCGCGCTCACGCGCGCCGGTGTCGCGAAAGCAGACCACGAGCCGGGAGAGGCGAGCGCCGTTGCGCACGTAGCGGGCGGTGACCAGCAGGTCGCGTGGCTCGCCGCCGCAGGGGACGTAGGTCAGCTGCCGCTCCGGCTGGCGGGTGCGGGTGGGCAGCCCGTCGTAGGGCCGGGTGCAGGCCCACCAGTCGCGGCCGGTGGGGTCCTCGAGCGGGAGCACCTCGCGGAAGTCGCGTCCGATGGCCGCGTCGGCCGAGCAGCCGAGCATGCGCTCGCCCGCGGGGTTGAGAACCGAGACGAACCCCGCGTCGTCGGCGACGAGCACGCCATCGGGTAGCTCGTCGTAGGCGTGCTTGTCCGGCAGTCCCCCGGTCACGGTCGCCCAGCCTAGCCGTCGGGCGGCCGGTTTTCGCGCTGCGCGCGCGCCGACGCGTAGAGACAGACGGCGGTCGCCGTGGCGAGGTTGAGGCTCTCGGCCCTGCCGTGGATGGGCACCCGGACCACTCGGTCGGCCAGCGCGCGCACCGCCTCGGGAAGCCCCCAGGCCTCGTTGCCGAACAACCACGCGGTCGGGCCGTCCAGCCCGCCGGTGTCGGCGACCTCGTCGAGGTCGTCGTCGGCCTGCCCGTCGGCGGCCAAGACGGCAAGGCCGGCGGACCGCAGCCGTGCGACGGCGGCTGCGACCGGCACGCCGGTCACGAAAGGGAGGTGGAAGAGGCTGCCGGCCGACGCGCGCACGCACTTGCCGTTGTAGGGGTCGACCGACGTGTCGGTGAGCACGACGGCGTCGGCACCGGCGGCGTCGGCGGTGCGGATGACGGTGCCGGCGTTGCCGGGATCGCGTACGGCGTACAGCACGGTGACCAGCCGGGGCGGGTTGACGAGCACGTCCTCGAGCGTGACGTCGCAGAAACGTGCGACCGCGACGAGTCCCTGCGGGGGTGACGGTCTGGCCGAGGGCCCCCAGCACCTCGCCGCTGACGAGGTGGATCGGAATGCCGCCCGCCGCCTCGAAGATGTCGGCATGGCGGGCGGCCGCCTCGTCGGTGGCGAACAGATCGGTCACCAGACCGCGCGGGTCCGTGACCGCCTCCCGCACCGCCTGCGGCCCCTCGACGAGGAACGCACGGTCGGCCGACCGGAAGGCGCGTTTGGCCAGCCGCCGAGCAGCGGCGACCGGCCGGGCGCGGACGGACGTGATCAGGCGCGCGGACCCGGCCGCGTGCGGTGGGACCGGGCGGGTCGGCCCGTGTGCCGCGCTCAGGCGGGCGAGCCCGCCGGGGCGGTCTCGGTGGCAGGAAGCGCCGCGCGGGCGACCTGCACGAGCGCGGTGAACGCCGCCGGGTCGGTGACCGCGAGGTCGGCGAGGTGCTTGCGGTCGACCTCGACGCCGGCCGCCTTGAGCCCCTGCACGAACCGGTTGTAGGTCATGTTGTTGGCGCGCGCGGCGGCGTTGATGCGCTGGATCCAGAGCTGGCGGAACTCGCCCTTGCGCTTGCGGCGGTCACGGTAGGAGTAGCCGAAGGAGTGGAGGACCTGCTCCTTGGCCTTGCGGTAGAGCCGCGACCGCTGGCCGCGGTAGCCGCTGGCGTGCTCGAGGACCTCGCGACGCTTCTTCTGGGCGTTGACTGCGCGCTTGACGCGTGCCACGGACGTTCTCCTTGCTGCGACGGCCGTCCACCGGAAGGCGGGCGGCCGGGACTGGGCCGAGGGGTCGGGTCAGAGGTTGAGCAGGTTGCGCATCTTGGCGTCGTCGGCCTTGGAGAGGGTCACCTCGTTGTGCAGCCGGCGGGTGCGCGTGGACGGCTTGTGCTCCAGCAGGTGGTTGCGGTTGGCCCGGCGCCGCATGAGCTTGCCGCTGCCGGTGAGGCGGAAGCGCTTGCTCGCCCCGCTGTGGGTCTTCGCCTTGGGCATCTGGCCGTTCTCCTCTATCCCGTCACTCGTGAGCGGCGGGCTCGCGCTCCGCCGTCCGGTGCTCCGCCCGCTGGTTGCGGTGCGGCGCCATCACCATCGTCATGTTGCGACCGTCCTGCTTGGGCGACGCCTCGACGAAGCCGAGGTCCTCCACGTCGGCCGCCAGCCGCTGGAGCAGCCGGAAACCGAGTTCGGGACGGGACTGCTCCCGCCCGCGGAACATGATCGTGATCTTGACCTTGTCGCCCTGCTTCAGGAAGCGCACGACGTGACCCTTCTTGGTCTCGTAGTCGTGCGGGTCGATCTTCGGCCGGAGCTTCATCTCCTTGATCACGGTCTGCGCCTGCTTCTTGCGGGCTTCCCGCGCACGGACGGCGGATTCGTACTTGAACTTGCCGTAGTCCATGAGCTTGCAGACCGGTGGCCGCGCGGTCGCGGCGACCTCGACGAGGTCGAGGTCTGCCTCCTGGGCCAGCCGCAGCGCATCCTCGATGCGCACGATGCCGACCTGCTCGCCGCCCGGCCCGACGAGGCGCACCTCGGGGACGCGGATCCGGTCGTTGATCCGTGGTTCGACGCTGATGGGACCTCCTGGTGAATCGTGTGGCACGGGGTCGGCGAACGACGACGGCCCCGCTCGACGCTGCGCGCGGGGCCGGCTCCGACCGGTCGGCGGGCACGTGCCGGCTGGCACGCGACCACAGGCTCACCCGCCGAGACGGGTGGCCCTGACCGGACCCGTCGGCCCGTGGGCCGCGCGGGTGGGAGCGGTGCTCCGCTTGCTGACGGGCGCATGGACGCCCGCCGGTCGTACGGCCAGGTTAGCACCGGCGGGCCGGCGCCTGTTCCCGTGAACCGGGAGTCGGGCTACTCGACGATCTTCGAGATGGGCAGCTCGAGGATGTCGCGGGCGCCGGCCGCCTTCAGCGCGGGGATCAGCCGGTTGACGCCCTGCTTGGGCACCACGGTCTCCAGCGCCCGCATGTCGCCGGCGGCCAGCGTCATGATCGTCGGCGACGCCATCGCCGGCAGCACCCCGAGGACCTCGTCGAGGCGCTCGGCCGGCACGTTGAGCTTGAGCAGCACCTGCCCCCGTGCTCGCAACGCCCCCTGCAGCAACAGGTGGATGTCGTCGATGGCGGCACGCTTGACCGGGTCGTCGTAGGCGTCTCGGTTGGCGATCAGCTCGGTGCGGCTGGTGAGCAGCGTGGCGATCACTTTCAGCCCGGCCTTGCGCAGGCTCGAACCGGTCTCGGTGACGTCGACGATCGCGTCGACGATGTCGGGGATCTTCGCCTCGGTCGCCCCGTGGCTGGTGAAGACCTTGGCCTTGACCCCGTGCTCCTCGAGGTAGCGGCGGGTGGTCTCCGGCATCTCGGTGGAGATGCGTACGCCGTCGGGCAGGTCCTCGGCCCGCTCCCACGGAGACTCCTTCGGGACCGCCAGCACGACCCGGACGAGCGCGGCGCCCTGGCGGCCGCCGCCGATCTCGCCGAGGCTCACGACGTCGGCGTTGGTCTCGGTGATCCAGTCGCGGCCGCTGATGCCGAGGTCGAAGATGCCCTGCTCGACGTAGGTCGGGATCTCCTGCGGCCGCAGGAAGCGCACCTTGTCGATGCGCGGGTCGTCGACGGAGGCGTGGTAGTCACGGTCGGAGCCGCGGAGCACGCCGAGGTCGGCGGCGGCGAAGAGGTCGAGCGTCTGCTTCTCGAGGCTGCCCTTGGGCAGGACGACGGCGAGCACGGTGTTGCCTTTCGAAGAAGGGATGCGGGACGGGGCACGGCGTGTCAGGCCGTCCGCGCATGGACTCCAGTCTGTGGCATCCCGAGACGGCGCAGCGCCGCGGCGGTTTCGAGTGCGGCCAGCGCGGCCTCGCGCCCCTTGTCCTCGCGTGAGCCGGGCAGCCCCGAGCGGTCGAGCGCCTGGGCCTCGTCGTCGCAGGTGAGCAGCCCGAAGCCGACAGGTGTGCCGGTGTCGAGCGCGACCCTGGTCAGGCCGTCGGTGGCCGCCCGGCAGACGTAGTCGAAGTGCGGGGTGCCCCCGCGGATGACCACACCGAGGCAGACGACGGCATCGTGCCCGCGGGCCGCGGCGAGGGCGGCGACCGGCAGCTCGAAGGCGCCGGGGACGCGCACGACCGTGGGCTCGGCCACGCCGCACTCGGCGAGGCCGCGAAGGGCGCCGTCGAGCAGGGCGTCGGTGATGCGGCCGTGCCACCGGGCGGCGACGACGGCGACCCGCAGACCGCTGCCGTCGACTCGCTCCTGGTCGGGGGAACCGGTGCCGCTCACGGCGTCACCGGGGCCGGAGGGTCGACCATCTCGTCCTGATCATCCGCCTCGCCGGCGTCGTGGCCGGGCCGGCGCTTGCGGTTGCCGCTCGTGCCGCTGCCGCCGTTGGTGGCGAAGGCCGCGGTGGCGAACGGGCTGAGCGCGCGGACGGCCCAGACCGCGTTGCGAACCGCCTCGGGCTCGGCCGCGGCGGCCGGCTGCGTGACCGCCGGCGGCAGCGCATCGGCGCTGGCCTCCGTCGCCTCGTCGTCGTAGGTCGGCAGGTCGGGGATGTCGTGGCCCATCCGGTCGCGCTTGGTGCGCAGGTAGCGGAGGTTCTCCGGCGTCGCGACGGCCGGAAGCGGCACCCGGCCGCTGATCTGCAGGCCGTAACCCTCGAGGCCGACCCGCTTCGCCGGGTTGTTGGTCAGCAGCCGCATGCTGCGTACGCCGAGGTCGACGAGGATCTGCGCGCCGGTGCCGTAGTCGCGGGCGTCGGCCGGCAGCCCGAGCTCGAGGTTGGCGTCGACGGTGTCGGCACCGGCGTCCTGCAGCTGGTAGGCCTGCAGCTTGTGCAGCAGGCCGATGCCGCGACCCTCGTGGCCGCGCACGTAGAGCACGATCCCGCACCCCTCGGCGGCGACGGCGGCGAGCGCCGCGTCGAGCTGCGTCCCGCAGTCGCAGCGCTGGCTGCCGAACACGTCTCCGGTGAGGCACTCCGAGTGCACGCGCACGAGCACGTCGCGACCGTCGCCGATGGAACCGCGGACCAGCGCCACGTGCTCGATCCCGTCGAGCAGGCTGCGGTAGCCGACCGCCCTGAAGTCGCCGTACTTCGTCGGGATCCGGGCGTCCGCGACGGCCACGACCTGTGACTCGGTGCGACGCCGGTAGGCGATCAGGTCGGCGATCGAGACCATGGTCAGGCCGTGCTCCGCAGCGAACGCCTCGAGCTCCTCGCTGCGGGCCATGTCTTGCGGGTCCTTCTGGCTCACCACCTCGCACAGCACGCCGGCGGGGCGTAGGTCGGCCAGCCGGCACAGGTCGACCGCCGCCTCCGTGTGGCCGGCGCGGCGCAGCACGCCGCCGGGCTTCGCGCGCAGCGGCACGACGTGGCCGGGCCGGGTGAAGTCGGCTGCCGTCGCATCCGGGTCGGCGAGCAGCCGGATCGTGTGGGCCCGGTCGGCGGCGGAGATGCCGGTCGACACGCCCTCGCGGGCGTCGACCGTGACGGTGTAGGCGGTGCCGCGCTTGTCCTGGTTGACGTGGAACATCGGCGGCAGGTCGAGCCGGTCGCAGTCGGACTCCTCCAGCGGCACGCAGATGTAGCCGGACGTGTAGCGGACCATGAATCCGACCAGGTCGGGAGTCGCCTTCTCCGCGGCGAAGATGAGGTCGCCTTCGTTCTCGCGGTCGGCGTCGTCGGTGACGAGGACCGGCTTGCCGGCCGCGATGTCGGCGATCGCCCGTTCAATTGCGGCGAACGGCGTCACGTCGGCCGGGTCGCTCGCTGCTTCGGACGTCATGCTCGCTCCCCATTGCTGGTCGCCGCCGGCGGGCCGGTCGGCGCTGCTGCTGGTTGCCCGCGCACCGACGCGGTGGCGGGCGGTGTCTCGCTCGTCCGTGCGGCAACGAGCTTCTCGACGTACTTCGCGACGACGTCGACCTCGAGGTTGACCGGGTCACCGGCTTGCTTCGTGCCGAGGGTCGTCAGCGCCAGTGTCGCCGGGATCAGGCCGACGCAGAAGTGCGCCGGGCCGACCTCGACGACGGTCAAGCTCACCCCGTCGACGGTGATCGAGCCCTTCTCGACGACGTAGCGCGCCAGGTGTGCCGGCAGCGCGACGCGCACGGTCTCCCAGCGCTCGCCCGGCATCCGCGACTCGATGCGCCCTACCCCGTCGACGTGGCCCTGCACGAGGTGGCCGCCCAGCCGGGTGGCCAGGGTGGCCGCGCGCTCGAGGTTGACCGGGTCGCCCGGGCCCAGGCCGCCGAGGCTGGTGCGGGCGAGGGTCTCCCCGATGACGTCGGCGGTGAACGTGTCGCCGGTGGTCTCCACGACGGTCAGGCAGACGCCGCTGACGCTGATCGAGTCGCCGTGGCGCGCGTCGGCGGTGACGACGGGCCCGCGCAGGGTGAGCCGGGCCGCGTCGCCCGTCCGGTCGAGCCGGACGACCTCACCGCGCTCCTCCACGATGCCCGTGAACATCAGCTCTCGCCCTCTCCCGGCACGGTCGCGACAAGTCGTACGTCGTCGCCGACGCGCTCCACGCTGTCGAGGCGGAGCCGGCGCGCCCCGGCGATCGTGGCGACGCCGGCGTCGGCGAGGGCGGCAGGGCCGGCGCCGAGCAGGGCGGGCGCGACGTAGCCGACGACCCGGTCGACGAGGCCGGCCGCGAGGAACGCCCCGGCGAGCGTCGGCCCGCCCTCCAGCAGGACCAGGAAGATCTCGCGCTCGTAGAGCGCGGCCTGCAACGCGCGCAGGTCGACGTGGGGGCCGGAGAGCGGCAGCGCCACGATCTCTGCCGGAGTGGCCCGCAGCGCCTTGACCCGCTCGGGGTCGGCCTCGTCGCCGACGGCGACGATCGTGCGGGCCTCGCCGTCGAGCACGCGCGCGGTCACCGGCGTGCGTGCCGCGGTGTCGACGACGACGCGGGCGGGCCGGCGCGGCCAGTCGAGGCCCCGGACCGTCAGCAGCGGGTCGTCGGCGAGGACGGTGCCGCTGCCCACGAGCACGGCGTCGGCCTGCGCCCGCATCAGGTGGACGTCGGCGCGGGCCTGCGGGCCGGTGATCCAGCGGCTGGAGCCGTCGGCGGCGGCGCTGCGTCCGTCCAGCGTGGCGGCGTACTTCCACGTCACGTGCGGGCGGCGACGGGCGACGGCGGTGCGCCACGGACCGACGACCGCGTCGGCCTCGTCGGCGAGGACTCCGTCGGTGACGGTGATGCCGGCGGCGCTCAGCTCGCCCGCACCGCCGGCTGCCGGGCCGTGCGGGTCGCCGAGGGCGAAGACGACGTGGGTGACGCCGGCGTCGATCAGGGCGCGGGTGCACGGGCCGGTGCGTCCGGTGTGCCGGCAGGGCTCGAGCGTCGTGACGGCCGTCCCGCCGCGGGCCCGCTCCCCCGCCTCGGCGAGTGCGACGGCCTCGGCGTGCGGGCCGCCCACGGCCTGCGTGCTGCCGGAGCCGACGACCTGTCCCGCGCGGTCGAGGATGACCGCGCCGACGGCCGGGTTGGGGTTGCTGCGGCCGAGGGCCTCGCGGGACAGCGCGATGGCACGACGCATCGCATCGGCGTAGGCCGACCCGTCGCCGCTCACCGCACCTCCCGCCTCTGCGTCCACGCGCACCCGCGACAGGCGGAGAAAGCACGGCGGGACGGGAGGCGGCGCCGGCGGAGAGACCGCCGAGCCGCGACCGCCCGCGCGCGTCCTCCCATCCGGACTCTCACCGTCGGTCCCGGAGTTGCACCGGGTCAACCGGCCGCCGGCTGCGGTCGGGTCGCGGACTGTTACCGCCGGTTCGGAATTGCACCGACCCCGGAGCGCGCGTGCTGTCGCTCTGCCCGCGATTGTCGCACGCGACCGACGCGCCGTCGAACGAGGTTCGGTTTCAGGTGACGAAGATCACGGGCCGGGTTCGTCTGCGCGGCTGCGGACGCGGCGGTCGACGGCCACCGCGGAGCCGGCGGTGTTCTTGGCCACGCTCTTCATCTCCGTGGCCACCTCGACCAGCTCACGGTGATCGCGCAGGTCCAGGCGAGACGTGAGCGCGACGCCCACCGAGACCGACACCAGCGGGTAGCGGCGAAGCGAGCCTTGCCGGTCGACGACCGACAGGTAGCCGTTGGCCACGTCGTCGGGATGGTGCAGCCCGGGCACCGCCGCGTCGAACACCTCGAGCGTGCGCCTGGCGAGCTCCTCGGCGGTCTCCTCCGAGCAGAGCAGCACGAAGTCGTCACCGCCGACATGACCGACGAACGCCCGCGGGTCGTCGGAGGCGGCGACCACGGTCTTCAGCGAGGACGCGAGCAGCATGATCACTTCGTCGCCGCGGATGAAGCCGTAGCAGTCGTTGAAGGCCTTGAAGTTGTCGATGTCGAGGTAGCACAGGGCGAACTGCTCCCCCGACGACAACCGCGCCGACAGCTCGAGATCGATACGGGTGTTGCCGGGCAGGCCGGTGAGCGGCGAGACCGCCCGCATCTCCGCGTTGCGGCGCATCGTCGAGCGCACCCGTGCGATGAGCTCCAGCGTGTCGAACGGCTTGAGCATGTAGTCGTCGGCGCCCGCGGTGAGCCCGACGACCTTGTCGGCCGAGAGGTTCTTCGCCGTCAGCATGATGATCGGGATGTTCGCCGTGGCCGCGTCGGCGCGCAGCCGCCGGCACAGCTCGACGCCGTCGACGCCGGGCATCATCACGTCGGTCAGGATCAGGTCCGGCATCTGCTCCGCGACGGCGTCGAGCGCCTCGCGCCCGTCGTGCGCGACGATCACGCCGAAACCCTCGAGCTTCAGGTTGATCTCGAGGAATCGCGCGATGTCCACGTCGTCGTCGACGACCAGCACGAGGCTCATGAGGAGTCCTCGACGGCGCCGAGCGCCGCGGCGCGCAGCCGTTCGACGGCGGCTCCCGGGTCGTCGGCGCGGAACACCGCGGAGCCGGCCACGAAGACGTCGGCGCCCGCCTCGGCGCAGCGCACGATCGTGTCCTCGTCGACCCCGCCGTCGACCTGCAACCAGACCGCCGACTCGCGCTCGCGCAGGATCTGCCTGGCGCGGCGCACCTTGGGCAGGACGACGTCGAGAAACGCCTGGCCGCCGAAGCCCGGCTCGACGGTCATCACGAGCAGCATGTCGAGCTCGGGCAGCAGGTCGGCGTAGGGCTCGACCGCCGTGGCGGGCTTGAGCGCCATGCCGGCCCGGGCGCCGGCCGCGCGGATCGCCCGCGCCAGGCGCACCGGGGCGTGGGCCGCCTCGACGTGGAAGGTGACGTTGCCGGCGCCCGCCTCCGCGTAGGCCGGGGCCCAGCGGTCGGGGTCCTCGATCATGAGGTGGCAGTCGATGGGCTGCGCGGCGTGCTTGAGCAGACTCTCGACGACCGGCAGGCCGAGCGTGAGATTCGGGACGAAGTGGTTGTCCATGACGTCGACGTGCAGCCAGTCGGCGCCCGGGACGGCGGCGGCCTCGTCCGCCAGGCGGCCGAAGTCGGCCGACAGGATGCTCGGCGCGATCTGCACCCCCACACGGCGAAGTCTAGGTGCCAAAGGCCTGCCGGCCGGTCACGTTCGCCGCAACAGGGCCACGAACATCGCGTCGGTCCCGTGCCGGTGGGGCCACAGCTGCGCGCCGGGGCCGGACCCGACGTCGGGGATCCCGAGCAGGGCCGGGGTGTCGAGCGTCGCGACGTCGTCACGGCTGGCGGTCACCGCCGCGACGACGGCCTGGGTCTCCGCCCGGTGCGGGGAGCAGGTGACGTAGGCGACGACCCCGCCGGAGCGAACCGCGTCCAGCGCTCGCTCCAGCAGCCGGCGCTGCAGCGGGCCGAGACGCACGACGTCGTCCGGCGTACGCCGCCACCGCAGCTCCGGCCGGCGCCGCAGCGCCCCGAGACCGCTGCACGGCACGTCGACGAGCACCCGGTCGAAGGTCCCGTCGCGCCAGGCCGGTCGGGTGCCATCAGCGACGACCGTCGCGGCCGGCGCGCCGGCCAGCGCCCGAGCGGCCAGGCGGGCGCGGTGCGGTTGTCGGTCGACGGCCAGCAACCGCGCGTCCCGCTGGGCGGCCACCCCGGCGAGGAGGGCCGCCTTGCCGCCGGGACCCGCGCACACGTCGAGCCATCGCGCGTCCGCGCCGGTGATCGGGGCCTGGGCGAGGGCGAGTGCCGTCACCTGACTGCCCTCGTCCTGCACGGCGGCGCGGCCGTCACGGACCGCCGCGAGCGCGGCCGGGTCGCCGCCGGTGGTGCGGACCGCGTAGGGCGAGTAGAGGCCGGGCTCGCCACCGCTCGCCGCCACCAGCTCCTCACGGGTGATGCGCCCGGGACGGGCGACGAGGTGCGTGCGCGGCCGGTCCTCGGCGAGGGCGGCGGCCGCCTCGGTGCGGTCGCCACCGAGTGCGTCGGTGTAGGCGTCGAGGATCCACCGCGGGAAGCCGAGCGAGAGGGCGAGCCGGTCCGCTCCCTCGACCGGCGCGAGCGCCGCGATCCAGCCGTCCCAGTCGTGACCGGCGGCTCGGCGCAGGACGGCGTTGACGAAACCGGCGGGCCGCGGGCCGGCCACCTCGCGGACGAGGTCGACGGTGGCCGCGACGGCCGCGTGCGAGGGCACCCGCATCCGCAGCAGCTGGTAGGCACCGAGCCGCAGGCAGGCCAGCGCCTCGTCGTCGATCCGGTCCAGAGAGCGATCGGCGCAGCGCGCGAGCACCACGTCGAGGCTGCCCTGCCAGCGCAGGGTGCCGTAGGCCAGCTCGGTGGCGAAGGCCGCGTCGCGCTCGTCGAGCCGGCGCTCGCGCAGTAACCGCGGCAGCAGCAGGTTGGCGAACACGCCGGCGGTGGCGACGGCGTGCACGACGTCGTAGGCCGTCCGCCGGGCCGGATCGCGGGGCTGCCGGCTCACCCGAACCGGTCGTCGGGACCGGGGCGTACGCCGCGGGCCCAGGCGTCCGCCGCCATCACCGGCTTGCCCTCGGGCCGGACGTCGCCGAGCCGGACGGGCGTGGTGCCGGTGCCGACCAGCACGCCGCCCTTGTCGACGCGCAACGCGCCGGGCGCCAGCGCGGGTTCGTCGGTGACGGTGACGGGGCCGACCTTGAGGCGTCTGTCGCGGAAGGTCGTCCAGGGGCCGGGCGCGGGGGTGCCGGCACGGATGAGCCGGTCGACACGACGGGCCGGAGCCGTCCAGTCGACCCGGACGTCGCCCGGGGTGAGCTTCGGCGCGAGCGAGACGCCGTCGGCCGGTTGCGGCCGCGCGACCAGCTCGCCGGACGCGATGCCGTCGAGGGTCGCCACGAGGAGCCCCGCGCCGGCCTGCGCGAGCCGGGCGAGCAGGTCGCCGGAGGTGTCGGTCGGCCGGATCTCCTCGGTGAGCACGCCGAAGACCGGCCCGGTGTCCAGCCCCTCCTCCAGGAGGAACGTCGAGGCGCCGGTCACGTCGTCGCCGGCCATGATGGCGTGCTGCACGGGGGCCGCACCTCGCCACGCGGGCAGCAGCGAGAAGTGCAGGTTGACCCAGCCGTGGGCGGGGATGTCGAGCGCGGCGCGCGGGACGAGGGCGCCGTAGGCGACGACGGGGCAGCAGTCGGGCGCCAGCTCGGCGAGCCGCTGCAGGAAGTCGGGTTCGCGAGGGCGGGCGGGCGTCAGCACCTCGAGACCGGCACCGAGGGCGGCCTCCTTCACCGGGCTGGGTCGCACCGTGCGGCCGCGGCCGGCCGGCGCATCGGGGCGGGTGACGACGGCGACGACCTCGTGGGCGGAGTCGAGCAGCGCGTGCAGGGACGGCACCGCCACGTCGGGCGTGCCGGCGAAGACGAGCCGCACGTCAGCGCACCGCCGAGGTCTCGGGGACGGCGGGGCGGACCACTACAGCGCCCGGCCGAGCGTGGCGTGCGGCGAGACCTTGACCTGCGGTGCGGGGGCGCCGAACCACTCCGCCTCCCGGATCGCCTTCATCGCGACCTTGCGCTGCTCGGGGTCGAGCCGGTCGATGAACAGGATGCCGTCGAGGTGGTCGGTCTCGTGCTGGAGGCAGCGGGCCATCAGGGCGCTGCCCTCGAGCACCACCGGGTCGCCGTACATGTTGAAGCCGCGCGCCACCACGGTCTGCGCGCGCTTCGTCGGGAAGGCCAGGCCCGGGAACGACAGGCAACCCTCCTCGCCGTCCTGCTCCTCGTCGGAGAAGGGACCGAGCTCGGGGTTGATGAGATGCCCTACCGTCTCGTCGACGTCGTAGACGAAGACGCGCAGGCCGACGCCGATCTGTGGCGCGGCCAGGCCTGCGCCGGGCGCGTCGGTCATCGTGTCGACGAGGTCGCGGACGAGGACCCGCAGCTCCTTGTCGAAGGTGGTCACCGGTACGGCGGGCGTCGTCAGCACGGGGTCGCCGAACAGGCGGATGGGCTGGACGGGCACGCGTGCTCCTCGCGGTCGTGGGCGCTGATCCCGAGTCTAGGTCGACCGGGTAGCGGTCCCCTGGTCACAGCAGCTCGATCGGGTCGATCTGAACCCGCACCGGATCGGCCGCCTTGCGGGCACTGCGCGCCGCGGCCGCGGCCTTGAGCGCTGCGCTGAGCACGGCGCCGTCCCGCGGCGGTACCCGCACCAGCAGCCGCTCGTGGCCCCCGGGAGCAGGCACCGGCCCCAGCACCTCGGCAGCAGCGGGCAGGTCGGTCGCCGCGAGCA
>Ga0206353_11605456_pt1 | contig 18071 bp, 18 predicted proteins | sample DielMetaTC5am4_FD_146436 | JGI IMG/M metagenome (GOLD analysis project Ga0206353, IMG submission 146436) | Corn rhizosphere microbial communities from Kellogg Biological Station, Michigan, USA - Diel MetaT C5am-4 (Metagenome Metatranscriptome)... | ecosystem: Host-associated > Plants > Roots >...
CAGCCCCCACGGGCTCCGGTTCCTCACCTTCGCCGGCCAAACCATCGACCTCAACTGAGTCACTACGGGCTGCTTGATGCACCGGTCGAGTCGTCGCCGCATGCCGCGCGACCGGCTGGGTACGCCGAGCGCGATTGATCCCTACCCGCTTCAGGGAGCTCGCGATGACCCACGACCCGAACAACGACCCCACGCCCGACGAGCTCGAGCAGCAACAAGAGTCCGACCCGGCCGCCGAGTTCCAGGGTCGGGGGGCCGACCCCGAGCATCCCGACGAGGAGAGGGCCTGGCCGCAGGCGGAGCGGCTGGACGAGGCGGATCCAGCGGACCTGATCGAGCAGGCGAGACCCGCCGACGAGTCGCCCGAGACCGCGGACGACGAGCGCTGAGGCGCGATCAGTCCCGAACGCCGAGTATCTCGTCGAGCGAGTCCACGAGATCGGCGAGGTCGTCGAAGACGCGCTCCGCACCGGCGTCGGTGAGCTCGGCCGCACCGAAGCCACCGGTGAGCACACCGACCATTCGGCTGCCGGCCCGGCGCGCCGCATGCGCGTCCCAAACCGAGTCGCCGATCACCACCGCGTGCGAGCCGCCGACCTCGGCGAGGGCCTTGTCGATCAGGTCGGGCGCGGGCTTGGTGCGCGCATCCTGGCTGCTGGCCACATGATCGATCGCCGACCCCTCGTCACCCCGCTCGCCGAGGAGATCGAGAGCCCGTCGGACATGATCGGGCTTGCCCGAGCTCGCCAGGACCACCTTCACCGGCCGGTCCTCCAGTCGCTCCATCAGTTCCCCCGCGAAGGGCAGCAGCACTGTCTCCTCGAGCAGTGCACCGACCTCGCGCTCCCATGCCTCCCGGATCCTGTCGCCGAGCGGGCCGTCGGCGTCGGTGCCGATGAAGCGCGGAACCAGCCGGTCGCCGCCCATCCCGATGCTGCGGTGGATGCGCCACAACGGGACATCGCGCCCGGCGGCACGAAAGGCACGCGCCCACGCCAAGGCGTGGTGGTAGTTGGAGTCGACCAGGGTGCCGTCGATGTCGAGCACCACCGTGTCGACCGCCTGCTCCTGCGGCATCGCCCTCACCGCCGTGCTCGCAGCACTCGCCCGCCGAGTGCGGCCGCGCTGAGCGCGGTGCCACCCACCACAACCGGGTGCCGTGCGCACCATCCCTCGATGCTGTGCCGCCAGGCCTCGTCGTCGAAGGAGCCATGGCAGCCCGCGTCGGCGGTGCTGTCGCGCGGCTGCCACAGGTTGCCCGGTACGTCGACGTCGGGACGATCGGTCAGCTGCGCCCTGTAGCCGGTCCTGGCGAGGTACCGGTCCAGCACGCCCGGCACCACCGAGTTGGCGATGATCGTCAGAGCGGTGCTCGCGCCCACCCAGCGCTCCCGACGCTGTGGGTGCTCCAGCGCGTGGCAGATCCCCCGAGCGGCGACCTCCGGCTCGTAGACCGGTGCCACCGGGCGTGGCCTGCGCCCTAGGCGGGAGACCACCCAGTCGAACTGCGGGGTGTTCACGGCCGGCAGCTGGACCATCGTGACGCGCACCTTGCTGTGCTCGTGGAGAAGTTCGCAGCGCAGCGCATCGTGGAAGCCCTGGATCGCATGCTTGGCGGCGCAGTACGGCGCCTGCAGTGGAATGCCCCGGTAGGCCAGCGCCGACCCGACCTGAACGATCGTGCCGTGGTCGCGTGGCCGCATCCGGCGCAGGGCAGCCAGCGTCCCGTGGACATAGCCGAGATAGGTGACCTCGGTGACCCGGCGAAACTCCTCCGTGGTCACCTCCCACGTGGGGGCGAAGACACCTGCGAAGGCGCAGTTGATCCAGCCATCGATGCGGCCGAAGCTCTCCTCGACGCTCGCGGCGGCCGCCTCCACCGCGCTCGCCTCGGCAACGTCGACGACCCCGATCCAGGCCTGCCCGCCGGCTTCTTCGACCTCCCCGGCGGCGCTCTTCAGGCCCTCGGCGCCACGCGCCAGCAGCGCGACTCGCTTCCCACGCGCGCCGAGCTCGACGGCGACCGCCCGACCCACACCCGCACTGGCTCCGGTGACCACGACCACGCCATCGGGCCGGTTCTCACTCATGGGCCTCGAAGGTCGGGCCGGTCTCCGACCACGGCTGCCGCGGCCGGCTCAGTGCCGCGAGGATCTCGTACTCGCGAGACGCCAGCTCGAGCAACCGGGAGTCGACGCCCGGCAGTGATGGCTGGGCAGAGAGCACGCACACCTCGTCCTCGACGTCCGCGAGCTCGCGGGCGAGATCGGCGACGTGCACCTGTGCGATTGTCCGTTCCTGCATGGTGGCCTCCTGATGTCCGAGGCCCATCGAGTACCCGGACGGGTGGCTCCCATGCCCGCAGCGGCCGGTGTCGCATGTCGAGACGCTCAGAGTTGGCAGAGCCGGACACCGATGCTTGACTCAGGGGCGAGCGGCCAAACCATGAGCCGCGCGGAACGACAGAGGCCGGAGATTTCGGTGAACGCCTCGAATGTTCTCGATCTGCGCGAAGAGCGCGCAATCCCCCAGTCGCGGCAACGTCGCGACGACATGACCACGACGCTGTTGCGCCAATGGGACCGGGCCACTGGCCGAGACCATGAGCGGCTCGTCAAGCGACTCGTGGAGATCAACATGCCAGTCGCGCAGCGGCTGGCCCGTCACTATGCCGGTCGCGGTCTGGCCGCGGCCGACCTCGAACAAGTCGCCTGCCTGGGCCTGGTCAGCGCAGCACGTCGCTACGACCCGTCCCGCGGAGACGACTTCCTCGCCTATGCGGTGCCCACCATCAAGGGTGAGCTGCGCAAGGCGTTCCGCGATGTCGGCTGGGTGGTCCGGCCGCCTCGACGGCTGCAGGAGCTGCAGGCCAAGGCATGGACCGCCGAGGCCGATCTCGTGCAGTCGCTGGGGAGGGCACCCTCCCCGCGAGAGATCGCCGATCACCTCGACGTGCCCGAGGGCGAGATCCTCGAGATCCTCGGCATCGACGGGTGTTTCGCCCCGAGCTCGCTGGACGTTCCGCTCGGGGACGGCGAGTCCACGACGGTCGCCGATCGTCAGGGCAATCTCGACGATGGCTTCGCCAGCTGCGAGGCACGCACGGTTCTCGGGCCGCTGGTGCGGGCGCTGGACGGTCGGGACCGCCGGATCCTCGAGCTCCGGTTCTTCCGGGGCTGGACCCAACAGCAGATCGGCGACGAGATCGGTGTCACCCAGATGCAGGTCTCGCGGCTGCTCAGCCGGATCTTCGAGCAGCTCCGGGCCGGTCTGGTCGAACCCGCCGCATGACCCGGCGGGGGTGGTGTCCCTCACGCGAGGGACACCACCCCTGTTGGCCGCTCACTTGCTCAGCAGCACCGCCGCTTCGATGAGCGCCCCGTGCACGAAGGCCTGGGGCAGATTGCCACGCTGCTGACGCTGCCCGACGTCGTACTCCTCGCTGAAGAGTCCGGGCGCTCCACAGGACGCGCGGTTGCGCTCGAACCACCGCGCGGCGAGCGTGTGGTTGCCCATCCGCTGCAGGGCCATGGACATGTGGAATCCGGCGAGCACGAAGGCGCCCTCCGCATCCTCGAGTGCCAGGCCCGGATGGTGGAAGCGATAGCAGAACTCCTCGGCGGTCAGGTCGTCGAGAATCGCGTTCACGGTACGACGCGCCAGGTCGTCCATGGCTTCGTGACCGCTTCGGATCACCGGGATCAGCAGCGACGCATCGACCGCGGGGTCGTCCACGGCTCGCTGCCACCTGCCCGAGGGATGCACCGACCTGCGATGGAGGGTCCGGTCGATGCGGTCGGCAAGATCGCGCCAGTCTCGTGCCTGCCCGTGCGTCGCGAGCGCGGCGACGCGTTCGAGACCGCTGACCAGCATCTGGCGGGAGTGCGTCCAGCGGCGCCGCTCGAGCTCCCAGATGCCGCCGTCGGGTCGCCACCAGTTCTTGCCGATCGCCTCCACCGCGATCTCCACGGCACGCCACGTGCCGGCGTCGAGTGGACCATGGCCGGCCGCGGCGCCGAAGAGGTGCAGCGCCTCGCCGAAGACGTCGAGCTGGAACTGGTCGGCGGCATCGTTGCCGGCGTGGTCGACGCCGCCCGGATAGCCCGGCAGGTCCCGGGGCCGCTCCGCGGGCACCCGGCCGCCGTCGACCGTGTACGCCGGATGCACGTGGTCGCGATCCTCGCGCAGGCGCGCTCCGACGAACTCGATCGCGTTGTCCAGGAGTCGATGCGGCCCAAGCGCCGCGATCGCCTGGCCCACCATGGCCTGGTCGCGCAGCCAGGCGAACCGATAGTCGTAGTCACGTCCTTGCTCGGCGCGCTCGGGCAGCGAGCGGGTGGCCGCGGCAACCATGCCGCCCGCGGCGCTGGTCATCCCGGAGATGACCGCATACCCGAGCTGTACGTCGCGTCGCGCCCAGAGGCCGTCGGCGTCCGGCACGTCCTGGCGCCAGGCGCGCTGCGTCGCGCGCCAGGCCATCTGGGGGGACGGAAGCGGGCTCTGGCACGACCTGTGCCCGACCTCGACGATCAGGTCGTGGCAACTGCCGGCGGACACGTCGATCTCCGCTACGAGGGCGCCGCGCTCGATGCGCGCCCCGGCCACGCCCACACAGCGCACGGTCATCTCACCGAGGGCAGCGCACCAGACATCACCGTGGACGTGCAGGTCGCGCAGGCCCTCGATGCCCGCGGCCACCCGCGGATCGAGGACGAAGCGCACTCGGGCACTCCCGTCGACGCCCTCGATGCGACGAAGCAGCACGGCGGTGTCCGGGTCCGCCGGCCGCACCAGCGCGTCCCGCGACTCGACTACGGCGGAGCTGGTCACCCAACGGCTGCGCCAGATCAGCGAAGCCTCCTCGTAGTGCCCGCCCCAGACGAAGCGCTCCCCGATCGGTGTCACCGCGCACAGTCCGGCCCCCAGGAGCGAACCGAAGACCGGTTCGTCGTCCCACCGCGGAGCGCACATCCAGGCGATCTCGCCACGCGGTCCCATCAGCGCGCCCCGCTCCCCGTCGGCGAGCAGGGCATAGTCGTGCAGGGCGTGGGGCGGGTACTCGTCCGTCCACGACGTGTTCACCGAACCGACCATCGGTTGCCGCTCAGCTCAGGTCTTGGCGCCGGCGCACCTGCGGCATCCGAGGGATGATCTCCTCGCCGTAGAAGGCGATCATCTCTTGGTGGTGGGGCCCCATGTTGGCCACGTGCAGGACGTCGTACCCGGCGGCGGCGTAGCTCCTGATCTGCTCGATGTGCTCCTCGACGTCACTGCCGGCGACCACCGCGTCTGCGGTCATCTCCTCGGTGACCAGCCGGGCCGCCTGCTCGAAGTGGCGCGGCGAGGGCAGCACCTGGGCCAGCTCCCCGGGCAGCCCGGAGGTTGACCACAGTCGGTGCGCGTGCTCGATGCCCTCGCGGCGAGTCTTCGCGAACGCGACCTTGGCGCCGCCCTGCGCGGGCTTGCCACCCGATGCCGACTTGAAGCCGCCGACGAGTTCGGCGTCGGGGCTGGTCCCGATGTAGCCGTCGCCGATCCGCGCGGCGAGGTCGACCGCCTTGGGGCCGAAGCCCGAGACGTAGATGTGGGGCGGCTCGTCGGGGCGGGTGTAGATCCGTGCCGTGTCGACCCGATAGTGGCGGCCCTCGTGGCTGACCACCTCACCGGACCACAGTCGGCGGATGACCCGCACCGCCTCCTCGAGCATGTCGAGCCGCATGTCCGCGGTCGGCCAGGCGTCCCCGAGGATGTGCTCGTTGAGGGCCTCCCCCGAGCCGACGCCCAGGACCAGCCCGCCGGGCAGCATCCGCGCGCTGGTGGCCGCGGCCTGGGCGATCACCGCGGGATGGATCCGGATCGTGGGGCAGGTCACCGCCGTGGTCACAGGGAGCGAGCAGACCTGCGAGAGTGCGCCGATCACCGACCAGACGAAGGCGCTGTGGCCCTGGGCGTCGTTCCACGGGTGGTAGTGGTCGCTGATCCAGAGGCTGGTGAAGCCCGCGCGCTCGGCCGCCCGGGCCTGGGCGATCAGCTCCTCGGGCGAATACTCCTCGCACGACAAGAAGTAGCCGAGCTGCACGGTGGGTCCTCTCTCGGGTCGTCAGGTGAGGAGGACGTACCCGGCGACCGGGCCCGCATGCGCCGGGCTCAGGCCGTGCGGTACGGCGCCAGGTCGGTGGTCTTCGGGCACAACCCGTGCCCCGGCCCGGCGGCATCGATCCGGAGCACGCCGAGACGCGGCTCCTGAGCACCGTCAAGGAAGCGCTGCTCGATCCGGACATGATCGTGGAACCACTCGAGATGCCGGAAATTGGGTACGGCCGCGGCGACGGCCAGATGCAGGTGCGGGGCGCAGTGGCCGGAGACCTCCAGGCCGAAGGCGTTCGCGACGGCCGCCCCGCGCAGCCAGCCGGAGAAGCCGCCACAGCGCGTGGCGTCCAGCTGCAGGCAGTCGACGACCCCGCACAGGCGCCGGATCTCGGGCAGGTCGTTCGCATACTCCCCGGCGGCGATGTCGAGGTCGAGGAGACCCCGGATCTCCCGCAGCCCGTCCTTGTCCTGGCTGCTCACCGGCTCCTCGAACCAGCGGACGTCGTACTCGCCCAGGGCCCGCCCGACCCGCACCGCCTGCTTGCGCGTGTAGCCGCCGTTGGCGTCGACGAAGAGCTCCACCTCGGCGCCGATCAGCTCGCGCACCTGTCGTACCCGGCGCAGGTCCCGCGCCTCCCGATCGCCCGCGTCTTCGGCGATCTTGATCTTGACAGCCGGCACACCGGCGCTCAGCCAGCCACGGACCTGCTGCTCCAACGTGGCGGCGTCGTACGTCGTGAAGCCACCGCTGCCGTAGACAGGGACCTCGTGCCGGGCCGGTCCGAGCAGATCGGCGAGACAGACGCCGAGGATCTTGGCCTTCAGGTCCCACAGGGCCACGTCGACGGCGGAGAGCGCACACGAGACGACACCGGAGACCCCAGCATTGCGCAGGGTCACGCGCAAACGCTCGTCGAGCGCGGCGATCGCGAAGGCGGGCTGCCCGACCAGTTCGGACGCCATCTCCTCGACCAGTCGCGCCGCGGCCGCGGGGGCATAGCTCCACCCGAAGCCCGACACGCCCCCCGCCGAGACGCTCACGCAGACCATCGTGGTGCTGTCCCAGGCGAGCGTCCCGTCGCCCTCGGGACGATCGGTCGGGATCGCATATGCCGCCGCACAGACCCCGTCGACGACCGGGCTTTCGGAGGATGTCGAAGGCATCGAGGAGGCGGTCACCCCTGTGGCCTCACTCGTCCGCGAACCTGATCGGGGGCAGCGAGGCGACATGGTCGCCCTCCATGTCGACCTGGGTCGTGTTGGCGAGCACGCGCCGCAGCTGCTCCCGGTCGAGTCGCTGGTCCCCCCTCTTCGCGATGACCAGTTCATTGGTGGCACCCAACGCGGGATCGAGGACCGCCTCGTAGCCGGCCCGGTCCAGTCCGAGCAGCACAGCCGCCGGATCCTGGCCGCTGGGCACCCGGTAGCGCAGCGCCGTCTCCTGGTCGCTGGTGAGTCTGTCGGCGCGAGCCCGCTCGCGGGCGATGAAGCGCTTGGCGGTGATCGCGCCGACGATCAGGGCGATCAGGGCGATCACGACGGGGATCAGGAGGGCTCCCATCTTCGGCTCCTTCCGTGGCAGCCGGATCCTTCGGCGCCACCCGCGCCGGGTACCCGGGCGAAGTCTGTGCATGCGGTTCACTCCACTCGTCCACCGTTCGACAGGCCCGCGGCCAGTACCTGCGCCAGGTGCTGCGGCCGGACGCCGGCGTACTCCTGGACCTGGGTGCGGCAGGAGAAGCCGTCGGCGAGCACGGCCGTGTCGGGGTCGCGTTCGCGCACGCGCGGGAGCAGCACCTGCTCGCCGATCGCGCGACTGATCTCACCGTGGCCGGCGGTGAATCCGAAATTGCCGGCGAGCCCGCAGCATCCCGACTCGAGCGCCTCGACGTCGACGCCCGCATCGCCGAGCAGGGCCTCGTCGGCGTCCCATCCGAGCACCGCGTGCTGGTGGCAGTGCACCTGGGCGATCGCACGGCGGTTCGGAACACGAGGCGGCTGCCAGCCCGGACTGTGCTCGTGGAGCAGCTCGGCGAGGGTCACGGTCCGGTCCCGCAGCCGGGCGATGTCCTGGTCCTCGGGCAGCAGTTCGGGGGCATCGCTGCGGAAGACCGCGGTGCAGCTGGGTTCCAGGCCGAGCACCAAGCCGCCGGACGCCAGGTGGGCGTGCAGGGCACGCGCGGTACGACGTAGCGACCGCTTCGCGATGTTGAGCTGCCCGGTCGAGATCCAGGTCAGCCCACAGCACAGCGGGGCTGTCGGCATCGATACATGCCAGCCGGCGTCCTCGGCGAGGGCGATCGCCGCGCGGCCGATCTCGGGGGCGAACCGGTTGGTGAAGGTGTCCGGCCACACCAGCAGCTCTCCCCTGACCGGCGTGCTGGTCGGTGTCCGGGTCCGCCACCAGTCCTGCAGGCTCGTGGTGGCGAACCTCGGCAGGCCGCGGTCCGCGACGCCGGCGAGCGCGGTCGCCGCACGTCGTAGTGGCGGGATGCCTCCGAGCACGTTCACCGGTCGGGCGAGCCGCATCCTGTCGGTCGCCAGCGCCAGCACCGGGAGCCAGCCGAGTGCATAGTCGGCACGTGGGCGCAGCCGCCCCCGATAGTGCTGAGCCAGGAACTCCGCCTTGTAGGTGGCCATGTCGACGTTGACCGGGCAGTCCTTCTTGCAGCCCTTGCAAGCCAGGCACAGGTCCAGGGCATCGCGCACCTCGTTCGAGCGCCAGCCGTCGAAGAGCGGGCCCGTTCCGTGCCCGTCGAGCATCTCGAAGAGCAGCCGCGCCCGGCCGCGGGTGCTGTGCTCCTCGGCCCTCGTCACCTGGTACGACGGGCACATCACCTCGCCGCCCTCATGACTGTCCTGGCGGCAGCGTCCGACCCCGACGCACCTGTTCGCGGCCTGGGTGAAGGAGCCGCCGTCGTCGGGGAAGGCGAAGTGCAGCCTGCGGGGCTGCTGCGGTGCCCAGTCACCGCCCAGCCGCAGATGCACGTCGAGCCGCGCAGGATGCACCACCTTGCCAGGGTTCATCCGGTTGTCCGGATCGAAGACCGCCTTGGTCTGCTCGAAGGCACCCACCAGACGGTCGCCGTACATCCGCCGGAGCAGCTCGCCGCGACTCTGGCCGTCACCGTGCTCCCCCGACAGCGAACCCCCGTGGGAGACCACCAGGTCGGCGGCCTGCTCCATGAACCGGCGATAGCGGACGACCCCGCCGACACTGTAGAGATCGAAGGGGATGCGGGTGTGCACACAGCCCTGACCGAAGTGCCCGTAGAGGCTCGGCCCCGAGTCGTCGAGATAGCCGAAGTCGCCGTACAGCCGATGCAGATCGCGCAGGTAGGCGCCCAGCCTCTCGGGGGCCACGGCGGAGTCCTCCCAGCCCTCGAAGGTGTCCCGGTGCCCGGGAACGTGCGCGGTCGCGCCGAGACCCGCCTCGCGGACCGACCAGAAGGCGCCCTGCTTGTTCGGGTCCTCCAGCAGCAGGGTGTGGGCCCCGGTGCCGAAGCTGCCGCCCGCCTCGACCAGCCGGCGCGCCCTCTCCAGGGCCTCCTCGTGTTCGTCCGAGGCGAACTGGACCATCAGGAAGCCGTCTCCCTCGGGGAGTTTGTCGATGGTGACGCCGTGCATGTGCTTGATCCGCTGGTCCCGGATCAGGAAGTGGTCCACGCCTTCGAGGGCGACCGGGTCGTGTTCGAGCACTGCGGGTACGGCGTCGGCGGCGTCGAAGATGCTCGGGAAGCCGAGGACGACCAGGACCCGCTCCGGAAGCACCGGCACCAGGTCCAGCTCGGCACGCAGCACGGTCACCAGCGTTGACTCGCTGCCCACCAGCATGCGGGCCATGTCGAAGCCGTTCTCGGGAAGCAGGGAGTCGAGGTTGTAGCCCGACACGCGCCGCGGGATCGCGGGGAATCCGCCCCGGATGTCGTCGGCGTACTCGTCGCGGATCCGGCGCAGTCCGCGGTAGACGCGGGCGCGCAGGTCGCCGCAGCGCTCGATGTCGGCGTACTCCTCGTCGCTGGTGGGGCCGCACCAGAAGCGGGTGCCGTCGGCGAGCATGACCTCGAGCCGTCGGATGTTGTCGACGACCTTCCCGGTGCGCTGTGCGGTGGCGCCACACGAGTTGTTGCCGATCATGCCACCGAGCGTGCAATTGCGGTGGGTGGCGGGCTCCGGCCCGAAGCGCAGCCCGGTCTCGGCGAGCTCGTCGTTGAGCCGGTCCAAGACGATGCCCGGCTCGACCACGCACCGACGTGCCTGCGCGTCGACCTCGATGAGCGCATCGCAGTGCGCGGACCAGTCGATGAGCACAGCGGCGTTCGTGCCCTGACCTGCCAGGCTGGTGCCGCCGCCGCGCGAGAACAATGGCACGCCGTGCGCGGCGCAGATCCGAAGGGCCTGTGCTCCGGCCTCGACCGAGCGGGGCAGCACCACCCCCAGGGGCACCTGCCGGAAGTTCGAGGCGTCGGTGGCGTAGGCGGCACGCGCCTGATCGTCGAAGCGCACCTCCGCATCGACGTGGTCGCTCAGTTCGGCGGCGAGGTCACCAGTCACCCCGGGGAGCTACCCCGGCACCGCTGTGATCATGCACCACTCATCCACCGGCCCGATCGCAGTGCATACCGGTCCGGTGCCCGGGTACGGCGTCCCCATGACGACCACTGTTGCCGACCAGCTGCTCGACCGTCTGCGTGAGTGGAAGGTGACCGAGGTGTTCGCCTACCCGGGCGACGGCATCAACGGCATCCTCGCCGCTTTCGGGAAGGCAGACAACGATCCCCGGTTCATCCAGGCTCGACATGAGGAGATGTGCGCCTTCGAGGCGGTGGGCTATGCCAAGTTCACCGGCCGGGTGGGGGTGTGCATGGCCACCTCCGGTCCCGGGGCGATCCACCTGCTCAACGGCCTGTACGACGCCAAGCTCGATCATGTCCCCGTCGTCGCCATCGTGGGCCAGACCAACCGCTCCGCCATGGGCGGTTCGTATCAGCAGGAGGTCGACCTGCACACCCTGTTCAAGGACGTCTCCGCGTACGTCGAGACGGTGACCGTCCCCGAGCAGCTGCCCAATGTGCTCGACCGGGCGATCCGGACCGCGCTCAGCCGGAAGGCTCCGGCGACCCTGATCGTGCATGCCGACGTCCAGGAGCTGGAGTACAGCGCGCCGACCCACGCGTTCAAGATGGTGCCGTCCAGCATGGGCCGGATCTCCACGCCCGTCGTGGTGCCGGACGACGACTCGGTCCGGCAGGCCGCCGAGCTGCTCAACGCCGGCGAGCGGGTGGCGATGCTCGTCGGGGCCGGCGCGGCCGGCGCCCATGACCAGCTGGAGCAGGTCGCCGACGTGCTCGGTGCCGGTGTGGCCAAAGCGCTGCTGGGCAAGGACGTCCTCTCCGACGAGCACAACTACGTCACCGGCTCGATCGGATTGCTGGGCACCCGCCCGAGCTATGAGATGATGCGCGACTGCGACACGCTGCTCACAGTCGGGTCGAGTTTCCCCTACACCCAGTTCATGCCCGAGTTCGACCAGGCCAGGGCGGTGCAGATCGACACGGACCCGTCGTACATCGGCATGCGCTATCCCTACGACATCAACCTGGTCGGCGATGCCCGCGCCACCCTCGCCGCGCTGCTCCCGCTCCTGGAGCGCAAGCACGATCGCAACTGGCGCAAGCAGATCGAGACCAATGTGGCGCAGTGGTGGCAGACGATGGCCGATGAGGCGCTGGTCGGGGCGGAGCCGATCAACCCGATGAGGCTGTTCAGCGAGCTCTCGACACGCCTGCCCGAGCGCGCGATCGTCACCGCCGACTCCGGCTCGGCGGCGAACTGGTACGCCCGCCACCTGCGGCTGCGCCACGGCATGCGCGGATCCCTCTCCGGCAATCTCGCCACGATGGGTCCGGGTGTCCCCTACGGCATCGGCGCGAAGTTCGGGAATCCCGATCGTCCGGTGATCGTCTTCGAGGGTGACGGCGCCATGCAGATGAACGGCATGGCCGAGTTGATCACGATCCGCCGCTATTGGCAGGAGTGGACCGACCCGCGGCTGGTGGTGGCGGTCCTGCACAACGACGACCTCAACCAGGTGACCTGGGAGATGCGGGCGATGGGCGGGGCTCCCAAGTTCGCCGAGTCGCAGACCCTGCCGTTCGTCGACTACGCGCGCTTCGCCGAGGATCTCGGGCTCTTCGCGCTCACCGTGGACGATCCCGATGCCGTCGGCCGCGCCTGGGACCAGGCCCTCGCCTCCGACAGGCCAACCCTTCTCGATTTCCATGTCGACCCGAACGTGCCGCCGATCCCGCCGCACACCACCTTCGAGCAAGCGGTCTCGACCGCCCAGGCGCTGGCCAGGGGCGACGAGGATCGCTGGTCGGTGATCAAGCAGGGACTCAAGACCAAGGCCCGCGAGGTACTTCCCCACCAGAGGTCGTGAGCGCCATGCCGCCAACTCTCCACCCGGAGCGCGGGATCGTCCGGGCGCTGCTCGACGCCCATGGTCGCACCTACGCCGACGAGGCCGGGATCACTCTGCAGAACAAGCCCGCGCCCCTCTACCAGCTGATGGTGATGACGCTGCTGAGCTCGGCTCGCATCGGTGCCGACACCGCGATGGCCTCGGCGCGGGAGCTCTTCCGGGCCGGCTGGCGCACGCCGGAGCGGATGCGCGCCTCGACGTGGCAGCAACGAGTCGACGCGCTCGGCCGGGGCGGCTATCGACGGTACGACGAGAGCACCTCGACGAAGCTCGAGGAGAATGCCACCTGGCTCATCGAGGAGCATCACGGCGATCTGAGGGAGCTGCGCCCCGAGTGCGGCGACGTCGACGCGCTGGCCGACGAGTTGACGCAGGCGCCGCGGATCGGGCCCGTCGGTGCGGGGATCTTCATCCGCGAGGTCCAGGGGATCTGGCCCGAGGTGCAGCCCTTCTTCGACCGCCGTGGTCTCGACGAGGCCGAGCGTCTCGGGCTGCCCACCGACGCCGCGGCGCTTGCCGACCTTGCTCCGCGCGGAGATCTCCCCCGCCTGGCCAGCGCGCTGGTCCGATCCGGCTTGGGGCACTCGGGCTGACCCGACCGGCACCCAGCATGGGGCGCCGGGTCCGGTCACAGTGGTTTGAGCGAGCTGATCAGCCAGTGAAACAGGGTGGTGTGCTGCGCCCTGGCCCGGCTGGCGAGGATCTCGTCGGCTGCGGCCGACATCCGTGATCAATCCGGTCATCGTCTCGCCTCCTCTTCGCGTCTATTCGCGTTTCTCTGCGTGTCGTCGGACGAAGACGATGCCGTCGGCTTCTTCGTGATGGTCGTAGGCGGGGTCGTGGATGCGGCGGTGATGGAACCAGCACAACGGGATCGCGTTGGACAGGTCGGTAGGGCCGCCGTGGGCCCAGGCTCTTCGGTGGTGGATCTCGGTCCAGGCGAAGGGTCGGTCGCAGCCGGCGGCCGCGCAGGAGTGGTGGGTCAACCCGAGGGCCGCACGCTGGGTGTCGGTGTACAGACGGCTGCGGCGGCCCAGGTCCAGGGGTTGCGAGCTGCGGCCGAGGACCGCGGGGATCAGGCCAGCCTCGCAGGCCAGGCGGCGGGCTTGGGCCGCGGAGATCTCCGCGTCGGTCTCCAGATGCGACGCGCCGAGGGCGCCACGGAGCTGGTCGAGGTCCATGGTGACCAGCAAGGTGGCACCGCCGCGGCACAGGTGGTCGGTCGGTAGGTGCTCCAGGATCTCGCACAGCGCGGCGCCCTTGCGCTTCGCGTCCCGCTCGGGGTCGTCGAAGCGCGGGGAGCCGTGCTGAGCCGCCGGCGCACCCGGGTGCGCGCGGCGGGGACTGGTGAGGGTGTCGAGGAGTTTGCGCAACAGCGCGCCGTGCACAACGGGGACGACGAACCGGCCTGAGGTGGTGCCGTCGGGGTTGTCATGCAGGGTAAGCCGGGCGGCGGCGTACGCGTCGTCCTCCTCCTCGCGCAGTTGACGCTCATGCTCGGCATCGACCACGGCCGGGTCCGGCTCGACCGCCTCGAGAGCGCGGCGGGCGCGCCGGCGCAACTGGTCGGGGGTCAGCCGAGCGGCCTGCTCCAGCAAGTGCTCCTCGACCCGTCGGCGCTGTTGGTCGTCCAGGCCGGCCGGAAGCTTCTGCGCAGCGCGGGCGATGACGTCGGCGTGACCGGTGGAGATCTCTCCGCGAGCCAGTGCCGCGCCGGTGGCCGTGCAGCTCTCGCCGAGTTCGCGGGCGAGCCTGGTCTCCCGCGAGGCCCGGGCTCCGTCCTCACGCACCACCCCGGCGAGCCACGCACCAGTACTGGTCGCGCCCGACTGCGCGCTCACCTGGGCCCGGTCGGCGGCAGCCACGATGCGCAACCGGGCCGCCACAACCCGGGACTCGATCCGGTGCAGCCGCGCCGTCGCGTCCGCGCAGCCGGCCGCATCCAGGCCCTCCCCCGTGATGCTCCCGACTCGCTCACACGCCGCCTCGAGCGTTCCGAGCGCCTCGGAAACGTCGGCTGCTGCGGTGAGACTGGGCATGGCACCTCCCTCGTGGACGCTGACAAGTCATTGCAGTCGTCACTGATCACTGGGGAGGTGGTCCTCACGATCTCCCGCGAACGGGTTCGTCGTCCGGCCTCACGACAGCCCACGAACCATCCGGACGAACCACCAGGTGCTGTATCCAGCACACTACACGAACTTATGTTCGATTGCCAAGATCTCGGAGAGAAACCCCGGCTACCTCGTGACCGTCACCTTGACCGCCGTCGACACCGCGGCCTTGTAGTGGAAATGACCGGCATCGCTGGCCTTGACGGCCCCGATGCCCTTGATAACCACGATGACCCTGCCGCCCGAAACCGCGGCGCCGACCACTTCGACCAGCGTGACCCTCACCGTGGCGCCGCCGACCGTCATGGTCCGGGAGACCGGGTGTCCGTGCGTCGTACTCGCCGCGCCGCTCGTGGTCGAGGTGGTCGGCGCGATGGTGAACACCGCGGCCGTTTCGCCGGTGCCAGAAGACCATCGTGCTTCGTTTGCCGCGACCGGGTGCGGGTACTCCACCAACAGGACGATCCGCCCATTCACCCGACGGGTCCCCCCGGTGGGTCCCCGGGGACGAGGCTCACGCAGTCTCGGCCCCGGGGGCTCGGTGTCGCATCTTCGCCCCTGCGCTGGGTACCCAGCGACCATGCCCACAAGACTCGCCCACAAGAGGGCGCCCCTCCTCGAGGCTCTACGCGCTCTGCACCACCAACCCCACACGACCTTCACGCCCCCGGGACACCGACAAGGTGCCGGAACCGACCCTCGTGTACTCGACGCCCTAGGTGCCGACGTCTTCGTCAACGACGTGCTCCTGACCGGCAATCTCGACGATCGCGCGTCCCGGGGCGGTCTGCTCGCCGAGGCCGAGGACCTGATGGCCGACGCGGTCGGCGCGGACGCCGCCTTCTTCGCCACCTGCGGTAGCTCGCTGTCCGTCAAGGCCGCGATGCTCGCCGTCGCCGGCCGCTCGGGGTCGCTCCTGCTCAGCCGCGATGCCCACAAGTCGACGATCGCCGGCCTGGTGCTCGGCGGCATCGACCCGCGGTGGATCCGTCCCCGCTGGGATCCGGAACTCCACCTTGCCTACCCTCCGTCGGCCGAGATGATCGACCACGAGCTCGACAGGAATCCCGACGTCGGAGGGGTGATGATCACCAGCCCCACGCCCTACGGGACCTGCGCGGACCTGGCGTCGATCGCGGCTACCTGTCATGAGCACGGCAAGCCGCTCCTCGTCGACGAGGCCTGGGGCGCGCATCTGCCCTTCCATCCCGACCTGCCCACCTGGGCGATGGATGCCGGCGCCGACCTCTGCGTGGTGAGCACCGACAAGATGGGTGCCGGGCTGGAACAGGGCTCGGTCTTCCATGTCCAGGGCGACCTCATCGATCGCGACCACCTCGCCGCGTGCGCCGACATGCTGGCCACCACCAGCCCCAATGTCCTGATATACGCGGCCATCGACGGCTGGCGGCGGCAGATGGTCGAACACGGCGAGCGGCTGCTGGGCGATGCCCTCGACCTGGCCCGGTCCACTCGTCAGCGCCTCGCAGTCCTTCCTGGCGTCACTGTCCTCGAGGGGCGGCTGCTCGGTGCCGAGGCCGCGGACGACCTCGACCGCCTCGACATCACCATGGAGGTGGGCGGTCTGGGCATCTCCGGCTACCAGGCCGCCGACTGGCTTCGGGAGAACCGGCAGCTCGACGTCCACCTGTCCGACCACCGCCGCATCGAGGCTCAGTTCTCGATCGCGGACTCGTGCGAGACCGCGCACCGCCTCCATTCCGCGCTCACCGACCTGATCGAGGTGGCACCGCGACTACCGCGAGCCAAGCCGGTGCATCTGCCGGAGCCGGGTGAACTCCAGCTCGATATCGCCATGTCGCCTCGCGATGCCTTCTTCTCCGCGGCCGAGGACATCGCTCCCGAGGACGCCATCGGACGGGTGGTGGCCGAACAGGTGACGCCGTACCCGCCCGGTATCCCGGTCCTGCTTCCCGGCGAGCGGATCACCAAGCCGGTGATCGACTATCTGACGACGGGCAAACAGGCAGGGATGTTCACGCCCGACCCGGCCGATCCCGAGCTCGGCACCCTCCGCGTCGTCGCGTGAGGATCCGGTACGGCGACTAGCCGTCGCGTTCGAGTGCCGCGCGAGCCGACGCGAGATCCTCGATGAGTCCGGCCAGCATGTCGTCCCGGTCGTGCGCACGCAATACCGCCGAGGGGTGGATCGTGGCGCTGACCCAGGAGGGCGGGTGCTCGACGGGCGCCGTGACCGGCCAGGGCAGCAGTTGCCCACGGCTGTCCGCGACGCGGAAGGACGGACCGAACAGCGCCTTGCCGGCGGTCCCGCCGAGCAGGACGAGCCCGCGGGGTCGTACCAGCGCCAGCTCGGCGAGAAGCCAGGGTCGGCAGGCGACCACCTGGCGGCGTGTAGGGCTCTGGTGGATCCGCCGCTTGCCCACCGTCCGGAATCGGAAGTGCTTGACCGCGTTGGTGGTGAACACGTCGTCGCGGTCCAGTCCCGCCTGCTCCAGCGCTTGGTCGAGCACGCGTCCGGCCGGCCCGACGAAGGGCTTACCCACGCGATCCTCGTAGTCACCGGGCTGTTCACCGACGAGCATGAGCTGCGCACGCAGGCGGCCAGCACCTGGCACCACCTGGGTCGCCCCGCGGTAGAGCTCGCACCCGCGACACTGTTGCAGGGCCTCCTCCAGGCCGGCTCGGGTCAACGTGCTCATCCGCCTACCAGGGCTTGGGGCGCCAGTTCCTTGATCTTGGCATTGGTCCACCGCAGCTGCCGCAGGGTCTGTGGGTGGCACTCCTGCGCCAGCTCGAGCAGTTCGCGATCGTGCATCGCCTGGGCGCACTGCGCCAGCACCTCCCAGTCGACGGAGACCCCCGCGGCCAGCAGGTGCACATCGCGGAGCTCCGCGATCAGGAGGACGGACGGCTCGTGGAAGCGCCGAATCACCTCGGCGCCCCTCCGCTTCGCCTTCTGGCCGATCGAGCTCTCATCGAGGCTGCGGCCCTGCGGCTCCGCCGACAGCGACAGGTCGTAGTGCCGGCCGGCCTCGGCGAGTACGGCGATATGCTCGCGGGACCAACCGGACAGGTCTCGTGCGACGTGGAAGATCTCGTGATCGGTCTTCTGTGCGTCGGCGAGATTCGTCAGCGCGGTCGCGAGCTCGTTCTCGGCACCGTGCAGACCGATGACGAGCGCACCGACCTTGTCTCCCTTCAGGACGCGGGCGATCGCCTGCCAGCTCATCGGTCGGGACCCCGCTCGATGACTGCCGCGGCCGCCGCGCCGGTCTTGAAGAGCGGTTGCTTGGACGCGGGATCCCAGTCGGTCGGGGTGAGCTCGTTGGCGGCGCGCCCGTCGGCGGCTGCGTCATGACCGCCGGGGATGTCGAAGTAGCCGTAGTGGAAGGGCAGGAAGA
>Ga0206353_11120948_pt1 | contig 17957 bp, 13 predicted proteins | sample DielMetaTC5am4_FD_146436 | JGI IMG/M metagenome (GOLD analysis project Ga0206353, IMG submission 146436) | Corn rhizosphere microbial communities from Kellogg Biological Station, Michigan, USA - Diel MetaT C5am-4 (Metagenome Metatranscriptome)... | ecosystem: Host-associated > Plants > Roots >...
CCGGCGAGGACGGGCTGACTCCTCGCCAGCGCCGGGTGCTCGAGGTCATCCGTGACTCCGTCGAGCGGCGCGGCTACCCGCCCAGCATGCGCGAGATCGGCGAGGCGGTCGGCCTCACCAGCACCAGCAGCGTCTCCCACCAGCTGGCTGCCCTACAACGCAAGGGATTCCTACGCCGCGACCCCAACCGGCCGCGCGCCGTCGAGGTCCGTCACGCGGCCCGACCCGGCGACCGCCCCTACGACGAGACCGGTTCCGGCGACGACCGCCCGGCGCCCGCTTACGTGCCGCTCGTCGGGCGCATCGCGGCCGGCGGCCCGGTGCTGGCCGAGCAGGCGGTCGAAGACGTCTTCCCGCTGCCCCGCCAGCTGGTCGGCGAGGGCACGCTGTTCCTCCTGCAGGTGCGCGGCGACTCGATGGTCGACGCCGCGATCGCCGACGGCGACTGGGTCGTCGTGCGCCAGCAGCAGGTCGCCGAGAACGGCGAGATCGTCGCCGCGATGATCGACGGCGAGGCGACCGTCAAGACCTACCGGCGCCGGGACGGCCACGTGTGGCTCATCCCGCACAACCCGGCCTACGAGCCCATCCCCGGCGACGGCGCCACCGTGCTCGGCCGCGTCGTCGCTGTGCTGCGCCGCGTCTGATCGTCGTCACCGGCCGGCCGGGCAGCGGGGATCGTGAGCGGCACCGCCGTACGCAGCGGGCCGGCCAGCAGCGCGGCGTAGGTGCGCAGCAGCCGGGGCGTGCCGCGCCGCTCGTCGGCCATGACCAGCGCCCCGATGACCACTCCGCCGGCGCTGATCGCCACCGTCGTGGCCCAGCGTGGCGGCGAGCCCAGCGCGTCCTGGGTGATCTCGCCCGGCGGTGCGTCCAGCGTCTGCGGCGGCAACCAGTCGCCGACCGCCGTGCGCAGCGTCATCGCAGCCTCGCCACCGGTCACCGCGTAGAGCGCGAGCGTGCTGGTGCCCGCCGCGCGCGCCACGGCCAGCAACGACTCCTCCAGCACCGCGTCCGCCTCGCCGGCCGCCACGCCCGCGGCGGCCACGTCGAGCACGCCCTCGAGCTCGGCGCTGCGCTCGGCGAGCAGCCCTTCGAGCCGCGCGTTCGTGCGCTCCAGCCGGTCGAGCAGGGCGCCGTTCTCCGCCTGCAGGCGGCGACGCTCGAGCCGGGACTTCACCGACGTGACGATGCGGTCCGGGCGGACCGGCTTGGTGAGGTACTCGTCGACCACGCCGACCGCGTTGATCGCGGTCTCCAGCGTCGAGAACCCCGTGATCAGCACGACGGGCAGGTCGGGATCGCCGCGCTTGAGCTCGCCGACGACCTCGATCCCGGTCATGTCCGGTAGCCGGTGGTCGACCACGGCGACCAGCGGCGTGCGCTCCTCGGCGGCACGCACGGCGGCGTTGCCGGTGCCCACGCCGTACGCCACGATGCCGGCGTCGACGAGGATCTCCACCACGGTCTCGCGCATGCCGTCGTCGTCGTCGACGACGAGCACGTAGTCCTCGGGAAACATCAGCGCCCCCTCACGCGGCAACGACTGCGCGCTCGACGAGCTGCAGGAGCATGCGTACCGGGAAGGGTTTCTGGACCACGGCAAAGGCGTCGGCGTCGACGGCCTGCGCGAGCTGCTCGTCCAGAGCGTAGGCCGTCATCAGGATCACCTGTGGCGGCGGCGGGCCCATCCGCTGCAGCACGCTGACGCCATCGAGCTCGGGCATCCGGACGTCCATCACGACGACGTCGTAGTCCTCGACGGCGAGCCGGTCGAGCGCGAGCCGGCCGTTGGCGGCGACGTCGACCTTGTGCCCGGCGGTCTCGAGGATGTCGGTCAACGTCTCCCGCATCCCGAGCTCGTCGTCGACGACGAGAAGCCTGCTCATGCACCGTCTCCCCCTGCGCGCGAGCTGCGCGCCTCCCCCGTGATGACATCCGCAGCAGGCGACGGCGGCTGGCGCGGCCCGGTCAGCATCGGCAGCACGACGCGGAACTGCGTGCCGGAACCGACGGCGCTCTCGCAGAGCAGCCGGCCGCCGTGCGCCTCGACGATGCGCCGGGACACCGCGAGCCCGAGGCCGACGCCCTTGGCCTTGGTGGTGAAGAACGGCTCGAACAACCGGGCGCGGGTCTCCTCCGTCATGCCCGCACCGTCGTCGGCGACCAGTAGCTGCACGGCGCCGTCGGACTGCTCGATGCCGAGCGTGACGGTGCCGGTCTCGCCGATCGCCTGGTAGGCGTTGGTCAGCAGGTTGAGGATGACCTGCCGGAGCTGGTCGCGGTCCGCCGACAGCGCGGGGAGGCCGTCCACGGGGCGGCGGACCACGGCGATCTGGGTCGGCGGCGGCGCCACCGAGAGGGCCTCGTCGACGAGCGCCGGCAGGTCGACCGGCTCGCGCACCGGCTCGCGAGCGCGGGCGAACTCCAGCAGGTCCGACACGATCAGCGAGGCCGCGGTCACCTCGCGATCGGCGGTGTCGAGCTGCCGCGTCACGTCGTCGGACGGCGGCCCGCCGCGCGAGAGCTTGGTGCGCAGGAGGAACAGGACGTTGGTGAGGACGCCGAGGGGGTTGCGCAGCTCGTGCCCGACCGCCGACGCGAGCTGGCCGATGCCGGCCAGCCGCTCCTTGGCCACGAGCTCCATCTGCGTCTGCTCGAGCTCCTGCAGCGACGAGCGCAGCTCGGCGGTGCGTTCGCGCACGAGCGCCATCGCGTAGCGGCGGCGCCGGACGAGCACCTCGACCATCGCGGTGCCGACGAGCCCGAGGATCAGGCCGAAGCCCAGCACCACCCACGGCACGGCGTGCGCGGCCGTACCGGCGAGCACGCCGCGGGCCTGGGTGACGAGCAGCCACTGCAGGTCGGCGCCGGCGATGGACTTGCCGACCGTCACCTTCGCGGTGTGACCGGTGAGAGGCAGGTGCTTGGTCGTCGCCAGGATGATCTGACTAGGAACCGCCGTCGGGGTCGCGTAGAGGACGGCAGTCAGCTCGTGGAACGGCTGGTTGGGTCCGTCGCTCGACGCGTTCGGCGTCACCGCGCTGGCGCTGTAGACGGCGTAGCCGCCGCCCGCCATGGCCAGCCCCAGCCGGCGCTCACCGCCCTCGGAGTAGAGCGGCGTCGCGGTGAGCTTGCCCTCACGCGCGGAGGCCTGGATCGCCTCGAGACGCACGGGGTCGGTCACCGTGGCACCGACCGCGTCCGGCGCCTCGCCCACGCGGGCGACGACCGTGGGAGCAGCGCCGACCTTCAGCAGCTCGACGTAGACGAAGCCCGGAGCGCCCGGCTTCGGCCGCAGCTGCTTGCCCGCGATGCCGTCGAAGGCTGCGGGCGTCGGGGCGACCGCGGCCACCGCGATCATGCCGCCGAGGGTGGCGGGAAGCGAGCTCAGACTGCCGTCCAGCAGCGCCTGCGCCTCGCGGGCGCGCTCGGAGAGCAACCGGTGCTCCTGGTCGTCGACGACGCCCCGCAACGCGAAGAACCCGCCGACCGACGCGACGAGGAACAGGGCCAGGACGGCGGCGGAAACCGGGCGCAGCCGAGCCGCACCCCGCTCCAGCCCGTCGGCCACCGCAACCTCCCGCGAACCGGACCAGATCAACCCCCGCCAGCGCTCACTATGGGGGCAGAACCGGACATCCACCATGACCCGAAAGGACCAATCACTCACGGTGAGCGCGCGGGAAGTGACCCTGCGTGACCACTCGCCGGGCTCTCGCGAAGGGCCTCGGGGGGTCAGTCGGCCGTGGCGACGGCGTAGGCCGAGAGCTCCTCGGCGAGCCACCGCGGCACCCGGGCGTGCATCTCGGTGCCCTCGCCGGTGTGCTCCTCGTCGAGCACCTCGCCGGAGTCGTGGATGCGCGCCACCAGGTCGCCGCGCGTGTAGGGCAGCAGGACGTGGACGCGGGCCGCCGGGCGCGGGAGCACCGCCTCGATCGCCGCCTGCAGCTCGGGGATGCCGGCGCCGGTGTGGGCGGAGACGCAGACCGCGTGCGGCTCGCGGCGCAGCAGCCGGGCGACGACCAGCGGGTCGGCGATGTCGGCCTTGTTGACCGCGACGATCTCCGGGATGCGCAGCACGGCGCCGTCGGAGTCGATGTCGGCCAGCACCTCGCGTACGGCGGCGAGCTGCGACTCGGGGTCGGGGTGCGAACCGTCGACCACGTGCACGATGACGTCGGCCTCGGCGACCTCTTCGAGCGTGGATCGGAAAGCCTCGACGAGCTGGTGCGGCAGGTGCCGCACGAACCCGACGGTGTCGGTCAAGGTGAAGACCCGGCCGTCGGACGCCTCCGCGCGGCGCACGGTCGGGTCGAGGGTGGCGAACAGCGCGTTCTCGACCAGCACGCCGGCTCCGGTCAACCGGTTGAGCAGGCTGGACTTCCCGGCGTTGGTGTAGCCCGCAATGGCGACGCTCGGCACCTCGCGACGGCGGCGGCCCGACCGCTTGGTCTCCCGGGTGTGGGACATGCCGGCGATGTCGCGGCGCAGCCGGGCCATCCGGGCCCGGATCCGCCGCCGGTCGGTCTCGATCTTGGTCTCACCGGGACCGCGGGTGCCGATGCCGCCGCCGGCGGCGCCGACCCGACCGCCCGCCTGCCGGGACATCGACTCGCCCCAGCCGCGCAGCCGCGGCAGCAGGTAGGACAGCTGGGCGAGCTCGACCTGCGCCTTGCCCTCGCGGCTGGTCGCGTGCTGGGCGAAGATGTCGAGGATCAGCGCCGTACGGTCGATGACCTTGACCTTCACGACGTCCTCGAGCTGGCGCAGCTGGCCGGGGGTCAGCTCGCCGTCGACGATCACGGTGTCGGCGCCGGTCGCGACGACGATGTCGCGCAGCTCGCGCGCCTTGCCGGAGCCGACGTAGGTCGCCGGGTCCGGCCGGTCGCGGCGCTGGACCATCCCGTCGAGCACGACCGAGCCGGCGGTCTCGGCCAGCGCCTTGAGCTCGATCAGGCTGTTGGCGGCATCGTCGGCCGAACCGTCGGTCCAGACGCCGATGAGCACGACCCGCTCGAGGCGCAACCGGCGGTACTCGACTTCGGTGACGTCCTCGAGCTCGGTGCTGATGCCGACGACGCGGCGCAGCGCGCGCCGGTCCTCGAGGTCCAGCTCGCCGACGGACGGGGACGTCTCGTCGCCGAAACGGTCGTCGTAGGCATGGTCATCGGCCGGCTGCTCGGGCGCCACGAGCGGCTCGAAGCGCTCGTCGGGTGCGGTGGTCATCGATCTCTCAACGTCGCGGGCCGGCTCGGTCATCCCGCGCATCGTGGCACGCGCGGCGGCCAGCGGGCATCCGAGTTAGACCCGGTCAACCGCGCAGCACGCCGTCGGCGACGAGGACGGCCGGGCCGCTGAGCAGCACCCGCCGGTCGGCGTCGACGGTGATGGTGAGCCGGCCACCGGGGACGTCGACGTCGTACGTCGCGGGCAACGGGTCCCCACGCCGCTCGCGCACGGCGACCGCCGCGGCGCAGGCGCCGGTGCCGCACGACTGGGTCTCGCCCACGCCGCGTTCGTGCACCCGCATGGCGAGGTGGCCACGGCCCCGCTCGACGACGAACTCCACGTTGACCCCGGCCGGGAACACCGGCACGACGTCGGGCACCTCACACAACGGGCCTGCGTCATCGAGCGTGCCGACGACGGCGACCGCGTGCGGGTTGCCCATCGACACCCCGGTCGCAGGCCAGTGGCGGGTGCCCACTGTCACCGTGAACGCGCCCTCGATCGGGGCCCAGCGGCCCATGTCGACGGTGACGTCACCGGCCGCGGGCACGCGCACCGTCTTGACGCCGTCGCGGGTGGCGACCGCGAGCTCGCCGGGCGCGGCGAGGCCGGCCTCGACCAGGTAGCGGGCGAACACCCGGATGCCGTTGCCGCACATCTCGGCGACCGACCCGTCGGCGTTGCGGTAGTCCATGAACCAGTCGGCGGCACCGGCGTCGGCCGCGGCGTCGGGCTCCGCGGCGGTGCGGACCACGCGCAGCACACCGTCACCGCCGATCCCGGCACGGCGGTCGCAGATCGCCCGGATCGCCGCAGCGTCGAGACTCAGCGTTCCGTCGGGGTCCGGCAGCACGACGAAGTCGTTGCGGGTGCCGTGCCCCTTGACGAACCGGACGCCGTCGAGGCCCACGGCTCGATGCTAGTGCTCGATCAGCCGGTCGGCTCGCCGTGCGGGCCGCGCCAGCCGGTGCCCCGGGTCAGCATCCAGCGGGCCCGGTCGCCGCGCTGGGGGCCGCTGAACAGGTAGCCGAGAGCCCGGTCGCAGCCGAGCTCGCAGAGGCGGGCGCCCTCGGCCCACGACTCGACGCCCTCGGCGACGACGTACTTGTCGCGGGCGTGGGCGAGCCGGATGACCGAGGCGACGATGTTGTCGTCCTCGAGGTCGGAGCCGACGCCGCGCACGAAGCTGCGGTCGAGCTTGACCGCGTCGATGGACAGGTCGTCGAGCGTGGCGAGGGTGGAGTACCACGTGCCGAAGTCGTCGATCGCGGTCGCGGCACCGGCCACCCGAAGCTCGCGCAGCAGCCGCGCGGCGAGCTCCGGCGCCCGGCCCACTGCCTCCTCGGTCACCTCGACGCCGAGCGCGCCGCCTGGGAGCCCGGCGCCGGCGATCAGGTCGGCAACCATCTCGACGAAACCCGGGCAGAGCAGCTGGGCCGCCGAGATGTTGACCCACAGCTGGCGCTGCTCGCCGCCGGGGCGCGGCGGCAGCCGCTCCCACGACCGCAGCTCGTCGACGCAGCGTCGCAGCACCCATTCCCCGATCCGCGGCGCGAGCCCCAGGGAGTCGGCGATCGGGAGGAAGTCGCCGGGCCACAGCAGCCCGCACAAGGGGTGCTGCCAGCGGATCAGCGCCTCCATGCCGACGACCGCGCCGCTGGCCAGATCGACCTCGGGTTGGAAGTGCAGGACCAGCGTGTCGTCCTCGAGCGCCAGCGGCAGCGACGCGGTCACCGCCGCCGAGAGGTCAGGCGGCAGCGAGGAGGGCCGGGCGGCCGGCGCGGGCGGGCCGTTCGGGATCTGGACGCTCGACATGGGGGTCCTCCCGCGCGTGGGCTACGCACGAACTGCTTGTCAAGACCAGGCCTCAGTGTGCTCGTCACCCGGGTCTCGCACATGATCCGGAGTGATCAGGCGCCAGACGTTATCCGACGCAAGGCGGCATCGCTGACGTTCGGCTCATCTGCGTCGAGCCAGGCCACCCGCGGGTCCCGGCGGAACCAGGACCGCTGCCGGCGCACGAACCGCCGCGTCGCCCGCACGGTCTCCTCCCGGGCCTGCGCCTCGGTGAGCCGACCGTCCAGATGGGCGAGCACCTGCTGGTAGCCGAGCGCCCGGCCGGCGGTGCGGCCCTGGCGCAGACCGGCCCGCTCGAGGCGGCGTACCTCCTCGACCAGGCCGGTGGCGAACATCCGGTCGACGCGGGTGGCGATGCGCGCGTCGAGCGCGGGAGCCGGCAGGTCGAGACCGATCTGCACGGCGTCGTAGACCGGCTCGTAGGCGGGCAGGGTCGCGGTGAAGGGCCGGCCGGTCAGCTCGACCACCTCCAGCGCACGCACGATCCGGCGGCCGTTGGTCGGCAGGATCGCCGCGGCGGCGGCCGGGTCGACCGAGGCCAGCCGCTCGTGCAGCGGCTGCGGCCCACCGGCCGCCAGCTCCGCCTCGAGCCGGGCACGCAGGGCGGGGTCGGTGCCGGGGAACTCGATCCGATCGATCAGGGCACGGACGTAGAGGCCCGAGCCACCGACGACAACGGGGGTGCGGCCGCGGGCGAGCAGCTCGTCGACGCAGGCCCGGGCGCGCGCCTGGTAGTCGGCGACGCTGGCGGTCTCGACGACGTCCCAGATGTCGAGCAGATGATGAGCGACGCCGCCGCGCTCTGCCGGCGTCGCCTTGGCGGTCCCGATGTCCATGCCGCGGTAGAGCTGCATGGAGTCGGCGTTGACCACCTCACCCCCGATCGCACGGGCCAGCGCCACGCCGAGCGCGGTCTTGCCGGTGGCGGTCGGTCCGACCACCACGACCACCCGCGGGGTCACGGCGACCAGGTGGCGACGAGGTAGCCGACGCCGTACGGCGCGCCGTCGTAGAGCACCCGGCCGGTGTAGCGCCGCTCCCCCGCCGCGCCCGCGAGCACCTGCCATGCGGCCCGGCCGGCGGCCGCGAGATCGTCGGCCCGGCCGGACGTGAGGGCGAGCAGCGACGCGGAGTCCGCATCCCGCAGGGCGGTGGCGACACCGGCGTGGAACGCCGCGGCCTCCGGGTGCTCGCCACGGGGCGGTTGGACGCCGAGGCGCGCGGAGGAGTCGCCCATGACGAGCAGCGCGACCCGTTGCGGCCCGCTCGAGAGCCGCGCGCCAAGGGCGGCGCACTCCTGCGCGGGCAGGGCGGCCGGCACCGGCTGCCACTGCGTGCGCACGTCGGCGTCGGTTTCCCGGAGCAGCCACGCGCCGACGAGCAGCGACAACGGCAGGTCCGTGCCGACGGCCAGATCGAGCTCGAGGCCGTAGGCCGAGAAACCGCGGCCGACCGGCTCGTCGGGCCGCTGCCCGCCGACGGCCACCAGCACGTCGGGGCGGGCGGTGACCAGTGCCGCGACGGCACGGGCGCAGGCCGCGCGCAGGTCGTCGAGCTCACCCGCCGCGCCGGTGGCGACATCGGGGACGAGCAGGGGCGGGTGCGGGCAGACGGCTGCCGCGACGAGCACCATCGCGCGGCTACGCCGGGGCGCCGACGCGCGGCATGCCCAGCAGGACACCGGGCACCGGCGCAGCCTGCCGGGCGGCCCACGCGTCGCCGCCGCGGGTGCGCCGGTGCGCGAGCACGGGCCCGTCGGCAACCAGATGGTGCGGAGCGGCGTAGGTGACCTCGACCTCGACGACATCACCCGGCCGGGCCTCCGGGGCGCCCGCCAGGTGGACGAGCCGGTTGTCACGGGCGCGACCGCTGGTGCGCCGGGTCGCCGTGTCCTTGCGGCCCTCGCCCTCGGCGAGCAGCACCTCGACCCGCCGGCCGACCTGGGTGCGGTTCTCCTCGAGCGTGACGTCCTCGAGCAGCGCGACCAGCCGGTCGTAGCGGTCCTGGACGACGGGCTTGGGCACCTGGTCGGGCATCGTGGCCGCGGGTGTGCCGGGCCGCGGGGAGTACTGGAAGGTGAAGGCGCCGGCGAAGCGGGCCGCGCGCACGACGTGCAGGGTCTGCGCGAAGTCGGCCTCGGTCTCGCCGGGGAACCCCACGATGATGTCGGTGGTGATCGCCGCGTCGGGGATCGCGGCGCGGACGCGTTCGATGATGCCGAGGTAGCGGTCCTGCCGGTAGGAGCGGCGCATCGCCTTGAGCACGTCATCGGAACCCGATTGCAGCGGCATGTGCAGGGCCGGCATCACGTTCGGGGTCTCGGCCATCGCGACGATGACGTCGTCGGTGAAGTCGCGGGGGTGCGGGCTGGTGAAGCGCACCCGCTCCAGCCCTTCGATCTCGCCGCAGGACCGCAGCAGGTCGGCGAACGCCGTCCGCTCGCCGAACTCCGCGCCGTAGGAGTTGACGTTCTGCCCGAGCAGGGTGATCTCGACGACGCCGTCGGCGACCAGCGTCTCGACCTCGCGGAGGATCTCGGCAGGCCGGCGGTCGCGCTCGCGGCCGCGCAGGCTCGGCACGATGCAGAACGTGCAGGTGTTGTTGCAGCCCACGCTGATCGACACCCACGCGGCGTACGCGGATCCGCGGCGCGCGGGCAGGGCGGAGGGAAACGTCTCCAGCGCCTCGACCAGCTCGACCTGCGCCTCCTGCGCGACGCGCGCCCGCTCGAGCAGCACCGGCAGCGAGCCGAGGTTGTGCGTGCCGAAGACCACGTCGACCCAGGGCGCCCGCTCGACGATCGTGGCGCGGTCCTTCTGAGCCAGGCAGCCACCGACCGCGATCTGCATGCCGGGGCGCGCCTGCTTCACCGGCAGGAGATGACCGAGGTTGCCGTAGAGGCGGTTGTCGGCGTTCTCCCGGACCGCGCAGGTGTTGAACACCACCAGGTCGGCACCGGCGCCGTCGGGTGCCCGCCGGTAGCCGGCCTCCTCGAGCAAGCCGGCGATGCGTTCGGAGTCGTGCGCGTTCATCTGGCAGCCGTAGGTGCGAACTTCGTAGGTGCGCGCGCTCACGAACGTCCAGCCTACGGCGCACGACGCTCCACGTCGTCCTTGCAGCTGTCGCCACGGTGGGTGGAACTTGTGCGGCCCAGGCGCAGCCGGGTGACCGGCACGCCGCGCTATGAATGTCAGCGGGCGTACTCGCTGGCCCGCGACTCGCGCACGACCGTGATGCGGATCTGACCGGGGTAGGTCAGCTCCTCCTCGATCTGCTTGGCGATGTCGCGGGCGATGACCTGGGCCCCGATGTCGTCGACCTTGTCGGGCAGCACCATGACGCGGACCTCGCGACCGGCCTGCATGGCGAACACCTTCTCCACACCCTCGTGCGCGCCGGCGATGGCCTCGATGCGCTCGAGCCGCTGGACGTAGTGCTCGAGGCTCTCCCGCCGGGCGCCGGGCCGGCCGCCGCTGATGCCGTCGGCCGCCTGGGTCAGCACGGCCTCGACGGTGCGGACCTCGACCTCGTTGTGATGAGCCTCGATGGCGTGGACGACCTCGTCGTCCTCGCCGTACTTGCGCGCGATCTCGGCGCCGATGATCGCGTGGCTGCCCTCGACCTCGTGGGTGAGCGCCTTGCCGACGTCGTGCAGCACGGTGCAGCGCTTGAGCAGCACAGGGTCGAGACGAAGCTCGGCCGCCATCATGCCGGCGATGTGCGCCGACTCGACGAGGTGCTTGAGGACGTTCTGGCCGTAGGAGGTGCGGTAGCGGAGCCGACCGAGCAGGTTGATCAGCTCGGGGTGCATGTCGGTGAGGCCCACGTCGACCAGGGCGTCCTCGCCGGCTCGCTGGCACAGCGCCTCGACCTCGGCCTTGCTGCGCTCGTAGACCTCCTCGATCCGCTGCGGGTGGATGCGGCCGTCGAGCACGAGCTTGTCGAGGGTGATGCGGGCGACCTCGCGGCGCACCGGGTCGAAGGCCGACAGCAGCACGGCTTCGGGCGTGTCGTCGATGATCAGGTTGACGCCGGTCGTGGCCTCGAAGGCGCGGATGTTGCGGCCCTCGCGGCCGATGATGCGGCCTTTCATGTCGTCGCTCGGCAGGTGCAGCACGCTGACGACGGACTCGGCCGTCTGCTCGGTGGCGACCCGCTGGATCGCGAGCGTGACGATGCGCCGGGCGCGCTCCTCGCCCTGGTCGCGGGCCTCGGCCTCGATGTCGCGGACGATGATCGCGGCCTCGCGCTTGGCCTGCTGCTCGATGCCGCTCACCAGCTCGGCCTTGGCGTCGGCGGCAGTCAGCCCTGCGACTCGCTCGAGCTCGGCCTGCCGTTGCTCCGCCAGCTCGTCGACCTCGGCCCGGCGCCGCTCCAGCGCCGCCTCGGCCCCGGCGAGGTCGCGGTCGCGCTGCTCGACCCGCCGCTGCTCGCCGTCGAGGCGTTCCTCGCGCTCCGCGAGGCGCTGCTCGCGCCGCTCGAGGTCGGCCTTGAGGTCGGAGATCTCCTCGCGCAGCTGGCGCGCGTCGTCCTTGAGCGCGACCACCTCCTCCTCGGCCGTGCGCCGAGCGTCGAGGACGGTCTCGTTGGCGGCGAGCTCGGCGCGGCGGCGGATCTCCTCGGCGTCGCGCTCGGCGGCGCGGCGTACGCCGGCGCGGATCTGCTCGACCTCGGCCTCGTCGAGCGCTGCGGTACGCGATGCGGTCGCGGCGGCAGCGGCGGGAACGTTGCTGGTCGCGCTGCCGGGCGCGGCCTGCTCGGGTGCTCGGAGCTGTGCCGCGGCGCCGGGGCGGACGAGCCGCTGCACCCGGACGAGGAGGGCGACCGCGGCGGCGAAGACGAGGAGGCCGGCGAGTAGCGCGACGGCGAGAACCGCCTCCATGATCGGTCCCCTTCCTCTGCCATCGGCACGGGGAACCGTGAAGGGCACCGGGACGGCGCGCCCGGCGGGGAGCCGGACGTGCTCGCCGCCGGAGGTCCGGTGCTGCGGTCAGCGCGTCGAGCGTGGGGTGCTCGACCGCCAGGTCGTTGTAAAGATCACGGTGTGGGAGAACGTGCCGGTCGTTGTGTGGTTGTCGGGTGGTGCCGTAGTGCGCGACGCCGGCTGCGGTGCCGCTATGTCGACGCTCGCCGCGGCCCGGTGGGCCGCGTGACGAGCTGGTTTCTGTCCGTGACCTGAGGCTAGGCGTGAGGCCGAACGAGGGTCAAGGTGAACCGCCGCCGTGACCGGCCCGGACCGACTCGTCGGCTGCGTCGAGCTGCTCGCGGACCACCCGCAGCGCGAGCGCCGGCGCATAGCCCTTGCGCGCGAGCATGCCGACGAGGCGCCGCTCGCGCACCTCTCGAGGCAGCCGCCCCGGTGCCGACATCCGCCGCCGCACCAGCTCGGCGGCCGCGGCCACCTCGTCGTCGACGTCGATCTGCGCGAGTGCGGCCGCGACGTGGTCGGCACCGACACCCCGCTGCCGCAGCTCGTGGCCGAGCGCGCGACGGGCGAGCCCGCGACCCGCGTGCCGGCTGGTGACCCAGGCGTCCGCGTAGGCGGCGTCGTCGACCAGCCCGACCTCGACGAACCGGTCGAGCACCGCCTCGGCCGCCGCCTGCGGGACTCCCCGCTTGGCCAGCGCGGCCGCGAGCTGCGCCCGGGTGCGCGGTGCGCCGGTCAGCAGCCGCAGGCAGATCGTGCGGGCCAGCTGCTCCGGATCGACGTCGTCCGGCACGTCAGAAGTCGACGTCGACCACCGGCTGCACCGGCACCGGCGCGTCGAGGTCGATGGGCGCATCGACCTGCGGGCCGATGCCGAGCTTCTCCTTGATGCGCTTCTCGATCTCGTCGGCGAGGTCGGGGTTGTCGCGCAGGAAGGCCCGGGCATTTTCCTTTCCCTGACCGAGCTGGTCGCCCTCGTAGGTGTACCAAGCGCCGGACTTGCGAACCAGGCCCTGCTCGACGCCGAGGTCGATCAACCCACCCTCGCGGCTGATGCCGACACCCCAGAGGATGTCGAACTCCGCCTGCTTGAAGGGCGGGGCGAGCTTGTTCTTCACGACCTTCACCCGGGTGCGGGAGCCGACCGCCTCCTGGCCGTCCTTGAGCGTCTCGATCCGCCGGACGTCGAGCCGCACGGAGGCGTAGAACTTCAGCGCCTTGCCGCCGGTCGTGGTCTCGGGAGAACCGAAGAACACGCCGATCTTCTCGCGGAGCTGGTTGATGAAGATGGCCGTGGTGCCGGTCGTGGACAGGGCGCCGGTGATCTTGCGCAGGGCCTGGCTCATCAGCCGGGCCTGCAGGCCGACGTGCGAGTCGCCCATCTCGCCCTCGATCTCGGCGCGCGGCACGAGCGCGGCGACCGAGTCGATGACGAGCACGTCGATCGCGCCGGAGCGGATCAGCATGTCGGCGATCTCCAGCGCCTGCTCGCCGGTGTCGGGCTGGCTGACCAGCAGCGCGTCGGTGTCGACGCCCAACCGCTTGGCGTAGTCGGGATCGAGCGCGTGCTCCGCGTCGATGAACGCCGCGATGCCGCCCTGCTTCTGCGCGCTGGCCACGGCGTGCAGCGCCACGGTCGTCTTGCCGCTGGCCTCGGGACCGTAGAGCTCGATCACCCGGCCGCGCGGCAGGCCGCCGATGCCGAGGGCGACGTCGAGCGCGATCGCGCCGGTCGGGATGACCTCGATCGGCGCCCGGACGTCGTCGCCGAGGCGCATGACCGCGCCCTTGCCGAACTGTCGCTCGATCTGCGACAGCGCGGTGTCGAGGGCCTTGTCGCGGTCGGGTGCTGCCATGAACCTCACCCCGTCGGGTCGAAGTGGTCGTGCCGTCGCCGGCGACGCTACGGACCGACGCCGACAGTTTTCGACGGGTCGGCCGGCATCTGTGGACGTGTCCCGTCGGCGTCCACAGTAGGCGAACATCTGTTCGATGCCAGCCGACACGCCGCGCCGATCCGGCGTACGCCGCAACCCCCCGGAGCACGGAGAGATCTCAGCGCTCGCGCGCCGGCACCTCCCAGTGGTCACAGACCGCGCGCCACACGTCCTTGGCCGACTCGCCCTCCGCGAGCGCCTGGTGGACCGTGCGCCCGCCGAGCTGGGGCAGCACCTGGTCGCGGGCGACGGAGTCGGCGTAGGCCGGCCCGAACCGCTTCTCCATCCGCCACCAGAAGTCCGTCAGCCGCACCCGTCCAGCGTATGGCCGGGCAGAACTGTCGGCGCGGCCCGCACACTGGTCCAATGGACTTCTCACCGGTGACGCGCGCATGGTTCGACGCGTCGTTCGCCGGGCCGACCGAGGCGCAGGTCGGCGCGTGGGAGGCGGTCGCCCGCGGCGACAACGCGCTGGTCGTCGCACCCACCGGCAGCGGCAAGACCCTCGCGGCGTTCCTGTGGTCGCTCGACCGGCTGGCGAGCGAGCCGGTGCCGGCCGACCGCACGCAGCGCTGCCGCGTCCTCTACGTCTCGCCGCTCAAGGCACTCGCCGTCGACATCGAGCGCAACCTGCGCGCGCCGCTGGCCGGCATGCGCGCAGCGGCGCAGCGGCTCGGTCTCACGCCCCCCGACATCGACGTCGGCGTGCGCACCGGCGACACCCCGCCCGAAGCCCGGCGCACGTTCGTCAAGCGCCCGCCGGACATCCTGATCACCACCCCGGAGTCGCTGTTCCTGATGCTGACCAGCAGGTCCCGCGAGGCCCTTCGGTCGGTCGAGACCGTCATCGTCGACGAGGTGCACGCGGTGGCCGCCACCAAGCGGGGCACCCACCTCGCGCTGTCGCTGGAGCGGCTCGACGCGCTGCGCGAACGGCCGGCCCAGCGCATCGGGCTGTCGGCCACGGTGCGCCCGGTCGACGAGGTGGCCCGGTTCCTCGGCGGCCCGCAGCCGGTGACCGTCGTCCAGCCGCCCACCGGCAAGCAGCTCGACCTGCAGGTCGTCGTCCCGGTCGCGGACATGCGCGAGCCGGGCGACGGCGTCGACGACGACGACCCGGAGCGCCGGGCCAGCCTCTGGCCGGCGGTCGAGGGCCGGGTGGCCGAGCTGATCGAGCAGCACCGGTCGACGATCGTCTTCGCCAACTCCCGGCGGCTGGCCGAGCGGCTCACCGCGCGGGTCAACGAGGTCAGTGGCAGGGAGATCGCCCGCGCCCATCACGGGAGCGTCAGCAAGGAGCAGCGGGCGGCGATCGAGGAGCAGCTGAAGGCCGGCACGCTGCCCGCGGTCGTGGCGACCAGCAGCCTGGAGCTCGGCATCGACATGGGCGCCGTCGACCTCGTCGTCCAGGTCGAGGCGCCGCCGTCGGTCGCGAGCGGGTTGCAGCGCATCGGGCGCGCGGGCCACCAGGTCGGCGCCGTGAGCCGGGGCGTGATGTTCCCCAAGTACCGCGGCGACCTGCTGTCGGCGGCGGTCGTCGCCGAGCGGATGTGCGCCGGTGCGATCGAGTCGCTGCGCTACCCGCGCAACCCGCTCGACGTGCTGGCCCAGCAGGTCGTCGCGATGGTGGCCATGGACGACTGGCACGTCGACGAGCTGCTGGCGGTCCTACGCCGCGCCGCCCCTTACGCCGAGCTGCCGCAGTCGGCCTACGACTCGGTCCTCGACATGCTGGCCGGGCGCTACCCGAGCGACGAGTTCGCCGAGCTGCGGCCGCGGCTGGTGTGGGACCGCGTCACCGGCATGCTCACCGGCCGGCCGGGTGCCCAGCGGCTCGCGGCGACGAGCGGCGGCACGATCCCCGACCGCGGCCTGTTCGGCGTCTTCCTCGCCGGCGAGGGCACCAGCCGGGTGGGCGAGCTCGACGAAGAGATGGTCTACGAGTCGCGGGTGGGCGACATCTTCACGCTGGGCTCGAGCTCGTGGCGGATCGAGGAGATCACCCACGACCGGGTGGTCGTCTCCCCCGCCCCCGGACTGGTGGGCAAGCTGCCGTTCTGGCACGGCGACGCGCCGGGCCGGCCGGTGGAGCTGGGCCGCGCGCTGGGGGCGTTCGTCCGCGAGCTGTCCCGTCTCGACGACGAGGCGGCGCGCGGTCGGCTGGTCGAGGCCGGCCTCGACAGCTGGGCGGCGGACAACCTGCTCGGCTACCTCGCCGAGCAGCGGGAGGCGACCGGCGCGCTGCCCGACGACCGCACGATCGTCGTCGAACGCTTCCACGACGAGCTCGGCGACTGGCGCATCGTCGTGCACTCGCCGTTCGGCGCGCAGGTGCACGCGCCGTGGGCCCTGGCGCTGACCGCGCGGCTGCGCGAGCGCTACGGCGTCGAGGCACAGGCGATGCACACCGACGACGGCATCGTGCTGCGGCTCCCGGAGACCGACGCGCCCCCGCCCGCCGACGCCCCGGTGTTCGACGCCGACGAGGTGGAGGCGGTGGTGCGGGCCGAGCTCGGCGGGTCGGCACTGTTCGCCAGCCGGTTCCGCGAGTGTGCGGCCCGGGCGCTGCTGCTCCCCCGGCGCCAACCCGGGCGACGCGCCCCGCTGTGGCAGCAGCGGCAACGGTCGGCACAGCTGCTGTCCGTGGCCGGCGACTACGGCTCGTTCCCGGTGATCCTCGAGGCGATGCGCGAGTGCCTGCAGGACGTCTTCGACGTCCCGGGGCTCGTCGGGCTGATGCGCGACGTCGAGAGCCGGGCGATCCGCGTGGTCGAGGTCGAGACGCAGCTGCCGTCGCCGTTCGCGCAGTCGCTGCTGTTCGCCTACGTCGGCGCGTTCATGTACGACGGCGACGCGCCGCTCGCCGAGCGGCGCGCCCAGGCGCTCAGCCTCGATCCCCAGCTGCTCGCCGAGCTGCTCGGGCAGGCACAGCTGCGCGAGCTGCTCGACCCGCACGCCGTCGAAGAGGTCGAGCGCGAGCTGCAACGGCTGCCGTCCGACCGGCACGTGCACGATGCCGAGGGAGTTGCCGACCTCCTGCGCCTGCTCGGCGACCTCACCACCGCGGAGGTCGCCGCCCGCGGCGGCCGGCCGGAGTGGCTCGAGCAGCTTGCCGGGCAGCGGCGGGTCATCGGCGTGCGAGTCGGGGGCGAGGACCGCTGGGCGGCGGTCGAGGACGCCGGGCGGCTGCGCGACGGGCTCGGGGTGCCCCCGCCGGTCGGCGTACCCATGGCCTTCCTCGAACCCGTGGCGGACCCGCTGGCCGACCTCGTCGGCCGCTATGCCCGCACGCACGGGCCTTTCGAACCTTCCGACGTCGCCGCCCGGCTGGGCCTGGGTGTCGCGGTCGTGGAGCAGACGCTGCGACGGATGGGCGCGTCGGGCCGGGTCGCGCAGGGGGAGTTCCGCCCCGCCGGCACCGCGCTGGAGTGGTGCGACGTGGAGGTGCTGCGCCGCCTGCGCCGCCGCTCGCTCGCCCGGTTGCGCCAGGAGGTGGAGCCGGCGCCCGTCGTGGCGCTCGCCCGGTTCCTGCCGGCCTGGCAGCAGGTCGGTCCGGCCGCCGCCCGGGGTCACGACGCCCTGCTACGCGCGATCGAGCAGCTGCAAGGCGCGTCGGTGCCGGCATCGGCGCTCGAGTCGCTGGTCCTGCCGGCGCGGGTCGTCGACTACAGCCCGGCCATGCTCGACGAGCTGTGCGCGGCCGGCGAGGTGGTCTGGGCCGGCCAGGGAGCGCTGCCGGGCGGCGACGGGTGGCTCGCGCTCTACCCCGCCGACGGCGCCCCGCTGCTCCTGCCGGCCCCGGACCAGGAGGCGGTCGCGACGCCGCTGCACGCCCAGCTGCTGGCCGCCATGGCCGAGGGCGGTGCGCTGTTCTTCCGGTCGCTGTCCGACCGGGTCGGCTCGCTCGACGACCCGGCCCTGGTCGCCGCGCTCTGGGACCTGGTCTGGTCCGGGCACGTCTCCAACGACACCCTCGCGCCGGTGCGCGCGCTGCTCGGCGGCAG
>Ga0206353_10192453_pt1 | contig 17867 bp, 18 predicted proteins | sample DielMetaTC5am4_FD_146436 | JGI IMG/M metagenome (GOLD analysis project Ga0206353, IMG submission 146436) | Corn rhizosphere microbial communities from Kellogg Biological Station, Michigan, USA - Diel MetaT C5am-4 (Metagenome Metatranscriptome)... | ecosystem: Host-associated > Plants > Roots >...
GCCCCGGGCGTCGCCTGCGTCGCCGCACCGCTGCGCGGCAGCGGGCGGGCGATCGCCGCGATCTCCCTGACCGGGCCGGCCCGCGAGACCGACCTCGTCCGGCTGACGCCCTACGTCGAGCAGACGACGCGGCAGGCGAGCGCCGCGCTGTTCCCGCGGTTGCCCGACGACGACAGCCGGCGCGACCACCCGGTGCCGAGCGCGTGGCCACCGGGCGCCCTCGACAAGCTGCTGCAAGGCATGGGCGGCGACTACTGGCTCTGACCCCGGAGGGGACGGACATGACCGACCATGCCATCGGGCCGGCACGGCTCGGCATCGTCACGCCGGTGCTCACGCTCGTGCCCGGGCTGCACGGTGAGTGGGAACGCAGCGGGAGCATCGACGACGTGGTAGCCGTCGCCCGGTCGGCGGACCGACTCGGCTTCGCACACCTGACCTGCGCCGAGCACGTCGCCGTCTCGGCCGACACCGGGCGGCAGCGCGGGTCGATGTTCTGGGACCCGCTGGCGACGCTGTCCTACCTTGCGGCCGTCACGTCGCAGATCCGGCTGGCCACGCACGTGCTGGTGCTCGGGCACCAGCACCCGCTCGCGCTGGCGAAGCGCTACGGCACGCTCGACCGGCTGAGCGGCGGCCGGCTCGTGCTGGGCGTCGGGGTCGGGAGCCTGCAGGAGGAGTTCGACCTGCTCGGCACGCCGTGGACCGACCGCGGAGCGCGCGGCGACGACGCACTGCGCGCGCTACGCGCGGCGCTGTCGCGCCCGACCGCCACCTACCACGGGGAGTTCTACGACTTCGACGACGTGATCCTGGAGCCGTACGCCGTGCAGGACCGGATCCCCATCTGGGTCGGCGGGCGCACCCGCCGGTCGCTGCGGCGCGCGGTGGAGCTCGGCGACGGGTGGGCGCCGTTCGGCCTGCGCCTCGGCGACATCACCGAGATCCTCACCGCCGCCGGCAGCCACGATGGTCTCGAGGTCGTGCTCTACACGCCGCGCCCGATCGACCCGCTGGGCGACCCCGATGCGGCCCGGCGGTCCCTCGACAAGGCCTTCGCCGCCGGCGCGACGAAGGTCAACGTCAGCCTGCAGTCGACGTCACTGCAGCACTACCTCGAACAGATGGAGGCGCTGCGCGACCTGTGACGACGATCATGACGACGCGGTGAAGAACTCCAGTGCCGCCTGCTCGAACGCCTCCTTGCGCTCGATCTGCACCCAGTGGCCGCAACGGCTGTAGATGCGCAGGTCCGCCCGCGACATCCGCCGGGCCGGGAACAACGCGCCCTCCACCGGTGCGACCCGGTCGTCGCGCCCCCAGCACAGCAGCACCGGCTGGCGAATCCTGTGCACCTCGCCCCAGAGCGGCACCGGCTCGGCCATCGCCGGGTCGTAGAAGGTCGCATAGGCGTCCTGCAGGTTCTGGATGGCGCCGGGGGCGGTCGCGGTGGCGAACCGCGACTCGATCAGCGCGTCGTCGACCAGCCGGGAGTCGAAGACCATCGTGCGCAGCCAGGCGACGATGCGCTCGCGACTCGGCTCTGCGTTGAACTCCATCAGCCGGGTGATGCCCTCGGACGGGCTCGGTCCGAGGATCGTCGCGCCGGTGCCGCCGGGACCCATCAGCAGCAGCCGCTGCACCCGTTTGGGGTTGTCGAGCGTGTAGCGGACCGCGACGTCGCCGCCCATCGAGTTACCCAGCAGCGACACGGTTTCCAGGCCCAGCGCGTCGAGCAGGCCGCCGACGGCGTCTGCGGCGATCCGCAGGTAGTTGCGGTCGTAGTGCTCCGGCCGCTGGCTACCGCCGAAGCCGGGCTGGTCGAGCACGATGCAGCGCAGTTGCTGCGACAGCACCGGCAGGTTGTTGCCGAAGTTGGCCCAGCCGCTGACGCCGGGACCCGACCCGTGCAGCAGCAGCACCGCCGGCCCGCTGCCGACGTCGTGGTAGGCGAGCTCCAACCCGTCGACGGTCACCGTGCGCCGAGTGTCCTGCGCAGAGAGCGCGTCGGTGGCCGTCACTACTTCTCCGCCGCGAGCTCGAGCGCGATGTCGATGAGCTGGTCCTCCTGGCCGCCGACGAGCTTGCGCTGCCCGGCCCGCACCAGGATCTCCGCACCCGAGACGTCGTAGCGCTGCGCCTGCCGGTAGGCGTGCTTGAGGAAGCTGGAGTAGACCCCGGCGTAGCCCATCAAGATGGCCAGCCGGTCGAGCAGGCACTCGTCGTCCATCACCGGACGCACCACGTCCTCGGCGGCGTCGATGATGCCGAAGACGTCGACGCCGGTGCGGATGCCGAGCTTCTCGGCGACGGCGACGAACGCCTCGACCGGCGTGTTGCCGGCCCCCGCGCCGAACCGCCGGGTCGACCCGTCGATCTGCACCGCCCCCGCACGTGCGGCGAGGATCGAGTTGGCGACGCCGAGCGCGAGGTTCTCGTGCCCGTGGAAACCGACCTGCGCGTCGTCACCGAGCTCGGCGACCAGCGCCTGCACGCGTTCGGTCACCTGGTCCATCACCAGCGCGCCGGCGGAGTCGACGACGTAGACGCACTGGCAGCCCGCGTCGGCCATGATCCGCGCCTGCTGCGCGAGTGCCTCCGGCGGCGAGCTGTGCGCCATCATCAGGAACCCGACGGTCTCCAGGCCGAGCTCGCGGGCCAGCCCGAAGTGCTGCCGCGACACGTCGGCCTCGGTGCAGTGGGTGGCGACCCGGCACACCGCGGCACCAGAGTCGCGGGCCGCGCGGATGTCGTCCTTGGTGCCCAACCCCGGCAGCATCAGGAAGGCGATCTTCGCACGCTTCGCGGTCTTGACCGCGGCCGAGATCAGCTCCTGCTCCGGGGTCTTGGAGAACCCGTAGTTGAACGACGAGCCGCCGAGCCCGTCGCCGTGCGTGACCTCGATGACGGGTACGCCGGCGTCGTCGAGCGCACCGACGACCGCGATGACCTGGTCGGTCGTGAACTGGTGCCGCTTGGCGTGCGAGCCGTCGCGCAGCGACGAGTCGGTGATGCGCACGTCGAGCGTGTCGCTGAACGTTCTCGGCAGGGTCACGGCAGCGCTCCTCAGGCCGTCGGGGTCAGGTCGCGCTGGCGTGCCAGCACCTCGCCGACCCGGACGGCGGCGGCGGTCATGATGTCGAGGTTTCCGGCGTACGGCGGGAAGAAGTCGCCCGCCCCCTCGACCTCGAGGAACACCGCCACCCGCGCCAGCCCGCCCGACTCCACGGTCGGGTCGTCGAACTGCGCGTCGCTGCGGGCGCGGTAGCCGGGCACGTACTCCGCGACCTCGGCCACCCGCTGCGCGACCGCGGCCGCGATCGCGTCGCGGTCGGCGTCGGCCGGGATCGCGCAGAAGACCGTGTTGCGCATCAGCACCGGCGGGTCGGCCGGGTTGAGGATGATGATCGCCTTCCCCTTCTGGGCGCCGCCGACCTGCTCGATGCCGCGGCTGGTCGTGCGGGTGAACTCGTCGATGTTGTCGCGGGTGCCCGGTCCGGCCGACTTCGACGCGACGGCAGCGACGATCTCGGCGTAGGCGACCGGCGCCACCGAGCTGATCGCGTGGACGATCGGGATCGTCGCCTGCCCGCCACAGGTGATGAGGTTGAGGTTGGGCGCCTCGTAGTGGTCCTGCAGGTTGGCCGGCGGTACGACGTAGGGACCGATGGCGGCGGGCGTCAGGTCGATCGCCCGGATCCCGGCCTCCTCGTAGCGTGGTGCGTTGGCGCGGTGCACGTAGGCCGACGTCGCCTCGAAGACCATGTCGGGCAGCTCGTCCTGCGCGAGCAGCCAGTCGACGCCCTCGGCGCTCGCCGCGAGCCCCGCCTGCCTCGCCCGCGCCAGTCCCTCGCTCGCCGGGTCGACGCCAACCATCCAGCGCGGCTCGATCGTCTCGCTGCGCTGCAGCTTGGCGAGCAGGTCGGTGCCGATGTTGCCCGACCCGATGATCGCCGCGGTTGCCTTGCCCATCACCCCATCGCCCTTCTACACAAAGGAAACCGACACCGACCCCAGGCCGGTGAACTCCGCGCGGACCTGGTCGCCGCCGGTCACGTCGTAGGCCCGGGTGCACGAACCCGGCAGGATCACGTGCCCGGCGCGCAGCCGCACCCCGAACGACGCGACCTTCTGCGCCAGCCAGGCGACCGCGGTGAGCGGGTTGCCGAGCACCGCGTCGGAGCGCCCGGCCGCGACCTGCTCGCCGTTGCGGTAGAGCACCGCGTCGATCGCGGTGATGTCGAGCTCGTCGGGCTTGCGCCGCTCGGCCCCGAGCACGAGCCCGGCCGATGACGCGTTGTCGGCGATCGTGTCGGGCAGCCGGATCTTCCACTCGGCGATGCGGCTGTCGATGAGCTCGATGGCGGGGACGATGTAGTCGGTGGCACGCACCACGTCGTCGACGGTGCAGCCCTCCCCCGGCAGGTCGTCACCGAGCACGAAACCGACCTCGACCTCGACCCGCGGCACGAGGTAGCGCGACGCGTGCACCGGCACGTCCTCGTGGCAGACCATGTCGTCGAGCAGGTGGCCGTAGTCGGGCTCGTCGACGCCCATCATCTGCTGCATCGCCTTCGACGACAGCCCGACCTTGTGCCCGTGGATCCGCGCGCCCGCGTCCAGCCGCCGCTGGATGTTGCGCAGCTGGATCTCGTAGGCGTCGACCACGTCGATGCCCGGGAACGTCTCGGTCAGCGGCGGGATCAGCCGGGCGGTCTCCTCGGCAACCCGCAGCAGCTCGGCCGCCTCGTCGCGCTGGGCTTCCGAGAGGCTCATGACTCCAGACCGTACTGGCCGCGGAAGAACAGCAGCGGACCGCTGACGCGGTGCGTGACGAGCTCGCGGACGTGCCCGATGACGACGTCGTGGTCGCCCGCCGGTCGGGTCTCGGTGATGTCGCACATGACGGTCGCCAGCACCCCGTCGATCGACGGCCCCCAGGGCGTCGGGTGCCAGCGGAGGTCGGCGAACTTGTCGCCGCCGGAGCGACCGAAGCAGGCCGACACGTGCTGCTGGTCGTCGGCGAGCACGTTGACACAGAACCGGCCGGTCCGCCTGATCCGCGGCCACGACGTCGACGTGTGCGCGACGCAGATCAGCACCAGCGGCGGCTCGAGCGACACCGACGTGAACGACTGGCAGGCCAGCCCCACCGGCTCGTCGCCGGGCAGCCCGGTGACGATCGTGACCCCGGTGCAGAAGTGGCCGAGCACCCGCCGCATCTCGGCCGGCGTCGCGCAGTGCGTCCCGGGCGCGATCGCACCGCGATCGACCGTCGCGGTCACGACCGCGCTCCCCAGCGGTGCCCCCAGTAGCTGTCACGGGTGATGTCCTCGGCCGTGTAGGTCGCCTCGTCGATGCGCCGGCCGAAGCAGCCGAACTCGATGTCGCACCCCGTCGGCGTGCCGACGTAGAACGACACCATGTAGTCGTTGGTGTGCCGGCCGAGCGTCGAGGACAGCGGGAACTTCCGCTTGTGCACCCGGTCGAGTGCACGACCGACGTCGTCGAGCTCGGTGACCTCGAGCATGAAGTGGACGATGCCGTTGGGCTGCCACCACGGCCCGAGCGCCAACGTGTGGTGGCGCGGGTTGGTCGACAGGAAGCGCACGAAGTAGCGCCCGTCGGGGTCGCCACCCGGCACCAGCTGACTCGCGATCCGCATCGCGCCGCGGCTGCGGAAACCGAGCACCTGCGTGTAGAAGTCGTAGGACGCCTGCGGGTCCTTGGTGGGCAGCACGACATGGCCCATGCCCTGGTCGCCGGTCACGAACTGGCCGCCGTGCGGCAGCACCAGCGGTGCGTGCACCAACGCGGCGCCGTGGAAGATCTCCAGCGCGGTGCCGGCCGGGTCCGCCGTCGTCACGAACTCCTGCACGCGACGGGCGTCGGCGTCCTCGCCGCTGCCCCACTTCACCGGAGCGCCGGCGTCCTCGAGTCGGCGTACGACGTCGCGCAGGGTCTCCGCGTCGCGCACCTCCCAGCCGACCGTGACCAGCCGCTCGGTCCGACCAGGCAGCAGCACGAGCCGGGCGGCCCGCTCGTCCAGGCGCAGGTAGAGCGCGTCGGGGTCGGGACCCTCGCCGGGCGCCATCCCGAGCACGTCGACGGCGAGCTCGCGCCAGCGGTCGAGCTCCGCGGTCTCGAGGACGAGGTAGCCGAGGGAGTGGATCATCAGATCATCGCGTCCTCGATCTCGAGCCCGAAGGCGCCCTTGCCGTACATCGCCAGCCACCGCTCGGTGTCGTTGGCGGCGTGCACGCTGCCCGCGTGCGCGTCGCGCCAGTGCCGCTCGATCGGGTTGCCGGTCTTGAGCGAGCGGCCGCCGGAGTTCTTGAACAGCAGGTCGACGGCCTCGATCGACCGCTCGGTGCCGCGCACCTGGTCGCGCCGGGCGCGCAGCCGCAGCTCCATCGGGATCTCCTCGCCGGCGTCGACGAAGCGCATCTCCTCGCGCACGTTGGTGACCAGCTGCAGCCAGGCCGCGTCGATGTCGGAGCCGGCGCGGGCCACGCGCACGTGCGCGAACGGGTCCTGCGCGACCTTCTGCCCGCCGTACGAGACCCGTACCCGCTCGCGCATCGACTCGACGTGCGCCTCGTAGGCGCCCTGAGCCATGCCGATGATGGGCGCGGTGATCGTGTTGCTGAAGATCGTGCCGAACGGCAGCTTGTAGAGCGGCGAGGTGTTGACCTCCTGCCCCGGGCCGCGCAGCGCGCTGACGTCGTTGAAAGACAGCGTGCGGTGCGCCGGCACGAACACGTCGTCGACGACGATGTCGTTGCTGCCGGTGCCGGCCAGCCCCATGACGTGCCAGACGTCGTCGATCGCGTAGTCGCGACGTGGCAGCAGCACGGTGTGGAAGTCGACCGGCTTGCCCTCGGGGCCGATGACCAGCGCGCCGAGCAGCACCCACGTGCAGTGGTCACAGCCGGAGGAGAAGCTCCAGCGCCCGGACAGCCGGTAGCCGCCGTCGGTCGCGGTCAGCTTGCCCATCGGTGCGTACGACGACGAGACGAGCGTGCCGGGGTCGTCGCCCCACACGTCGTCCTGCGCCTGCACCGGGAACAACCCGAGCTGCCAGGGGTGCACGCCGACCACCGAGGAGACCCAGCCGGTCGAGCCGCACGCGGTGGCGACGGCGCGCACGCAGTCGTAGAAGTCGACCGGGTCGGCCTCGAGCCCGCCGTAGCGCTTGGGCTGCAGCATCGTGAAGACGCCGGCGGCCGCGAGCTCGGCGATCGACTCCGCCGGCACGCGGCGCGCCTGCTCCGCGGCCACCGCGCGGTCGCGGATCGCGGGCAGCAGGTCCTGGACCGCGGCGTAGACCTTGTTCGTCATGCGAGCCCTCCGTCGTGCGTCTGCTGCCGGGACCGTAGGCCCGCATCGTGAGCGGCTGGCGCTCCTGTCCCGCTCAGTGGGACGCTGAGCCGAGAGTAGAACGTGTTCCACATCTGCGCTACGGTCGCCCGCGCCTGCGGTCCGCCAACAGTGAGGAGGCCACCGTGGTGCTCGAGCGGTTCCGCGTCGACGGCAGGGTTGCGGTGGTGACCGGCGCCGGCCGCGGCATCGGCGCGGCGACCGCCGTCGCGCTGGCCGAGGCCGGCGCCGACGTCGTGCTGGCGGCGCGCACCGAGGAGCAGCTGCTACAGGTCGCGGCACGGGTCGAGGCGCACGGCCGGCGGGCCGCGGTCGTCGCCGCGGACCTCAGCGACCTCGACGCGGTCGCCGCACTGGCCGACACCGCGGCGCAGCACCTGGGCCGGCTCGACATCGTGGTCAACAACGTGGGCGGCGCGATGCCGCGAGAGTTCCTGCGGACGTCACGGCGGTTCCTCGAGGAGGCGTTCCACTTCAACGTGTCCACCGCGCACGCGCTGACGCGGGCGGCGGTGCCACACCTCCTGGCCGCAGGCGGCGGGGCGGTCGTCGGCATCTCGTCGGTGATGGGCCGCGTCACCGGCCGGGGCTTCGTCGGCTACGGCACCGCGAAGGCCGCACTGGCCCACTGGACCCGGCTGGCTGCAGCCGACCTGGCGCCGCTGATCCGGGTCAACGCCATCGCCGTCGGTTCGGTCGCCACGTCCGCGCTCGACATCGTCATGAGCGACGACAGGCTGCGCGGCACGGCGGAGGCCAACACCCCGCTGCACCGGATCGGCGACCCGGACGAGATCGCCGCGGCGGTGCTGTTCCTGGCCTCGCCCGCCGGGTCGTTCGTGACCGGCAAGGTCATCGAGGTCGACGGTGGCACCGAGCGGCCGACGCTCGACCTCGGCCTGCCCGACCTCACGCCTCCCTGACGCCCTCGCGGACGCGCAGCTGCTCGACGAAGCGGGCGACCGCGCGCACCACGTGGGCGGACCGGATCGACGGGAACACGTCGAAGGCGTGCTGCGTGCCGGGCAGCTCGATGTAGCAGACCGGCTGCTGCGACAGCTCGCGCAGCCGCTGCACGAACAGCCGCGCCTCGACGACCGGCACCAGGGTGTCGTTCTGCCCGTGGATCACCAGGAACGGCGGGGCGTCGACCGCGCGCTTCACCACCTCGAGCGGCGACGCGTCGGCGTAGGCCTGCTCGTCGGCCGTCTTCATGACCATGCGCTCGAGCAGCGAGCGTCGCCGCACCCGCGCCATCGACGTGCCGGTCTCGCCGACCAGGTCGTAGACGCCGTAGTAGGGCACGCAACCCGCGACCGACGTGTCCGAGTCCTCGAAGCCGGGTTGGTAACGGGGGTCGTTGGCCGTGAGCGCGGCCATCGCCACGAGGTGCCCGCCGGCCGAGCCACCGGTGAGCACCAGGAAGCCGGGGTCGGCGCCGTAGTCCTCCCCGTGCTCGCGCACCCAGGCGATCACGCGCTTGACGTCGACGACGTGGTCGGGCCAGGTGGCCCGCGGGCTGCGCCGGTAGTTGGGCGCGAAGCAGACCCAGCCGCGGGCGGCGAGGTGCAGCATCAGCGGACGGCCCTGCTCGCGCTTGTCGCCGATGACCCAGCCACCTCCGTGCACCTGGACGAGGGTGGGACAACCGGTAGGGCGGTCGCGGCGGCGGTAGACGTCGAGCTTGTGCCGCGGTGAGGCGTCGCCGTAGGACACGTCGACGACGCGCTCGACGTCGGGGTGGCGGAAGGACATCGGCACGAAGAACCGCCGCAGCCAGCTGGTCGGCTCGACCGGCGTCGAGGGGTCGCAGACATCGGCGAGGGCGGAGTCGGCGATGCCGGCCGCCGCCTCCGCCGCCGCGATCAGCCGCAGCAGTCCGACCACCGTCAGCGCCGACAGCACCACCGCGATCCAGCCGACGATGCCGGACAACCCGCCGAAGAGGCAGAAGAGCACGGTGGCGACGACCGTCAGCACCGCGAGCTGTGGGGCGAGCTCCGCGGTGAGCCACGCGGCGAAGAACGCGACGGGCGCAAGAGTCGACAGCCGAACGGGGCGTACGACGTTGACGACGTTCAGGAACCCGAACGCCGCCAACGCGAGGAACGCAGCCGCCACAACGTCCAGTGTGCCGCGCCGGAATTCGCCGTACCCTTTCGCCCGTGCACGCGCTCTCCGGATTGGACGCGTCGTTCCTCTACTTCGAGACCCCGACGATGCACATGCAGGTCGTCGGGGTCGTCCTCGTGGACCCGGTCCCGGGCTGGGGTCGCGAGCGCGTCCTGGAGTTGCTCCGGGAGCGGCTCGACCTCGTGCCGCCGTTCCGCCGCCGGCTGCACTCCGCGGCGTTGCGGATGCACCACCCGGTGTGGGTGGAGCTCGACCACGTCGACCTGGACGAGCACGTCAGTGCGGTGACCTGCCCGGCTCCCGGCAAGCACGAGCAGCTGATGACCCTCGTCGCCGACTTCGCCGCCGTGAAGCTCGATCGCAGCAAGCCGCTGTGGCAGGTGCTCGTCATAGACGGCCTGGCCGACGGCCGTGCCGCCGTGGTCTTCAAGGTCCACCACTGCGCCGTCGACGGGGTCGCAGCGGCGCGCATCCTCAGCAACCTCGTGGACCTCGACCCCGCCGGCCGCAGCCCCGAGCAGCTCGCCGAGGCCCGCGCCCTGACGGAGATCGGCACCGCCGCGGAGCCGACCATGCAGGCGATGGTCGCGCACACGGCCCGAGGCCTTCTCGGCTGGCCGGTGGGGCTGGCCCGGGTGCTACCCAAGACGGGCCAGTCACTGGTGCGGCTCGTGCGTTCCCATGGCGGTGGAGCCGCTACGTCCGGGGGTGCCCTGCCGTTCACCGCGCCTCGCGCGCTGTTCAACGGCCGCATCGGCGCAGGCCGGAAGGTCGAGCTCGTCGACGTCGCCCTCGACGACGTCAAGGCGGTGAAGAAAGCCGCCGGCGGCACGTTCAACGACGCGGTCATGGCGATCTGCGGCACTGCTCTGCGCCGTTACCTCGCGGCGCACGCCGACGTCCCCGATGGCAGCCTGATCGCAGTCGTCCCGGTGTCGGTGCGCGGCGGGGAGAGCGACGACTCGGCCAACCGCACGTCGGCGATGTTCACCTCGCTCGCGACCGACGTGGCCGACCCGAAGGAACGGCTGGCCGCTGTACGCCGGTCCAACACGGCCGGCAAGGCCGTGCACGCGACGTTCGGCGACGAGCTGCTCGCCCAGGCCGCGCAGCTGGCCCCGCCGAACCTCACGTCGCTCGCGGCGCGCTTCTACAGCGCGACGGGGCTCGCGGAGCGGCATCCGGTCGTGCACAACGTCGTGATCTCCAACGTGGCCGGACCGCCGTTCCAGGTCTACCTCGCGGGCGCTCCGGTGCAGGCGATCTTCCCGCTCGGGCCGGTGCTCGAGGGCTCGGGCCTGAACATCACGGTCATCAGCTATCGCGACCGCGTCGGCTTCGGCCTGATCGCGTGCGCCGAGCGGCTGCCCGACCTGTCGGCCCTCGCCGCTGAGGTGGCCGGAGCCGTCGACGAGCTGCTGGAGGCTGTGCACGCCTGATCGCCCCGTGCTAGAACGTGTTCCACTATCGGCAAGGGGCGGGCGATGCAACGACCGGCGTTCACGATGGCAGTCGCGATGGGCGATCCGCGCGACTACACCGCGCTGGCGCGGACCGCCGAGGAGTGCGGTTTCGACCAGGTCGCGGTGCCCGACTCGATCTTCTGGTCGGAGCAGGTGTCCGACGCCTATCCCTACACGTCCGACGGGTCGCGCATGTGGCGTGCGGACACGCCGTTCGTCGACCCGTTCCAGGCAGTGACCGCGATGGCCGCCGCGACCTCGCGCATCCGCTTCTGCACCCACGTGGTGAAGGTCGGCGTGCGCAACGCGGTGCTGCTGGCCAAGCAGGTGCAGTCGACCGCGGTGCTGACCGGCGGGCGCTTCACGTTCGGCGCGGGGGTCGGCTGGCTGCGCGAGGAGTTCGAGTGGTGCGGCCAGCGCTACGAGCAGCGCGGCGCCCGCGTCGACGAGGAGCTGGAGGCGCTGCGCGGCCTGCTCACCGGCGACTGGACCGAGTTGCGCGGTGAGCACGTGCAGTTCGGTCGCATCCGCATGTCCCCGCCGCCGCCGTCGCCGGTGCCGTTCTACATCGGCGGGCACACGCCCGTCGCGTTGCGGCGCACCGTGCGTTTCGGCGACGGCTGGACCAGCGCGATGATCACCGTCGACGAGCTGAAGCAGGTAGTCGCGTCCCTGCGCGAACAGCTGGCCGCCGCCGGCCGCAGCGACGAAGGGTTCGCCGTGCAGGTCGCGTCGTCCGACCGCTACGGGCTCGAGGGCTACCGCGAGCTGGTCGAGATCGGTGCGACCGACATCGTGACCGTGCCGTGGGTCTTCTACGGCGTCCCTCTCGACGGCCCACTGGAGGCGAAGCAGGACGGTCTACGCCGCTTCGCTGCGGAGGTGATCGACCGATGGTGACGCAGACCGCCGAGCACCCGGCCCGGATCGCCGCGCGACGCTCCATGATCGGGGCGGAGACGAAGAACCGGGAGGCCTGGCTCGCGGCGTACGCCGACGACGCCTGCATCGAGGACCCGGTCGGGCCGTCCTGGCTGGACCCGACCGGCGCGGGCCATCGCGGCCGGGCGGCGCTCGAGGCCTTCTACGACGCGACGATCGCGACCACCGAGGCGATCCGCTTCGAGATCGTCGACTCGTTCGCGGCCGGCAACGAGGTCGCCAACGTCGGCACGATCCACATCACGCTGCCCGACGGCAAGGTCGCACGGTGCGAGGGCGTGTTCGTCTACGCGGTCAACCCCGACGGGCTGATCTCGTCGCTGCGGGCGTTCTGGGAGACCGACCGGATGATGGCGACGATCGGATGACCGACGACGGCATCGTCAGCGGGGAAGCCTGGCGGGAGTTCTGCCAGACCCTGGAGAAGGCGGGCGAGATCGTGCTGCGGTCCACCGCCCCCGGGACGCCGCTCGACCGGGCCGAGGGCTTCCGCTACCTGTCCCGGCTGCTGCGCAACTCGCTCTACTCGACGATCGAGAACAGCGATCCTGACCGGCCCGCGATGCAAGGGCTCGATCTGGTGAAGATCGGCGCGGACAACCCCGACAACGTCTACCTGTCGGCACCCGTGCGCGGCACGAACGACTACCGCATCACCGGCACTCGCGGGTCGATCGCCTACGTCAGCTTCGGGTCGAAGGCCAACCGCTACGCCAAGGACGGCACGATGGCGTCGACCGGCGAGCTGCGCAACGACTCCCTCGTCGTCGCGCCCGACGGAAGCGTCGAGATCCTCGTCAGCGCGACCCCGCAGCCGGGCAACTGGCTGCCGCTGGCCGACGACTCGACGATGGTCGTCATCCGCCAGTCCTACCTGGACCGGTCGTCCGAAGTGCCCGGCGACTACCGCATCGAGCGGCTGGGCGACCCGGTGCCGGCGCCGGGCCCGCTGACGACGCAGCACGTGGCCCGGTCGCTGCAGCGCACGGCCCTCGCGGTGATCGGCACCGCCGCCACCTTCGCGCAGTGGACCGAGCTGTTCATGACCCGGCCCAACGAGCTGCCCGACTGGGGCCAGGAGATGTTCGCGCGCGCCGGCGGCGACCCCGAGATCTTCTACCTGCACGGTTACTGGTCGTTGCGGCCCGACGAAGCGTGGGTCATCGAGACCGACGTGCCGGACTGCCCCTACTGGAACTTCCAGCTCGACAACTGGTGGATGGAGTCGATGGACTACCGCCACCACAGGGTCACGGTCAACAAGCACACGGCCCGGCTGGATCCCGATGGCCGGCTGACACTGGTCGTCGCTGCGTCCGACCCGGGCGTCGGCAACTGGATCGACACGACGGGGCACACCAGCGGCACCGCACTGCTGCGGTGGGTGAGTGCGACCGAGCACCCGATCCCCACCTGCCGGGTGGTGCCGCTGCAACGGCTGCTCCCGGAGGGCCTGCGATGACCGCCGCCGTGGAGACGTTGCAGGTCGACGGCCTGCTGGCCGCCGCCCGCGACAAGACCGGCCTCGACGACTTCGGCGACGAGTGGTTCGTCGAGCCGCTGGGCGTGCTGGTGAAGTCCCTCAACGACGAGGCTCGCCTGTCCTCCATGGGCTTCCAGATGACGCAGCGCCGGCTGACCGCACTGCTCGTCGACCGGCTGCGGCTGCGCCGGCTGCAGCGCCAGCACCCGGAGATCCTCGACGTCGGCGTGCAGGTGGCCGCCGAGATCTGCGGGCTGCCCCGCACCGGCAGCACGTTGCTGCACCGGCTGCTCGCGGCCTCGCCCCAGCTGACCTCGACGGCATCGTGGGAGACGTCGTACCCGCTGCCGTTCCCCGGCGAGGGCCCGGACGCCGCCGAGCGGAAATCGCGCGCCCGCAAGAAGATGGAGCTGTTCCTCGAGCTCTCCCCCGACTTCGGCGACATCCACACGGTGACGTGGGACGAGCCGGAGGAGGACATCATCCTGCTCGACCGCACGTTCGTGTCGCAGACGTTCGACTCGTTCTACTGGGTGCCGTCGTACGGCGCGTGGCTGCGGTCGTTCGACCAGGCACCGGCCTACCGCGAGCTGCGCGAGTGGCTGCAGGTGCTGCAGTGGCAGGAGCCGTCGCGGGCCGGGCAACGGTGGGTGCTGAAGTCGCCGCACCACCTGACGGCGACGTCGACCGTGCTCGACACGTTCCCCGGCTGCAAGCTGGTGATGACGCACCGGTCACCGGTGTCGGCGGTGCCGTCGTACGCGTCGATGGTCGTGGCGATGTCCTCGCAGTACAGCGAGCAGGTCGATCCGGTGGCGATCGGCCGTTACTGGAACGACCGCTTCGTCGAGTCGCTGGGGTCGTTCACGACCGTGCGGGCGCAGCGGCCGGAGCGGTTCGTCGACGTGCAGTTCACCGACACGCTGTCCGACCCGCTGGCAGTCGCGCGGCAGGTGCTTTCGGCACTCGGCCTGGCCTGCGGATCGGAAGACGTCGCAGCGTTCGAGGCCTACCTGGCGCGCAACCGCGAGGAGCGGCACGGCGCCCACCGCTACAGCGCCGAGGACTTCGGCCTGTCCGCGGCGCAGCTCGAAGCCGACTTCTCCTTCTACGTCGAGGAGTACCTGTGACCCGAAATGAGCATCCCCAGTGATCCTGAGCGACGAGGTAGTCGTCATCACCGGCGTCGGCGCCGGGCTCGGCGCGAAGCTGGCGGCGCGCGCCGTCGAGGAAGGTGCGCGCGTCGTCATGGCGGCCCGCTCGGCCGGCGTGATGGAGAAGATCGAGGCCGATACGGGCGGCGCGGCCATCGGCGTGCAGGGCGATGTCCGCAACGAGGAGGACTGCGCGCGGGTCATCGACGCTGCCGTCTCCCGCTTCGGGAAGGTGACCGGACTGGTCAACTCGGCCTACTCCCATCCCGGTTTCCACGACCTGCTCGCTACTCCCGACAAGCAGCTGCGCCGCTCGCTCGACGTGATCCTGTTCGGCGCGCTGCAGATGTCGCGACTCGCTGCGCCGCACATGCGGGCCGCCGGCCACGGCTCGATCGTCAACGTCGGCACGATGACAACCCGCAAGCCGATGCGCGGCGAGGGCGGCTACGCCGTGGCCAAGGCGGCTCTGTCGTGTGCCACCCAGTTCCTCGCGCTGGAGCTCGGCGAGGCCGGCATCCGCGTCAACTCCGCCATCATGGGTTGGCTCGACGGGCCGGGCGTGCGCTTCTACCTCGAGATGACGTCCCAGGAGAAGGGCATCTCCGAGCAGGACGTCTACGACGACATCGCCTCGCGCAACCCGCTCGGCCGGATCCCCACCGACGAGGCGTGCGCCGGGTCGATCCTCTTCCTGCTGTCGCGCTACGCCTCCGAGGTGACCGGCGCGACGCTCGACGTCAACGGCGGGGAGTACATGCCGGCCTGACCTCCGTGTGACCACTTTCGCCCGCGTGCTCATGGGCTCGGACCGTCGGCCCAACCGCCGGGGCCGATCCAGCGGCCGTCGCGCAGGCGCAACGTCTTGCGTCCGGTATGGACGTCGTGATGGCTCTGGTGGCACAACGGCACAAGATTGTGGAGATCGGTGTTGCCGCCGTGGCGCCACCAGCGCACATGATGCGGAATCGTGCCCGGCCGCCCGCAACCGGCAACGGCGCACAGCCCACCCCACTGCGTGGCGAGCGCCAACCGCTGCGTCCTGGTCGCGTGGCGCCGCGCCCGGCCCACGTGCACCGGCCGGCCGCTGCGGTCCACCAGGATGCCCGTGATCTCGCTATCGCAGGCCAGCCTCTCGAGCGTCGCGGGCGCGATCCGCATCAGGTCACCGAGCCGAGCAGGCAACGCGCCGGGCATCCCCAGCAACGCCTCCACCTGCGCGGTAAGGGTGAGCGAGCACCCTCGCCGGCTGGGCTCAATGGCATTCGGGGCCGTATCGGTGCCAGCTGGGTCGAGAGCCGAGGCCTCCTCAATCAGGGACCTCCCAACGGCCACCTGCTGCAACGCCGCGTGGAACGCGTCGTGATCTCGCTGCTCCCTGCTGGGCAGCTCGGCGCCGGGCTGCACTTCCTCCGCCACCGCCGGGGCGAAACGATCGAGCGACGAACGCAGCAGCGCGCCAGTGTCATCGTCGAGGAAGCCACGCAGGTGCCAGCCGCCGTCGAAGACCGGCCGCAGGACGAGATGACGCACCGAGTGCTTTCGCGCCGCTCGCTCGTCGTGCTCGACCGGCATCAGCGCGTCGACGAGGTCGGCGAGGGCCACTCGAAGGCTGCTTCCCGGTAGGCGCTCCGCCATCGCCTGCGCGATCAGGACGAACGCTTGCTCCAGACGCTGGTGGGCGCCGGTCCCCTCGACCGCGATGCGGTCAAGCTCCAACCGGGCCTCCGCGTTCTCCACCGCGTCGCCACCGAATGCGCCGGCAAGCACGTGCGTAACGCCGTCACGGATGACTGCCTGCAGCAGGTCCTCGTCCACCTTCACGGGCACTCGAGCCAGTGCAGAGGCGATCGTGTGCAGGTCCTGCACCGACAGCCGGCCGGCGCATGCCTCCGCGCCGGCGACGGGCATGCCGTCGAGCCGGCGCGCCGTGTGCACCGACAGCCGGTCGTCGGCCACGGCTTGGGCGCGCAGCCAGCCTGACGCGCTTCCGGCACCGTCGTCCACGTAGATGTCGCGGCTGTCGATCGTCCGCAGCCCCATCAGCGCCGCGGTGCGCAGCCGCTCGACCTGCACCAGCATCACGCGCTGGCGCTCGAGCACCACCGCGTCGGGCAGCCCCACGAGGTCTGACTCGAGCACCTGGTCGACCGCGCGGACCAGCGCAGTCACGGCAGGATCGACTCGGGCCGTCGAGGAGGCAGCAGCAGGCTCGGCGTAGGCGATCGCCACGACGGTGCCTCCCTCCGACTCGAACTGGTGTTCGATGCTGACTTTACCGCCTACGAGCGACAGAAATACCTTGTCCACAAGGGATTCTTCGTCGGACTGGGCTGGCCGCGCGGGCCGAACTCCGCCAGATACGGCTCGATGTCGAGCGCCGGCGTCCCGCCAACCGGCTCCAGGCAGGCCGTCTCACATATCGAGATGGGAATTTCGTATGGCGAGCGCCGCGTACTACCGTCGACCTAGCGGCAAGGGAGGCGGCATGGCGACCTACACGCACGGCCATCACGAGTCAGTCCTGCGCTCGCACAGATGGCGCACCGCAGAGAACTCGGCGGCGTACCTGCTGCCGCATCTGCGACCAGGGATGACGCTTCTCGACATCGGCTCCGGACCCGGCACGATCACTGCGGACCTGGCCAGGCTCGTCGCCCCCGGACGTGTCACCGCGTTGGAGGCGACACCCGAAGCGCTCGCCCTCACGCAGGCGGAGATCACGTCGCAAGGACTGCACAGCGTCGGCTTCGCCGTCGGCGACGTGCATGCACTGCCGTACGACGACGGCACGTTCGACATCGTGCATGCCCACCAGGTGCTGCAGCACGTGGCCGATCCCGTGCGCGCCCTCACCGAGATGCGCCGCGTCTGCAAGCCACAGGGCATCGTGGCTGCGCGCGACAGCGATTACCACGGTTTCACGTGGTGGCCGTTGCTGCCGGAGCTGGACGAGTGGATGGCGCTCTACCAACGGGTCGCCAGGGCCAACGGCGGCGAGCCCGACGCCGGCCGGCGACTGCTGTCGTGGGCGCAGCAGGCCGGTTGCACCGACGTCACCCCGTCTGCGTCGGCCTGGTGCTACGCGACGCCCGACGATCGCGACTGGTGGGGTCGGTTGTGGGCCGACCGGGTCCGGCAGTCTGCCATGGCCGAGCAGGCACTCGCGAGCGGCGCGGCCACCGCGGCGGACCTGCAGCGCATCTCCCACGGCTGGCTGCGCTGGGCACAGGCACCGGACGGCTGGCTCGCCATCCCGCACGGCGAGATCATCGCGAGGCCCTGACGGCACCGTCCGAGCCGGATGCTTGA
>Ga0206353_10913419_pt1 | contig 17689 bp, 35 predicted proteins | sample DielMetaTC5am4_FD_146436 | JGI IMG/M metagenome (GOLD analysis project Ga0206353, IMG submission 146436) | Corn rhizosphere microbial communities from Kellogg Biological Station, Michigan, USA - Diel MetaT C5am-4 (Metagenome Metatranscriptome)... | ecosystem: Host-associated > Plants > Roots >...
GATCGAGGGTTCGCGCACCGACTGCGGTTGCTCGTCGTCCGGTTCCCAGTTGATGCACGCCTCGCAGGTCGCGGCGGCGCTGTTGACGGCGAGCCGCCCGCCGGGGAACGCTCCGTCGCCGCGGTCGCAGCGCGCGTGCCCGGTCGGGTGGCCGCGCGGGTCGGTCTCCTCGATGTGCAGCAGTTCGGTGTCGTTCACGGGTTCCTCCGTTGCCTGGTGTCGATGATGCCGCCATGTCTCGACTCCGGTCGGTGTGTTCACGGATTCCGCGAGCAGTCTCGCGCCCGGCTCGGCGCCGATACGCCCCTTCGATCCCGGCGCTAGCCACCCCTCTTTGCGGGCGCGCGCGATCCAGGCTCGAACCGTCCCCTCCGGCCGGTCGAACCGCTTCGCCATCCGTTGAATTGCCCGGCGGTCCTTGCCCGGTCTCGTCTCCTCGATAAACGCCAGCGCCACTGCGCGCAGTAGGTCATCGGTCAGGTTGGTGCGGCCCGAGGTTGCCGGGATGCGTGGTGGTTCAAGAGTCGGCGCGAGGTGGGCGCGCGCGTCCCGCAGGATCTGACCGAGGGGTGCTTGGCGCAGTGCGCTGATCGTGACGCCTGCGGGCAGTGGGGCCGTGACGGTGATGCGGGTGATGGCAAGCCCTGCGGCTCCCTGCTGCACTTCGGCTTCCACGGCGAGGGTGCCGTGCCGGATCGCAATGACGCTCACCGCTCGGCGTCCTTGGCGCGCTCGACCAGCCGCAGTCCACCCGCAGCCGCTTTGGCGGCCCGCGGCGCGCTCAGCCCGGCGCGCACGTGATCGGCGTAGTCGCACGCTGCGAGCAGCGCCAGGGCCACCGCGCGGGCGTTGGCGGTGTCGAGCGCCGTGTACTCGTCGGGCATGTGGCCGGGGGTGTTGACGAACACGCAGTCGGAGTCGGCGGCGTTCGTCAGGGCGCGGACCGTCCACGGCCGGGAGCGGGTCGGGATGTGCCATTCGGGTCCGGGCATCGGGTGTGCGGGGCCGTTGATCGTGCTGGGGTGGCGGGTGTTCCCGGCGGCGAGGTCGGCTTGCGCGGTGAGGGCGAGCAGTTCGCGGCGGATCTCGGTGAGCGTCAGATCGGAGAACGTCACGACGCCTCCTGCGGCGCGTCGACGCGGACTCTCTCGTCGCACGCCAAGCAGGGCGTCTGGTCGTAGCCGGTGGCGCGGCAGTTGTGGCAGCCCTTGCCGGGCACGTCCGGGGCGGGCGAGCACGTCACGCACACGTGCGACTTGCCGCAGGGGAACTGCACCGCGCGCGGGTCTTTCGGGTACGGCCAGGTGCCGGCGGCTTTCTCGGCGGTGCGCTGGTACAGCAGTTGCGCGAGCCAGTCGGAGACCCGTTCGACGCGGCGCTGTTCGGCGCGGGCGTCCTTGAGCAGTGCCTCGATCGCCTCGGGCGACGCGTTCGCCTCGAAGCTGGCGCGGGAACTGGGCTGCACGTCCCAGTGCGCGGGCATCGCTCAGTCCTCCTGGTCGCGGTGGACGCTTAGCCGTGGCCGCACTTCCCCGGGGTAGTAGGTGTGGGTGTCGAACGCGCCGGGGTGCTCGCGCGCCAGCGCCGAGTCCAGGGCGCTGCGGGTGGATTCCAGCGCGTCCAGGGCCTTGTTCAGGTGCCGCACCTGGGGCGCGTTGGCCGGGTAGGCGTTGGCGACGCGCACGGATCGGCGCAGCAGCTCGTCGCGGATCGCAGCCAGGGTGGCGCCGAGTTCGGCGTGCTCGCCGGGAGTCAGGGGCGTCTTGCGGGGCATCAGTGGTCCTCACAGGTCTCGTAGCTGGATTTCGATGACACGCCACGCGGGGTACGCGGTGACGTTCGGGCCATTCTTGGTGTCGGTGCGCGCGATGGCCCAGCCGTCCTTGAATGCGACGGCGGTCACGGGCTTCCAGTCGTCTTCGCCGCCGCCGGGCGAGCGCAGGGCGATGCAGTGGGCCGCGTGCCAGTCCAGGCGCGGTTGGCGTCTCGCCGGCTGGCGGCGGGGCCGCGTGGAGAGATCTGCGGCCACGTCTGGCAGCGGGTCCGGGTTCACGTAGCGGGGCGCCTCTGGTCGCATCTCGAACAGGTCCGGATCGGGGCTCGCCGGTCCGATCGGAGCGCTCACGCAGCCCTCGGCATCGTCAAGACCTCGTCGATGGTCAAGCCGACCTTTTGGAGCGCCGTAGCGACCTTCGTCGAGTCGTCGGCTTCGGCCTCGTCGAGGAGGCGTAGCAGCCGTGCAGCAGTCGCCAAGAGGACCGCGTCGCTGTGCCGACGCCGCTTGGCGTAGAGCATGACCTCTTCGAGTTGCGGCCTGACCATCTGTGCCAGATCCTCGCCACGCCAGAACCACTCGCCCGTCTCGGGGTCCTTCACGCGCAGGGCCATCACGGCGCGGCGGGCCACGATCCGCTCCCCGTCGAGCGTGTGGATCACCCGCTTGGTCGCCTCCCACGCGGTGAAGCGCTTGAGGTGCCCGGCGCGCGCGTCATCCTCCAGCGCCCACTTCGCCCAGGGCTTGCCGGCCTGCTCGGCGTCGAGCAGGAACTTGTGGACGCGCTCGGCTATCTCCCCGCTCGGCCGCTTTCGGTTGTTCTCGTCGTATCCGGCGTCGGTGAGCAGTTCCTCGTACTCGCGGCGCTCCTGCGGCGAGAGCATCTGGCTGAACGTGGGCTTGTCGCGGCGCATCCTGTCTCCATTCGATCGGGGTTATCTGACGATTTTGAGGTTTCCCTGCCTGCGCAGGCCGCGGACCTTCTCGATCCATTCGTCGAGGATCTCCTGTGCGCGCAGGATGTCCTCCCATTGCTCGTTGTCCATCGCCTCGGCGCAATGCTCCGGCGACAGCTTCGGCAGGCTGTTGCGTACCTGGATGACCGAGCTGGTGATGGCTGCGCGCAGCTTGGCCTGCTTGATGGCGTTGTCCTGCGCGAGGAAGTCGTTCAGGGGTGCGTCGGCGAGCGCGTCCTGCGTCTCGCGCACCTTGCGGAACGCGGGGTCCACGTTGCCGGTGCGGTCCATCGCCTCGACGGCCTCCCGTGCGGCTTGGCGCACAGCGGGGGCGGCAGCGGGGTCGCTGGCCGCCGTGACGACGTGCCGGGCCTTGGCGAGGCTCGTCGCGCCCATACCGACCGCCTTCGCGACGCGGGTGCGCGTCTTGTCGGCCGTAGCGGACTGCGTCCGGGTCGCCGGTGCGGTCGCCATGGAAGTCGGTGCCAACTTGGCACCGACTTCAGCGCCACCCGACGTGGGCTCCTGGAAATCCAGGGGCACAACACCGACACCGGCCAGCCGCGTGGCCGCACCGCCCTTCCGATTACCCTCCAGTCGCCTCTCCGCGGCGCGCGCCCTCTCGACCGCCTCGATCCGTTCGGCGTGGGCGACCGCTTCGGAGGGGGCGAACGGCTCGCGCTCGGTGTTCTCCTCGCCCTCGGCGAGTAGGGCTTCGAGTTCGTCGTTCAGCGACTCGGCGATGTGCGCCTTGATGCTGGTCCAGCCGAGGCGCTTGGCCGCCTCGATGCGCCGCCCGCCCGCGACGAGCACGAAGCGTTCGCCGTCGCGGCGTACCACGATCGGCTGGAGAAGCGTGCGCTCGCGGATGGACTCGGCGAGCGAGGCGATGTTCTGCATCAGTTTGCGGGACCTGTCGCGGATCTGGATCTGATCGAGCGGGATGTCTTGGACGAGCACGTTTCCTCCAGCTTTATTCTAACAAAGGGGTCTGACAGTTACGGACACTTTCGCCTGGTCGGGGGCACTTACCGGTTGGTTGCGGCCGTCTCGGCGGCGTGGACGACGATGGCTTTCGGCCCGCGGCCGCCGGTGCGCTCGACGGTGACGCTGCCGGGGTGCGTGCGTGCGTAGGCGTCCAGGAGGGCGTCGAGTTCGCGGGCGGTGCGGATGCCGAACAGTCCGGAGCGCATGAGGGTGCGGCGCGATGCCCGTCCGCCGTGCGCGGTGAGCCAGGCGGTTAGCTCGTCGAGCCTGCCCGAGCGGTCCGCGTTGGTGGGCCGGCGGGCGCGGCGGCCGGACGCCGGACTGTTGATGGTCATGCGATGCCCTTGAGGTAGACGGATTGGTCAGTTGGATTCTGATACGGCTGATAGCCGCCGCCGCGTCCAGCCGCGATGATGCGCTTCGCTTTCTCGCCCGCGGCGTCTGCTTCAGCGAGCGCTCTGGCCGTCGCGGAGGTGCGTCGGCGGGGCTCTTCCGTGGCGGCCGGGTGGCAGCGGGGGCATCGGCCGAGCGGGTCGCGTGTCTCGGGGTCCTCAAGCATGCGGGTGCGTTCGTGGCATTCACCGCACCAGGGCGGCCGACTACTACCAGCGCCTTCGTCTCTGCGGCGCGGTGCACCGAGGTCCTTGGCGCGGTAGATGGCGGTTCGTACGCGGTCGTTGGCGCTGGTCCAGTCGCGGTCGAGGGTGGCGATCAGGTCGGGCACCGTCCATCCGGCCGCGAGGGCCGCGGTGATGGGGGCGAGGAGTTGGGCTCGTTCGCTGCGGCCTGGTTGGCGTTGCAGGTCGAGTTTGTCGATGACGGTGTCCGCGTCGGGGTTGGGTTCTTGTTCGGCGTAGCCATCCCCCGCCGCCGCCCTAGGGCTTGCGTGGATCGCGACCGCTGGTCCGCTGGAGGTAGGAGGAGGTCTGTCTGTCTGAAAAACGTCTGTATAAGGAAGGGGAACGGCTGAGCCGTTTTCGGTGCGACCTGCGGAAACGGTCGTTTGTGCAGGTGGGACCGGGACCGCCTGGGCCGTTTCCGGTCCCACCTGCGCGTTCGCATCATCCTGCCTGCTCGCGCCGACACCGGCTGAGCCGTTATCGGTCTGACCTGGCGTAATGAGGGTTTCCGCAGGTGGTACCGGCGACGGCTGAGCCGGTGTCGGCCCCGCCTGGGCGTTTACCGATTCAGCGTAGATTGCGATGATTGTCGTCATCCGGCCGTCGGCCGACCTGACCTGAGTGCGCACCAGGTGTCCGGCTGCGGCGAGTTCCTTGGCCGCCTCGAGGTAGGCGTCTCGGCCGCCGCCGCGCTTTCCGCTGCCGTAGTACTCAGCCACACCTGCGATGGAACTGAACTTGTTCCCGTCGATGAGCAGACGTGCGAGTAGGCCAAGTGCGGCGAGGGACAAGTCCAGGTTGCGTGCGGCCTCGTTGGGGAAGCGCTCGAAGCCGCCGCGGTTCTTCGACAGGCGGGTCACCTCGATCACGCGGCGCACCCTGCTAGAGCCCAATGCTGCAGATGTAGTAGGGCAAGCACTACGGTGACATCTTTGAAGAGGTGGTCAACTTCTTGTGAGAAGTTCCCGAGGGGAGACGCATGTCCGATGGATCGAAGCCGACCCGGCGAGAGAAGATCGCCAACGACCTGAGGAGTCAGATCAGGGAAGGCAAACTGCCGCCTGGGGCCGCCGTTCCGGGCGAGAACGCCATCGCGAAGGAGTACGGCGTTTCGCAGCCAACCGCGCGGGCCGCGTTGGCGATCCTCCGAGGTGAGGGGCTGATTCGCGTCGAGCGCGGCAAGGGCGCGTACGTGCGCGACTTCAAGCCGATCCTGCGTGACGCGACGACGCGCCTGTCTGTCGAGCAGTGGGGGTCTGGGCATGCCATTTGGAGTGCGGACCTCCAGTTGCGCCCGCTGTCCATCGTTTCGGTGGATGTGACCGCGGGTGCTGCATCGCCTGACGTGGCCGCGCTGCTGGGTACAGCGCGGGTCGTCGTGCGTGACCGCGTGTATGCGGTTGACGGTCGGATCGTTCAGGCGGCGGTGTCCTATCTGCCGGCCGACCTCGTGAAGGGTTCGCCGATCGAGAGGCCCGACACTGGTCCAGGAGGTACATACGCCCGCCTGCGCGAGTTGGGGTTCGAGCCTGCGAAGTTCGTCGAGCAGGTCAGGATTCGCATGCCGCAGCCGGAGGAGCGCAAGCGACTGAAGCTGGATGTCGGCCAGCCGATCGCTGCAATCCGCCGCACGGCGGCGACTGAGACGGGGCGCGTTGTGGAGGTCAACGACATGGTCCTGGTGGGGGAGGCATACGTGCTGCAATGGTCATTCACCTCCTGATTCCCGAGTGATCGAGAGCCCCGGTGCCCGCCGGGGCTCTTTTGTTTTCTATGTACTCCATGAACTAACTAGATCCTACTTGACTTCTTAACAGATGTCACCCATGCTGGGGTTATGAAGCTCACTGAGAACACGGCAACTGGAGTAGCCGCTGAGGGCGACTGGCTCACCGTCGCCGAGTTCGCGGCGATCTTCCGCATTTCAGACGGAGAGGCCTACGCGGCGATCCACCGCGGCGAGATCCCGGGCGTGATCCGGATCGGAACCCGGCGCGGCTACCGCATCCCCCGCGCCTCGGTCGCCCCGTACGCCGAAGCCCAGCGCGTCAACGCCGCCGTTTAGCGACCCCCGATCGCCGCCCGTGCGCCGCGCCGACCCCCCGGCGCGCGTGCGGCACACCACCGAACCGACCGGAACCGCCCGAGGAGAGAAGGCACCGATGCTGGTGTGGATCCTGACCAAGGCATGCGACATCGACTCCGGCGAGATCCTCGGCGTGTACGACCGCGACTTGGGCTACACCCGCTTCACCGAAGCCGCCCGCGAGATGTACCGCGCCTCGCGCGCCTCGATGTTCTCCCTGCCGGAAGACGTGGACACGGAAGTGGCCGGCTTCGACCCGCTGTCTCTCGCGATCCGCGCGCAGGACGACTCGCTGTTCCTCCAGGTGCGCGGCGACGTGCTCACGCTGACCCCGCACGACTACCAGGCCGGGGCGTGAGGTCGATGAGCGCCGCGACCGAGACCGTCACCCGCGACCAGGCCGTCACCCGCCGCGCCGTAGACCGCCTGACCGAGGCCATCGCCATGCTCAACTCGGTCGCCGCCGACATGACCGCACTGGCCGACACCGACAACGACGTACTCGGCTCGAACCAGATCGCGTCCTTCGCCCGCTCGGCGGCCGACACCGCCGACACGGCGCTGATGGTCGCCAGCAACGAGGCGAATCTCGCCGAGCGCGAAGCGTCATCCAACGCCCTCACCCCTGCGCAGCAGGAGGCACTCGGCCGCCCGTGCCTGTGCTACCCCCGCTGCGCCGCCGAGGGCTGACACCCAGACGGCCGCCCGCGCGCTGCGCCGCACCCCCCGGCGCGCGGGCGGCACACCACCGAACCGGCAGCACCCGACCACAGACACGAACAGCAAAGGAGCTCGAAATGCAGCTCGGACAGCGCGTCGAGGACATCGCGGCCTACCGGCGCCGCGAGCTCGGCACCACCGTCAGCCAGCCGTACATCTCCGACAGCGCCATGCACCTCGTGATCGACGTGCGCTGGGACAACGGCAGCCGCAGCACCGTGCAGACGAGCAAACTGCTCCGGCTGAAGGCGCCGGCACGATGAGCGGCGACGCCCCCGAGTTCACCACCGCCGACCTGGTCGCGCGTCTGAGCGGGCCGCACCCGGAGCAGTGGACCGACGTGATCGCCGCCCTCGCGCGGCGCACCCTGACCGCCCTGCCCGACGCGAAAGCGCTGGACGCCGCCGCGATCGTCGGGAACCTGGCCCACACCGTCGGCCTGGCGAGGGACATCACCGCCGCCGCGATCGAGTCGCCCGAGTTGAGCGAAGCCCTGTACGCCGAGTGGGAGAAGATCCGCGAGCACCTGGACCGGGCCGCCGAGGGGCTGGGCTGGATCTCCGCAGGGTGGATCTGACCGGCAGGCGCAGGAGGCCGAGCGGCACACCCTGGGGTCCGAGTCCCCAGCGGCCACGCAGCACAGCACGCACGCCGAACAGCAAGCGGCCCCGGCGCTGATGGAAGCAGCAGCCGAGGCCCGATCCGGACCGTGGAGGGAAACCGGACATGAACACCGTAGCAACCCCCGCCGACAGGGCGAGCGGCCGCGCCGCCAAGCGCGTCGCCCGCACCCTGACCGCCGTGCGCACCAGCGGTCGCAGCGAGGCCGACATCGCCGCCCTGCGCCACGTCATGCGCCGCAGCGGCCAGCGCGTCACCCGCCGCCAGCTCACCCACCTGCTCGACCTCGCCGCCGGCAGCGCCGCGTGAACACCACCCCGACCCGCGACCAGGCCGAACTCGCCCGCGCGGTCGCACGCCTGACCGAAGCCATCGCGCTACTGCAGCAGACCGCCGCCGACATGGACGCCCTGACCGACGCCGGCAGCGGTGTGCTGGGCGCCACGATCGCGTCGATCGCCCTGCGCGCCGCCGGCGCCGCCGACGTGGCGCTGATGATCGCGACCAACGAAGCCAAGCTCGCCGAACGCGCCGGCAGCGCCGCCTGATGGACACCGCCGTGAGCGTCTTGGCCCCGAGTCCGCACCTCGGGCCGGACGCTCGCGGCGGCGTGCTTTATGCGCGGGCTCAGTCGCCCAGCGCGTCGTCGAGGAACTGTTGGACGGGCCCGAAGAACCCGTGCGGCACCAGTTCGGCGAGTTGGTCGCGCGGCGCCCAGGTTACGGCGTCGATCTCCTCCGGGTCGCCCACCTTGACCTGCCCGCCCACGGCCCCGCACGCGACGTACGCCATCATCCGCCCGGTCGCCGGGTGCACCCGCTCCCCCAGCAGCGCCTCGGCCTTGACGTCCAGGCCGGTTTCCTCGCGTGCCTCGCGCACCGCCGCGTCCTGCGCACTCTCCCCCGGCTCGATCGCGCCGGCCGGGAACTGCCACGACAGCGAGCCCTCGGCGACGCGGCGGCGCACGAGCAGCACGCGTCCGTCCTTGACGATCACGGCGGCGGCGATTGGCGGCCTGCCTGCCGGCGCGCTGGTCGGCTCAGTCTCCGGCTGGGTCACGTTCGGCCTCCAGGGCGTCAAGGATCGGCGGGTAGACGGTTTCCAGGGGGATGAACTTCGCCAGCGTAGCGATCGGCGCCCACGCCACGTCCAGGTTCTCCAGGGTGTCGGCGTTGCGCGCCTGCCCGGTCAGGTAGTCGCACAGGACGTACTCGCAGACCACGCCGGTGAGCGGGTGCACGCGGCGGCCCAGATGCTCGCGGACGGCGGCGTGTACGCCGGTCTCGGCGAGGGTTTCGCTGATCGCGACCGCGTCCGGGTCGGCGCTGGGCTTGACGATCCCGGACGGGAACTGCCAGCGCAGCCCGCTGCGCTCGCCGCCGCGCCGGCATACCAGCAGCACGCCGCCTTCATGCCGCACGACCGCGACGGCGACCGTGAGGGCCTGCGGGCCAATGGCCGCCGCCGGGGGCTCGTAGGACAGGGGGCCGAACAGCGAGGCCGTGAAGCGCTGCACGGCGGCGCCCGAGGCTTGTTCCAGGGCGGCATCGAGGATCTGCTGCACCTCGGCGCGCGGTACGAGTGCGGGGTCGGCGTGCCACGCGGCCACGGTGCGCACGGCGACCCCGAGGCTGTGCGCGAAGGACTCGTTGGTGTGGCGCAGTGCGGCTTGCAGCAGGCAGGCGCGTTCGCCGGTCCAGCGTTCGACCACGACCGCCACGGAACCCGCCCCTCGTCGGGACTGCACTGCCGCCGCACCGCCGCATCCTCGATTGCGCGGCCCGCTACCAATGTACTGAATTGCGTGCAGCGCAAGAATGCCTTGGGTGCCCCCGATGAGAACGCCCGGGACTGCCGGTCAGCTCGGCACGATCTGTGGGATGCCGCACGCCGCGTCGAACGGCCCCTGGTCCGCCACCATCCGGTCCAGGTCGCCCGTCAGCGCCGTCAGCGCCGCGTTCTGCTGATCGAGGTCGTGCGCCTGCTGGGCGCCCTGCAACTGGACGTAGTCCGTCGAGAGGCGCTCCGCGTCCTGCGCGACGGCGACGCTGAGCGGGTCGGAGCCGCCGTTCTCGGAGAACACCAGGGTCAGCTGCGTGTAGAACGTGCTGGCGTCAGCGGACTGCTTGTCGTCGGGTCCGTTCGCGTCGGCGGCGAAGGTGGCCTGCATGCCGGCGACCAGTGTCCGCGCGGCGGCGCACAGGGCCGGGTTCGGGCCGGTGGGTGCGGCGGAGCCGGGTGCCGGGCCGGTCGGGGAGCCGCCTGCGGATGGCTGGCTGCCGCTGCTCGAGCAGCCCGCGAGTGCGATGAGCCCGGCCGCGATGGCTGCTGCGGCGGCGGTGTGGCGCATGTCGGTGTCCTCTCCCCCGCGCGGCCTGGTGCCGCGCACGCGCGCAGACTACGAGGTCTGCGACACCCGGCGCGGCGCGTTGGCCGGATCGTGACCATCACCCTTCGGTGGCGGCGCGACCTCGGGCGAAAGAAGGCACGAAGTGTGGGGGGAACGCTCCTTTATGGCCAGCGTGACCCACGGGGGCAGTCCCATCTCTGGAGAGATGGATATATAGACCCAACACTTCGTGCCTTCTTCCTACCCTCCGGTAACCCGCAGGTTCCGCCGGTCGTCGCGGTTGGCTTTGCACACCTTGACGGCCAGGGCGCCGTACTCGCCGGCGAGGCGCCACGGGCGCGGGACGCCGTGCTGCGGCTCGTCGAACTCGGACTCCTCCTCGACTGGGCACGCCGCCAGGCCGACCACCTGAAGGTCCTCGGCAGTGCGCCGCGCGACATGCTTGTGCAGTCCCGTGCGGCGGTGCAGCTCGGCCACCGTCAACTCCTCCCCCAGCGACAACTCGGCGAGCGCCGCCATGCGCGGGCGCGGAATCGTGTCCAGCGCGCACTGGCGGCAGATCGCAGTCGCGAACTCGTCCGGCTCCCCCAGCGCCTTCAGCGACTTGGCCAGTGCCTCCAACTGGTGAACCAGCCGGGGCGGCTCCTCGATGGTGGGCAGGCCCTCCACTTCGCGGCGTCCGTAGGGATTGCGCGGGACGTCCGCGCGGCCGTAGCACGTCACGATCGCCGCATCCTCGATGGCCTCGTACACCTCGTCCGAGAGGTCGATCGCGCGCACCAGCCCGCGAGCCTCGCGGACCAGCTCGGCGGCGTAGGCGGCGGCGTCCTTCTGCCGCTGCTTGAAGTCCACGGAGTTTCGGCGCTTGCGTGCGGCGGCGCGCTTGGACTCGCTGTCCGATTCCGGCAGGCGGCAGTAGAGCCAGCGCGGGCCGAGCGCGTCGGTGTGGCTGGTGTAGTTGTCGATCGCCGGGGTGACGCCCGCGAGCAGTGTGAGTCGGCCGGTCCAGCGCAGCGGCTCCATGTTGCCCACATCGCGGCTGACGCTGCCGTCGTAGGCGCGGCGCAGCAACGCGAACAACTGGTCTCGCCCGCCGCGGTCGCTGGTCGCCAGCACGGTAGAGAAGTCGCCGATGGTGACGAAGGAGCGCGACGCGTTGCGCGACAGGATTCCGGTCGGCCGCGGGTTCTTGCCTTTCGACCACGAGAGCAGCGCCGGGCCGGTCAGGTCGTCCACGTGGTCTTGTACGACGTCATTGAGCAGGTCGATGGCCTCGGTCTTGCCGCCGGAGGGCGCGCCGACTATCTGGCCCCACAGCGGGTCGCCGTCCAGGGCGGAGGATACGGCGACCGCGACGGCGAATCGTATGTGGCTGTCGCCGTTACCGAGATAGAGGTATTCGGCGGCGAGTTCGAGCAGTCGCGCGAGGTTGGGTCCGGGCGGCGGCGGGATGTGCTTGGCGATCTCCGTGTCATCCCAGCCCTGTTCGCGCAGCGCGGCGGCGTCGTCAGGGCCGGGCGCGAGGGCGTCGCTCATGCGGCACGCTCCGGCGCGTCGGCGAAGTACTCCTGGGGTTCGAGTCGGCCGGTGAAGTCCCCCGGCCTGGGTTTGGCCCGCTCAAGTTCGCGCTCGCGCCGCCCGGCATGCGAAGGCCGGTTCGCTCCGGAGCGAACCGTAGTCGCCAGGTGCGCCCACCAGGCCGCCATCTCCTCGTGCGCCGCAGCGTACCCGGCCTCGTACCCGTCGCCGTGTCCCGCGTCGTACGCCCACTGCTCGCGCCGCTGGCCGTCGCGCAGTTCGGCGGCGAAGTTCGGCATCCACGGGCAGCGCGTCACTTCGCAGCCGCTGAGCCCAGCCGGACGTTCATCGAGGGCCGTCACCGGACAGCCGCCGAACTGGCCGCTAGTCCACCGGGACGCGGTACCTGAACTCGAAGCGGTCGCCCGCGCAGGCGAACACGGTCACCTCTACCGGACGGTCGTCCTGCGTGTAGAGGGTCCGCACCAGATCCACGACGGGAGTGCCCGGGTGCAGCCGCAGCGCCGCCGCCTCGTCGGGCGTCGGCATCCGGGCCACCAGATCCTCCACCGCATAGGCCAGTGGCAGTCCCAGTTCGCGCTTGAGGTAGGCGTGCACGCCGCCCGGCACCTCTGCGGCGGTGCGCAGCACAGGGTCCTCGGCGAACTCCTGCGGGAAGTAGCTCAGCGCCACCTGCGCCGGTTCCCCGTCGAGCGTCAGCAGCACCCGGCGCAGCAGCAGCGCATCGCCTTCGCTGACCCCCAGCAGCTCGGCGACCTTCGTCGGCGCGGGTTCGAGGCGCGCCGTGGTGACCTCCTGGCCTCGCTCGAAGTCCTGCTTTTTCGCCTCGGCCTTCATCGGCGGCGTCCCCTCGGGTCGGCGCTGCGAGAGGTGTCGTGTCGATCCCTCGCGGCGCATTCGGCGCGGGTGCCGTACGAAGGTGCCTTTGCCCTGCCGGGTGACGACCAGTCCTTCGGACTCCAACTGGCCGATGGCCTGCCGCACGGTACCCAGGGCGCTGCCGGACTCTTCGATCAACTCGCCGAGGGTCGGGAGTTTGTCGCCGTCGCGCAACTCCCCGCGCGTGATTCGCCTGCGCAGGCCGTTCGCGATCTGCGCATAGGCCGGCGTCGGGTCGCCCGGATTGACGGTCACAACTCAACTCCCTGTCCTCGCCTTCTTTGAGTCTAGCGACAGAGTTGACAGAGCCACACTTATAGAAGACTATCAGAGGTAGCACACCGTGAGAATCGATGCAAACGCAGCAACGGCAGCGAGGGAGGCGTCAGTGAGTAGCCCCAAGGCCCCGGCCGGATTCAACGAGCCGAGCTTCTCGGTGGGGGAGTTCGCCGACGCCATCGGCGTGCACCGCGTCACGGTGCGCCGCTGGATCAACCGGGGCCTTCTGGCGCACTGGCTGACCCCGACCGGGCGTGTCCGCATCCCGCAGAGCGCAGTCGACTCGGGCGTCAAGGTCCGGGCTGCCACCGAGACGCACGCCGCATGAACACGAAAACGGCCCGGCTGGAGGGCGAACTCCAGCCGAGCCGACGATCCGCCACCTTGGAGGGAAACCGGATCATGCAGAGCTTAACCGGAACCGACGACACCACCGTGCTCGCGCTGGCCGCCGCGACCACCACCGTCTGCCCCGCACTGCCCGGCTGCACCGTCGACCACGGCGACCCGGAGATCGGCGACGCCTTCCACTACACCCGCAACACCTGGACCGGCCCGATCGCCACCAACGTCGAGATCACCACCGACGGCGAGGTTGTCCTCGCGATCGGCAACGGCTCCGACCCCGAGCGCCTGGACGCCGACGAAACCGCCGCCCTGATCGCCGCCCTGATCGCGCACCGCGAGCGCATGAACAACCTGCGCGCCGAGATGACCGCGACGATCACGAACCGGGGCGCGCGATGACCATCCACGCGGCGAACACCAACACCCACGCCTGGCGCTGCCCCGCATGCGGCACCTGCAAAGCCGGCTACCCCTCCCGCAGCGCCGCGCACCGCGCCGAAACCCGCCACGCCGACACCGCGCACCACAGCGCCGCAGCGAACGGCGGCGCGCGATGAACCCGAACACGCACCCCGCTGCCACGCCTGCCATCGTTTCGCTGAACACCCTCGCCCGCTGGACCCCGGCCAACGCCGACGAACTGGCCCGCGTCCTGCAAGCCGTCCACAACCACAGCGAGCACACCATCATCAGCGCGCTGCTCGACGTCCTGGACAACCTCGCCACCGCGGCGTTCGGCATGCAGGGCGTCAACCCCGAGCAGGCCCGGCTGATCGCCGGACACCTCGAGCGCGCCGGCCAGGGCATCGCCGCAGCAGCGGCCGACTGGATCGACCGGGCGCGCGAAGCCACCGGAGCGGAGTGGACGCGATGAGGCGCCCCCCGATCGCACTCGCCGCCGCGCGCCTCTACCTGCGCCTGTGGCCCCTCGCCGGCGTCTGCGGGCGCTGCGGACACGGCATCAGCGCCGGCACGCACTCCGTCCTCGTGCTGCGCAACTACAAGACCCTGCGCCGCGTGCTGATCCACCAGGGGCCGTGCCCGCCGCAGCCCATGCAGAAGGAGTCCGCGCGATGAGGCGCCTGCTGCACGGCCTCGGCCGGTGGCGCGGCACCCACTGCGACACCTGCGGGCGGCGCATCACCGGCAAGCAGAGCGCCGCTGCCGGACCCGGCAACACCCGGCTCGTGCACTACAACCCCGACCACTGCGACAGCGCGACCCGCCGGCCGCGCGACCGCCGCCGCGCGGCCCGTGTCGCCATGGCGGCCACCGCGATCCTCACCCTCGCCGCCATCGCCGTGCTGTTCCTCGACCACAACCGCGGCCACCACCGCCCCGAACTGGCCGCCATCGCCGCCACCTCGGTCGCGCTCAGTGCCGCGCAGATCCTCGAACGGCGCCAGCACATCCGCCGCCTGATCGAACACGACCCCACCCTCCAGCCCACCACCCGCAAGGACCGGCAGCGATGAGCACCTACCCGCCCCAGGCCGTCCAGGACGCCGCGAACAAGCTCATGGGCGCGCTCGCGCTGCACGAAGACTCCCGCGGCACCGTCACCGACCACCTCGCCGACGCGTACGACGCCGGCGGCAACGAGGCCCTGCGCGCCGCGATCCCCGCCGCCACACTCGACGACCTGCGCGCCATCCACGAAGACGCCGCCGCAGCCATCAACGACCCCGCACGGCGCCTGGCCGCCCTGCACCGCATCGTCGCGACCGCCTCCCGCATCGCCGACGGGCTAGACCTAAGCGGCCTCGCCGGATGGCAAGACGGGATCACCTGGTCGTGCGCGCACCACGGCGAGGCGGGCGACGACACCGAGCACTGCCCCACCTGCATCGAGATGGGCATCATCAGCGCCCCCGCCCCGACGGCCAGCTCCAACGCCGCCGCCGCCGGATGGGGCGAGCCGCTGCCCGCGCACGCGTACAGCGACAGCGACGGGGAGGCGGACTGAGATGACCACCACGACCGCCACCCCGCCCGAACACGGCACCACCCGCCGCTACCGGCTCGGCTGCCACTGCCAGGAATGCCGCGCCGCCGCCGCCCGCCAAGCCAAAACCCGCGTCTACGCACACCACACCGGCACCTGGCGCGACCCCTACACCGACACCGCCCGCGCCTGCGAACACCTGCGCACCCTGACCGACGCCGGCCTCACCCTCAGCGAAATCGCCCGCCTGTCCGGCGTCAACCACGACACGCTGCGCACCATCACCGGCCGCCGCCGCGGCATCGAGCGCCGCCGCATCACCCGGGTCAACGAGCAGCGCATCCTCGCCGTACGCCTCGACCTGGACCGCCTGCCCCCGCACGCCCTAATCCCCGCCACCGCGACCCGCCGGCGCCTGCAAGCCCTCGCCGTCACCGGCTGGAGCGCCGCCGTCCTGGCCGAGCGCGCCGGGGTGCAACAGCAGGCCCTGACCCTCCTGCGCTCCGGGCGCCAGCCGCTCGTGCGCGCCGGCACCGCCCGCGCGGTACGCGACCTGTTCGAGCGGCTGGCGTGCACGGACGCGCTGGGCCTGGTGCCGGACGCGGCGAAAGCGAAGCTCGTCAAGACCCTCGCACGCCGCCGCGGCTGGGCCCCGGCTGCCGCATGGGACGAGGACACCATCGACGACCCCGCGGCCGAACCCGACCTCGGCGCCCGAACGCGCCGCCAGGACGCGATCGCGGAAGACGCCGCGTGGATCGCGCGCACCGAGGTCGCGGACCGCGACCTGATCGCCGCGCGCCTGGGCATCAGCCGCGACTACCTGGACCAGGCGCTCACCCGCGCCGCCCGCGAACCGGTCCGCGAGTTGGCGGGAGCGGCCCGATGAGCGGCATCGAAACCGGGCCGAGCCCCGCCGACATCGTCGACCGCGCCGCCGACGCGCTCAAGGCCGCAGGCAAGCCGCTGCTCGCACAAGCCGTAAGACTGCTCGCCGAACGCGCCGAGGACCTGGCCGTGGACGCCGAGCAGCTGCGCGCCGCACTCGCTGACGCGACGGAAGCAGCAGAAACCTGGGCCGCCGTCCACGCGCAGACCGAAGAGACGGCGGAAACCCGGGCCCGCATGTACCGGCTCGCCGCAGAGGACACCGCCCACTACCGCGAGACCCTCCAGCGCATCGCCAAGGCCACGAGTCTCGAGGACGCGCGGCGGATCGCGAACGGGGCGCTGTCATGACCAGCCACCCGATCACCGCGACCCCGGCCGTGACCGGCGGCTGCTGCGTGGCCTGTCAGGCAGGCCAAACGCGTGCCGCGTGCGACACCAGCCTGCCCGTCGTGCAGCGCGCCAGCATCACCGCGATCGCCCGACGCGCCCCGAACCCCGACATCCCCGGCTACCTGGCCGAGGCGGTCCCGGCATACCCGTCCATCTAAGGAAACGATCATGACCGCGTACACCGACCGCCTCCTTGACGAGAACGACGACCTGACCCCGGACCCCGCGCTCGTGCGCCGCGCCGCGACACGTGTCAAGGCGCACCTCGGCCACCGCCGCACCGGCAAGGTCATGTTCGACGACATCGTGGCCGCCATCCTCGCGGACCCGCAGCTCGCCGCCGAATTCGCCGGACTCGGCGGCGGCGCGCGCGAACTGCTCCTCGACGACGTCCAAACCGAGATCGGCTAACCGCCATGACCGACACACTGCCGCTGTGGCGCCGCGTGCTGGCCGGGCTGCTCGGCGTCACGCCGCGCGTCCACTACATGGGCTACGGCTGGTCCTGCCCGCCCTGCAAGATCAACGCAGGGGAGCCCGCCGACCCGTTCGCCGACCTGGACTGCGCCGCGCGCGGGCTGGCCCGGCACGCCAACGACAGCCACCACGGCCTCGCGCCCCAGGACGCGTGGGCGGGCGAAATCACCTGGCGCGGACACGTGCCGCCACGCAACCACAACGACGGGAACTGACATGCCCCACGCCCTCGCGAACTTCGCGCACCACCATCCCGGGATCGCCACCCTCGCGCTGATCGCCGTCCTCTACGTGCTGTTCCACCACAGCCACTACCGGCGCCACCGGCGCAACGGCCTGAGTGTATGGGTCAGCGCCAAGGGCCCATGGGGCACGCGCGTGAGCAAGAGGTTCTGATGACGGCCACAGCACCCAGGCGCACCTGCATCAACTGTGACTCCACCTACACCGGCTGGCACCTGAAATGCAGCTCGTGCCGATACACGGACCGTGCCTGCGTGGAGTGCGGACGGCTCTTCCGCGGCAGGCTAAACAGATGCCCACGCTGTTGCCGGACGGAGCGGACATGCCGAGGCTGTGCGGCGGTCTTTGTCGGTACTGGGCTCCATGCAGGCGTTGCAGTTCAGTCGAGCGTGAATGCCCGACTTGCGGCCGCGCCTTCCGTGGCACGCAGAAGTTCTGCCACCCGTGCCGCAAGTCGGATCGGGTATGCGTGATATGCACCCAGGTGTTTAGGGGTGACGCGCGAGTCTGTGAATCATGCAAGGCGCATCCCCGCCAATGCACCGGCTGTGGTGCCACGTTCAAAGGGACAAAGCCACTCTGCC
>Ga0206353_10061093_pt1 | contig 17359 bp, 15 predicted proteins | sample DielMetaTC5am4_FD_146436 | JGI IMG/M metagenome (GOLD analysis project Ga0206353, IMG submission 146436) | Corn rhizosphere microbial communities from Kellogg Biological Station, Michigan, USA - Diel MetaT C5am-4 (Metagenome Metatranscriptome)... | ecosystem: Host-associated > Plants > Roots >...
CCGCAGGAGAGCCGGAAGGCGGTCGGATTCAGCGGCGCGAAGGCGGCGGGCTCCTCGTCGGCCACCTGCTCCCATGCCACGGCCAGCACGAGCAGCGCCGCCGAGCCGACCAGGGCGCCGAAGCCCGGCGGAAGCGCTCCTCCGGCCGCGAGCGCGATCGCGGCGATCCCCGCCACAGTGCCCGCGCCCGCCAGGACCCAGGGCACATTGACCCGACGGCGGACGCCCTCCGCCGGATCGGTCTCGGCCGGAGGACGCAGTGGCGCCAGCGCCCAGAGCCAGAGGTACAGCAGGACGCCGCCGCCGCCGAGGAAGGCGGCCCCCACGAAGGCCCAGCGCACGGCGACCACGGGCCACCCGAGGTGGTCGGCCAGTGCGACGCTCACGCCGCCCACCACGCAGGAGCGCGGCCGGGCGAGCGGCGGCCGCGGGATGGGCGGCCGCTGCACGGGCGGCCGCTGGTGCGCGGTCCGCCACCCGGTGCGGGCTGGGGACGACATAGCCCGATCCAAGCAGACCCCGAGCCGACCCGCACCCGGCGGCGCCAATGATCAGGGTCCACTCAGGGGTTCACCCGATACCTGCCGGACCCACCCCACCGGCAGGATGAGGAGCATGTCACAGAACGAATCGACTCCCCCGGTGGGGACGCCCTCGAACCCCTACGGCGGCCCGAAGACCGGCTTCTCCGGTCGTGGAACGCGCTTCTTCGACTGGATGCGCGGGCTCGGCGTCGTGCGGGCGGACGGCTGGATCGGCGGAGTGAGTGCCGGAGTTGCGTACCGGCTCGGCATCGACCCGCTCATCGTGCGCGGCATCCTCGTCGTCGCCGGGATCCTCGGGGCGCCCGTCCTGCTCCTGTATGCGGCGGCGTGGGCGCTGCTCCCGGACCGCGAGGGACGCATCCACCTGCAGCGGCTGTTCGAGGGCGACTTCGAGCCGCCGATGGTCGCGATCGGGGTCATCGTGCTGCTCTCGCTGATCCCCTGGACGAGCGGACTGTGGTGGGCAGGCGGGCCGTTCTGGAACGTCCCGGCCTGGGGGGACGCTCTCGGCCGGGTCATCTGGACCCTGCTGGTGATCGGGGCGGTGGTCGCGCTGATCGTGGTCGCGGTGCGGCGCTCGGATGCGCGGGCGTCGTCGGGCGCTGCTTCTTCTTCGGCGCCGGCCGCCGACACGTTCAGCGCCCCAGCACCACACCTGGATGTCGCGACAGAGCCGACGGCACCGCCGGCGCCCGCCCAGGGTGCCTCGCCGGACGAAGTGGCCGACTGGCAGCAGCGCCAGGCCCAGTGGCGGGCGGAGCACGCCGCCTGGAAGCAGCGCCTGGCCGCCGACATGCGCGCGGTGAAGGCGCAGCGGTCGGCCGAGCTGCGCTCCCAGGTCGCGGTGGCCTCAGCCGAGGCGGCTGCCCGGCGGGAGGCGTACCGGGCGGCGAATCCACGGGTGGGGGCCGCCGTCGGATGGCTGACCGTCGGTCTGGCCCTCGTGGCAGGGGCGGTCGCGGCCATCGTCTGGCCGCTCCTGGCCGACGTATCGCGATTCACCACCGCGGCCGGTCTGGCAGCCGCCACGCTGGTCGTCGGCGTCGTCGTCCTCATCGCCGGACTCGCCCGCCGCCGCAGCGGCTTCCTGATCTTCCTCGGGATCCTGCTCGCCGTGCTGACCACTGCCGCGCTGATCCTCGCCGGCGACGGCGCCACCGGCATCCACCTCACCAGCGAGGGCCTTCCGGCCCTCCTCCAGCAGTGAACATCGTGTCCGACCAGGAGAAGACCATGACCGAACCGCAGCATCCCTCGAACGCACCCGTCCGCTGGGGCGGTGTGGTGTGGGGAGGCCTCCTCACCCTGTTCGCCGCAGGCGTCCTCTTCGTGCTCTCGTCGCGAGAGCGCATCGACGAGGTGGGAGGCTGGCTCGCCTCTCTGACCCCCGGATCCGCGTGGGCACTGGCCGCTGCGGTTGTGGGGCTCGTCATCGTCGTTTCGGCCGTGCTCGGCGGTATCCGCGCCTCGCAGCGCCGGCGCATCCATCCGGGACTCTGAACGGATTCCGTCCACAGGCTGCGTCCCGACGCCCCACTCCACCGATCTGAGAGATCGGGGAGCGGGGCGTCGGACGTCCCTGCGACGATGGCTCCATGACCACAGGCTCCACACCTCCCGGCTCCGTCTCTCCCGGTTCCCTCTCTTCAGCGGACGACGCCCTCTCTCGCCTCCGCGCCCTCGTCGGGCGGCCGGACGCGGAGTTCCACGACGGCCAGCTCGAGGCCGTGACCGCGCTCGTCGAGGATCACCGCCGGGCGTTGGTGGTGCAACGGACCGGCTGGGGAAAGTCCGCGGTCTACTTCGTGGCGACGATGCTGCTCCGGGGGCAGGGAGCCGGGCCGACCATCCTCGTCTCTCCGCTCCTCGCCCTGATGCGCGACCAGGTGGCCGCGGCGGAGCGCGCCGGCGTCCGAGCCGTGACCATCAACTCCGCGAACCGGCACGAATGGGAGGACGTGGCGTCGCGACTGCGGGAAGACACGGTGGATGTTCTCCTGGTGTCCCCCGAACGCCTCAACAACCCCGAGTTCCGCGACACGCAACTGCCCGCGCTGGTCGAACGCAGTGGACTCCTGGTCGTCGATGAGGCGCACTGCATCTCGGACTGGGGACACGACTTCCGGCCCGACTACCGGCGGCTGCGCGACCTGATCGCGCTCCTCCCCGATGGCGTCCCGGTTCTGGCGACGACCGCGACGGCGAACGAGCGAGTCGTGGCCGACGTGGTCGACCAGCTCGGGGCCGGGCGAGCGGCCGACGTGCTGACGATCCGCGGCCCACTCGCCCGTCGCTCCCTCCGGCTCGGAGTCCTGCCTCTGCCGGATGCGACGAGTCGGCTGGCCTGGCTGGCCGGCCACCTCGGCGACCTGCCCGGGAGCGGCATCGTGTACACGCTGACGGTGTCAGCCGCGGAGGACACCGCACGCGTCCTGCGCCGCGCGGGCCACGAGGCGCACGCCTACACGGGACAGACGGACACGGCCGAACGGGAAGACCTCGAGGGGCGGCTGAAGCGCAACGAAGTGAAGGCTCTGGTCGCGACGAGCGCTCTCGGGATGGGCTTCGACAAGCCGGATCTCGGGTTCGTGGTGCACCTCGGTGCGCCGTCCTCGCCGGTCGCGTACTACCAGCAGGTCGGACGCGCCGGGCGAGCCACCGAGAACGCCGACGTCCTGCTGCTCCCCGGACCGGAGGACCGCGCGATCTGGCAGTACTTCGCGACCGCGTCGATGCCTTCCCGCGAGAAGGCCGCTTCGGTGCTCGAGACACTGGGATCCGAGCCGCTGTCGACGCGCGCTCTCGAGAGCAGGGTCGACCTGCGGGCATCCACCCTCGAGCTGCTGCTGAAGGTGCTCGACGTCGACGGTGCCGTCCGCCGCGTCAGCGGGGGCTGGGTGGCGACCGGCTCGCCCTGGCAGTACGACGAGGAGCGCTACGCGCGCATCGCGGCGGCCAGGGAAGCAGAGCAGCGTTCGATGCTCGAGTACGAGACCACCACCGGATGCCGGATGGAGTTCCTCCAGCGGGCGCTCGACGACCCGGACGCGGGTCCCTGCGGCCGGTGCGACAACTGCGCGGGCGTCTGGTACCCCGCTGAGGTGGATGGACGCGCGGCCGGCGACGTGAGTTCGCTGCTCGATCGGGTCGGCGTCGAGGTGGAACCCCGCAAGCTGTGGCCCACGGGTGCCGACCGGCTCGGGCTGCCCGTCCGCGGCAAACTCCGGCCCGACCAGCTGCTGCAACCCGGGCGCGTACTCGCCCGGCTCACCGACCTGGGATGGGGCGGACGGCTCCGGGAGCTGCTCGCCGACGACGCGCCCGACCAGCCGGTGCCACCCGCGATCCTCGACGCCTGCGTGCGCGTGCTCTCCGACTGGGACTGGAACGCGCGGCCAGGCGCTGTGGCGGCGATGCCATCCCGGCGGCGGCCGGTCTTCGTGGAATCGCTCGCACGCGGCATTGCGAACGTGGGGCGGCTTCCGTTTGCCGGAACCCTGGCCTGGCGAGGCGGGCCCCCGTCCGGAAGTCCCGGCGGGAACAGCGCGTTCCGGCTGGCGTCCGTCTGGGAGCGATTCTCAACGGACGGACTCGATCTCCCGGCCGGCGTTCCCGTGCTGCTCGTGGACGACCTGATCGACAGCCGCTGGACCGTGACCGTCGCGGGCCAGGAACTGCTGGGAGCGGGCGCGAACGCGGTGCTGCCGTTCGCCGCAGCGCTCCGCAGCTGAGTGTGTCGTGTTCGCGTGGCCGGGAGCGCGGCTAGATGAAGTCGCCTCCGCCGAAGTCGCCTCCACCGAAGTCGCCACCACCGCCCCAGTCGCCGCCACCGCTCCAGTCTCCGCCTCCGGCCCAATCGCCGGCCGAACCGCCGCCGGCGTCCCAGCCGGCCGCATCGACGGAACCGTCCCCGCCCGATGCACTGTCGGTGCCGGAGCCGGCGTCGCCCTGGCCTCCGTTCTGGTCGGTGGCTTGATTGTCCGCGTTCTGGTCGGTGGCGTTCTGGTCGTTGGCGTTCTGGTCGTTGGCGCTCTGACTGTCCGCGTTCTGGTCGCCGGCGCTGCCGTCCGCCTGCTGGTCTGCCGGGGAGGGAAGGAACGCACCGACGAGAGCGGACCCGATGACATAGCCGGCCACGCTTCCCAAGAGCGAGCTCGCGAACATGCCGCCGAACCCCATCCCGCCGCCTCCTGCACCCCCGAAGCCCGCACCGCGACCGCCGCCGAGCGCGCGTTCGAGGGTGCCGGGCTGGCGGAGTTCCGATCGCGTAGCGGCCTGCGCCAGCGAGCGCGGGTCGTCGCCGCGCGGTTGCTCGCCCGCGGGGGCGCTCTCGCTCAGCTGCTGGAAGAGCAGGCGCCGCTGCTCCGGAGTCAGCTTCGCGAACGCCTCCTCGTGCACCTGTTCGATCGTCTCGGGAGGAGCGGTGCGCAGCAGATAGCGGTAGCGCTCGACGGCGATCTCGTCCTCGCTGCGAGGCGCACCCGGGGTCGCGGACGGGAAGCCGGCGCTCGGGGCGGCCTCGGGCCGCGGGCCGGCGGCGCTCTGCGGCTGCGTGCTGCCCGAGCGCGGGTCTTCGCGTCCGAGAAGGCGGTCCAGGAATCCCATGTCGTCCCCTTCGATCCGTCCCGGCGCGGGCGCGCCGTGACCCCCTCAGCCTACGGAGCCGAACGTGAGAACCCTCTCAGAGTCGGCCGGGCATCTCCCGAACCGACCAGGCGAAGACTCGGTCAGAGGGTCAGTCCGACCAGCACCGGTTCCGGTTGCAGCAGCACGCCGAACTCCGCCTGGACGCGCGACTGGATGAACGCCGCCAGCTGGGCGACGTCCGTCGCCGTGGCGTTGCCCCGGTTCACGATCGCGAGCGTGTGCTTCGAGGAGATGGCGGCCCCTGAACCCGGGAGGGCGAAGCCCCGGCCGATTCCGGCGTGCTCGATGAGCCACGCCGCGCTGAGCTTCATCGTGTACTCCCCGCCCGCGAGACTCGGCACGTCGACGGGATCCCCCCCGCCCGGCGGGATGGTCAGGACGGTATCCGCCTCCAGAGGATCCTGGGGCCAGCGGGGCGCGTTCGCAGGGAGCGATCGGGCGAAGCTCTCCGACACGATCGGATTGGTGAAGAACGATCCCGAGCTCACGGAGTCCGGGTCCGCCGGATCGAGGACCATCCCCTTGGAGGATCTCAGGGCCAGCACCGCCCGTCGCAGTTCGGCGACCGGCACGCGCGAGCCGAGCCGAACGCCGAGGGCGTCCGCGAGCTGGGCGTACCCGATGGGCGAGCTCAGCGGGGCTCCCACGTCCCCCGGGACCGTGCTGTCGGTGAGCTCCAGGTCGACGGACAGCACCACCCCACGCCGGTCGCGTTTGAGCACGGACGTGCGATATCCGAGGCCGAGCTCCGACCGGGTGAGGTACGAGACCTCGCCCGTCACGTCGTCGAGGAACTCGATGCCGAGGAGGGCCGACTCGAGCTCCTGGCCGTACGCGCCGATGTTCTGGACGGGAGCCGCCCCGGTCGACCCCGGGATCCCGGACAGCGCCTCCACGCCCGACCAGCCGTGCCGTACCGTGAAAGCGACCACGTCGTCCCAGGGCTCGCCCGCCTCGACCCGCAGGCGGATGCGCCCCTCGGGCGCGTCGAGCCGTTCGATGCCTCGGCTGCGGATGTGGATGACCGTCCCGTCGAATCCGTCGTCGCTCGCCACCGTGTTGGATCCGCCGCCGAGCAGCAGCCAGTCCTCGGCGGCATCCCGGGCCTCCAGGACCGCATCCACGAGGGCGGCACGGTCGTCGGCCACCACGAGCCGTTCCGGCACGCCGCCGACGCGGATCGTGGTGAGTTCGGCGAGCGCCGGTGTCGCGTCCGTCATGCCAGCCGGACGCGGACCTGCGCCTTGCCGAGCACAGTGTCGCCGCCGAAGGTCGTCGTCAGGTCGATGCGGGCGACGCGCGCCTCCGCATCCAATTGCCCCACCTTCGCCGAGATCGTCACAGTGGCGCCCTCGGTGGGGTCCACGACCACGGGACGGGTGAACCGCACCTGGTAGTCCTCGACACGACCGGGGTCGCCGGCCCAGTCGACGACCGGTTGCACAGCGAGGCCCATGGTCAGCATCCCGTGGGCGATGACGCCGGGCAGCCCGACGGAGGTGGCGATGTCGTCGCGATAGTGGATGGGGTTGAAGTCGCCGGACGCGCCGGCGTAGCGGACCAGTGAGTCGCGGCTCAGGTCCACGGTGCGCTCGGCGACGATGTCACCGACGGTCAAGGTGTCGAAGTCGGGGGTGGGGGCGGGCATCACTCGTCTCCTCGGACGACCAGGGTGGAGGTGGCGGTCACGACGTGCGCGCCGTCCGCGTCGACGATGGTGGACTCGGCGGTCACCATCGAGTGCGGGCCGAGCGACTTGACCGAGGTGACGCGGAGCGTCGCCGTCAACTCGTCACCGGCGACGACCGGCCGGGTGAACGTGAATCGCTGGTCCCCGTGCACGACACGGCTGAAGTCGATCCCGGCGTCCGGCTCCGCGAGCAACTGTGCGAGAGTCGCCTCCTGCACCACCACGGGAAACGTCGGAGGCGCCACCAGGTCGCGGTGACCCGCCGCGCGGGCCGCCTCCACATCGAAATTGATCGGCGACGTGGCGAACACGGCGGTGGCGAACTCCCGGATCTTCTCGCGTCCTACGAGGTACGGCCGGGCGGGCGGGAACTCCCGCCCCTGCAGCTCTGGATTCACTGGCACCCGTCGATTCTATCGGCGCGTCCCCGAGCCGCCCGGGACTCGGTGGACGGCACCGGAGAGCGCGCGCCCGGACAGCAGAAGACCCCGGAGACCGATGGCCTCCAGGGTCTTCACGCTCGGTGCTAGCGCCTTACTGGCAGCTGTCGCACTGCAGCAAATCCATGGGGTCGACGGGAACCGAGTAGCCGCCAACGCTGTCGTTTTCGTAGTCCATGATGGCCTCCCCTAGAAGTCGGTGGTCCGCGTTCCCGCGGTGTTCACCCACTATATAACCCGAATGACACGATTGTCATTCCACTACATGTAGTGTTTTGAAGATTTTTTCTCGCTGTCCCCAGATTAGGGGTGACCACCGACATAAGTGGTCACGGAACCAGGGACTGCGTGCCCAGTACGGTGGCAAGGGCCAGGCGCTCCGCGTCCTCTGATCCCGGCTCGGCGGTGTAGATCGAGATGCGCAGGTCGTCCAGGGCGGCGACGAGGGTGTCGCAGTCCAGCGCGATCGGGCCGATGACAGGATGGAGGACGGTCTTCTGCCGCGAGAGGTCGGCCGGCGGTGGCGGCGCCTCGGTGTCCCAGAGCTCGGCGAAGCGCGGGCTGCCGGACCTCATGTCGGCGATGAGGTGACGCAGGGAGCGATCGGCGGGATAGCGGGAGGCCGTCAGTCGCAGATCCGCCACCAGCCGGGCTTCGTGGTCCGCCTGTTCGCGCGGAGTGTGAACGACCCGCGAAGGCAGGCCGGCCACATTCCGCCAGACGGCGTTGCGCTCGAGGCCTCGCCAGGAGGTGGTCTCGCCCATCAGCGCGTCGAAGGGCGCGTTCGCGAGCACCAGCGTCCAACTCGCGTCATACACGACGACGGGTGTGTTCGACAGCCGGTCGAGCATCCGCTGCACGCTCGGCGGCACGCGCGAGGGCACGACCTCCGGGCCCGGCGCGGCGTGGCCGGCGAGCCCGTAGAGCAGGTCGCGTTCGGCACCGGCCAAGCGCAGGGCGCGGGCGAGCGACTCGACCACCTGTACGGATGGGGCGGTCGCGCGACCCTGTTCCAGCCGGGTGAGATAGTCGGCCGAGATCCCGGCGAGCGCTGCCAGCTCCTCCCGGCGCAGACCGGCAGCTCGGCGGCGCGGCCCCACCGGAACTCCGACGGCCTCCGGGGTCACCCGGTCGCGCCACCGGCGTACCGTGCGCCCGAACTCCCACGTCTCCATCGCTCCAGTCTGCGCCTCCTCCGGCCCGGTGTCCTGGCCCTGGCAGTCCTACGAAAACCAGTCGACTGGATGAGGTGCGGCGGACCACGCAGGCTGGCGGCATGACCCATCCAGGAACTGTGCTCATCACCGGCCCGACCCGCAACCTCGGCCGCTACGCCACGCTCGCCCTGGCCGACCGGCCGGACCGTAGGCGGCCCGACCTCCTGCTGGTCGGCCGGGCCGGACCCGACCTGACCGCCGTCGCGGACGAGGCCCGCTCCCGCGGTGCCACCGTCCGCGAGATCGGCTGCGACCTGTCCAGCCTGGCCGAGGTCCGGTCCGCCGGAGCGACCGTGCGCGACCTGCTCGCCGCCGGCGACCTCCACCCGTTGCGGGCGCTGGTGGCCAACGCAGGCGCCACGACCGCGGACACCCGGCGCGCCTCCGCCGACGGCTACGAGCTGACCTTCGCCGTCAATCACCTCGCCCACGCTCAGCTGATCGGCGATCTCCTCGACTCGCTCGCCGCTCCGGCGCGGATCGTCTTGCTCGGCTCCAACACGTACCACGCGAACGCCTGGCGGAAGCTGCTGCATGTCCCGGAGGCCGAGTGGGCGGATCCGCTCGAACTGGCCCGCCCGGCCACCGGCGACCAGGCGCCGGGGATGACCTCCGCCGGCGTCGCCTACTCCAACGCCAAGCTGGCCGTCCTCTATTACGCCCACGAGCTCCAGCGCCGGGTCGGCGACGGTATCGCCGTCTCGGTCTTCGAACCAGGGTGGATGCCGGGGACCGCCCTCGGCCGGACCGCGCCGGAGGCCGTCCAGAGGATCGGTCGCGCACTCGCACGGGTGCCCGGCGTGTCCACGCCCGAACGTTCGGGACCGCTGCTGGCCTCGATGGCGCTCGACGACCGGTGGGCGCACCTGCGTGACGGCGCGTTCGTCGTGAAGACGAAGCTGACCGAGGTGCAGCCGGTCGCGCAGGACCGCGCACGGGAGAAGCGCCTCTGGGAGGCGACCGCCGAGCTGTTGAGCACGGCGCGGGCGTCACAGGATGCCTCGCGCTGAGCCCCCGAGCGGGGCCGGCGTGCACGCGGCGCCGGCCCCGCACATCCTCAGTTCTCGGCGTCGCCTGTCGCTTCACTACGCTTTTTGACGTCCGGGTCGCCCTCGCACCCCGTCTCAGGGCACGATCTGTGCATGAGCTTCGCACCGGCACGCCCCTTGGAGCAGCTCTATGCCACCCGGTCGAGCATCAAGTGGCGCCGCTACCCGGCGGATGTGCTGCCCGTCTTCGTCGCCGAGATGGACTTCGATGTCGAGCCGGCCATCCTGGAACGGGTCGCGCAGACCCTGCAGCACTCGGACACCGGATATCTGGACTCCGCCGGACCGCTCGCCCCCGCCTTCGCGGACTTCGCCCGGGCGTCGTGGGGCTGGGAGGTCGACCCCGCCGACGTCCATCTGGCCACGGATGTGACGGTCGGTGTCGTGGAGGCGCTGCGGCTGGCGCTGCCTGCGGAGGGCGGCCGCGTTGTGTTGACGCCGCCGGTGTACCCGCCGTTCTTCGAGATGGTGGAGGAGGCGGACGCGGTCGCGGTCACCGTTCCGCTGCTCGAGGACCACGACTGGAGTCTCGACCTGGCCGGCATCGAAGCAGCCTTCTCCGCGGGCGCCGATGCGATGCTGCTGTGCAACCCGCAGAATCCGACCGGTCGATGTCACAACCGGGAGACCCTCCAGGCCCTCGCCGCGCTCGCCGCTCGTTACGGCGTCTTCGTGGTCAGCGACGAGGTGCACGCGCCCCTCGCCCATCCGGGCACACGCTTCCTCCCTTTCGCCCCGATCGCCCGTGAGGCCGGCTGCCGCGCCGTGACCGTCACCTCCGCGAGCAAGGCGTGGAACCTCGCCGCCCTGAAGTGCGCGGTCATCGTCGCGGCCGATGAGTGGTCTGCATCCCTCCTCACCGCACTGCCGCAGGAGCTGGCTGCGCGCACGAGCATCCTCGGGCTCCACGCCAACGTCGCGGCCCTCTCCTGCGTCGGCTGGCGGGACGACCTGGTCGGGCTGCTGGTGGAGAACTACCGCCTGCTCGAGGCGGAGCTCGCCGCCCATGCTCCCTCCGTGCGGCCTGTCCGGCCGGACGCCGGGTACCTGGCCTGGCTGGACTTCCGCGATGCCGGTCTGGGCGACGATCCTGCGGCCGTGCTCATCGAGGAGGGCCGCGTCGCCCTCAACTCCGGTCTCGCGTTCGGGGAGCCCGGCCGGGGCTTCGCCCGGATCAACCTGGCCTGCAACCCGTCGACCGTCATCGAGGCCGTGCGGCGGATCGCGGCCACGGTCTCAGCGCGCTCAACGGCCGCGCTCGCCGGCTGACGGAGTAGCCCTCAGCGCCTGCATCGGGCCAACGGGGCAGCCCGCAGCGCCGGCATCTGACCGGTCATCCGGCCGCGACCAGTCCGCGCTCGAGATCGGCGATGATGTCGCGCGCACTCTCGATCCCGATCGACAAGCGGATGAGGCCGGGCGTGATCCCGGCGTCCGCCTGCTCCTCCGGGCTGAGCTTGGCGTGGATGGTGCTGCCTAGATGGATGGCGAGGGTGCGGACGTCGCCGATGTGCGTCATGGGCGAGATCAGCCGCAGCGAATCGATGAAGCGGCGTGCCGCATCCCTCCCTCCGGCCAGGTCGATCGACACGATCGAGCCGGCGCCGGCCGGAAGGTACCGCTGCGCGCGCTCGTAGTACGGGTTCGACGGCAGGCCCGGATAGAACACCTGGGCGACTTCCGGCCGGCCCTCCAGCCACTCCGCGATCGCCTGAGCGTTCGCGATGTGCCGGTCCATCCGGACCGACAGCGTCTCGATTCCGTGCAGCAGCAGGAAGGTGCTGGTCGGCGGGATGGTCGGGCCGTACTCGAGGACGATGACCGCGCGGACGTACGCCAGGTACGCGCCGCTCCCGAACCGCTCCACGAACGACGGGACGCCCGGCCGCGGCTGTCCGGCCAGCTGCGGGAAGCGCTCCGCCTGGGCCGCCCAGTCGAACCGGCCGGCATCCACGATCGCGCCGCCGATCACCGAGGCGTGACCGGAGAGCCACTTGGAGGTCGAATGGATGACGATGTCGGCGCCGTCCTCGATCGGACGCCAGAGATAGGGCGTCGGGACGGTGTTGTCGACCACCAGGGGGACGCCGGCCGCATGCGCCAGCCCGGCGATCCGGGCGATGTCGACGACCTGGCCGAGCGGATTCGGCAGAGTCTCGGTGTACACCGCCTTGGTCTGCGGCCGGAACCGCGCCGCCCACTCCTCGTCGCTCGCGTCATCGGGCACGTACTCGAAGTCGATCCCCTGCCGCTTCAGCACCCCGCTGAACATCTCGCGCGTGCCCTCGTAGAGCGACCGCGTGGCGAGGATGTGGTCGCCCGCCCCGGCGAGCGCCGTGATCGCCGTCGCGATGGCGGCCTGCCCGCTGGCGACCACGATGCCGTCGACGCCGCCCTCGAGATCGGCGATCCGGCGGCCGGCGACGGCGTTCGTCGGGTTCTCGTTCCGGGAGTATGCCCGGTACGCACTGCGGCCGGCGAACCGCTCCTCGCCGTCGTCGAAGCTGTCGAAGACGTAGGCGGCCGTCTGGTAGATCGGCGTCACCCGCGCCTTCGTCTGGGCGTCGACCACGGCTCCCGCGTGGATCTGACGTGTCTCGAAGTCCAGTGGGCGATCCTCATCGGGCATGCCCGCCACCCTAGTGATCCGTACCGTCGCCGCCAAAAGCCTGCGTCACTGAGTGTCACAGGAGCTCCCACCTCGTGTGTGGAACCGGATCGACTCCGGCGATCCGGCAGCCCGCCGGGCGGCGGTGATGCTCCCGCGACGCGGCAGGACTGCGGCCATCGCGCCGGCGTCGCCTCCGGCAGGCGACTAGATTGCTGTCGGTGAACACCGAAACACCCGTGCTCCTCGGCCCGAACCAGCCGCTCGACCGGCCCTACCGGGGTGGAGCGGGGATCGCCCGCTTCCGCGGCACCCCGCAGCCGAGCCCGTTCACGCCCGAGGACTTCGTAGGGTCGACGACCGAGGTGTTCGCCGGCGGCGGTGTTGGGCTCACCGTGCTGCCCGACGGCCGGACGCTCCGTGACGCCGTCGCGGCGGATCCGGTGTTCTTCCTCGGCGCGCACCACGTGGAGCGCTTCGGCGCCCGCACCATGCTGCTGGTCAAGCTGCTGGACACGGCCGAGCGGCTGTTCGTCCACTACCACCCCGATGACGCGTTCGCCGCTCGCCACCTGGGCAGCCCGCTCGGCAAGACGGAGGCCTGGGCGGTCATCGAGGCGGAGCCGGATGCCTACGCCGCGCTCGGATTCCGGCGCCCGGTCGCCTCCACCGAGGTCGAAGCGTGGTGGGCCGGACAGGATGCGGACGCGATGCTCGCGGCGATGAACCGGGTGCCGCTCGCGGCGGGCGACACCCTCCTGGTTCCGGCCGGGCTGGCGCATGCGATCGGCCCGGGCGTGACGCTCGTCGAGCTTCAGCAGCCGACCGACCTCTCGATCCTGCTCGAGCGGCGATCGCTGCCGGAGGCGGATGCGCTGCTCGGCCTGGACCTCACCACCGCGATCGGCGGCCTGGTGCGGGAGGTCACGCCCGAGGAGCGCATCCACGCGCTGCGCCAGGGCCGGGACGCCGAGACGCTGTTCCCGGCGGACGCCGATCCGTTCTTCGCCGCGGAACGCCTCCACGTGTCGGGATCGCGCGAGCTGGAGCCGGGCTTCTCGGTGGTCGTCGTCCTGGACGGGACGGGCTCCCTCGAGACTGCCACCGGCTCCCTTCCGCTCCGGCGGGGATCGACGGTGCTCACCGCCTACGGGGACGGTCCTCTCGGCCTCTCCGGCGAGCTCGACGTCATCCGGTGCCGGCCGCCGCAGTGACCTGGCGGGTCCACAGCGGCGCGTGTCGGAGGCCGCGGTTAGCTGGAGGGGTCCGCACCAGCGAGTGTCGGAGGCCGCGGTTACGCTGAGCCCGTGACGAGGCCATGACCACGCTGTGCGCGCTCTGCGGGTCCCCGGCGCACGCGGGTGCGCCCGTCGCGCTGTGCCTTCCGCACCTCCTGGAGGTGCACGACTGGGTGGCCGGAGAGTTCGGCGTCACGGACGTCCTGCCCTCCCCCTGCGCCTTCTGCGGCTCGCGGCTCGGGGTCCGCTACCCGTCCGGCTGGCTGTGCGCCGTGTGCGAGTGGCGAGTCGGCGACCCTCCCCCGGACGACCCGGCCGCCTCCCGGGTGGATGTCGTCTACTACCTGCGCTTTCGGGACCGCATCAAGATCGGGACGACCGCCAATCCGGTCCAGCGGTTCGCGAGTCTTCCGCACGACGAGGTCCTCGCGTTCGAGCGGGGGGATCGGACGCTCGAGCAGCGCCGCCATGCTGAGTTCGCGCACCTGCGCATCCCGGGCACCGAATGGTTCGAGACCGATCCGGCGCTGCTCGCCCACGTCGAGCGGCTGTGTGACGGTGCGCCCGATCCCTGGGCGCTGCTCGCCCGCTGGCGGAGCGAGGCGGCCGCGTTGCGGGGCTGACGCTGGTCGGCCCCGGCCTGCCCTGGCCTGCCCTGCCTGGTCGGCTATCGAAGGAGATCGGGCGTCGAATCTCCTTCGAATGGCAGTACTGAAGGAGATTCGAACGCGATCGGTCCGAATCTCCTTCCGTGTCCAGGGGCCGGCCGCCCGGAGGCGGCGAAAGGCCCGGGCCGCAGTGGCCCGGGCCTCGTGGGCGATCAGGCGACCTCGAGGGTCTCCCGTCCGCGGCCGTGTCCAGCGCCCTCGGCGGCGAGTTCGGCCTCGACCTTCGCTGCGAGCTGGGCCATCTCCTCCGCTTCCTGGAGTGCTGCCTCCCGTAGCGCCGGGTCGCGCAGCATGCTGAGCCGCGACTCCCCCTCCGTAGCACCGCTGGGGACCGCCTCCCGCTCCCCAGCACCGGCGGGGACCAGCTCCAGCGCCTCGACCTCGACCTCGACCAGCGCCTCGGCCTCGACCAGCAACTCGGCCTCGACGGCGGCCGCCGTCTCCGCCTCGGCCGTGCGCCGCGCCGAGCGCATGATGCCCACGGCGACCAGCGTGACGACACCCGCGGCGAGCGCCAGGATGCCGGCCGTCGCGAAGCCCTCGGTGTAGCCGGACTCGGCCGGCAACCCGTCGGGGGCGATCGCGCCGGTCACCAGCGCGGTCATCACGGCCGCGCCGACCGCAGAGCCGACGGTGCGCAGGTTGGCGTTCATCCCGCTCGCGATCCCGGTCTGCGTCGCCGGGACGCTCTGCACGACCACACTGGTGATCGCCGCGTAGATGAGACCGAGCCCGAGGCCGAAGACACCGGACGCCGCCGCCACGGCGAACAGCGAGCCGTGCAGGAACGCCAGCGAGAGGCTCGCCCCGCCCATGAGGGCGGCGGAGAGGACGATCTGCGACCGGAAACCGACCCAGCGGGCCAACGGGCCGCTGAGAAATCCGGTGACCGCCATCGTGACGAGCATGGGGAGCATCAGCATCCCGGACTCAGCCACGGAGGCGCCCAGGCCGTACCCGGTGGAGGTCGGTGTCTGCACGAACCGCGGGAAGAACGCGAACACCGCGAACATCGAGGCCCCGATGAATACGGCGGCCGCATTCATCGACCAGACGCCGGGCTCGCGCATGAGCCGCATGTCGACCAGGGGATGCCGCGAGCGCAGCTCGACGAGGATCCACGAGGCGAGGAGCACGGCGGCGAGGACGAACAGACCGATCACTCCGAGAGACGACCAGCCCAGCTGCGCTCCGGTGCTGAGCGGGAGGAGGAGCGCGACCAGCCACCCGGAGAGCAGCACGGCAGCCCACGGGTTCACCCCGCCGGCCGCACGCGTCGGCGACTCGGGGATGAAAATGAGCGCGAGCACGGCGGCCGTCACGGTGAGCACGACCGGCAGCAGGAAGAGTCCGCGCCAGCTGAGCGCGGCGGCCAGCGGGCCGGCGAGCACGGTGCCCAGGCCGCTGCCGATGGCGATGATCGACGCGATCGCGCCGATCGCCGAGGGCAGGCGGCGAGCCGGGAACTCATCCCGGATGATGCCGAAGGCGAGCGGGAACATGGCACCGCCGAACCCTTGGATGACCCGGCCGGCGATGACCACGCCGATGCTCGGGGCGACGGCGGCGATCACGCTGCCGAGAGCCACCGCGAGGAGAGCGAGGACGAAGATGCGGCGCTTGCCGACGATGTCGCCCACGCGGCCGAGCAGCGGGGTGGCGACGGCGGCGGCGATGAGCCACGCGGTCATGGTCCAGGTGACGCCCGCGGTGGTGGTGTGCAGGTCGGATTGGATGACGGGAAGGACAGGGACGACGAGCGACTGCAAGGTCGCGAAGGAGCCGACGCTGAGCGCCAGGATGGCGAAGGTCAGGCCCGGGTGGGATCGAGACATTGTCGGGAGGTTTCCGTTTCTCGAGGTGATGATGCCGGATGTGGGCTAGAATTGGAGGGAGGCTCCGTTCGGAGGGTTCCTCCGATTACGTATTCACAGTACCGGAGGGTGCCTCCGGTTCGCAAGCCCCATTTCCCGATCCGGTCGACCGGAACGGGAGAATGACCCGAAAGGACCGTCGCCGTGACCGGCACCGAGACACTCACCTCGAGCGTCGCCCGACCTCAGAGGGCGGATGCGCGACGCAACTTCGAAGCGCTGCTCACCGCTGCGCGAGAGGCGTTCGCGAGGCAGGGTCCCGGCGCGCCGCTGGAGGACATCGCACGCCGGGCCGGAGTCGGGACCGGGACGCTGTACCGCAACTTCCCCACGCGCGACGCTCTCGTCGAGGCCGTTTACATCGACGAGGTGGAGGCCGTGGTCCGCGCCGCCGAGGACGCAAGCTCGCTCGACCCGTGGGAGGCCGTCCTGGCCTGGCTGCGCCGCTTCGTCAGCTACGTCGGCACCAAGCGTGCTCTGATCGAGGGGCTCAACAAGGAGTCGCCCGTCCTCCTCAGCTGCCGCACCTCTCTCTACGACGCGGGGGCGCCTCTGATCGCGCGCGCCCAGGCCGCGGGCGAACTGCGCAAGGATGCGGAGATCGGCGACGTCATCCGCATGGTCTCCGGCATCGCCGGAGTCGCCTTCGACGACGACGACCAGCGCGACCGCGTGATCGCCATGGCGATCGACGGGCTCCGCGCCCGCTGAGGCGCCCGCTCGACCTCGCTCAACCTCGCTCACGGAACCACCCGCTGATCCGGGCGCTCCCTCTACGCTGAGGAGATGGAGCTGGGCGTCTATGCGGTGATCGCCGTGGCGGTCATCGTCGGCGTGGCAGCCTTCGCCCGCAAGCTCGGCGTCGCCGCGCCGATCATCCTCGTCATCGTCGGCGTGATGCTCTCGTTCCTGCCCGGCGTGCCGAAGATCGGGGTGCCGCCGGAGATCATCCTGGATGGGCTCCTCCCGCCGATCCTGTTCGCCGCGGCCATCAGCGTCCCGCTCACCGACTTCCGGCGCAATCTGGCGCCCATAGCGGGACTCTCGGTCGTGCCGGTCGTGATCACCGCCTTCGCCGCCGGCTTCATCCTGTTCACGATGCTGCCCCACCTCAGCCTCGCGGCGGCGATCGCGCTCGGCGCGATCATCAGCCCTCCGGATGCCGTGGCGGCGACCTCGATCGGCCGCAAACTCGGCCTGCCGCCGCGCGTCCTCACCGTCCTGGAGGGCGAGGGCCTGGTCAACGACGCAACGGCCCTCGTACTGCTCCGCACCGCGCTGGCCGCCGCACTCGGGACGCTGACCACGCCCTGGGCCGGTGTCGTCGACTTCTTCTCCGCCGTAGTCATCGCCTCCGTGGTCGGGCTCGTCGTCGGATTCGTC
>Ga0206353_12066425_pt1 | contig 17326 bp, 16 predicted proteins | sample DielMetaTC5am4_FD_146436 | JGI IMG/M metagenome (GOLD analysis project Ga0206353, IMG submission 146436) | Corn rhizosphere microbial communities from Kellogg Biological Station, Michigan, USA - Diel MetaT C5am-4 (Metagenome Metatranscriptome)... | ecosystem: Host-associated > Plants > Roots >...
GGCTCTTATCTCGCGGTTCGACGCTGGTGGCTGATCGTCGCCGGATGAGGAGGGGCTATGGGTTGGACAATTCCGGCCGCTGGAAGCTTTCGAATCGCTGCCCTCCTCGCCGCGGCGGGCATGGTGCTGCCTCCCCCGGCCGCCGCGCGCCTGCCCTGGACGTCGCGCGAAGTGCAACTGGAAGGCGGCGAGGCGTTGCAAATTGCGTCGCCTTCGCGGCGCTTCATCGTCCGAGTGCGACCGGTCGGCACGTCGAGCCGTATCGCGCTGATCCGGCCCCATGCCGCCGGAATCACCACGGTCGAAGCGCCCGCCATGCTGATGTGGCATTCGACCTTGCCCTATCTGGCGGTGAGCGACGGGCAGGGGTCCGGCCAGTTCTACTATACGGACGTCTACCGGATCGGGGAGGGGAGGGTGACCCGGCTCAACGTCAGCCCGATAGCGGCTTCCGCCTTCCGGAGAGCGACGGGATGCCGGATCGACCCCGGATTCGTCAGCGTCGTCGCCGAAGGCTGGATCAGGTCGAGAGCCGAGCTGGTGGGATTCATGGAGCCGTGGGATCGCGACCATCCCTGCGATGGCGACCCGGCGATCGCCGCCGTCGTCGACATCAGGTCGGCCAAGGTGCGCCGAATCTACTCGAGCGCCGGGATCGCGGCATCGTTCTGCCGGGACAAGGGATTCGCCGAGGATCACCCCTATCCCTGCGACCGCCGGCCCCGTCCTTAGAAGCCCATCGACTCCTTGACCGCGGCGAGCGTCGTCTCGGCGGCGGCCCGGGCGCGTTCGCGACTTGGGGCGAGGGTGCGCTCGAGCTCGGGGGGATCGGCCATCAGCTCGCGGATCCGGGCGCGGATCGGGGCGAGGGTCGCGACCAGCTTCTCGGTCAGCGCCTTCTTGATCGGGCCGTAGCCGCCGCCGGCGAAGGGCCGGGCGGCCTCCTCGACCGAGATCCCGTCGAGCGCTGCGAGGATGGTCAGGAGGTTCCTGAGGCCGGGCTGATCGTCGCTGATCCGGACCTCGCCGACGGAATCGGTGACGGCGCGGCCCACCTTGCGGGCGATGGCCTCGTCCTCGTCGGTTAGGAAGATCACGCCCTGCACGGTCTCGTTGCCGGTCTTGGACATCTTCTTCGCGGGCTGCTGGAGGTCCATCACCCGCCCGCCGACCTCCGGAACGACCGCGGCGGGCACCTTCACCGTCTCGCCGTAGCGGCCGTTGAGGCGCTGGGCGATGTTCCGGGTCAGCTCGACATGCTGGACCTGGTCCTCGCCCACCGGAACGAAATCGGTCTGGTAGAGGAGGATGTCGGCGGCCTGGAGCACCGGATAGGCGAACAGAGCGAGGTTGGCCGAATCCTTGCCCGCCGCGCTCTTCGCCTTGAACTGGGTCATCCGGTTCAATTCGCCATAATAAGCCTGCGAGGAGAGCAGCCAGGCGAGCTCCGTGTGCTGGGGCACCTGGCTCTGGAAGAACAGGGTGGCGCGCGCCGGATCGAGGCCGCAGCCGATCAGGCCGGCCATCGCTCCGAGGCGGTTCTCGAACATCGTCTCGCGGTCGGTCGGGACGGTGATCGCGTGGAGGTCGGCGATCATGTAGAAGGTCTCGGCGCCGCTGTCCTGGCTCGCCACCCAGTTGCGGATCGCGCCGATATAATTGCCGATATGCGGAACGCCGGTGGCCTGGATGCCGGAGAGATAGCGCTGGCTCATCGGCCGCTCTTTGCCGATCGGTCCGCGCCGCGCAAGGGTGGGGAGCCTAGGGCTGGAAGTCGGCGGCCGGCGGGCGCGCAAGCCGCGCCGGATCGATTGGCTTCCAGACCGGGGACCGGCCGAGGCGGGCGTTGAACAAAGCGTTGAAGGCGAGCGGAGCGGTCTGCGGCCGGTCGAGCGGCGGGCCGTAGAGGCGCTCGGCCTCCATTTGGTCATAGCCCATCAGGTTGAGCAGGGTCGGGAAGAGCGCGTAATGGCTGGCGCGGTCACGGTTGATCGCGGCGGCGCGGGACCAGTCGGTGCCGGGCGTACTGGTGGCGCGGATCAGCACCAAGGGCACCGCCCCTTCCTCCATGCCGGGATCGGGGCTGCAATGGGTGTTGAGGCCGGAGCCGCCGCGCTCGTGCAAATTCTGGCCGTGGTCGGAGGTGTAGACGATCGTCGCGCCGCCGATGCCGGGGCCGAGCAGCCGGTCGAAGAAGGCGCCGACGTTCCACGTGAGGGTGTTGCGATAGGCGTTGCGATAGTGCCGCCACTCCTCCGGGCTGCCGCCGAAGCCGGCGCGGCTGCCGGTGTCGCTGACGTCGAGGAACCGGCCGCGCGGGAGGGCCGGACGGTAGCGCATGGAGGAGTCCGGATATTTGTCGTGGACCGGGAAATGGGCGCCGACCTTGTTGACGAGGATGAAGTCGCGCCGGCCGTCCTTCAAATAGCGCGAGACGATGGCGGCGGCGGCCTGGTCGCGGTCGACCACGGGCAAGCGGCCGAGGCTGATCACCTTGTCGATCCCGGCCAGCTCGTCCTTGACCAGCGGGTTCGCGGCCGGGTCGGCGCGCTGGGCGTCGACATAGACGGTGTGGAAGCCGGCGCCCCTGGCGTAGGCGAAGAGCGAGGGGCCGGTGGCGTCGATCCGGCGGTAATCGGCGCGGGTGCCGCCGTAGCGAAGGGTGAGGTTGCTGCCCCAGCTGCAGTGGGTGATCGAGGAGGCATAGCCGAAATTGGCGATGGTGAGGCCGGGCCGCGGTTCGGCGAGGCCCGAGCGGACTCCGCCTTGCGGGTCGTCGATGTCGAGATAGGCGGCGGCGACGCTCTCGTCGATCAGGAAGACCAGGTCGCCGGCCGGCGCCGTCGTCGGCCGGAGCCGGACCGGCTGGCGCGGACCGTAACGCTCGGTCGCGGCCTCGAAGAGCGCGAGGTCGCCGTAAGCGAGGCCGGTCAACGAAGGGGGAAGACCCCGAGCCCCCTCGCCGCCGCGCGCGTAGAGGATCAGCGACAGGAGCGCGATGGCGGCGATCGGGGCGAAGCCGGCATAACGGACGGGACGCTTCGGCTTCAGCAGGATCGCGGCGGCGAGCAATACAGCGAGGATCGCGGGGACGACGAACGAGCGGCCATATTGGGCGACCGCATTGTCGGCGTCGCCGGTCGAGGAGACCATGTTGATGAAGGCGTCGTAGGTGAGGAACTGGCCGGTCACCCGCTCGAAGGCGGCGACGAAGCCGGCCGCGCCGGCGAAGAGCAACGCCCAGAGGGCTCGAACCGCAAAGCTCTTCGCGTAGGCGGCGAGCACGAGGCCGGCGGCCATCGCGGCCCAGAGGACGACGAACAGGCCGAGCGCCGGCGTGAGGCCGAGCGATCCCGCCCGCTCCGCGACGGCGGGCAGGGTCGCGACGAGATAGAGCGCGAGCAGCGCCTCCTTGAGCGTCGGCCGGATCGGCATCGCCGCCGCTTTACCCCCGAGCCGTTAACTATCGCTCTACGGGGGGCGAACGTGGTCGATGCATGTAAGTTCGCTGCGTCATCCCGGCGAAGGCCGGGACCCATGAACACGGAGGTGCCGGAGACTCGCGCTCCGTATTCATAGGTCCCGGGTCGAGCCCGGGATGACGTTGCGTGCTCTCAACCTCCGCTACACCAACAACGCCGTGCTACCAGATCCTCACCCGGTCCTCGGGGGCGATGTAGAGGCGGTCGCCGGGCTTGACGCCCCAGGCCTGGTACCAGGCGTCGACGTTGCGAAGCGGCGCGATGGCGCGGATCTGGCCGGGCGAATGGGGATCGCTGACCAATTGCTGGCGGAGCGCCTCGGTCCGCTGCATCGTCCGCCACACCTGGCCCCAGCCGAGGAAGAAGCGCTGGTCGCCGGTGAAGCCGCCGATCACCGGCGCCGGCCTGCCGCCCAGCGACGTGTGATAGGCGTCGAGCGAGATCAGGGTGCCGCCCAGGTCGCCGATATTCTCGCCCATCGTCGCCTTGCCGTTGATGTGCATGTTGGGGAGGTCGGCGAAGCTGTAGGCCTCGTATTGAGCGCCGAGGCGGTTGGCCTGGGCCTCGAACTTGCGGGCGTCCTCGGGCGCCCACCAGTCGCGAAGCACGCCGTTGCCGTCGGACTTGCGGCCCTGGTCGTCGAAGCCGTGGCTGATCTCGTGGCCGATAACGCCGCCGATGCCGCCGTAATTGACCGCCATGTCGGCGCGCGGATCGAAGAAGGGCGGCTGCAGGATCGCGGCCGGGAAGACGATCTCGTTCTTGACGCTGTTATAGTAAGCGTTGACCGTCTGCGGGGTCATTCCCCACTCGGCCTTGTCGACCGGATTGCCCATTCGGTTGCGGCGATAATCCCACTCGAAGCGGGCGGCGCGCTCGGCGTTTCCGACCAGGTCGCCTGGGACGACCTGGAGCGCCGAATAATTCCGCCATTTGGAGGGATAGCCGATCTTCACGTTGAAGTGGCTCAATTTGGCCAGCGCTTCCTGCTTGGTGGCCGGGCCCATCCAGGCGAGGTTGCGGATCCGGCCGCCGAGCGCGGTTCGGAGGTTCGCGACCAGCTGGTCCATCTTCGCCTTCGAGGAAGGCGGGAAATAGAGGGCGACGTAATCGCGGCCGATCGCCTCGCCCATCGCGGCCTCGGCGAACTGGACTCCGCGCTTCCAGCGGTCGCGCTGCTGCGGCTGGCCGTTGAGGTAATGGCTCCGGAACTCGAACTGCGCGTCGACGAAGCGTTTCGACAGCAAGGGCGCGATGTCGTCGGCGGTTCGGAACGCCTCCCAGGCCTTCAGAGTGTCGAGGTCGGTGTCGGCGAAGACCTGGGCGATCTTCGGGAAGGCGGTGTTCTGGGCGACGATCGCCCGCTCGGCGCGCGACAGGCCGGCGGCGTTCCAGAAGGTCTGCCAGGGGAAGCCCGGCGCCTCGCGCTGAAGGTCGGCGAGGGTCATGAGGTTGTAGGTCTTGTCGCGGTCGCGGCTCTGGGCTCGGGTCCAGTGCGCCTCGGCGACCCTGGTCTCCATCGCGACGACCTTTTCGGCGGCGGCTGCGGGGTTCGGCCAGCCGGCGAGGCCGAGCATCTGCGCCACATATTGCCGGTAGCGCTCGACCTGCGGGCGGAACTTGGGATCGGTGTAGAAGTCGCGGTCGCCGAGCCCGAGGCCGGACTGCCTCAGGTAGAGCGAATAGATGTCCGGCTGCTTGGCGTCGTCGCTGACTCCGGAGCCGAAGAAGCTGGCGCCGAAGCCGCCCATCGACTGGCCCATCAGCCGCGCGATGTCCTCCTTGCTCGCGGCGGCGCGGACCGGCGCGAGGCGGGTGAGCAGGGGCTGGGCGTCGGCGCGTTCGGCCGCCGCCTCGTCCATGAAGCTTCTGTAGAGCATCGCGACTTTGGCCCGGTCCGGGTTCTTCGCGTCGGCGGGATTGTAGCCTTCGATCAGCTTGTGGAGCCGGGCCTCCGAGAGGTCGCGGAGGATGGCGAAGCCGCCCCAGGAGGTGCGGTCGGCGGGGATCGTCGTGTGCCGGGTCCAGGTGCCGTTGACGAACTCGTACCAGTCGTCGCCGGGCTTCACGGCGCGGTCCATTCCGGCGACGTCGAAGCCCCAGGTGCCGTAATGGATGGGCTTCGAAGGATCGATCGCCGGGGCTCGGACTGAGGAGGAGGCGTGCTGGGCCGGGGCGATCAGCGACTGGATCGTGCAGGCTTCGTCGAGGCAGTCATGCTCCTCATGGGCGAGCACGGGAGCGGCGGCGAGAGCGGCAAGGGAAGCGGCGCAAAGCAGGCTGAGTTTCACTGGCGTATCTCCAGGACAAGTCCATGATTTCGCGGCCTTCTCGCCCTTGGGAAGGCGCGTGCGAGGCGCATAGGCCGCTCGTGCGGATATTGCAATCAGCCGGGCTCAGCTCGAGGCGCCGCCGAGGCGGGCCCGGCAGCGCGCCTGGTCGTCCGGCGCGGAATCGGGCTCAAGGCGCTGGACGACGAACTCGTCCTTCCCTTCCGGCAAATAGCGGATCACCCGTTCGCCGTTCGAGTCGGCGATCCGGTAGGCGATCTCGACGGTCGAATCGCCGACCTTGCCGGCCTCGCGGCGGACGAGGCGCATGCCGTCGCGCATCCCCGCCGCATAAGCCGGGCCATCCGGCACGACTCCGGTGATGATCCCGCCCGCCTTGCGGGTCGCCTCCGCGTCGTAGCCGCGATGGAAGGATTTGCGGCGCTCGGTGGCGATCGGCGCGCAGTCGCCGAACAGGTCGGCGGGAAGGAGCAAGGGCTCGCCCCGCCGCGCATAAAGTTCGAGATCGGCGTCGAGGTCGATCCCCGTCATGGCCTTCAGGGTCCTGGCGAAGAGGGTGGTCGCCAGCTCCGAATTGTTCTCGGACGCCTTGCGCTGCGCCTTCAGCACGTCGTCGAGGCTGAGCTTGCCGCCGGAGCGGGCGGCGATCTCCGAATCGAGCTTGGCGGCGAGCAGATGGCCACGGTCGTAGCTCACCTGCTGCACCGCCGGATCGGTCCAGAAGCGGGCGGCGATGTCGGCGCCGTTGGCGGTCCTGGCGGGCGAGGTGCCGTAGCGAAGCAGAGTGTCGTTCTTGTCCGCCGCCCATTGCGCGAAGGTCCAGAGGCCCGAGCGGAGCAGGACCTTGGTCGCCAGATAATCGGTGAAGCCTTCGCTGAACCAGTAATCGACCGCCTCATTCTCCTCCGGCATGGCGCCGAGGCCGATCGGCACCCAGCTATGCATGAATTCGTGGGCGAGAAAGCGCGGCGCCTGATCGAGGCCGAAGGCGCTGGTCGAGGCGATCGAGAAAGCGTCGGCGCGGCCCGTCCCGGTGTAGGAGAGGCCCGAGGGCAAATCGCCGAGCGGCGCCATGGCGATCAGGAAGGGGCCGGGCCGGTCGCCCCAATAGGCATTCTCGGCGGCGAGGATGGCCGACGCCGTGTCGGCGAGCGCGTCGGGGGTGAAGTTCCACTGGCCGAGTATCGCGACCCGGAACGGCGCGCCGGCGAGATCGCGGCGCACGATCCTGAGCCGCGCCCCGCCGATCGCGATGCTGTTGATCAGATTGGCGAGCGTAGTCGGCTCGCCATTGAGGTGATCGAGGTCGGAGGCGACCGTCCAGCCGTCCGGCAGCTTCCCCCATTTGAACTTCGCGGGGCGCGCGTCGCGGCCCTCCGGGCGCGCGAAAAGCGTCTCGCCGTGCGCGAAGAACCAGTCCGAGCGCACCATCGGCTTCGCTTTCTCATAATCGAAGCCGGGATCCTCCTTGTAGGCCGAGACGACGGTGTAGCGGACCTTGATCCGAGCGCCCGGCGAATGGCGGATCAGCGGCTGGTCGTAGGTGCCGCCGAGGCTCTTCGCGCCGCGTATCTCGAGCCTGGTGTCGAAGCGCCAAAGCTCGGACGTTCCCGCCCAGGTGCCCGGCAGGAACAGCTTGGTCTCGCCGTCGGCGTCGCCGCGGAAGCGCATGTCGACCCTCAGCGCTCGGCTGCCGTCCCGCTCCGTCACCGGCGTGATCTTGTAGGAGATCGGCCTCTCTTCGAGGGGCTTGCCGGCGACGAGGAGGAAGACGGCCGCGCCGAGCAGCGGATACGCAACAGGTCTCACGCGCGGCCTCCCCGAATCGCCGCCGACCATAAAGGCCTGGCTAGAGAGGGAAATAGGCCTTGAGCCGCTCGATTGTCTCCTCGGCATTCCGGTGGTGGACGAAGATGCCGCCCGCGCCCTCCCAGAGGTGGGCGTGGCGGAGCTGGTCGTCGACCAGCACGTCGCCTTCCCTGGCGTGGTCGCGCTTGTCGCGCGCCAGGGTGGTGATGATCCGGGTGCCCGGGAAATGCTTCGCCGCCCACCTCACCTTCTGGTCGGCCGCCCAATTGCCGCGTGGAAGGCCGGTGAGGATGATCGGGTCGAGGTGGCGGACCGCGTCGAACAGGCGCATCGCGTCGGGCATCAACGGCAGGCTGAAATAGAAATCCGGCGCGGAGGCGAGCTTCGCCCAGAAGCGGCCGATGCCGTGGCGCTTCTCGAACGCTCGAGGCGGCAGGCCGAGCACGGCGGTCGCGCCCTCGTCGAAATCGGCGAGGACTCCGTCGCAGTCGAGGTAGAGCCGGCGCTCCATCAGCGGAAGCAGGCGGGGACGGGCCTGACCGGCATCATTCGGGTGAAACCGGAAGGGCGGTCAGCGGGTTCCTTCGTCCGAGAGGAGTCGAGCCATGGGCCGCCCGCAGGACAGCGAACAGAATCTTCCCTCCGACGACGAGGAGATCGCCCGCGAAGGCGAGGAAAATCGGCGCGAGATGGACGAAATCCCCCCGCACGGCACCGATCCGCTTCACGAAGGGCCCTAAGCGGCGTCGATGACATTGGGATAGTCATCCCGGCGGAAGCCGGGACCCATGAACACGGTGATTGGGGTGGATAACAATCGCCTCGCCACGTGAACCGCAATGTTCATGGGTCCCGGCTTTCGCCGGGATGACTGAGATTTCGCGCAAGCCACTCTTCCAGCGCTTTCGTCTGCGCCGGGGTGAACTGGCGGCGGAGTGTGGTTCGGCGCCAGAGGATGTCGTCGGCGGTGCGGGCGAACTCACGTTCCTTCAGCCAGCATACCTCCCTTTCGTAGAGTCCGGCGCCGAAATGACGGCCGAGCTCGCGGAGGCTCGAGGCGTCGCCGATCAGCGCCTTGAGCCGGGTGCCGTAGGCTTGTGAAAGGCGTGCGACCAACGGCGGCGGCATCCAGACCGAGAGCGCGCCAAGCCAGTCGAGGAAGGCGGGATAGAGATCGCCGCCGGGCAGGCTCTTCCAGGCGGTCGAGCGGCGGCCCTCGACGCCGAGCCGGTCGAGCGCGTGCTCGGCGAGCGCGCGCGCGGTGGTGATCTTGCCGCCGAACACGGACAGCAGCTTCGCTCCGGGAGCCGAGTCGAGCTCCAGATGCCAGTCGCGGGTGACGGCGCGGGCGTCGCGGGCGCCATCGTCGTAGAGCGAGCGAACGCCGGCATAGCTCCAGACGACGTCCGAAGGCACGACCTGCTTCACGAAATAGCGGTCTGCCGACTCGCACAGATAGCGTATCTCCTCGGTCGAGATGACGGCATCGGCCGCGGTGTCGACGGGTATGTCGGTCGTCCCGATCAGGGTCAGATCCTCGTGGAAGGGCAAAGCGAAGACGACCCGCTTGTCGGGCTGCTGGAGGATGTAGGCGTGGTCTCCGTCCCAAAGCCTCGGCACCGCGATATGGCTGCCCTTGATCAGCCGGACCCGGCTGTGCGCGGTGCCGTGCAGGCGGCCCAGCGCCTCGGCCACCCAGGGACCGGCGGCGTTGACGATCGCGGCGGCTTCGACCGTCCGGCCGCCGGACAACTCGGCACGCCACAATGCGCCGCCACGGCGCGCCGAAAGAAATTCGGTCCGGGTCGCGATTTCCGCGCCCTGCTCGGCGGCATCGACCGCGTTGAGCACGGTCAGCCGCGAGTCGTCGACGAAGGCGTCCCAATAGGTGAGCAGGCGGCGACGGTCCTTGAGCGGCGCCTGCAGCTCGGGGCGGTTGCGCCACACCCGGCGCGAGCGGGGCAGGCTGCCTCTCAGCGCCAGCAGGTCGTAGAGCCAGAGGCCGACTCGGATCATCCAGTGCGGCCGCATGCCCCGGCAATGGGGAAGGACGAAGCGCAGCGGCCGGACGATGTGGGGCGCGATCCGGAGCAAGGTCTCGCGCTCGCGAAGCGCCTCGCGCACCAGCCTGATGTCGCCATATTCGAGATAGCGCAGCCCGCCATGGATCAGCTTGGAGGAGGACGAGCTGGTGTGCGACGCAAGGTCGTCCTTCTCGACGAGCAGCACGCTGGCCCCCCGGATCGCCGCGTCGCGGGCGATCGCCGCCCCGTTGATCCCGCCGCCGATGATGAGAAGGTCGAAGCGTTCCATCGCCGCCTCTTATCGTCATTGCGAGCGGAGCGAAGCAATCCAGTTCCGGCCTTTGAAGTGGATTGCTTCGTCGCTACGCTCCTCGCAATGACGAGCGGGCTTATTCTGGTCATCGACGAAGGCACGACGAGCACTCGGGCGATGCTGTTCGGCGAAGACGGCGCCTGCCTCGGCTGCGAGCAGAGGGAGCTGACCCAATCCTATCCGCGGTCCGGCTGGGTCGAGCACGACGCGGAGCAGATCTGGCGCGAGAGCCTCGCCTGCGCCCGCGCCGTCGTTGAGGCGGGCGGCGGCGCCGGGAAAGTCGCGGCGCTCGGAATCACCAACCAGCGCGAGACGATCGTCTTCTGGAGCCGCCGCACCGGCCGCGCCCTCGCTCCGGCGATCGTCTGGCAGGACCGGCGCACGGCCATGGCCTGCGACAGGCTGCGGGAGGCCGGACGCGAGCCGCTCGTCCAGGAGCGGACCGGGCTTCTCCTCGACCCCTATTTCAGCGCCTCCAAGATCGCCTGGGCGATGGAGCATTGGCCGGCGGTGAGCGAGGCGGCGGAGGATCTGTGCGTCGGGACGGTCGAATCCTGGCTGATCTTCCAGCTTGCCGGCGGGCTCCACATCAGCGATTCGACCAACGCCTCGCGCACGGCCTTGATGAACATTACGAGCGGCGCCTGGGACTCGGAATTGCTCGACCTGTGGGGCGTGCCGCGCGCGGCCCTCCCCGAGATCGTCGATTGCGCGGGCCGCTTCGGAGTCACCCTCGCGGACCATTTCGGCGCCCCGATCCCGATCTGCGGAATGGCGGGAGACCAGCAGGCCGCCTCGATCGGCCAGGCGTGCCTCGCTCCGGGCGACACCAAGGCGACCTACGGCACCGGCGCCTTCGTCCTCACCCATACCGGCGATGCGCCGAAGCTCAGCCGGAACCGTCTGCTGTCGACCGTAGCCTGTCAGCTCGACGGCGTCCGCACCTATGCGCTCGAAGGCTCGGTGTTCACCGCCGGCAGCCTCGTCAAATGGCTGCGCGACGAGCTCGGCCTCATCGCCAGCGCGGCGGAGACCGAGGCGCTCGCCCGCTCGGTGCCGGACAATGGCGGAGTCGCGATCGTTCCCGCCCACAGCGGTCTCGGCGCCCCTCACTGGCGGGCGGATGTCCGGGGCGCCATCTCGGGCCTCAGCTTCGGCTCGGGCCGGGGCCATATCGTGCGCGCCGCGCTGGAGGCGATGGCGCACCAGACCCACGATTTGATGGCCGCCTTCGCCGCCGACGGGGCGCCGTGGGAGGTGCTGAAGATCGACGGCGGCATGGCGTCGAACGACTGGGTGGCGCAGGATCTCGCCGACCTCCTCAACCTCATTGTCGAGCGGCCCCGCTTCGTCGAGACGACGGCGCTGGGGGCGGCCATGCTCGCCGGAGTCGGCGGCGGCCTGTTCGGCTCGCTCGGCGAAGCGTCGTCGATGCGCGGCGAGGTCGAACGGTTCAAGCCGGCGATGGGCGATGACGCGCGAAAGCTTCGGCTGGAGGGGTGGGGGGCGGCGCTCCGCGCCGTGCTCGGCTGAAGCATTGCTATCTCCTTCTTCCGGCGCTAGAAATTCACAATCGAGCGGTGCCTGCCCGTGCCGCTGAGGAGGGGATGACAATGAGGAAGATCGTGATGGCCGCGGCGGCGCTGGCGGTGCTTGGCTCGACCCCCGGAGTGGCCAAGGACGTCAAGCTCCAGACCTACCCGAACGAGCTGAATTTCTATCGCGATAAGAATTACAGCGGCGACGACTATCTCGTACGCAGGGCCAATTCGGAGCTGGTCATCGACTGGCTGGTCGGCAGCATCGGCGTCAATCCCGGCGATACCTGGGAAATCTGCCCGATGACCCACTATCGCAACTGCATGACGATCACTCAGAGCATCCCCGACGCGGCAGCGATGGGCATCACCGCCCCCGTCCAGTCGGCCCGACTCATCAAGAAGAAGAAAGAGGAGGGGACGGGCCAATAGGCCCCGCCTATCCCCGGCGGGTAGGCCAAACCCTATCTTAACCCGGCTGCGCTAGGCCGCCGCCATGGCCCAGCGCATCCATCTGATCGCCGCCGCGCGCCCCAATTTCATGAAGGTGGCGCCGCTCTGGCATGCGCTCGTCGAGACGCCCGGCTTCGAGCCGGTGCTGGTCCATACCGGCCAGCATTACGACGCCAACATGTCGGATGCCTTCTTCGCCGACCTGAAGCTGCCGCCGCCCGATCATCATCTCGGCGTGGGGTCGGGCAGCCACGCGGAGCAGACCGGCGGGGTGATGATCGCCTACGAGAAGGTGGCGCTCGCCGACCGGCCGGACTGGATCGTCGTCGTCGGCGACGTCAACTCGACCGTCGCCTGCGCCCTCGCCGGCGCCAAGCTCGGGATCCGGGTCGCCCATCTGGAGGCCGGGCTCAGGAGCGGCGACCGGACGATGCCGGAGGAGCTGAACCGGCTGGTCACCGACACGCTCGCCGATCTCCTCTGGACCCCGTCGAGGGACGCCGACGAGAACCTTCGCCGCGAGGGAATCCCCGACAGCCGGATCAGCCGCGTCGGCAACATCATGATCGACAGCTTCGAGCTGGTCCGTCCCGCCATCGAAGCCGAGGGGCTGCCGGAAGAGCTTGGGCTCGAGCATGGCCAATATGGTGTGGTGACGCTGCACCGCCCGTCCAACGTCGACGAGCCGGAGCAGCTCTTCCGACTGGTCGATGCGCTGATCGAGGCTCAGCGGCGCCTGCCTTTGGTCTTCCCGGTCCACCCGCGCACCGCCAAGCGGCTCCGCGCCAGCCTGCTCGACGGCCGGCTTCAGCGCGCGGGAGTTCGGCTGCTGGAGCCGCTTTCCTACGTCCGCTTCATGAGCCTGGTGACCGGCGCCGCGGCGGCGATCACCGATTCGGGCGGCATCCAGGAGGAGACGACCTATCTCGGCATCCCCTGCCTGACTCTTCGCGAGAATACCGAGCGGCCGGTGACGATCACCGAGGGGACCAACCGCCTGGTGCTGCCCGAAACCCTGTTGCTGGAGTTGGATCGAGCGCTCTCCTCACCCCGCGAAGTGAGGCGGCCCGATCTCTGGGACGGGCGCACGGCAGGACGCTGCGTCGAGGACCTTCGCCGCCGCTCGCCGCCGGCGCGGCTACCGCTGCCGGAGCGCAGCGCGGCCGAGCTGGCGCGAACCTATTCGGGCGGCGAACGGCGGGTCAGTGGGTCCAGCTATCGTCGATCATCTTGATGATCCCGGAAAAATCCTTGCTCCCCCCGCCCAGCGCCTCGGCGAAGCGCGCGTAGAGCTCCTCGGCGGCCGAGCCCATCGGCGTGTAGCTGTCGACACCCTGCGCGGCCTCCATGGCGAGGCGAAGGTCCTTCAGCATCAAAGCCGCCGCGAAGCCGCCTTCGTAATCGCGGTCCGCGGGAGTCTCGGGCCCGACTCCGGGGACGGGGCAATATGAGGTCATCGACCAGCATTGGCCCGAGGCCTTGGACGAGATGTCGAAGAAGGTCTGAAGGTCGAGCCCGAGCCTTTGCGCCAGCACGAACGTCTCGCAGGTCGCGATCATCGAGGCGCCGAGCAGCATGTTGTTGCAGATCTTGGCCGCCTGGCCCGAGCCCGGGCCGCCGGCGTGGATCACCGCCTTGCCCATCTTCTCGAGATATGGCCGGGCGGCTTCGAATGCCTCGTCGCTTCCGCCGGCCATGAAGGTGAGCGTCCCCGCGTCGGCGGCGGCGATGCCGCCCGAGACGGGGGCATCGACCATGCGATAGCCGGCCTCTTGCGCTTTCTCGATCTCCTCCCGCGCGGTGGCGACGTCGATCGTCGAGCAGTCGATCAGGATCGCCGACCTGGGCGCTACCCCGATCACGCTCGTCTCGTAGACCTCGCGGACGTGCTTGCCGGCGGGAAGCATGGTCACCACCGCCTCGGCATCGCGAACCGCCTCGGCGGCCGACCCGGCGCGGGCGCAGCCATTGCCTTCGGCCTTGGCGAGCGCGGGCTCGGAAAGGTCGAACGCCGTCACTTCGTGCCCCGCCTTGACAAGGTTCGCGGCCATTCCCCCGCCCATGTTGCCGAGCCCGATGAATGCGATGCGTGCCATGTGCTACTCCGATGAAACATTACTTCGTCATTGCGAGGAGCGTAGCGACGAAGCAATCCAGCAAGCGAAGGCGCCGCGCTGGATTGCTTCGCTACGCTCGCAATGACGGGCCAGGGGCGGCGGTCATTTGACCGTCCACTCCGCCTTGCGCTTGTCGACGAAGGCGGACATGCCTTCTTTCTGGTCGTCGCTGCCGAACAGGCCGTGAAACAGTCGGCGCTCGAAGACGATGCCCTGGGCGAGGCCCATCTCGAAGGCGGCGTTGACCTGTTCCTTGGCCGCGATCGCCGCCAGCGGGGCCATGCCCGCGATCGCCTCGGCGGTCTTGAGCGCCTCGTCGAGCAATTCCGCGGCCGGGACCACGCGCGCGACGAGCCCGGAGCGTTCGGCTTCCTCGGCGCCCATCATCCGCCCGGTGAGGCACATCTCCATCGCCTTGGCCTTGCCGACCGCCCGGGTGAGGCGCTGCGAGCCGCCCATGCCAGGGGTCACCCCGAGCTTGATCTCCGGCTGGCCGAACTGGGCGGTGTCGGCGGCGATGATGAAGTCGGCCATCATCGCCACCTCGCAGCCGCCGCCGAGCGCGTAGCCCGCCACCGCGGCGATCCACGGCTTGCGGGTCGCCGTCACCTTTTCCCAGCCGGCGAAGAAGTTGGACGAATACATCTGGGCGAAGCCCTGGCTCGACATCTCCTTGATGTCGGCGCCCGCGGCGAAGGCGCGTTCGCTGCCGGTTAGGACGAGGCACCGTTGTCCCTCGTCGGCATCGTACGCCGCGAAGGCCTGGATCAGCTCGGCGAGGACCTGGCTGTTGAGCGCGTTGAGCGCCTTCGGGCGATTGAGGGTGACCAGAGTCACCGTGCCGCGCTGCTCGACCAGGATGGTTTCGTAGGTCATAGGGGCGTCCACTCCTCTCCCTCGGGCATCGGCGCGAAGATGGTGTCGATCAAGTGCTGGGTGACGCCCTCCGGAGTCGGCGGCTCCCAATGGGGCCGGTTGTCCTTGTCGACCAGCAGCGCCCGGACGCCCTCGACGAAATCGTGGCGCTGAACGACTCGGGTGGCGACGGCATATTCCTGCTTCATCTCGTGGGCGAAATCCTGAACGCGCGCGCCGTCGTAGACGATTCGGAGCGAGACCTTGCAGGCCTGAGGGCTCTTGGTGCGGAGCGTCTCGAGCTCCTTCAGCGCCCATCCCGAGCCCTCCGCCTCGAGGGCAGCGAGGATTTGCTCGTAATCGTCGGAGGCGAAGAGGCGGTCGATCCGCTCCCGGTTCGCGGCGATCCGCGCCTCGGGAGCCGGGACGCTCGATTCCTCGAGCAGCGCCTCGATCCGCTCCGGCTCGGCGGCGATCCGCGCCTTGAGGTCGTCGAGCCCGAGCGACGGGACATAATGGGTGGCGAGGCCGAGGTGCAGGCATTCGGCGCCGTCGAGGCGGGCTCCGGTCAGAGCGACGAAGGCGCCGGTGCGGCCCGGAAGGCGCGGCAGGTACCAGCCGCCGCCGACGTCGGGGAACAGGCCGATCGCCGTCTCCGGCATGGCGAAACGGGTATTCTCGGTGGCGACCCGGTATTTGCACGGCTGCGAGATGCCGACTCCGCCGCCCATCGTGATCCCGTCCATGAAGGCGATCGTCGGCTTGGCGTAGGTGAAGAGCAGGTGGTTCAGCCGATATTCCTCGTGGAAGAAGGCGCGCGCCTCGCTCCCGTCGCCGGCCCCGCTTCGGGCGAGCATCACGACGTCGCCGCCGGCGCAGAAGCCGCGTCCCGCCGCGTGGTCGATCGTTACCGCGTGCACGGCGGGATTCTCGCGCCAGGCCATCAGGGCGGCGATCATCGCGCTGCACATGTCGCGGGTCAGCGCATGGATCGCCTGGGGCCGGTTGAGGCGGATCCGGCCGACTTTCCCCTGGGTGCAGGTTAGAACGTCAGACGTCACGCCACGTCATCCCGGCGAAAGCCGGGACCTATGAACACCGAAGTGTCCAGCTTGATCGAGACCGTGTTCATGGGTCCCGGGTCAAGCCCGGGATGACTTGGAATAACGCTCACTGCCTCAGCATGTCCCGGGCGACGATCACGCGCATGATCTGGTTGGTGCCCTCGAGGATCGAATGGACCCTGAGGTCGCGCCAGAAACGCTCGATCGGATAATCCTGAAGATAGCCGTAGCCGCCGTGGAGCTGCAGCGCGCGGTCGACGACCGAGGAGCCGGTGTCGGTGGCGAGGCGCTTGGCCATGGCGGCGAAGCGGGTCTTGTCGGGCGCGTTCTCGGTGACCTTGACCGCGGCCGCGTAGAGCAGGGTTCGGGCGGCCTGAAGCTCCGTCTCCATGTCGGCGAGGGTGAACTGGGTCGCCTGGAAATCGGCGATGGGATTGCCGAACTGCTTTCGCTCCTTGGTATAATTCACGGCCTCGTCGAGGCAGCGCTGGGCCCCGCCCAGCGAGCAGGCGCCGATGTTGAGCCGCCCGCCGTCGAGCCCCATCATCGCGATCCGGAAGCCTTCGCCCTCGGCTCCGACCAGATTCTCGGCCGGTACCCTGACCTCGTCGAAATTGACCTGGGCGGTCGGCTGCGAATGCCAGCCGAGCTTCTTCTCCTGCCCGCCGAAGCTGACTCCCGGCATGTCCTTCTCGATGACCAGGCAGGAAATGCCCTTCGGCCCCTCCTGGCCGGTGCGGACCATGGTCACGTAGACCTCGTTCTCGCCGCCGCCCGAGATGAAGGCCTTGGAGCCGGAGACGACGTAAGCGTCGCCGTCCTTCACCGCCTTCGTCTTGAGCGCCGCCGCGTCGGAGCCGGACGAGGGCTCGGTCAGGCAATAGGAGGCCATCCGCTCCATCGGGATCAAGGAAGGGAGATACTTCTCCTTGACCGCCGCCGAGCCGAACCGGTCGATCATCCAGCTCGCCATGTTGTGGATCGAGATGAAGGCGGAGGTCGACGGGCACCCATAGGCCATCGCCTCCATGATCACGGCGGCCTCGAGCCGGCCGAGGCCGATCCCGCCCGATTCCTCGCTGACGTAGATGGACCCGAAGCCGAGCTCTGCCGCCTGGCGGATCGTATCGCGGGGGAAGATGTGCTTCTCGTCCCACTCCGCCGCGTTCGGAGTGATCGCGTCGGCCGTGAAGGCGCGCGCCATCTCCTGGATCTGGCGCTGCTCGTCGGTGAGGTCGAACTGGCTCATGTGCTTCCGTTGTTGCCTTTAAGTCGCAGGCTCAAAACACCGCGTAGGAAACCAAGTGCCACCCGTTTCCACCGCCAGACACATGCAAGGTGAGAGAAAGCTGCTGTCCTGTCGAGGGCCCCAGATCGAAC
>Ga0206353_10573216_pt1 | contig 17205 bp, 16 predicted proteins | sample DielMetaTC5am4_FD_146436 | JGI IMG/M metagenome (GOLD analysis project Ga0206353, IMG submission 146436) | Corn rhizosphere microbial communities from Kellogg Biological Station, Michigan, USA - Diel MetaT C5am-4 (Metagenome Metatranscriptome)... | ecosystem: Host-associated > Plants > Roots >...
CGCGGTCTCGCTCGCGCGCGCCCGCGCGGAGAACGGCGGCCACAGGGCGGAGGTGCAGCGGCTCGCCGTGCGCGGCGACCGCCGTGGCGGCGGGGTCGGCGGTGCGCTGCTCGACGCGGTCGTCGAGCGGGCGCGCGGCCTCGGGCTCGAGCTGCTCTGGCTGACGACGCACGCCGACACGCCGTCGGACGCGTTCTACGTCCGTCGCGGCTGGACGCGGGTCGGCGTCGTCCCGAAGTGGTCGGGCCGGCCGGACGGCGAGTTGACGGCAAACGCCTTCTTCTACCTCGTGCTTTAAGGCACAGCGTTGCCGGGTAGGGCGACGGCATGAACCCACTCCGCGGTTTCCCGGGCCATCCGAGCCACCCGCCGCTCACGGACGTGACGATCGGCGCCTACGCGTTCGCCACGGTGGCGGCTATCCTGTCCTTCGCCGGCGTCGCCGAAGGCGGCTTCGCGCAGGGCTGGTGGCTGGCGCTGATCGTCGGCGTCGCCTCCTCCCTGCTGACGATCTCCACCGGCTTCCTCGACTGGTTGCAGATCACGTGGCGGACGCCGCTCTGGCGGACGGCGTCGCTCCACGCGCTGACCATGGCGGCGGCGAGCGTCTTCTTCGTGCTCGCGCTTGCGTTCGGCCACGACGACTACACCGGCCGGGCCGTGCAGGGCGGCAGCCTCGGCCTGACGCTGATCGGCTTCGTCCTGCTCACGGCGGGCGGGACGATCGGCGGCTCGATCACCTACGTCCACGGCATGCGCGTCCTGAATCTCGTCGAGGAGCCGACCCGGCGCGCGATCGTCCCGAGCACCCACGAGGAGAAGGAGGAGGCGAGCGCCTGAGTCAGGCGAAGTGGATCGCGAGCCAGATGAAGACCGCACCGAGGATGTTCGTCACTCCCGTGAGCAGCTTCGGGTGACGGTGATGGCTCTCCGGCAGGAGATCGCTCGCCCCGATGTACAGGAAGAAGCCGCAGAAGAGGGCGAGCACGACGCCGAGACCGACGTCGTCGAGCGAGTAGAAGAACGTCGTCGCGACGCCGAGCACCGGGGCCGCGGCATCGAGCAGCAGCCAGCGCACGGCGCGGCGGCGCTCGCCGCGGCCGCGGAGGATCATCGTCACCGTGTTGATCCCGTCGGAGAAGTCGTGCGCGAGCACGGCCGCGGCGACGACGCCGCCGACCGTGGGCGAGACCTTGAACGCCAGCCCGATGCCGACGCCGTCGAGGAAGCTGTGCAGTGACAGGCTCGCCGCCCCGAGCGAGCCGAGCCGGGCGTCGCCGCCGTCGTGCTCGTGCTCGTGCTCGTCGCTCTCCGGATGGAGGAGGACGACGCGGCTGAGCAGCATGAACGCGAAGAAGCCGACCGCGACGACGAGCGTCACGGTCGCCGCGCTGTACCGCCGAGACGTGAGGTCGAGCGCCTCCGGCAGCAGGTCGAAGAGCGCGACGCCGAGCACGGCGCCGGAGCTGAAGCCGAGGATCAGGTGCAGCTGGTCGCGGAAGCGCAGCGCGAACGCGCCGCCGAGCAGCGTGGCGGCGAACGCAGCGAAGCCGAGACCGAGGGCCATACGGCGATTGTGCGTGCCGGGTTCACGCTACTGCAAGTAACTTGCATGTAGAGTCGTTGTTGCCACGATGCGGAACACGCGCGCCACCCAGCTCGTCAGTGACGTCCTCCGGACGTACGCCCGCCCGCTCTCCCTGCAGGAGCTGCACGAGCACGTGCAGGACCGCCTCCCCCGCGTCGCCCACTCGACGGTCTACCGCGTCGTCGGCCGGCTCGAGGAGGCCGGTCGCGTCCGCCGGGTCGACTGGCGCGAGCGCGGCAGCCGCTACGAGTGGGCCGAGCTGCCACACCACCACCACATCGTCTGCAGCCTCTGCGGCCGCAGCGTGGACATCGACGACGCCGACCTCGGCTTCAGCGAGGAGCGCGTGCGCAACGCGACCGGCTTCGTCGTCGACCACCACTCGATCGAGCTGGAGGGCATCTGCCCGCGGTGTCAACGGTAGTCGCGCGCGCGTGCTGCGCGCGCGCGGGGCCGAGGAGCTGCGCGTGCCGAAGAGCGCGGTCTCCGGCACGCTCCTTGCGGAACGGCTTCGTCAGGATCCCGGGAGGGACTGTCCGTAGCCCTTTCGCTCAGCGCGGCGGCGCTTAGCGCCGGCGCGGCGGGCGGCGATGCGCTCGCTATGCCGGGGCCATAGCTCGCGCTGCTGAGAAGAAAGAAGAAGCCGGAGGTGGGACTCGAACCCACGGCATCAGCTTTACAAGAGCTGCGCTCTACCAACTGAGCTACTCCGGCGCGGTGCCAGTGTAGACCGGCTCTCGGAAGCGCGAGCTATGCCGGAGGCATAGCGAGCGCACCGCGCGCGGACGTGCTGACGCGCCGCGTCACCGCGTCCGCGCAAATGGGCGACGAGAACGGCGTCATCCGAACTGACGAGCTTGCCCGCACGAAGCGCACCGGAGACCGCGCTCGCCGGTGCGCGAAGTTCCGTCTCCCGAACGGATTGCGCCAGCAATCCGTTCGCCCGAGCTAGAGAAGAACTTCTCTAGCCTTCTGATGCGTGATGATCTTGCGCTTCACGCGCTGGAGCGCGTTGTCGATCGTCTTCGTGTCGCAGCCGAGCTGCTCGGCCATCTCCTCGTAGGACGAGCCCTCGAGATAGAGGCGCAGCGCGTCGGCCTCGAGCGCCGACAGGCCGGTGCCGAGCGAGAAGACGAGCGACTGCAGCTCCTCGGTCGAGATCACCATCACGGGCGGCTCCTGCACCGCAGGCCCGGGCAGCGCGTCGCCGAGCGTGCACTCGCCGTCGGAGTCCTGGCCGGCGGGCGTGTGGCTGAACGACACGTACGTGTTCAGCGGCGAGTGCTTGAACCGGGTCGCCGTCTTGATCGCCGTGATGATCTGCCGCGTCACGCAGAGCTCGGCGAACGACCGGAACGACGTCTCCTTGTCGGACCGGAAGTCGCGCACCGCCTTGTAGAGCCCGATCAGGCCCTCCTGCAGCAGGTCGTCGTTGTCGCCGCCGGCGAGGAAGTACGAGCTCGCCTTCAGGCGGACGAAGCCGGTGTAGCGGCGGATCAGGACGTCCATCGCCGCACCGTCTCCGTTGCGGGCCTTCAGCACGAGCTGTAGATCCTCCAGCTCCCGTTGAGCCTTCTGCGGCGAGTGAGCTGTTGCGGTGCGAGCGGACACGGTCTCCCCCGGGTTCTGTGGCGGGGTGAGCTTTAACTCTCACCCTCAGGTTGAGGGCGAAGATAGCAAGCGGTCCAAGGAATTACAAGTCCACTTGCGGTGGACCCAACATGATACGAACATGCGTTCGCCTGCCGCGCGCCCCGGCTATGCAGCGGCAGTCAATGCGGCGCCGCGCGCGACGAGCACCGGCCGCCGCGACTCGTGCAGCACGCCGAGCGACACGCTGCCGAGCAGCGCACCCGCGATCGCGCCGTGCCCGCGCGAGCCGAGCACGATCACGTCCGCCGCGACGGAGTCCGCGTACGCGACGATCTCGTCGACCGGCTCTCCGCGCAGCAGCTCGGCCCTCGCCTCCACGCCGGCTTCCCCGGCGAGCGCGAGCGCTTCGTCGAGGGGCGCCCGGTCGGCGGCGGTCACGCGGTGCGGAAACGCCGCGGTGTATCCGAAGCCGACCGCACCGGCGATGTCGACGGCCGGCACGACGTGCACGAAGACCGGTTCCGCGTCCTGCTCCACGGCGAGCTCCAGTCCGAGGTGGACCGCCGCGCGGGCCGAAGGGGAGCCGTCCGTTGCGATCAGGATCCGCTTCATCGTCTGCTCCTTCCGATCGATTCGTCCGCCCGGATCGTCCCCGTGAGCGGGCCGCGCAGCATCGGGCAACTCGCCGACCGCAGCCGCGGACAACTACCGATTCGAGCGGAGAAGCGAGCGCGCCCCCCGTGCCGCGACGACGTCCTCGCGCGTCTCGACGACGTGCACCGCGACGTCGCCGAGAAAGCCGAGCTGCGCCACGATCGCCTCGCGCACCGGCGCGGCGTGCTCGCCGATGCCGCCGGTGAACACGAGCGCGTCCAGGCCGCCGAGCGCGACCGTCATCGCCGCGACCGCCTGTGCGATCCGGTAACCGAACACGTCGAGCGCGAGCCGCGCGTCGGCGTCGCCGGACGCGAGCAGCGCGGCGACGTCGTCCGTGCCGGCGAGGCCGCGGAGCCCGGAGTCGTGCTCCAGCCCGTGGTCGAGCTCGTCGAGCGCGACGCCCTGCCGCAGGAGGTAGACGAGCGCGCCCGGGTCGACGCTGCCGGGCCGGGTGCCCATCGGCACGCCCTCCAGCGGGGTGAAGCCCATCGTCGTGTCCACGGAGCGTCCATCGCGGACGGCCGTGACCGAGCACCCCCCGCCGAGATGGCAGACGACGAGACGAGGCACGGGCACCTGCTCGGCCGCCCACGCGACCGAGAGGCCGTGGAAGCCGAACCGGCGGAGACCGAGCGCCCGCCAGCGCTCCGGCAGGGCGTAGGTGGCGGCCCGGGCCGGAATCGTCGCGTGGAACGCGGTGTCGAACACGGCGACGTGGGGCAGCCCGGGCAGTGCCCGCCGGGCGTCCTCGAGCGCCCGAAGCGCCGGCGTCATGTGCAGCGGCGCCAGGTCGACGAGCTCACCGAGCGCCGCGGCGACCGCGTCGTCGACGGCGACCGGCTCCCGGAAGCGCTGGCCCCCGTGCACGACCCGGTGGGCGACCGCCTCGACCGGCGGCGCGCCCTCGAGCGACTCCACGGCGATCGACCGGTCGTCGGCGTCGACGACGCTCAGCTTGAGGCTCGTCGAGCCGGCGTTGACGACGAGGACGTCGCTCAGTGCGGCCATGTCCAGTCGCGCACCTCGGGCAGGTCCTCGCCGTGCTCCCGCGTGTACAGGCGGGCCTCGAGCCGACGCTCCTCCATCTGCTGGCGCAGATGCGCGGCGCGGTCGGCGAGCCCCGGGACGCGGTCGACGACGTCGATCACGAGGTGGAACCGATCGAGGTCGTTGAGCATCACCATGTCGAACGGCGTCGTCGTCGTCCCCTCCTCCTTGTAGCCGCGCACGTGCAGGTTCGCGTGGTTCGTGCGTCGGTACGTCAGCCGGTGGATCAGCCACGGGTAGCCGTGATACGCGAACACGACCGGACGCGAGTGCGTGAAGAGCGAGTCGAACTCCGCGTCCGAGAGGCCGTGCGGGTGCTCGGTGTCGGGCTGCAGACGCATCAGGTCGACGACGTTGACGACCCGCACGCGAAGGTCGGGCAGGTGCTCGCGCAGGATCGACACGGCAGCGAGCGTCTCGAGCGTCGGGATGTCGCCGCAGCACGCCAGCACGACGTCGGGCTCGCCGCCGTCGTCGCTCGACGCCCAGTCCCAGATGCCGATGCCGCGCGTGCAGTGCACGATCGCGTCGTCGATCGACAGGTAGTTCAGCGCCGGTTGCTTGCCCGCGACGATCACGTTCACGTAGTGGCGCGAGCGCAGGCAGTGGTCGGCGACGGACAGCAGGCTGTTCGCGTCGGGCGGCAGGTAGACGCGGATGATCTCGGCCTTCTTGTTCACGACGTGGTCGATGAACCCGGGGTCCTGGTGGGAGAACCCGTTGTGGTCCTGCCGCCACACGTGCGAGCTCAGGAGGTAGTTGAGCGAGGCGATCGGCCGCCGCCATTCGATCCCGCGCGTCGTCTTCAGCCACTTCGCGTGCTGGTTGAACATGGAATCGACGATGTGGATGAACGCCTCGTAGCAGTTGAAGAGCCCGTGCCGGCCCGTCAGCAGGTAGCCCTCGAGCCAGCCCTGGCACTGGTGCTCCGACAGCACCTCCAGCACCCGCCCGTCGGGCGCGAGATCCTCGTCGGTCGGCTCCAGCTCCGCCTCCCACGCGCGGTCGGTCGCCTCGAAAACCGCCGAGAGCCGGTTCGAGGCGGTCTCGTCGGGGCCGAAGAGCCGGAACGTGCGAGGGTTGAGCGAGATCACGTCGCGGAGGAACGTGCCGAGCACGCGCGTCGCTTCGCTGAACGTCGTCGCCGGCTCCGGCACGTCGACCGCGTAGTCGCGGAACTCCGGCAGCACGAGGTCGTGCAGGAGCAGGCCGCCGTTGGCATGCGGGTTGGCGCTCATGCGCCGTTCGCCCTCCGGCGCGAGCGCGCGCAGGTCGTCCCGCAGCCGGCCGCCGTCGCCGAACAGCTCCTCGGGCCGGTAGCTGCGCAGCCAGCCCTCGAGGATGCGGCGGTGGTCGGCGTCCTCGCGCGCTCCGCCGACTGGGACCTGGTGCGAGCGCCACGTGCCCTCGACCTGCAGGCCGTCCACCTCACGCGGGCCGGTCCAGCCCTTCGGCGTGCGCAGCACGAGCATCGGCCAGCGAGGACGGCCGCCGAGCTCGCCCGCGCGTGCCGACCGCTGGATTTCCGCGATCTCGTCCAGCGCCTCGTCGAGTGCCGCGGCGAAGCGCCGGTGGGCATCCGCCGGCGGCTCGTCCAGCTCACTCGTCACGAACAGCGGGCGCCAGCCGTAGCCCTCCAGCAGGGCCCGCAGCTCGCACTCCGGGATGCGGGCGAGGACGGTCGGGTTGGCGATCTTGTAGCCGTTCAGGTGCAGGATCGGCAGCACGGCGCCGTCGGTGACCGGGTCGAGGAACTTGTTCGAGTGCCAGCTCGTGGCGAGCGGGCCCGTCTCCGCCTCGCCGTCGCCCACGACGCAGGCGACGATCAGGTCGGGGTTGTCGAAGGCGGCGCCGAACGCATGCGAGAGCGCATAGCCGAGCTCGCCGCCCTCGTGGATCGAGCCCGGCGTCTCGGGCGCGACGTGGGACGGGACGCCGCCGGGGAACGAGAACTGGCGGAAGAGCCGGCGCAACCCGTCGACGTCCTCGGTGATCCGCGGGTACAGCTCCGTGTACGTCCCTTCGAGATACGCGTTGGCGACGAGACCCGGGCCGCCGTGCCCCGGGCCGGCGATATAGATCATCGAGAGGTCGCGCGCCTTGATCGCGCGGTTCAGGTGCACGTAGACGAAGTTCAGGCCGGGCGTCGTGCCGAAGTGGCCGAGCAGCCGCGGCTTGATCTGGTCGCCAGCGAGCTGTTCCCGAAGCAATGGGTTGTCGAGCAGGTAGATCTGGCCGACGGAGAGGTAGTTCGCGGCGCGCCAGTACGCGTCGATCAGCTCGAGCTCCCGTTCGTCCACGGGTCTCCTTTCGTCGCTCCCGGGACCATGCCCGCGCGCGCGCATCCGTGAATCCGGGAATCCTCGGATGCCGTCTCGGGTAAGGCACCGCAAAGCTGGTCCCGATGACAACCACCGCACACGCACCCCTGACCGAAGACGTCGTCCTCCGGGACGGCTCGACGCTCCGCCTTCGCGCGCCGACGGCCGCCGACGAGGCCGAGCTGATCGCCTTCTTCCGCGACCTCTCCCCTGCGAGCCGCTATCTCCGCTTCCACGGCACCGCCGGGGTCGACGAGCACACCGTCGCAGGCGCCGTCATGAGCGACTGGAGAGCGCGCGGCTCGCTTCTCGGTGAGCTCGCCGGCGCGGGCGGAACGCTGCGCCCGGTCGCGCTCGCCACGTACGTGCAGCTGCACGACCCGCGCCGTGCCGAGGTCGCATTCGCGGTCGCCGACGACCTCCAGGGCCGTGGCGCCGGCACGCGGCTGCTCGAGCGGCTCGCGACGCACGCGTCCGCCGTCGGGATCGAGGAGTTCGTCGCGGAGGTGCTTCCGCAGAACAACGCGATGCTGCGCGTCTTCGACGACGCCGGGTTCGACGTCGCCCGGAAGCTCCAGGACGGCGTGGTCGAGGTCGTGCTGCGCCTCGAAGCGGCCGGTCGCGCGGCCGTCGCGCGACGGGACGAACGTGATCACATCGCGGTCGCCGAGTCGCTGCGACCGTTCTTCGAGGCGACGTCCGTCGCCGTGATCGGGGCGTCGCCGAGGCGAGGGACGATCGGCGGCGAGCTCTTTCGCAACATCCTCGCCGGTGACTTCACGGGAGCCGCGTATCCCGTCAACCGCACGGGCGCCCCCGTCGGCGGCGTCCCCGGCTACGCCGACGTCGCAGACATCCCGGCCGTGGTCGACCTGGCCGTGATCTGCGTCCCCGGCGCCCTGGCGATCGACGCGGCCCGCTCAGCGCTCGCCGCCGGCGTGAAGGCCCTCTGCGTCATCTCGGCCGGCTTCGCCGAGACCGGCGCCGAGGGGAGAGCACGCCAGGAGGAGCTGCTCGCGCTCGTGCGGGCGCACGGCGCGCGGCTGATCGGCCCGAACTGTCTCGGGGTCGCGTCGACCGCAAGCCGGCTGAACGCCACGTTCGCCCGGCGCGCCGCGCCGCCGGGCCGGATCGCGTTCTCCTCGCAGAGCGGGGCGCTCGGCCTGGCGCTGCTCGAAGAAGCGGACACGCGCGGGCTCGGGCTGTCGAGCTTCGTCTCGATCGGCAACAAAGCGGACGTCTCCTCGAACGACCTGCTCGAGTACTGGGAAGAGGACGAGCACACGGATCTCGTCCTCCTCTACCTGGAGTCGTTCGGGAACCCGCGCAAGTTCGCGCGTGTCGCCGGCAGGCTCGCGCGCACGAAACCGATCCTCGCGATGCGCAGCGGCACGAGCGGTGCCGGCGCGCGTGCGGCCGGCTCGCACACCGCTGCGCTCGCCGGCTCGGACGCCGCCGTCGACGCGCTCTTCTGGCAGGCCGGCGTCCTGCGCGCACGCACCCTCGAGGAGCTGCTCGATGCGGCAGTGCTGTTCTCGTCCCAGCCGTTGCCACGCGGGAACCGTGTCGCCGTCCTCACGAACGCGGGGGGCCTGGGCATCCTCTGCGCCGACGCCTGCGACGCCGCCGGCCTCACGCTCCCGCCGCTCGCGCCCGAGACCGTGCAACGCCTGGCCGAGGTCGCCCCGGCGGAGGCGAGCACCGCCAACCCGGTGGACATCCTCGGTTCGGCGACCGCCCGGACGTACGAGGCCGCGCTTCCCGCGCTGCTCGAGGACTCCGGGATCGACGCGGTGATCGTGCTCTTCGTCCCGCCCGTCGTCGCCACCGCCGCCGATGTCGCCGACGCGATCGCGCGCGCGTCCGCCGGCGCCGACAAGCCCGTCCTCCCTGTCGTGATCAGCGCGGACGGCTCGCCCGTGGGGAGCTTCACGTACCCCGAGTCGGCAGCCCGCGCTCTCGGTCTCGCCGCGCGGCGGGCCGCCTGGCTGCGCCGTCCGGCCTCGGAGCCCCCGGAGCTCGACCGCATCGATCGCGCCGCCGCCACCGAGGTCGTGGAGCGCGCACTCGCGGGCACGGACGACGTCTGGCTCGACCCGCACGAGACGCGCGCACTGCTCGGTGCCTATGCGCTGCCGCTCGTCGGCGAGCGGTACGCCTCGGGCACAGACACCGCGGTCGAGGCGGCCGTCGAGCTCGGCTATCCGGTCGTCGTCAAGACGGCCGAGCCGGGCGCACACAAGACGGAATCCGGCGGTGTCCACGTCGACCTGCGGGATGCCGACAGCGTCCGCCGTGCCGCCGGCGCGATCGGCGGCCCGGTGATCGTGCAGCAGTTCGTGACCGGGGGCGTCGAGCTGCTCGCGGGAGCGATGCAGGATCCCGTCTTCGGCCCGCTCGTCGCGTTCGGGCCGGGTGGCATCTACGCGGAGCTGATCGGGTCGACGCGCGTCGCGCTCGCACCGCTGGGCGACGTCGACGTCGACGAGCTGCTCGCGAGCGGCAAGGCGGGCAAGCTCGTGGCGGGTTGGCGCGGCGCCCCCGCCGCCGACCGCGCCGCACTCGCCGACGTCCTGCACCGGCTCGCACGTCTCGTCGAGGACGTTCCCACGCTCGCCGAGCTCGACCTGAACCCGGTGATCGCGCGGCCGGACGGCTGCGTCGCAGTCGACGCGCGCGTGCACCTGCGACGCCCCGCGGCGCGGGCGAGCGCGAAGACCTGGTGAGGCCGGGGCCGGGGCGGTCGCGCCCCCGGCCCCGACTTCGCACTACGGCTGGAAGACGATCCGCGCGGCCACGCGGCCGGCTTCGACGTCCGCGATCGCCTGGTTCACGGCCGACAACGGCCGCGTCTCGCGGATCACGCGCGTCCGGCCGGCGGCGTGCAGCTCGAAGACCTCGCGCAGGTCGGCACGAGTCCCCACGATCGAGCCGACGACCGTGATCCCGTTCAGGACGGTCTCGAAGATCGGCAGCTCGACGTGGTTCTCCGCGGGCAGGGCGACGAAGACGAGCGTCCCGCCGCGCCGGAGCGACGCGTAGGCCTGCTCGAACGCCCTGGGCGAGACGGCCAGCGCGATCGCCTGGTCGACGCCGCCGAGCCGCTGGATCGCCTCGACCGGGTCCTCCTGCGCCGCGTTCACCACGAACTCGGCACCGAGGTCCTTCGCGAGCTCCAGCTTCTCGTCGTGCAGGTCGACGGCGACCACCCGGCCGCCCGCGATCGTCGCGTACTGGATCGCGAGATGGCCGAGGCCGCCGACGCCGAACACCGCCACGAGATCGGACGGGCGCGTGCCGGCGACCTTCACCGCCTTGTAGGTGGTGACGCCCGCGCACGTGAGCGGCGCCGCGTCGAACGGATCGACTCCGTCGGGCACCTCCACGACGTAGCGGGCGAACGCGGTCGCGTACTCGCCGAGCCCGCCGTCGATCGAGTAGCCCATGTTCTTCTGCTCGAGACAGAGCGTCTCCCACCCGGAGACGCAGTAGTCGCAGGTCCCGCAGGCGTAGCCGAGCCACGGCATCGCGACGCGGTCGCCGAGCGCGACCTCGGTGACGCCGGGCCCGAGCTCGGCGACGATGCCGACGCCCTCGTGACCGGGGATGAACGGCGGCGACGGCTTCACCGGCCAGTCGCCGTGCGCTGCGTGGATGTCGGTGTGGCAGAGACCGGTCGCCTCGACCTTCACCCTGACCTGGCCCGGCTCGAGCCCGAGCCTCGGCACCTCCTGCAGCGCGAGCGGCGCACCGAAGTCGTTCACGACCGCCGCGCGATAGGTCGCGACTGCCGGAAGCGGCTCGCTCACGCGAGTCTCGGTGGCAGACATGCGCACCTCCTTGTCGTTTGCCACTCGATCGTCCTCCCGGGCGCGGCCCGCGACATCGGCAGAAACACCGGGCACGTCGCGGCGAAATACGGATTCGGCCGGCGCAACCGGGAGGCACGCTCGTGCACGATGGTTCGCCTCGAGCAGCACGGCGAGATGTGGCTTCGGCCCGGCGCGCCCGCTCGACGCTTCAGCGCGGTGCAGTCGCTGGAGGTCGAGCGCGTCGCGTTTTCGTGGCGTGCCCGCTTCCCGCTCGCCGGCCCGCTGGCACTGCACGTCGTCGACTCGTACGCGGACGGCGCCGGCGAGCTGACCGTGCGCCTGCTCGGCGTGCCGCTGCAGCGCGAGCGGGGACCGGAGACCACCGCCGGCGAGGCACTGCGCTATCTCGCCGAGCTGCCGTTCGTGCCGCTCGCGCGCGAGCGCAACCGCGAGCTCGAGTGGCGGGATCTCGGCGCGCGCTCCGTGGAGGTCGCGACGCACGTCGACGGCGAACGGCTCGCGGTCACGTTAGACCTCGACGGTGCGGGCGACGTCGTCGCGGCCGCCGGGCTGCGCGGCCGCAAGGTCGACGGCCTGTGGCGGGCAACGCCGTGGGGCGGCCGGTTCCGCGACTACGCGAAGCTCGGCGGGCTGCGGCTGCCGACGTGCGCCGAGGCGTACTGGGAGCTACCGGAAGGCCCGTACGTCTACTGGCGCGCCAAGGTCGTGGGTGCGTCGCTACTCGCCGCGGCGTAGCCGCTCCAGCCGCTGCAGCGTCTCCGGGTCGAGCTTGTCGCGCAGGTCGCCGCGCGTGCGGTCGACGTGCGCGGGCGGGGCGAGCTCGTCGAGGAAGCGCCGCGAGGAGAGCTTGCGCACCTCGGAGCCGGCAGTCCCCCGCACCGCCTCGTCGGAGGAGACGACCGCGACCTGCTCGTGGCGCCGCTGCTCGGCCGCGAGGCGCTCGATCGCGGCGTCCGCGTCCTCCGCCCAGCGCACGGCGAGCGGGCCGTGCTGCTCGTCGGGGCCGTGCCCGTCGAAGACGAGGACGCCGCGCGCGCCGCGCGCCGCGACCCAGCTCGCGAGCAGGTCGCGCAACTCCTCGGGGGAGCGGAACCCGCCGGCGTGCAGGAGGTTGAAGCCGTCGAACAGGTACAGCGTCGGCTCAGCCACGCTGCCGACGCGCCTCGTAGAGGAGCACCGCCGCCGCGACGCTCACGTTCAGCGACTCCACCCGCCCGAGCTGCGGGATTGCGACGAACACGTCGCACGTGCGCCGCACGAGCGGCCGGAGGCCCTTCCCTTCCGCTCCGAACACGAAGGCGAGCCCGCCGGAGAGGTCGGCCTGCCACATCGGCGTCCCGTTCTCGCCCGCGGCGCCGGCGACCCAGAGGGAGCCGCTCTTGATCTCCTCCAGGTAGCGCGCGAGATTCGTGACGACGGCGACCGGCAGGTGCTCGACGGCGCCGGCCGAGGAGCGACACACCACCGGCGTCACCCGCGCCGACCCGTGCGCCGGGACGACGACCCCGGTCGCGCCCGCGCCCTCGGCGCTGCGGCAGACGGCGCCCAGGTTGCGGGGGTCGCTGACCTGGTCGAGGCACGCGAGCAGCGGCCGCTCGCCGCCCGCCAGCTCGTAGGCGTCCGCGTACCGGTACGGCTCGCACCAGGCGAGCACGCCCTGGTGGTCGCGCGTCTGCGCCACCTCCGAGAGCTCCCGCTCGAGCTTCACCTGCACCTTCGGGCGGTCGACCGCGCGTAGCCAGCCTTCCGCCCTCACCGCCCGCTCGGTCGCCCACAGCTCGAGCACCTCCCGCCGGCCGCGCAGCGCCTCGCGCACCGGGCGGCGGCCGTAGACCTGCTCGCGCGTCACGCCTTCGGGACGAGCTCGAAGCTGCCTGCCACGTCGCGCACCTCCCAACCGGCGACGGCGAGCTCGTCACGCAACCGGTCGGACTCGGAGAAGTCCTTCGCCTCGCGCGCCCGCTGCCGCGCCTCCGCGAGCGCGACCACCTCCGCCGGCGCCTCCGCGCGCTCGGCGAGCGACCCGAGCCCGAACACCGACAGCGCGCGCCGCAACAGCGCGTGGTCGCGCCAGCCGTGCAGCACCGCGAGCGCCTCGGGCGTGTTGAAGTCATCCTCGAGCGCCGCCTCGAACGCCGCCCAGTCGGCGCCGGGCTCATCCGGCTGCACGAACACGTTGCGGAACTTCTCCACCTGCGCCTTCGCGTGCTCGAGCGTCGACTCCGTGAAGTCGATCGGCTTCCGCCAGTGCGCGGTGAGGAAGTAGAGGAGCACGACCTCCCGCCCCCACGCGTCGATCACGCCGCGGATCGTCGTGTCGTTGCCGAGCGACTTCGACATCTTCTCGCCGCCCGAGGTGAGCAGGCCGTTGTGCGTCCAGATGTGCGCGAAGTCGTGCCCGAGTGCCTGCGACTGCGCGACCTCGTTCTCGTGGTGGGGGAAGACGAGGTCGAGCCCGCCGCCGTGGATCTCGAAGGCCGGGCCGAACGCGTCCTCGGCCATCGCCGAGCACTCGATGTGCCAGCCCGGCCGGCCGCGCCCCCACGGTGACTCCCACCACGTGTCCTCGCCCGGCTTGTTGGCCTTCCAGAGCGCGAAGTCCTGGGGCGCGCGCTTCAACGCGTTCGACTCCTCCGGCTCCATGTGCTCGACGCGCTGACGCGAGAGGCGCCCATAGCCGGGATCGCTCGCGACGCTGAAGTAGACGTCGCCGTCGGCGACGTACGCATTGCCCCGGTCGACCAGCTTCTCGATGAAGGCGACGATCTGCGGGATCGCCTCCGTCGCGCGCGGCAGCTCGTCGGGCATCCCGAGACCCAGGTGGGCCGTGTCCTCGAGATACCACCGCGTCGCGCACTCGGCGAGCTCGGCGCTCGCACCCCACCCGTCGGCAACGGCAGCCTCGTAGATCTTGTCGTTGATGTCGGTGATGTTGTGGACGAGCGTCACGTCGTACCCCTGCGCGCGCAGCCAGCTGCGCAGCCACATGCCGAGCACGAACGGACGGGCGTTGCCGATGTGCGCGCGCTGGTAGACGGTCGGGCCGCAGAAGTACATGCGCACCGGCCCGGGTGGCGCCGGCAGCTCCTCGAGCTGCCGCGACATCGTGCTGTACAGCTTCACGCTTCCAGCCTAGAGAGCAGCTCCTCGCGGGAGAGCGAGGCGAGCACCGCCGCGAGCTCGGGCCCCCGCTCGCGCCCGGTCAGCGCGAGCCGCACCGCCTTCAGGTCGCCGCCGACCGCCTTCAGCTCGCGCACGACCGAGCGCGCGTCGAGCCCGCCCTCGACGAGCTCTCGCAGCCGCGCGAGGGTCTCCGGCGCGTCCACCGGGACGCGCACCGGCTCGAGCACCTGCAGCGCGTACTGGCGCGCCTCGCGCAGGTCGCGCGCACCGCGCATCGCCGGCACCGCGGACAGCGGAACGCCGACGCGCGCCGCGAGCTCCTCGTCGGAGAGCGCGGCGAGCGCCTCGATCGAGAGTCGCCGCAACCGGGCGAGATCGAGATGGACGTCGTGGCGCGGGAGGCCGAGCTCGTCGAGATAGGCGCGCACGGCCTCCGCGGGATAACCCGCCTCGCGCAGGTCGGCGAGCGAGGAGGCGCCGTGCCGCTTGGACAGCTTGCGCCCGTCGTCGCCGAGCAGGAGCCCGTGGTGGATGTACTCCGGAGGCTCCCCGCCCAGAGCCCGGATCAGCTCCGCCTGCAGGGGCTCGTTCGCACGATGGTCGGAGCCGCGGATCACGTGGGTGATCCCGAAGTCCAGGTCGTCGACTGCGGACGCGAGCTGGTACGTCGGGCTCCCGTCGGCGCGCAGCAAGGTCGTGCGGCCGAAACGAAGCGTGCCGTCGGCGTCGGGCTCTCCCGCCTGGTGCGCCGCCTCGCGGTGGCGCACGTGACGCTCGCTCTGCCGCTGCGGCCCCTCGTCCCAGGTGAGCCCGAGCCAGGCCAGGTCGAAGACGATCGCCTCCTCCCCGCGCGGGGCGACCCGTGCCGCGTCGGTGTCGTCGATCCGGAGGAGGAGCGTGCCGCCGTGCTCGTCGGCGAACCGGCGGTTCGCAACGGCGCTGAGCGCGTTGCCCAGGTGGAGGGAGCCGGTCGGGCTCGGCGCGAACCGCACGCGGGTCATGCGCGGACGCTACTGCAACCTGGTTGCGGGACATGTCCCGCAACCAGGTTGCCGGACATGTCTAGGCGGCCAGGCGGCGCTTGGCCTTCTGCACGGACGGCAGCGCCGACTTCGCCCGGGCGAGCGGGCGCGCCTTCAGGGCGACGGCGGCCGGCTTCGCGGCGATCGTGATCTCCTCGCCCGTTGCGGGGTTGCGGCCCTTGCGCGCCTTCGTGGCCGGGCGCACCCGCACGGCGAGCTGGACGAGGTTGCCGATCTTCACCTTCTCGGCATTGCCGAGCTCCTCCAGGACGACGTCCTCGAGCGCGGCGAGGACGCGCTTGACGTCGGCGCGGCTGAGCTCGGCGCGGTCGGCGTCCTCCGCCGCGAGCTGGGACTGAGTCAGAGCCATGAGACCCCTTCTTCGTGTGTGATTGACGGGAGCGCCCATTGAAGCGGAGGCGGATGACGGCACCGGACGACAACCGAGCGCGGCGGATCGCGGTCCATGCACAGCTCCTGGACGGCTCGGCCACGAGCGTCCTCGAGACGGTCCGGCGGCTCGGCTTCCTCCAGATCGACCCGATCGCCTCGGTGGCGCGGGCGGAGCGCCTCGTGCTCTGGAGCCGGCTCGGCAGCTACGACCCGTCCGAGCTCGACCGGCTGCTCTGGGAGGACCGGAAGCTGATCGAGTGGCGCGCGTATATCTACCCGATCGAGACGCTGCCGCTGCTGCGCGCACGCATGCGCTCGCGCACCATCCTGAACGCGCACGCGAAGGAGTTCCTGCGCGTGCACGCATCGTTCCGGCGGGCCGTGCTGCGCGAGCTGGACCGGCGCGGGCCGCTGCTCGCGCGCGAGCTGGAGGATCCGCAGGCCCACCTGCGCGAGAAGCACCGCTGGTGGGGATCGCGCCGCGTCGGCGTGATGCTCGAGATCCTCACCGCGCGCGGCGAGGTCGCCGTCGTCGGACGCCGCGGTGGGCACCGCGTCTTCGACCTGGCGGAACGCTGGTATCCCGAGACGGAACGGATGCCGCTCGCCGACGCGCAGCGCGCGCTCGACGAGCAGCGCTTGCGCGCGCTCGGCGTCCGCCGGGCCCGCAACGGCTCCTGGGAGGCACACCCGGACGCCGACGACTCGCCCGTGCCCGACCGGGCGACGCTGCTGTCCCCCTTCGATCGGCTCGTGCACGATCGCGACCGCGCCGAGTCGCTCTTCGACTTCCACTACCGACTCGAGATGTTCGTGCCGAAGGCGAAGCGGGAGTACGGCTACTACGTGCTGCCGCTGCTCGTCGGCGACGAGCTCGTCGGCCGCGCCGAGCCCGCATGGAACCGGAGCACGCGCACGCTCGACCTGCTCGGCGCATGGGGCGACACGAGCCGGCTCGACGAGGCCCTGCACGAGCTCGAGGGCTGGCTGCAGACGTACAGATGAGAGAGCAGCCTTGCCCGCGCGCGTCCTGGGCCGACGCGGCGGGCAAGGCCAAACCCTCGCCTACCTACCGGGTAGCCGCCGCACCTGCGGGGCGCGACGCGACGCGACGGAGGGAAGCGCGTGTCACAACCTGCGGCGGACGACTTCGACGACCGTAGCCGCGCGCGACGTGTCTGCGCCATGCGAGTTCGGCGTCGCCTCATCACCGGCGCAGATGCACCGATCCGAAACATCAGAGCTTCACATCGCGCGATGCGAGACCGTCATCGCGCGCCGGCTAACCGGGTCTCCGACGCTCCCGTCCTATGACGTGCGAATGCAACAGCGAAACGGAGGCTTCGATGCATAGACGGCTCTGGCTTCTCGCGGGGGCGGCGGTCGCGCTGCTCTCGGTGGGGGCCACCGCGAGCGCGACGACGACGTCGTCCAGCTCGGCCAAGCTTGCGGCTGCGCCCTTTGCGCAGTCGTGGGCGAACGTGCCACGCACGCCGCAGGCGCGGCAGGCGAAGAGCGTGCTCGTGTTCGGGATGGAGCAGGACGTGACCGGGTTCAACACCGGCGAGGAGTCGCAGAACGCCTACTGGGCGGCTCTGACCGGGAACACCCCGGTTCTCCGCGGCAAC
>Ga0206353_11257401_pt1 | contig 17170 bp, 21 predicted proteins | sample DielMetaTC5am4_FD_146436 | JGI IMG/M metagenome (GOLD analysis project Ga0206353, IMG submission 146436) | Corn rhizosphere microbial communities from Kellogg Biological Station, Michigan, USA - Diel MetaT C5am-4 (Metagenome Metatranscriptome)... | ecosystem: Host-associated > Plants > Roots >...
CCGTACGCAGGCGCTGGAAGCCGACGCGCTGCGCGGCGAGCTCGAGCGCGTGCGCAGGGAGAAGCCGAAGCAGCAGGCGGAGGCGGCGGCCGCGCACGTCGAGCGCGCCGGCGACGTCGTGCTCGCCCGGACGAGCGGCGTGAAGGGCGGGCCGTTGCGCGATCTCTCCGACCGGCTGCGGCAGCAGGTGCAGGCGGCGGGCGCGATCGTGGGCTCGAGCGACGACGGGCGTGCATTCCTCGTGGTCAACTTCGACCAGTCGCTCGTCGACCGCGGGCTCGACGCCGTGCAGGTCGTGCGCGAGCTCGGCCGGCACATCGGCGGCGGCGGAGGCGGCAAGCCGACGCTCGCCGAGGCGGGCGGCAAGAACCCGGACGGCATCGGGGACGCGCTCGCGGCGGCGAAGGCGCTCGTCGCGTGAAGGTGCTGGCGCTCGACTACGGCTCGGTGCGCACCGGCGTCGCCGTCTCGGACCCCAGCGGGACGATCGCCCGCCCGCTCTGCGTCGTCGAGCGCGCGCACACCGAAAAGGGGATGCAACGCGTCGTCGAGCTCGTCGGCGAGGAGTCGGCCGAGCAGGTGATCGTCGGCCTGCCGCTGACCCTGCGCGGTGAGCGCGGACAGCAGGCGCGCGCGAGCGAGCAGTTCGCGAACCGGCTCCGCAAGCTCGTGGGCGTCCCGGTCGTCATGTTCGACGAGCGGTTCACGACCGATCTCGCGCAGCAGACGCCCGCCGACGCCGATCTGGACGCGCTCGCCGCCGCCCACCTCCTCTCCACCTATCTCGCGTGGTCGAGCGGCGCCCCGGTGTGATGCCGCCGCGGCCGGGGCCTCCGCCCCGGCAGGTGTCGCGTCGCCGGATCCTCGTACGCCGGCTGATCGCGCTCGCGGCCCTGCTCGTCGCCGCGGGGGTGATCGCGGGGCTCGTGCTCGCGGTCCGAGGGCACGAGGACACCCCGCCCGCGACGACTGCGGCGGCGCCACCGCCGAAGCCGTTCCGGATCATCTTCCCCGAGGGCTACACGCGCGCGGCGATGGCGCACCGCGTGTCCGTCGTCGCGAAGATCGCCGAGCGGAAGTCGCACAAGCACGTCAAGCTCTCCACGCGCGGCTACCTGCACTGGTCGCAGCCGCGCGCGGTGGACGGGTTCGGACGCCAGAGGCGGAACCTCGAGGGCTTCCTCTTCCCGGCCACGTACGACTTCCTGCGCAACACGACGTCCCGGCAGCTCGTCGACGACCAGCTGGACGCGTTCCACCCGAACTGGGGCAAGCTCGACCTGAAGTACGCGCGCTCGAAGAACCTGACGCCGTACGACGTCCTGATCATCGCGTCGATGGTCGAGGGCGAGGCGGCGGTCGCCGACGAGCGGCCGCTGATCGCGGCGGTGATCTACAACCGGCTGAAGGCGCGGATGCCGCTCGGGATCGACGCGACGATCCGCTACGGGCTGCACGTGCCGGGGACGGAGTCGCTGCACGAGTCGCAGCTCAACTCGGACAATCCGTACAACACGCGCAAGTTCCTGGGGCTTCCGCCGACGCCGATCGGCAATCCTGGGCTCGCGTCGATGCAGGCGGCGGCGCATCCCGCGCACGTCGACTACCTGTACTTCGTCCGCAAGCCCGACAAGATCCACCACTACTTCACCGCCAGCTTCCAGGACTTCGTGAACCACGAGATCGCCTACGGCTACAAGTGAGCGGTGCGACGCGCGTCGTCGCGCTGCTCGGCCATCCTGTGGCGCACTCGCTGTCCCCGCGGATGCAGAACGCCGCGTTCGCCGCGCGCGCGCTCGACTGGGTCTACGTCGCGCTGGACGTCGAGCCGGAGCGACTCGAGGAGGCCGTGCCCGGCCTCGACGCGCTCGGCTTCGCGGGCGCGAACGTGACCGCGCCGCACAAGCAGGCGGTGGCGCGGATCCTCGGCTCCGACCTGCCGTCCGTGAACACGATCCTCCCCGGCGGCCGCGGCGTCTCCACGGACGCGGCGATCCTGGAGCAAGTAACACACTGCAACTTGCCGGCGATCCTCGGCGACGGCGGGGCGGCGGCGGCGTTCCGGCACGCGCTGCCGGCGGCGCGCGTGTTCTCCCGCCGCGGCGAGTGGCCGCCGTGCGTGGACGACGCCGACGTGGTGATCAACGCGACACCCGTGCGCGACGAGGTGCTCGTCGAGCTGGGGGAGGGGCAGGTGCTCGTCGACCTGCCGTATCCACGGTCCGCGACCGCCGACGCCGCTGCGGCCGGCGGCGCGACCGTCCACGACGGGCTGGACGTGCTCGTCGCGCAGGGCGCCGCGTCCTTCGAGCTGTGGACCGGCGTGCCGGCACCCGTCGACGTGATGCGCCGCGCCGTAGGGTTGGACGCATGACCCTCGAGCTCTCGACCGCCGGCGAGTCGCACGGCCCCGCGCTCGTCGCGATCCTCAGCGGCGTGCCCGCCGGGCTCTCGCTCGACCGGGCGGCGATCGACGCCGACCTCCGTCGCCGCCAGCAGGGCTACGGGCGTTCGCCGCGGCAGCAGATCGAGACGGACGAGGTGGAGGTGCTCGCGGGGCTACGCCACGGGCGGACGCTCGGGACGCCGCTCGCGCTCGTCGTCCGCAACCGCGACCACCGGAACTGGACGTGGGGGATGAATCCGTGGCCGCCCGAGGGCGAGCCGGAGGGGAAGGGGACGAAGGCCGTGACGCTGCCCCGGCCCGGTCATGCCGACCTCGCGGGCGTGCAGAAGTACGGGCTCGACGACATCCGGAACGCGCTCGAGCGGGCCTCCGCGCGGCACACTGCCGTGCACGTGGCCGCAGGCGGGGTGGCGAAGGCACTGCTCGCGGCGATCGGTGTCGAGGTGCGTGGGGAAGCCGTCGCCGAGCACGGCGCGGACCCTGCGGCGGTCGACGAGGCGCGCAAGGACCGCGACACGCTCGGCGGCACGGTCGTCGTGCGAGCTACCGGCGTCCCGCCGGGGCTCGGCTCCTACGCGCGGAAGGAGGACCGGCTGGACGCGCGGCTCGCCGCGACGCTGATGGGCATCCAGGCGGTGAAGAGCGTCGAGATCGGCGACGGGAAGGAGCTCGCCGGGCTGCGCGGCTCCGTCGCGCACGACGAGATCTATCCCGGGCCGACCCGCCGCACGAACCACGCGGGCGGGATCGAGGGCGGCATGTCGAACGGCGAGGAGGTGGTCGTGCGCGCCTCGATGAAGCCGCTGCCGACGCTGATGCGTCCGCTCGCGTCGATCGACCTCGCGACGGGCGAGCCGGCTCAGGCGCTCGTGGAGCGCAGCGACGTCTCCGCCGTGGAGGCGCTCGCCGTCGTCGCGGAGTCGTCCGTCGCGTTCGAGCTCGCCCGCGCCGCGCGCGAGAAGTTCGGCGGCGACGCCCTCGGCGACTTCGTTGCGGCCCACCGCGCCTACCTCGAGCGGATCACCCGTGTCTGACACCGGGACAATGCCCGGGTCGGCCATGCCCGAGCGCCGGACGCACGCTCTTTGCGGGCGAAGGTGTCACGAGACCGTCTCGGGTTTCTAAGAGCCTGACACCCGGACGTGGCCGCTCTGACCAGGCATGTCGCGCTCGTCGGGTTCATGGGCGCCGGCAAGACGACCGTTGCGCAGGCCCTCGGGCTGCCGTTCGCGGCCGTCGACGCGTCGATCGAGCGGGACGCCGGCCGGACGATTCCCGAGCTGTTCGAGCAGGAGGGAGAGCAGGGCTTCCGCGCCCGCGAGGCGGAGCTCGTCGAACGGCTGCTCGCCTCGCCCCAACCGCTCCTCCTCGACCTGGGCGGCGGCGCCGTGACGACGCCGCGCGTGCGCGCGCTGCTGCGCGAGCACGCGACCGTCGTCTGGCTCGACACCGACGTCGAGACGTGCTGGCAGCGTGTCGCGGGCACGGGCCGGCCGCTCGCGCAGGACGAAGCCGAGTTCCGCCGCCTCTACGACGAGCGCCGCCCGCTCTACGCGGACGCGGCCGACGTCGTCGCCCGCGACGAGCACGACGTCGCGCTCGCCGCGGCGGGCGTCCACGTGCAGGACGGCGCCCTGGCGCGACTCGGCGAGCTCGTCCCCGGCTCGGGCGCCGTCGAGCTCGTCAGCGACCCGAACGTCGCCGGCATCCACGGCATGGACGCGCAGCTCGCTCTCGGCGCCCGGCTCACCGCCGCCCACCAGCTACCGGCAGGCGAGGAGGCGAAGACGCTGACCGTGCTCGACCGGCTGTGGCAGGCGCTCCGCCTCGACCGCGCGGGCACGCTCGTCGCGCTCGGCGGCGGCTGCACGACCGACGCCGCCGGCTTCGCCGCGGCCACGTACCTCAGAGGCATCGCGTGGGTGCCCGTCCCGACGAGCCTCGTCGCGCAGGTGGACGCGGCGATCGGCGGCAAGACGGCGATCGACCTGCCGCAGGGCAAGAACCTCGTCGGCGCCTTCCACTGGCCCGCCCGCACGATTGTCGACCCAACCCTGCTCCAGACGCTCCCCGACAAGGAGCGCCGCGAGGGGATGGCCGAGGTCGTGAAGACGAGCCTGCTCGCCGGCGAGAACCTCCACGACCCGCTCGACGTGCGCCGGTGCGCCGCGTTCAAGGCGGCGATCTGCCTGCGCGACCCGCACGACCGCGGCGAGCGCAAGCGGCTCAACCTCGGGCACACGTTCGCGCACGCGCTCGAGGCCGCGGGCGGCTACGAGACCGTCACGCACGGGCAGGCGGTCGCGCTCGGCCTGAAGGCCGCCCTCGAGCTGAGCGGGGAGGATGCGAGCATCGTCGACGACCTGTTGCGGCCGAAGCCCGTCCGCGTCGACCGTGAGCGTGCGTGGAACGCGCTGCTGCGCGACAAGAAGCACGAAGCCGGCGAGCTGCGGCTCGTGACGCTGCACGAGTGGGATGTCTCGTTCCCCGCCGCCGACGTGCGCGCGGCGCTCGACCGGCTGATCGCCGGATAGAGTCGCCGGGTGCGCGTGATCGTCCTCAACGGCGTCAACCTGAACATCCTCGGGCGGCGCGACCCCAACATGTACGGCGGGATCTCGATCGCCGAGCTGGAGAGCCGCATCTACGGCTGGGCCCGCGAACTCGAGCTGAGCGTCCAGTGTCGGCAGACGAACGACGAGGGCGAGTTCGTCAAGTGGTGCCACGACGCGTTCGACAACACGGACGGGATCGTCGTCAACCCCGGCGCGTGGTCCCACTACGCCTGGTCGATCCACGACGCGCTGGAGGCGCTGCCCGTCCCGATCGTCGAGGTCCACCTCTCGAACGTCGACGAGCGCGACGAGTGGCGCCGCATGTCCGTGATCTCGGACCTCGTCGCGCAGCGCTTCGTCGGGCACGGACCGGACGGATATCGCATGGCCCTCGAATACCTGAAGAGCCGCGAATGAGCGATCGCGTCGCCCGCGTGCAGGAACAGCTCGAGCAGCCGCTGCTCGTCACGAACCCCGTCAACGTCAAGTACCTCGTCGGCTTCGATAGCTCGAACTGCGCGCTGCTCGTCGAGCGCGACCACGTCCGCCTGTTCACCGACTTCCGCTACATCCAGTCGGCGCGCGCGGTGCAGGGCGTCGAGCCGGTGGAGACGAAGCGTGACACGATCGGCGCGCTCGGCGAGACGCTGAGCGGGAAGGCGATCTCATTCGAGCCGCTGCTGCCGTGGTCGCTGCACGAGCGGCTGCGTACGGCCGGGGTCGAGCTGTCGCCCGCCGAGCCGCTGATCGAGCGGTTGCGCGCCGTCAAGGACGAGCAGGAGCTCGCGACGCTGCGTCGTGCGTGCGCGATCACCGACCGCGCCTACGAGCGGCTCGCCGAGGTGCAGTTCACCGGGCGCACCGAGCGCGAGGTCTCCTGGGAGCTCGAGCAGATCTTCCACGAGGAGGGCGGAGAGGGGATCGCGTTCGAGTTCATCGTCGGTGCCGGGCCGACCGGGTCGAGCCCGCACGCGCGCGCCGGTGACAGAACGATCGGCCGGGGCGAGCTCGTCGTGATCGACGCCGGCTGCGTCGTCGACGGCTACGCGTCCGACTACACGCGCACGTTTGCGACCGGGGAGGTGGACGGAGAGCAGCGGGAGGCGTACGACGTCGTGCTCGCGGCGCAGCGCGCTGCGCTCGACGGGATCCGCGCCGGCCTCTCCGGCGTCGAGGCGGACGCGCTCGCGCGCGACGTGATCGAGGGAAGCGCCTTCAACGGGGCGTTCGGGCACGGCCTCGGGCACGGGCTCGGCCTCGACGTCCACGAGCTGCCGCGGCTGTCCACCGAGTCGCCCGACACGCTCGCGCCGGGGAACGTCGTCACCGTCGAGCCCGGCGTCTACCTCGAGGGGCGGTTCGGCGTCCGGATCGAGGACGACGTCGTCGTCACCGGGGACGGGATCGAGAACCTCACCGGGCTGACGAAGGAGTGGACCGAGGTCGCCTAGCTACACTCCTGCGCCGTGGCAGACCAGGTGGACACGAACAGCTTCAAGAACGGGATGCACATCGAGCTCGAGGGCAAGGTGTGGCGCATCCTCGAGTTCCAGCACGTCAAGCCGGGCAAGGGCGGCGCGTTCGTGCGCACGAAGCTTCGCAACCTCGAGTCGAGCGCGGTCGTCGACAAGACCTTCCGCGCGGGGGAGAAGTTCCCGCGCGTGCACACGGAGGTCAAGAACGTGCAGTACCTCTACGAGGACGGCAACGAGGCGCACTTCATGGACGCGGAGACGTTCGAGCAGTTCGCCGTGCCGAGCTCCGACCTCGAGGAGGAGCTGACGTTCATGCAGCCGAACGCGACCGTCCAGGTGCTCGCCGTGAACGGGAAGCCCTCGAGCGTGCAGCTGCCCGCGTCCGTGGAGCTCGCCGTCGTCGACACCGAGCCGGGCGTCAAGGGCGACACGGTCAGCAACGTCACCAAGCCGGCGACGCTCGAGACGGGAGCCGTCGTCCAGGTTCCGTTGTTCGTCAACATCGGCGACAAGCTCAAGGTCGATCCGAAGGAAAAGCGGTACATCTCGCGCGCGTAGCCGGCGTCGCCGGTGTGTGCGGCGCGCTCGGCGGGCTGCTCTACGCCGCGGCCGCAGGCCTGGAGTACCACCGCGGGATCGCGTACGGCCTCTACATCGCGGGGGCGGTCGTGCTCGTGCTTGCGCCGCTCGCGGCGACGAAGCTCGTCTACCGGCGGACGAGCCTGCCGCTCGTCGAGCCGTGGGTGTTCGTCGCCGCGGCGATCGCGCTCTGCGTCGTCGGCGCCGTCGTCGACGTCGCCTGGAACTAGTGCGGAGAGAACATCAGCACGCCCATGGCCGCCAGGCAGACCCAGACGGCGAGCGCGAGCCGCAGCACGATCACCATGCCAGGCAGATCGGCACGATGCGTGTGGTTCTTTAGCCCGCGGTAAGGTCTCCGCGTGCCGACCCTCGCCGACACGACGATCCGCCTGCTCGGCCAGGACCCGCTCGCCGGGGCGATGCCGACGGCGGCGCAGCTGCAGCTGGCGGAGGTCCTCGACCAGGCGGGGTTCGCCTATCTGGAGGTCGCGGGCGGCGGGACGTTCGAGGCCGCCGTCAAGCGCGGCGTCGAGAGCCCCTGGGAGCGCATCCGCGCGCTGAAGGCACGCGTGAAGACGCCGCTCGGCCTGGCGCTGCGCGGCCGCTTCCTCGTCGGCTCGCGGCCGGTCGACGCCGACTTCGCCCGCCGCTTCGTGGCCTCCGCCGCCGAGAACGGCATCGACGTCTTTCGCCTGCACGACCCGCTGAACGACGTCTCGAACCTGCGCGAGGCGGCCGAGGCGATCGTCGCCGCCGAGCGCGACTTCGAGGCCGGGCTCGTCTACAGCCCCGGGCGGACGAGTGCCGTGGACACGCTGATCGAGCGCGCGAAGGCGCTGCCCGAGCTCGGCGCCGTCCGCGTGCTCCTCCACGATCCGACCGGCTCGCTGCAGCCGCACACCGCGGAGAACCTCGTCCGCGCGCTCGCCGAGGCGAGCGGCCTGCCGATCGGCATCTACGTCCAGGGCTCGGGCGGCAGCGCGCTCGCGGCGAGCCTCGCGGCCGCGCGGGCCGGCGCGCAGCTGATCGCGTGCACCGTCTTCCCGCTCGCCCTCAGCCTGCACCGCGTCTCCGGGGAGGCGCTCGCCGAGGCGCTCGCGGGGATCGGGCTCGACCCCGCCGTCGACGTCGCGAGGCTGTGGGAGGCGACCGACCTCGTCGACGAGCACCTCGGCGACGAGCCCGTCGCGCCGCTCGCCCCGCGCATCGCCGTCCGCGCGGCGCAGCACGACGTCCCCGCGGGCCTCGTCGCCGGCGTGGACGCGACGCTCCGGGGGCAGGATGCCGGCGACCGGCTCGAGGAGGTGCTGGAGGAGCTCGACCACATCCGGGCCGAGGCCGGCTGGCCGCCGCTCGCGGCCCCGATCGGACAGGTGCTCGCCTCGCAGGCGCTTCTGAACGTCCTGTCGGCGAGCCGCTACCTGACGATCGTGGACGAGCTGCGCTCGCTCGTCGGCGGCTCCTTCGGGACGCCGCCGGAGCCGATCGACCCCGCGCTCGCACGCGCGGTCGAGCTGACGCGGGACCCCGAGTCAACTGAGGACGTCGTCGCGCCGCTCAGCGAGCTGCGCGAGCAGGCCGAGGGCGTGGCCGCGAGCGAGGAGGAGCTGCTGCTGCTCGGGCTCTTCGGCGAGGACGCGGAGGAGCTGCTGCAGGCGATTCGCGGCCGCGCCCGCCGCGACGAGGACGAGCTCGCCGGCGTCGACAAGGCACGTGCCGAACGGATCCGCGAGGTGGTCCGCATCGTCCAGGAGACCGGGATCGGCGAGGTGACGATCGAGGAGGCCGGGATGCGCGTCACCGTGCGCGCGACGCCCGACGCACCGGGAGCGCCGCCCTCCGCCGCGCCGCTCGCCATCCCCGAGCCCGAGCCGGCGCCGATCGTGCGGCCGTCCAACGGCCTCGTGCGCGTCGAGTCGCCGATGGTCGGGACGTTCTACCGCGCCGCCGACCCGTCCTCGCCGCCGTTCGTCCAGGAGGGCGACCTCGTCGCCGCCGGCCAGACGCTCTGCATCCTCGAGGCGATGAAGCTGATGAACGAGGTGAAGTCCGACCTCGAAGCCGTCGTCCGCAAGATCCACGTCGAGAACGCCCAGCCCGTGGAGTTCGGGCAGGTGCTCTTCGAGCTGGAGCCGCTCGCCGGCCCGCCCACGCTCTAGGCCGCCGGCTTCTCCCAGACGGAGATGTGCTTCGTGCTCTCGTTCGTGAAGGGAGCGCGGTCCCAGTCCTGCCAGCGGTCGCGCAGGCGCAGCCCGGCGATCCGCGCCATCAGGTCGAGCTCCGCGGGCCACACGTAGCGGAAGGGCACCGACGCCTTCCCGCGCGCCGTGACGTGGTGCGAGACGAGGCCCTGCGTCGCGACGTCGTACTCGTCGACGCCGACGTGGCTCTCGCCGACGTGGAAGGTGACGAACCGCTCGCCGGGCGGCAGGCGTCGCAGCTCCGGGATGTTGACCTCGATCACGAAGACGCCGCCCGGCTCGAGATGGAGGGCGGCGTTCTCGAAGCACGCGACCTGCGCCTCCTGCGTGATCAGGTTCTCGATCGTGTTGAAGACGAGGTAGACGAGGCGGAACGCGCCGTCGACGCGGACGCTCGTCATGTCTCCGATCGTCACGGGGATCTCCGGGCCGCCGGGCTTCGCCCGCAGCTGCTCGACCATCGGCCCGGAGAGGTCGATCCCGTGCACCTCGACGCCGCGCCGCGCGAGCGGCAGCCCGATCCGGCCGGTGCCGATCGCGAGCTCGAGCGCGCGGCCGCCGCCCGCCAGCTCCTCCAGGACGTCCACCGTCCGCTCGATCGTCGCCGGCTCGAACATGAAGCCCTCGGACACGTCGTAGGTGGCCGCGCCCTTGGCGAACCAGTCCTTCACGCCGTCGACCATAGACTCTCCCCGTGTTCCAGCGTGTCCTCGTGGCGAACCGGGGCGAGATCGCCGTGCGCGTGATCCGTGCGCTGCACGAGCTCGGGATGGAGGCGGTCGCCGTCTACTCGACGGCGGACGCCGACGCGCTCCACGTCCGGCTCGCCGACCGTGCAGTTCGGATCGGCCCACCGCCCGCGAACCGGAGCTACCTGAGCATCCCGACGATCGTCGCCGCCGCGACGACGACCGGCTGCGACGCCGTCCATCCCGGCTACGGCTTCCTCTCCGAGAACGACGACTTCGTGCGCGCGTGCGAGGACAACGACCTCGTCTTCGTCGGCCCGCCCGCGGACGTGATGGCGAAGATGGGCGACAAGGCGCAGGCGAAGGCGGAGATGCGCGCCGCCGGCGTCCCGCTCGTCCCCGGAACCGAGGGCACGGCCACGCTCGAGCAGGCACGCGCCGCCGCCGACGAGTTCGGCTTCCCCGTCCTGCTGAAGGCCGCGGCAGGCGGCGGCGGGCGCGGCATGCGGCTCGTCACCGAAGTGTCCGAGCTCGACGACGCATACGCGCGCGCCTCTGCCGAGGCGGAGGCGGCCTTCGGCGACGGCACCCTCTACGTCGAGAAGGCGATCACGCCGGCGCGGCACGTGGAGGTCCAGGTGATGTGCGACGCGCACGGCAACGTCCTCACCTGCGGCGAGCGCGAGTGCTCGATTCAGCGGCGCCACCAGAAGCTGATCGAGGAGTCGCCGTCGCCCGCGCTCGACCCCGAGCGCCGCGAGGCGATGGAGGAGGCGGCCGAGCGCGCGTGCCGCCACATCGGCTACCGGAACGCGGGCACGTTCGAGTTCCTCGTCGGCCCCGACGGGAGCTTCAGCTTCATCGAGCTGAACGCACGTCTCCAGGTCGAGCATCCCGTCACGGAGCTCGTCACGCAGCTCGACCTCGTCCGTCTGCAGCTGCACGTCGCGCAGGGCGGCGAGCTGCCGCTGGCGGGCCGAGCGCCGCGCAGCGGGCACGCGATCGAGGTCCGCATCAACGCCGAGGATCCAGCGCGCGGCTTCGCGCCCGCGCCCGGGCGGCTGGAGCGCTTTCGCGCGCCGCTCGGCCCCGGGGTGCGCGTCGACACGTTCGTCGAGGACGGCGCGACGATCCCGCCGTACTACGACTCGCTGATCGCCAAGGTGGCGGTGCGGGACGAAAGTCGCGACGCCGCGATCGAGCGTGCGCGCCGCGTGCTCGCGGAGCTGGAGGTGACCGGGATCCCGACGACGCGCGAGGTGGCGCTCGAGATCCTCGACAGCGACGCCTTCCGCAGCGGGGAGTACTCGACGTCGTTCCTCGAGGAGACCAGGCTGGCGGCGCTCGCGTGAGGACGCTCGCCGGCGGGACCCGCATCACCGACGCCGCGCTCAGCCAGATCGTCGTACGCGCCGCCGAGTCGGTCGACGGCGTCAAGGTGCGCCGGCCGCGCCGCCACCTCGACGTCGACATCGCGGCGGGCGACGCGCGCGTCTCGCTCGACCTGACGATCGCCTACGGGCTCGTCCTCCCGGACGCGGCGCGCGACGTCCAGCAGCGCGTGGCGGATGCGCTCGGCACCATGTGCGGCGTGACCGTCCGCGCAGTCGACGTCGACGTGGAGGCGATCTCGTGATCAGCCGCCGCGACGCGCGCAAGTCCGCGCTGACGCTCCTCTACCAGTGGGACGTCACCGAGCGGCCGCCGGGCGAGCTCTACGAGGGCGAGATCGACGCGTACGCCCAGCAGGTCACCGACGCCGTCGTCAAGGACGCGGAGGCGATCGACCGGCGGATCACGGCCGCGGCCGAGGAGTCCGGCTGGACGGCCGACCGGCTCGGCGCCGTGGAGCGGAACATCCTCCGCATCGCGATCCACGAGCTGGACGAGGGTGAGATCCCACCGCGGGCGGTGATCGACGAGGCCGTCACGCTTGCCAAGCAGTATTCGACCCGCGAGGCCGGCCGCCTCGTGAACGGCATCCTGGACCGCATCTACAGGGAGGCTGCGTAAGTGGCGAACGAGTCGTTGAACAGGGCCGAGGAGCTGCTCGCACGGCTCGAGGCGGTGCGCGGGGAGCTCGACCGGTTGACGAGCGAGGAGGGCGGCGGCTCGCCCGACCGCGCGCTCGAGCTGCTCGGCGAGCTGTCCGAGCTCGCGAAGTCGGTCGAGGGAGAGATCGAACAGGCCAAGAAAGCGGCGGAGGCGGATGCCGCACAGTCCTGACGAGCTCCGCGCGATCGCCGAGGAGTACCTCGAAGGCGTCACGCTGTGGCCGCAGCTGCACGGCCAGGCCGAGTCCGTGCGCTACTCGATCACGGTCGGAGGCAAGCGTGTCCGGCCGGTGATCCTGCTCGCGACCGCCGAGGCCGCCGGCGCCGCCGTCGAGCACGCGTTGCCCGCGGCGGCCGCGCTCGAGCTCGTGCACACGTTCTCGCTCGTCCACGACGACCTGCCCGCGCTCGACGACGACGACGAGCGGCGCGGCCGGCCGTCCACGTGGAAGGAGTTCGGCGAGGCAGTGGGCATCCTCGCGGGCGATGCGCTGCTCGCCGAGGCCTTCCGGCTCGCCACGACGTACGAGCGCACGCACGTGGCGCGGGAGCTCGCGCAGGCGACGCTCGGGATGATCGGCGGCCAGTACCTCGACATCACCGAGACGGCGCCCGACGGCGCGACGCTGCACCGGCTGAAGACCGGGTGCCTCTTCTCGGCCGCCGTCGGCCTGGCGCTCTGGGTCGCCGACGTGGCCGATCAGGAGTCCTGGCGCGCCTTCGGCGACGAGCTCGGGCTGCTGTTCCAGATCGTCGACGACATCCTCGACGGGGACGGCTACGTCGACACGCACGGCGTGGACGGCGCCCGGCGCCTCGCGGACGAGGCGGCGGACCGGGCGCGCGCACGGCTCGCGGAGGTGGACGCCGACACGAGCGTCCTGCGCGAGATCGTGGACGGGCTCGCCGTTCGCACCGTGTGATGCGGGTGGTCGCCGTCGCGAGCGGCAAGGGCGGCGTGGGCAAGTCGACGGTCAGCCTCGGGCTCGCGCGCGCGCTGACCGCGGCCGGCTCCGGGGTGGGCCTGCTCGACGCCGACGTCTACGGGCCGGACATCCCGCTGATGCTCGGCCTGAAGCAGACGCGCGAGCTGCACCGGTGGGACCTCGGCCGCAACCCGCGCTTCGGCCGGATCGTTCTCGAGCCGGTGGAGGCGGAGGGGATGAAGGTGATGTCGGTCGGCTTCCTGATCGCCGAGCGCCAGTCGTTCGCGCTCCCTGCCATGCTGACCTCGCTCGTCGGCCGCCAGCTGGTCGAGGACGTCGACTGGGGCGAGCTCGACTACCTCGTGGTCGACCTGCCGCCGGGGACGGCCGACCTGCAGCAGCACTTCTTCCGCGAGGTACGCCTCGCCGGCGCGATCGTCGTGGTCGGGCCGCAGGACGCGGCGCATCTCGACGCACGGAAGCTGCTGGACGTCCTGCGCGGCGCGAACGTGCGCGTGCTCGGCGGGGTCGAGAACATGGCCGGGCTCACGTGCCCCCATTGCGGCGGTCATGTCGACGTGTTCCCGCCGGTCGCCGACGAGCGGTCGATCTTCCTCGAGATCGACCGGCTCGTGTCGATCCCCCTCGATCCGGCGCTCGACGGCCGGCCGTTCGCCGAGCTCGCGCGCGTGCTCGGGGAGCGGCTCGACGGTTAACGTCCGGACGTGTTCCCGTCGGGAGAGCAGTTCGAGCTGCGCCACGGCTCGCAGCGCATCGTGGTGACCGAGGTCGGCGCCGGTCTGCGGGAGTGGGCGGGCGTGCTCGACGGCTATCCCGTCACCGAGCGTGCGAGCGCGGGGCGGGGGCAGGTGCTGATGCCCTGGCCGAACCGGCTCACCGACGGAACGTACGAGTGGGACGGCGAGACGCAGCGCGTGCCGCTCGACGAGCCGCCCGTGGCGATCCACGGGCTCGTGCGCTGGGCGAACTGGACGTGCGTCGAGCGGAGCGAGGCGCGCGTGGCGCTCGAGCACGTGCTCCACCCGCGGCCCGGCTACCCGTTCGCGCTTCGCCTGCGCGTCGAGTACGCGTTCGGCAGCGAAGGGCTGACGGTCCGGGACGTGGTCGAGAACCTCGGCGACCGGGCGGCGCCCTTCGGCGCGGGGCACCACCCCTACGTCGCCCGTCCTGCCGACGACGTCGTCGGCAAGGGCGTGCAGCGCGACGACGCCGAGCGCTTCGGAGGAGAGATCGCGATCGCCGACGTGACCGTCTGGGGCGACGAGCACTGGAAGTGGGTGCAGCTCTACACGGGCGACACGCGGCCCGACGTGGCACGACGCTCGATCGCCGTCGAGCCGATGACGTGCCGCAAGGAGGCGTTCCGCACCGGCGAGGACGTGATCCGGCTCGAGCCCGGCGATGTCTTCGACGCGCGCTGGGGTATCGCGCCGTGATCCCTTTCGACGAGCGCGCGCACGCGGGGCCGGAGCACCTCGACCCCGCGTATGTCGCCGCGTACGACGCGAAGGCGCAGGCGGACGTCGAGGCCGACCTCGAGCTGCTGCGACGGTGGGGGCTCGGGCCCGGGTCGACGCTCGTCGACCTGGGCGCCGGGACAGGGCTGCTCGCGGCCGCGGCCGCGGCGTGGTGCCGCCGCGTCGTCGCCGTCGACCCGTCGCCGGCGATGGTCGCGGAGCTGCGCGCGCGCGGCCTCGAGGCGGTCGAGGCCGGTTTCCTCTCCTACGAGCACGAGGGCGACCGGCCCGAGCTCGTGCACACGCGCAACGCCCTCCACCACCTGCCGGACTTCTGGAAGGGGATCGCGCTTGCGCGCGTCCACGACCTGCTCGCTCCCGGCGGGGTGCTCGTGCTCCGCGACCTCGCGTACTCCTTCGAGCCGCGGCAGGCGCCCGAGCGGCTCGAGGAGTGGTTCGCCGCCGCGGCGCCGAGCCCGGAGGCCGGCTGGACGCGGGCCGAGCTGGAGGAGCACGTCCGCACCGAGCACAGCACCTACACGTGGCTGCTCGAGCAGTTGCTCGTCCATGCCGGCTTCGAGATCCTCGAGTCGGCGCAGCGCGCCGGCGCGTACGCGGCCTACGTCGCCCGGCGGCGGTGAAGAAGCGCGTCGACGTCCTGCTGGTCGAGCGCGGGCTCGCGGAGTCGCGCACGCAGGCGCAGGCGCTCGTCATGGCCGGCCGCATCCCCGGCTACGACAAGCCGGGCACGCAGGTGGACGAGTCCGTCGAGCTGACGGTGCAGGGCAGGCAGCCGTACGTCTCCCGCGGCGGCGCGAAGCTCGCGAACGGGCTCGACCGGCTCGGCGTCGACCCGGCGGGGCTCGACTGCCTCGACCTCGGCTCCTCGACCGGCGGCTTCACGGACGTGCTCCTCCAGCGCGGCGCGTCCCGCGTGATCGCGGTGGACGTCGGGACGCACCAGCTGCACGAGCGGCTGCGCGCCGACGACCGCGTGGTCGTGCTGGAGCAGGTGAACGCGCGCGGGCTGACGGGGCTCCCCTTCGCGCCGCAGCTCGTCGTCTGCGACGTCTCGTTCATCTCCGTGAAGCTCGTGTTGCCGCCGGCGTTCCGGCTCGCGGCGCCGGGCTGGCAGGCCGTCGTGCTCGTCAAGCCGCAGTTCGAGGCCGGGCGCGCGGACGTCCCGAAGGGAGTTGTCCGCGACCCGGCCGTGCGCGCGCGCGTGCTGCGCGAGGTCGCGTACGCCGCGCCGGGCTGGGGTGCGAGCGTGCTCGGCGTCGTAGACTCCGGCCTGCCGGGGCCGAAGGGCAACCGGGAGTTCTTCCTCCATCTCGTGCAGGCCGACGACCCGACGCTTCCCGATGACCTCGACGAGCGAATCGACGCCGCAGTCGCCGCGGATTGAGACCGCCGCGATCGCCGCGCACCAGCGGCGCGACGTCGGCGAAGTGGTCGACCGCCTCCGCGCGCTCACGGAGCGCTGCGGCGTCACGATCGTCGAGGAGCCGCGCGACGCGCAGCTGACGATCGCGCTGGGCGGGGACGGGACGATCCTCCGGGCGCTCGCGCACCTGCTCGGGAGCGGCGTCCCGGTGCTGGGCGTCAACTACGGACGGGTCGGGTTCCTCGCGTCGATCCCGCCGGAGCGGATGGAGCAGGACCTGGAGCGCGTGCTGCGCGGCGAGTACACGGTCGTCGAGCTGCCGACGCTGGAGCTGAAGCTGAACGGCCATCGCCACGTCGCGGTGAACGACGTCGTCGTCACGAGCTCGACGCTCGGGCGGATGGTCGAGCTCGCGTGGTCGATCGGCGGCGAGGACGTCGGCACCGTGCCGTGCGACGGGATGATCTGCGCGACGCCGTCCGGATCGACCGCGTACAACCTCTCGAACGGCGGCCCCGTGCTGGTGCGCGGGCTCGACGCGATGGCGATCACGTTCATCGCCCCGCACTCGCTGCATGCCCGGCCGCTCGTCGTCGCGCGCGGGCAGCGGCTGACGATCCGCAACGCGACCGCCGACGTCGGCTGCGCGGTCCTCGTCGACGGCCGTCGTACGGCGGAGCTCGAGCCCGGCGCCTCCGCCGACGTCTACCTGTGCGAGCAGCGAACGCTGCTGGCGACGCTGCCGGAGACGTCGTTCTTCCGGCGCTACCGGGAAGTCTTCGCGTCCTGAGCCTGCACTACGCTGGGTGGCCGTGCTGCGCCGCCTGCGCATCGAGAACCTCGTCCTGATCCGGGAGGCGGAGCTCGACTTCGCGCCGGGCCTGAACGTGGTCACGGGGGAGACCGGCGCCGGCAAGACGATCTTCACGCAGGCGATCGGGCTGCTCCTCGGGGCGAAGGGAGACGACGCCTTCGTCGGCCCCGCCGGCGCCGAGGCGTACGTCGAGGCGGAGCTGGAGACGGATGCGCTCGCCGAGCTCCGGCCGGAGGACGAGGACGCCCTGCTCGTCGCCCGCCGCGTCTTCGCGGACGGGCGCACGCGCGCGTACGCCTGGGGCCGCAGCGCAGCCCGGGAGGACGTGGCCGCGGCAGTCGAGGAGGTCGTGGCCATGTCCGGGCAGTTCCAGCAGCGGCGGCTCGCGCGGCCCTCCCACCAGCTCGAGGTGCTCGACCGGTTCGCCGGGATCGACCGCGAGCCCGCGCGGGCGGCCTGGCGCGAGCTGCAGGCTGCGCGCAAGCGGCACGACGAGCTGACCGCGAACGCGGCGTACGCCGCGGCGCGGCTCGCCGAGCTGCAGGCGCTCGTCGAGGACACCGAGGGGCTCGAGCCAGGCGCCGAGGACTCGCTCCGGGCCGAGC